>Ga0247776_10000047_pt1 | contig 37292 bp, 38 predicted proteins | sample UWRJL199509C5_FD_179912 | JGI IMG/M metagenome (GOLD analysis project Ga0247776, IMG submission 179912) | Plant litter microbial communities from Arlington Agricultural Research Station in Wisconsin, United States - UWRJ-L199-509C-5 | ecosystem: Environmental > Terrestrial > Plant litter >...
TCGCGCGGGTCAAAGCTGTGTCAGCCGGTCGAGCACAGCCGCTGCATGGCCGGGAACCTTGACGCCGCGCCATTCCGCGGCGAGTACGCCTTGCGCGTCGATCAGGAAGGTGCTGCGGATCACGCCGATGAATCGGCGGCCATAGAGGCTCTTCTCGCCGAGCACGCCGAATGCGCTGCACCAGGTCTCATCGGTATCGGCGACGAGCGGGAACGGCAGCGCATGCTTGTCGCGGAATTTCGCGTGCGAGGCGACGGAATCGCGCGAGACGCCGACGATTTCGCAATCGTGCTCGCGAAATTGCGCGTGGAGATCGCGGAAATCGTGCGCCTCGTTGGTGCAGCCGGGCGTCTGGTCCTTCGGGTAGAAGTACACCACGACGGCGCTGCCGCGCAGGTCCGCCAGCGCGAGGACGCCGCCGTCGTGCAGCGTGCCGCTCAGCTTGGGGACCTTCCTGCCGACTGCGAGCATCGTCAAAATTTCATCGGGTCCATGATCGCGTCGAGGTTGAGCCCGTCGCAGAACTCGAGGAAATCGTCGCGCAGCGCGGCGATGTGGGTGGTATTCGGAATGCCGATGGTGATCTGAGCCGAGAACATGTCCGCGCCCGTCTGCATCGCGCGGTAGCGCGTCGAATGCAATTGCTCGATAGTGATGTTCTGCTGCGCGAAAAATTCGGCGAGCTGGAACAGCACGCCGGGCTTGTCGGCGGCGACCACTTCGACGACGTAGGGCAGCAGGTTCGATTGCTGCTGCTTCGCGCTCGTGCGGAAATGACCCAAGCGGATTTCGCCATCGCGCTCGAGCCTGGCCAGCGCGTTTTCGAGCTTGGCGATCGCATCCCACGCGCCCTGCGCCAGCGCGAGCACGCTGAGGTCGCTGCCGAGCGTGGAGACCCGCGCTTCGGCAAGATTGCAGCCGCACTCGGAGATCCGTTTGCTGATCGCGACCAACGGCGATTTTTCGGGCGCACTGAACGCGCTGATCAACAAATAGTTCTCGTTCGACGCGGGCCGCGGCGTCGTGTCTGCCGCGGCTTGCCTTCCTGCTTGCTTCACGGTTCCATGGCCCTGTCGATAGCGGCACCGCGTGTCGGCGCTCGGCGACCAGAATACTTGTGGGGCAGGGGGGTCGCAAGCGAACGACCGGCCGGCCCGAAGCCTTGCGCTCGGCACCAGCGAGGGCGCGCGTCCCCCGTTTGCCGGCGTGCACTGCGGCGCCACGCTTTATGGCTGTGTCGGGCTCGCCGTAGCGGGATGGACTTGTTCAGCATGTCGCCAGTAACATCGGCTACCCGCCTGCGTTCGAACATCTCGTCTTGACCCTATCCGGCAGCATCTGTGCACTGGCGACGCCATTGCGTTCCCGCGATGACGCGGTCGACCTCGCTGCAGTTGGCCGTTTGCTCGACTACCAGCTGTCAGGTGGCACGCGCGCGCTGGTCGTGGCCGGTTCCACCGGCGAGGCCGCAGCGCTCGACGATGTGGAATATTCCACATTGCTGGAATTTGCCGCAGCGCACGTCGCCAGGCGCGTCCCGCTGCTCGCCGGTACCGGTCTGTCCGCGACGCGCAAGACGATAGCGCAGACGCAGCGCGCGCGCGCTGCCGGCATCGATTTTGCGCTGGTCGTCGCGCCAGCCTATGTGCGACCGACGCAGGAAGGCCTGTATCGCCATTTCAGCGAGGTCGCCGAACATGGTGGCCTGCCGGTCGTCCTTTACAACGTGCCGGCGCGGACGGCTTGCGACCTGTTGCCGGAAACGGCTGCACGGCTGGCCCGACACGGCAATATCGTGGGCATCAAGGAAGCGTTGCCGGAGGCTGCACGAATGCGGGCACTGATCGCGCTGAAGGGACCGGGCTTCACGGTTCTTTCCGGCGACGATCCCACCGCGGCGCATGCGCTGCAGGAGGGCGCCGACGGCGTCATCTCGGTGGCGGCCAACGTCGTCCCAGGACTCTTCGGCGAGCTCTGCAACGCTGCGGCCGGCGGCGACTTCTCGCGAGCGGAAGCGATCGATGCCCGGCTGCGGCCGCTGTACGGTGCGCTCAGTGCCGAACCGAATCCGATTCCGCTGAAATGGTGCTTGGCCGAACTCGGCATCGGCGAACCGTACCTGCGTCTGCCGCTGCTGCCGCTGTCTGTCGCACATCACGCGGCAACCCGCGAGATTCTGGCTCGCCTGGGGCTGGTCGAGACTGTACGCGCAGTCGGGTAGACTAGCTGGATAACTGACGACGGGATGGTATCTGTGAGACGGACTATTTATGCCTTGCTGACGACGGTGGCGCTGACTTCGCTGCTGGGCGGCTGTGGATTCATCCACCGCCATTTCGATCGCAAGGACGACAGCTACAAGAAATCCGTCAATGAGCGGCCGCTCGAAGTGCCGCCCGATCTCGATACGCCGAACAGCAGCGGAGCGCTGGTCGTTCCAGCCGCCGGTGCGGCCGCGGGCACCGCTTCGATAGGATCTGCAACACCGCCGGGAACGGACGCGACGGGCTCGCCGCCGGCCGCTGCAGCGTCTGCCCGAGGAGTGGCGATCGGCGGCGACAGCATCGTCGTGACCGACAACGTCGACAACACCTGGTCGCGTGTCGGCTTGGCGCTGGAGCGCTCCGGCGCTGCCAGGATTCTCAGTCGCGACCAGGCCGGCGCGACCTACACCGTGCAGACCACGGGCCAGACGACGACCAAGCCGGGTTGGTTCAAGCGCGCGATCACGCTCGGCATGGCCAGCAGCAAGACCACGGCGCAAGTGCAGTTGACCGTACGCGTCAGCGCCGAGGGCAGCACCGGTTGCAAGGTGGGAATCGAGGGCGCGACCGACGAAGCGTCGCAGGACGCCGCGCGCGCGCTGCTCGCGACACTGCGTCAGCGGCTGTCCTGATTCTCAACGTCTGCACGTGCGAAACGACACGCATGCCGCTTGGCGGGCGTGTCGTTCACCGCATCGGAGGCAGGCGCGCGGCGACGATCCTCAGCGCTGCAGCAAGCCGAGCTTGTCCGGCTTGCCTTCCCATTCCTTGGCGTCGTCGGGCGCATCCTTGCGTTCGGTCAACACCGGCCAGGCTTTCGCCAGCTCTGCGTTGAGTGCGATAAAGCGCTCCTGGCCGGCGGGAACGTCGTCTTCCGGAAAGATCGCGTTGATCGGGCATTCCGGCTCGCACAGCGTGCAGTCGATGCATTCCTCGGGATCGATCACGAGGAAGTTCGGCCCTTCATGGAAACAATCGACCGGGCAGACCTCGACGCAGTCGGTGTACTTGCACTTGATGCAGTTCTCGGTGACGACGAAGGGCATGGCAGGGCTTCGTAAGGAGTACGGGACAAGCTTTTAGTTGGAAAGTGCGGCCATGGATGGCTGCTTCTGGATTCGCAGAATAAAGGCGTCAGCAACACCTGAGGGAGCGATGGCAAAGCAGCGATCAGATCGCATGAATGCGCACCAAATGGCGCTCCCTACGAGGTTCGAACTCGTGTTCCCGCCTTGAGAGGGCGGTGTCCTGGACCACTAGACGAAGGGAGCGCAGTTTTCGAATTGCGCGGCCGCGTAGTATAACGAATCGGTAACATGCGGCAAATCACTGGAGCATCAAGAGCGGATGAGTTCGCAAGCAAGCGCACAGGAGACATCCATCGCCGGGTCGTTCCGCATCATTCCGCGCGCCGGGCACTCGATTTCGCGCAAGGATATTTCGCCGGGCGCGCTGCGTGTGCTGTACCGGCTGCACGAGGCAGGCTTTCGCGCGTGCCTCGTCGGCGGTGCGGTGCGCGACCTGTTGCTCGCTGGCCATCCGAAGGATTTCGACATCGCCACCAACGCGACGCCGGAGGAGGTGCGCGGACTGTTCCGCAACTGCCGCCTGATCGGACGCCGCTTCCGTCTCGCCCATGTCGTGTTCGGGCGCGAGATCGTCGAAGTCGCGACCTTCCGCGGCAGCAGCGACGACGGCAGCGGCGATCGCCACCTCGTCGACGGCCGCCTCGTGCGCGACAACGTCTACGGCAGCATCGAGGAAGACGCGGTGCGCCGCGACTTCACCATCAATGCGCTGTACTACGACATCGCCGATTTCAGCGTGCTCGATTCGGTCGGCGGCATGGCCGACCTCGACCACCGCGTGTTGCGCCTGATCGGCGAGCCGGAGCTGCGCTATCGCGAAGACCCCGTGCGCATGCTGCGTGCGGCGCGCCTTGCCGCCAAACTCGACTTCGACATCGCGCCGCAAACCGCAGCACCGTTCGCGACACTCGGTGGGCTGCTCTCCGAGGCGCCGCCGGCACGCTTGTTCGATGAATCGCTGAAGCTGTTCCTGAGCGGCTACGGCTTGGCCAGCTTTCGCGCACTGGAACGCTACGGCTTGCTGCAACACGTGTTTCCGGCGACCGCGCGCGTGCTCGGCGCGGACGCGCCGGCATACGTGCGCAGTCTGCTCGAGCAGACACTGGCGAGCACCGACGAACGCGTCGGCGCGGACAAGCCGGTCACGCCCGCGTTCCTGTTCGCAGCGATGCTGTGGGAGCCGGTGCGGCAGGCCGCACAGGCGATGATTGCCGAAGGCGTCGAACCGATCGTTGCGTGGCCGCACGCGTCCGATCGCATCCTGCGCGAGCAGGCGCAGCGCGTCGCCATCCCGCGCCGTTTCACGATCACCATCGAAGAAATCTGGGCGCTGCAGGCGCGCTTCGCGCAGCGCACGAAGAAGCGCGCGTTCCGCCTGCTCGAACATCCGCGCTTCCGCGCCGCCTACGACTTCCTGCTGCTGCGTGCGGACGAATCGCCCGAGCTCGCCGAACTCGCGCAGTGGTGGACGGAAGCGCAGCAAGTCGATCAGACCGAACTGGTGAATCGCCTCTCGGCGGTACCGCCGACGACCGATGACGTGCCGCCGAAAGCGAAGCGCAAACGCGCACGCCGGCGCCGGCGCAAGGCACGGCCCGGTGCCGATGCGACCGCGCAGGCGAGCGATGCCGGCGAGTGACGCGGCGCGCGCGCTGCGCGCCTACGTCGGCCTCGGCAGCAATCTCGACGATCCGCAGGAGCAGATCGAACGTGCGCTGCGCGCACTCGCAGACTTCGCCCAGACGCAACTGTTGCGCAGCTCGCGCCGGTATCGCACCGCGCCGTGGGGAATTGCCGAGCAGCCGGCGTTCGTCAACGCGGTCGCCGAGCTCGAGACGAGCCTGCTGCCGCGCGCCCTGCTCGACGCCCTGCTCGAACTCGAACGTGCGCAGGGCCGTCACCGCGACGGCGCGCGCTGGGGGCCGCGCACGCTCGATCTCGATCTGCTGATGTACGCTGATTTGCAAATCCAATTGCCGGGCCTGGTGCTGCCGCATCCCCGTATTGCCGAGCGCGCCTTCGTGCTGGTGCCGCTGGCCGACCTCGACGCCGATCTCGTGATACCTGGTGCCGGCGTGGTGCGCGAGCTGCTCGCACGGGTGGACGCGCGCGAGTGCGTGCCGATCGACTGACGACGCGCATCGCTTGAGCTGGCTCGGTCCTGCGGGGAATAATGCGCGCCCACGCCAGCCGACGATCCCCGCGATGTATTCCACTGCCGCCAACGGCGCGCCGCTCACGGTGCCTGCGCTTCATGCGTGCAAAGCACGCGCGCAGAAGATCGTCGCGCTGACGGCCTATGATGCGAGTCTTGCGCTGCGCGCGGACGAGGCCGGCGTCGATCTGGTCCTGGTCGGCGATTCGCTCGGCATGGTCGTGCAGGGGCACGCCAGCACGCTGCCGGTCAGCGTCGACGACATGGTCTACCACACCGCCTGCGTCGCTCGCGGTCTGCGCCGCGCATTGCTGGTCGCCGACCTGCCGTTCATGAGTTATCGCAACGCCGACGCCGCGCTGACGAACTCGGCGCGTCTGCTCGCCGCGGGTGGCGCCGCGATGGTCAAGCTCGAAGGTGCCGGGTGGGTCTGCGAAGTGATCGATGCGTTGAAGCGGCACGAAGTGCCGGTCTGCGCGCACCTCGGCCTGACGCCGCAATCGGTGCACAAGTTCGGCGGCTATCGCGTGCAGGGTCGCGACAGCGCCGATGCCGCGCGCCTGAAGGCAGATGCGCTTGCGGTACAGGGGGCAGGTGCGGATCTGCTCGTGCTCGAATGCGTGCCGGCCGCTCTCGCCGCGGACATCACCCGGTCGCTGCGCATTCCGACGATCGGCATCGGTGCCGGCGTCGATTGCGATGGCCAGGTACTGGTGATCCACGATCTGCTCGGCATCACCACCGGCAAGCGGCCGCGTTTCGTCAAGGATTTTCTCGCCGGACGCGGTTCGGTGGTCGAGGCGATCACCGCCTACGCGAGCGATGTGCGCGCCGGCATTTTCCCCGGCCTCGAGCACAGTTACTGATCATGCAGATCGTCCGCAGCAGCGCGGCGTTGCATGGCCTGGTCGGCGATCTGCTCGGCGAAAAGCGCCGTATCGGCCTGGTGCCGACGATGGGCAACCTGCATGCGGGCCATCATTCGCTGGTTGCACTGGCGCGCGCGCATGCCGACGTCGTCATCGCCAGCGTCTTCGTCAATCCGACCCAGTTCGGCCCGAATGAGGATTTCGCGCGCTACCCACGCACGCCGGATGCCGATGCGGCCGGACTCGAAGCGAGCGGCTGCGACGTCCTCTTCCTGCCGGCGGTCGAGGACATGTATCCGTACGGCATCGAGCGCAGCGTGCGCGTCAGCGTGCCGGAACTGCCCGACGTGCTCGAAGGAGCGATCCGGCCGGGCCATTTCGACGGTGTCGCCACCGTCGTCGCCAAGCTTTTCAACCTGGTGCGACCGCATGTTGCCGTATTCGGCCAGAAGGACTATCAGCAGTTGCTGGTGATCCGGCGCCTGGCACGCGACCTCGGCTATCCGATCGAGATCTTCGCTGCACCGATCGTGCGTGAGTCGAATGGGCTGGCGATGAGTTCGCGCAACCAATATCTGAGCGAAGAGCAGCGCGGCCAGGCCGGCATGATCCACGCCACCTTGCGGCGCATGGCGGCTGCGGTTCGTGACGGCGACCCGACTCACGAGATCGAAACGCAGGCACTCGCCACTCTGCGCGAGGCAGGCTTCGTGCCCGATTATGCGGTGATCCGCCGCGCTGAAGATTTGGACGAACCGACCGCGTCCGAACGCGATCTGGTTGCACTGATCGCAGCCCGCCTCGGCGCCACCCGATTGATCGATAATTTCCTCATTGACCTGTAGCGTTTTCGCTGGAGGCTGTGGTATTCTCCCAACTGTCTTAGGGGTTTTCGCAACGACAGCCGTTGTTCCCGAGGACAGCAGGGCGCATTGTAGGTAATCGTCACTCCGATTGAGACCCTCGCAGCGGCAACGCGCGAGGGTTTTTTTTGTCCGATGAAATCGTCAGATCGTTGAAATGCTTAGTTATTTTTCCAACGGCATCAACTTCGTGCTGCATCAGCACATGCCTTGATATAATGGCGGTCGTCGCCATGTTGCGCGAATACAACAGCTATGTCGGAGATCTCCATGCACCTCAATATGCTCAAGGCGAAGATTCATCGCGCCACGGTGACCCATGCCGAGCTGCACTACGAGGGCTCCTGCGCGATCGACGGCGATCTGCTGGACGTCTCCGGCATCCTCGAATACGAACAGATCCACATCTACAACGTGAACAACGGCGAGCGCTTCTCGACGTACGCCATTCGCGCTGATGAAGGCTCCGGCATCATCTCGATCAACGGCGCCGCAGCACATCGTGCGCAGCCCGGCGATATCATCATCATCGCCGCGTACGGCGGCTACGATGCCGCCGAAGCCGTGAAGCACAAGCCGCAGCTGGTTTACGTCGACCGCCACAACAAGTTGAGCCACACCAACACGTCGATTCCGAAGCAGGCGGCCTGAGCCGGCGACGCAGTCTACGCGCCTGTGAGCGACCGCTCGGAGCTTTAGCGGTTGCGCGGATTCAGCCGGACGTCGTGGCACTCGCCAACGTGACGCTTCGGCGAGCCTGATCCTGCCGAGCCTCATGCTGTTCCAACGCCCACGTGACATGTTCACGCACCAGCGCGGACGCGTGCTCGGCGCGTGACTGCAGCGCGGCGACGATGCGGTCGCTGCGCTCGGCATTGCCGAGCGCAACCGCAATGTTGCGCAGCCATCCCTCGTAACCGGTGCGCCGAATCGCCATGCCCTCGGTGCGTGTGAGGAAATCGTGCTCGCTCCATGCGAACAGGTCGACCAGCGCTGCGCCGTCGAGACCGTGACGCGGTGCGAAATCCGCCTCGGGCGTGCTCTGCGTGAACTTGTTCCACGGGCAGATCAGCTGGCAATCGTCGCAGCCGAAGATGCGATTGCCGATCGGCGCGCGCAATTCCACTGGTATCGATCCGCGCAATTCGATCGTCAGATAGGAAATGCAGCGGCGCGCGTCGAGTTTGTACGGCGCCACGATCGCGCGCGTCGGGCAGATTTCGATGCAGCGCGTGCACGTGCCGCAGTGCGCGCTGGCCGGCGCATCCGGCGGCAGGGGCAGATCGGTATAGATCTCGCCGAGGAAGAACCACGAGCCGGCATCGCGACTCAGCAGCAAGGTGTGCTTGCCGATCCAGCCGAGTCCGGCGTTGCGCGCCAGGGCTTTTTCGAGCACCGGCGCCGAATCGGTGAAGACGCGATGACCGAACGGTCCGGTCACCGCGGCGATGCGATCGGCCAGCTTCTGCAGGCGCTGGCGCAGCACCTTGTGGTAATCGCGTCCGAATGCGTAGCGCGCGACATAGCCCTTTTCGTCGTCCGCGAGGATCTGCCAGGCGCTGCCCAGCGCCGGCGGCGCATAGTCCATGCGTGCCGAGATCACGCGTACCGTGCCCGGCTGCAGCTCGGCCGGCCGGCTGCGCCGGGAGCCGTGGCGCGCCATGTAGTCCATCTCGCCATGGAAACCGGCGTCGAGCCAGTTCAGCAGATGCGTTTCGTCGTCGCCGAGCTCGATGCCGCTCACGCCAATGCGCTGGAAGCCGAGCTCGGCACCCCAGCGGTCGATGTCCGTGCGCAGCGTGGGAAAGTCGATGGCGTTCATGCGTGCGGGTGATCGTCCACGTTCCAGCATAACGCGCGGCGCTGCCCACGATGCAGACGCGGCCTTAGAATCGCCCGATGATCGATGAGATTCGCACCACTTCCCTGTACACCTCGGCGCACGTGCGCCGCATCGATGGCGCGGCGATCGAACGCCTCGGCATCGCCGGTTTCGTGCTGATGGAGCGCGCCGCGGCCGCCGCGTTCGCCAGTTTGCGCCGGCGCTGGCCGCAGGCGCGCCGCATCACGCTGTATGCCGGCAACGGCAACAACGGCGGCGACGCGTTCCTGCTTGGCCGGCTGGCGTTGCAGGCTGGCTTCGCGGTGGAGGCCGTCGCGATTGCGGATCGTTCCACGGGCGACGACGCCATGCGCGCGCGAGTCGCTTTCGTCGCCGCCGGCGGCTGCGTACACATCGCCGATGCCGAAACGGGTTGCCTCGCGGCCGATATGCATGTCGACGGTCTGTTCGGGACCGGTCTGACGCGAGCGGTGACGGGCGTTGCGGCCGCACTGATCGATCGCTTGAACGCGACGCACGCGCCGGTGCTGGCGCTGGATGTGCCTTCGGGACTCGACGCCGATACCGGCACGCATGCCGGTGCCTGCGTGCGCGCTGCAGCAACAGTCAGTTTCGTCGCCTGGAAGCGCGGCCTGTTCACTGCCGATGCCAGCGACGCGTGCGGCGCCCTCGAACTGGCGACGCTGGATGTTCCACCGGCGGCTCTCGACGGCATCGAGGCGGATGCCGAGCTGATGAGCGATGCGCTTGCGCCGTTGCTGCCGCCGCGCAGCAGCAATGTCAACAAATCCCGTTATGGACATGTACTCGCGATTGGCGGTGACGACGGCATGGGTGGTGCGATCCGCTTGAGCAGCGAAGCGGCGCTGCGCTGTGGGGCGGGCCTGGTCAGTGTGGCGACGCGTGCGGGCAATGTCAGCGCAATGAACGCTGCACGTCCGGAATTGATGGCGCGCGGCGTCGACGATGCGCGCGCGCTGGCGCCACTGATCGAACGTGCCAGCGTCGTCGCGATCGGCCCCGGGTTGGGACAGGGTGAGTGGGGGCGTGGATTGTTCGAAGCCGCCGTGGCGAGCGGCAGACCACTGCTGCTGGATGCCGACGCATTGAATCTGCTCGCGCAGTCGCCGCATGCCTTGCCCGCGGAGACGGTGTTGACGCCGCATCCCGGTGAAGCGGCCCGCCTGCTCGGCTGCGATACCGCGGCGATCCAGCGCGACCGCTACGCCGCTGTGCGCGAACTCGCGGCTCGCTACGCCGCGGTCGTCGTGCTGAAGGGCGCGGGCAGCCTGGTGGCCGATCCGATGGGGAACGTGGCCGTGTGTCCTTGGGGCAACCCCGGCATGGCCTCCGGCGGCATGGGCGATGTGCTGACCGGCGTGGTCGCAGCCCTGCTCGCGCAGCGTCTGAAGCCGTGGGACGCAGCCCGCCTCGGCGTCGCGCTGCATGCGCGTGCAGGTGATCTTGCCGCCGGCGCATCGCCGCGGGGTCTGCTCGCGAGCGATCTGTTCGAACCGCTGCGCGCGCTGGCGAACCGATTCGCGCCATGAGCGACGAGCAGATAGTCGAGGCGCTCGACGAGCCTGCGCTGCAGGCCCTGGCGGTGCGCCTCGCGCCCGCAGCACGCGACGGCGGCGTGATCCACCTCGCCGGCGAGCTCGGCGCCGGCAAGACCACGCTGGCACGCGCGCTGCTGCAGGCGCTCGGGGTCGGCGAGCGCATCAAGAGCCCGACCTACAGCTTGATCGAGTCCTATCGCGTTGGCGAGCTGGATATCCATCACCTGGATCTGTACCGGATCGCCGACGCCGGCGAGTTGGAATGGCTCGGGCTCGACGAGCTCTGGAATGCGTCCGCGCTGGTTCTGATCGAATGGCCGGAGCGCGCCGGCGGCAGCTTGCCGCCGCCGGATCTGGCTCTGCGGCTGTCGCATGCAGGTGAAGTACGCCGCCTCGAGGCGGCGGCGACAAGTGTGCGCGGGCGCGCGCTACTGGACGCCTTGGGGGTCGCGCGTCCAGTCGGATAAGTCGTTCGGCAGCGATTCAGCCGTAACGTCTCCTGAGCAAAAATTCACGAAGTTGCCCCACGTGACGGATTTTGAAGGAAAAAGCTTGCTTTTTTCTGACGCTTTCGAGTTGAATACTCGGCATGTGGGGAATCCGCAACCTGATTTGGGTACTTGCCTGCGGTGCAGCGTCGATGCTGGCCGTCGGGTCGGTGCGCGCTTCTGAAATCAAGAACTTGCGCATCTGGGCCGGCCCTGAGTACACGCGTGCCGTGTTCGACGTCTCCGGTCCGGTCGACTACAAGTTGTTCGAGCTCAGCAAGCCGGACCGCATCGTGCTCGACATGCGCGGCAGCCAGCTCGGCAGCGGTTTCAGCGCGCCGGCCGCGAAAGGCCTGCTGAAAAGTCTGCGTGCCGGCAAGCAAGGCAAGGCCGATTCCCGCGTCGTATTCGATCTCGCCGAAGGCGTGCGGCCGAAGAGTTTCCTGCTGCCGCCCGCCGACAAGTTCGGCTATCGGCTGGTGCTCGATCTGTATCCGGCCACGGTCAAATCGGCGCCGGTGAAGACCGTGGCGGAAAGTGCCAACGGCAAAGCACGCAACGTCGTCATCGCCGTCGATGCCGGCCACGGTGGCGACGATCCCGGCGCAAGTGGCAGCAGCGGCACGCACGAAAAGGAAATCACGCTCGCGGTCGCGCGTCAGCTGAAGAAACAGATCGACCGCACGCCGGGCATGACCGCGGTACTGACTCGCGACGGTGATTATTTCATTCCGCTGGAAGACCGTTATCGCAAGGCGCGCGAGGCGAAGGCCGACCTGTTCATCTCGATCCACGCCGATGCATTCACCAGCAGCGATGCGCGCGGCTCGTCGGTGTGGGTGCTGTCGCCGCGCGGCGCAACCAACGAGGCATCGCGCTGGCTGGCCGATCGCGAAAACCGCGCCGACCTCGTCGGCGGCATTTCGCTGGACGACAAGGACGATACGCTCGCCAAGGTGCTGCTCGACCTCTCGCAAGGCGCCACGATGGGCGCGAGCAACGCGGTGGCGGAGCAGGTGTTGTCGGCCTTGCGCAAGCTGGGCCCGACTCACCGTACGTATGTCGAGCGCGCGAACTTCGTCGTGCTGCGCTCGCCGGACGTGCCGTCGATCCTGGTCGAGACCGCTTTCATCAGCAACCCGGCCGAAGAAGCACGCCTGAAGAATCCGGATCACCGCGACAAGCTCGCTTCCGCGATCCTTGGCGGCGTCAACGAGTATTTCCGTGCGTCGCCGCCGCCCGGCACGCTGTTCGTCAAGGGCGCCAACCGCGATCGCGATCGCGACAGCGATGGCGAGCGCGCTGCGCGCACCGAACGCTACGTCGTCAATCGCGGCGATACGCTGCGCACGATCGCCGAGCGCCACGGCATGACCACCGCGCAGCTGCGCGCCGTCAACGAACTTGCCGACGAGCGCGTGCGGCCAGGCGAAATCCTGCAGATTCCGTCCGGCTGATCGGCGCGTCCGGGCGGGCGCCGCGTTCCGTTATGATGCGAACCCGTCCTGCGGTTCCATCATGTCGCGCATCCGTTCGCTGCCTGCCGAGCTCGTCAACCAGATCGCCGCCGGCGAAGTCATCGAGCGGCCGGCCTCGGTGGTCAAGGAACTGGTCGAAAACAGCCTGGATGCCGGCGCGCGCCGCATCGAGATCGACATCGAGCAGGGCGGCGCAGGCCTGATCCGTATCCGCGACGATGGCAGCGGCATCGAGGCGGAGGACCTGCCGCTGGCCGTGTCCGCGCATGCGACCAGCAAGATCGCTTCGTTCGACGATCTCGAACGCGTCGGCACGCTCGGTTTCCGCGGCGAGGCGCTGCCATCGATCGCCTCGGTGTCGCGCTTCGCGCTGATTTCGCGGCGCAGCGGCAGCGACACCGCCTGGCGCATCGAAGTCGACGGCGGCAAGCCACGCACAGCGGCGCCGGCGCAGCATCCGCAAGGCACCAAGGTCGAAGTGCGCGATCTGTTCTACAACCTGCCTGCGCGCCGCAAGTTTCTGCGCGCCGAGCGCACCGAGTTCAATCATATCGACGAGCTGGTGAAGTCGATCGCGCTGGCACGCACGCAGACGGAATTCCGCTTGAGCCACAACGGCAAGCCGGTACGCATGCTGAAGCCCGCGCTCGACGAGAGCGACGGCACGCGGCGCGTCGCTGACGTGCTCGGCGATGAATTCCTCAGCCAGAGCCTGCGTATCGAACATGCCGGCGCCGGTCTGCGCCTGCATGGCTGGGTCGGCCTGCCGACCGCCTCGCGCGCGCAGGCCGACCAGCAGTATTTCCACGTCAACGGACGTCTCGTGCGCGATCGCCTCGTCGCTCACGCCGTGCGGCAGGCGTATGCGGATGTGCTCTATCACGGCCGTCATTCGAGCTTCGTGCTGTTTCTCGAACTCGATCCGGTGCTGGTCGACGTCAACGTGCATCCGGCCAAGCACGAGGTGCGTTTTCGCGAAGGTCGTCTGGTGCACGATTTTCTCTACCGTACGCTCGACGATGCACTCGGTGGCGGCGCGCGCGCCGGCGGCGCATCGGCATCATCGGCGCCACCCGGATTGCCCGCCGCGCCGTTTGCGCCGGCATCGTCTGCAGGCGTTGCAGCGTCGTCGTATGCGGCCTATCGGCAGGGCGGTCTCGGCCTCGGCGTGCGCGAGCCGCTGGCCGACTATGCGGCGCTGTTCGGCGAGGCGCGTGCGCTGCCGCAGCCGGCGGCGTTCGCTGGCAATGCCGCGGCCCTTCCGGCGCAGCGCGACGAGCAGGAGATTCCCCCGCTCGGCTTCGCGCTCGCACAGTTGCACGGCATCTACGTGCTGGCGGAGAACGCGCACGGCTTGATCCTGGTCGACATGCACGCCGCGCACGAACGCATCACCTACGAGAAACTCAAGACCGCGCAGGACGGCGAAGGCATCCGCTCGCAACTGCTGCTGGTGCCGATGGCGCTCAGCCTCAGCGAACGCGAGGCGTCCGTCGTGGAGGAGCAGGGCGAGCGTTTCGCTGCGCTCGGGTTCGACATCGCGCGCAGCGGTCCGCAGAGCGTCGCGGTGCGCCGCATTCCGGTGCTGCTCGACGGCGCCGATGTGGCACAGCTCGTGCGCGACGTGATTGCCGACCTCGCCGTGCACGGTGAATCCCGCCGTGTCGAGGAAAGCACGAATGAACTGTTGAGTACGATGGCCTGTCATGGTTCGGTGCGTGCGAACCGACGTCTCGGCTTGCCCGAGATGAATGCGCTGTTGCGGGAAATGGAGGCGACCGAGCGCTCCGGCCAATGCAATCACGGCCGGCCAACCTGGGTGCAGCTGGCGATTCCCGAACTCGATCGTCTGTTCCTGCGCGGGCGATGATTTTTGCGATTCGTCCGGGATCGCTGTGGTTTAGATGGTCGCGGCGCCTTGAGTAGGTTTCGGGTTCGAAAAATCTACCCGCGGCGATGGTCGCACTTCTCCAATAAAGCATATCCACCGAGGATTGAAGATGCTCAAAACCAGTGTTCTGCTCGCAGCGAGTTTCGCCGGAGTGCAACTGATGTCAGCGAACGTCGAAAGCAGCAAAGCGCCTGCCGATTACACACGGCAGATCGAAACCTGGCGTGCGCAGCGCGTCGAGCGGCTGAAGGCGCCGAACGGCTGGCTCAGCCTGATCGGGCTGCCGTGGTTGAAGGACGGCGTCAACAAGGTCGGCAGCGCCAAGGACAACGACGTCGTGTTGACCAAAGGTCCGGTCCATCTCGGCACGATCACGCTGAAAGACGGCAAGGCGACGATCGCGCTGGACGCCAAGGCGGATGCGACGATCGACGGCAAAAAGATCGCTGCGGCCGAATTGCTCGACGACAGCCATGAAAAGCCGACCACGGTCGCGTTCGGCACCGCGAATTTCTATGTCATCGATCGCAACGGCAAGAAAGGCCTGCGCGTGAAGGACAGCGAAGCGCAGACGCGCAAGACGTTCGCTGGCATCGATTACTTCCCGATCGATCCGTCCTGGCGCGTGGAGGCGAAATGGGAGCCGTATCAGCCCGCGCACACGCTCGATATCCCGACCGTGCTCGGTACGGTCGACAAGATGCCGGTGCCGGGCAAGGCCGTGTTCGAGCGCGGCGGCAAGAAATACGAACTGCTGCCGGTGCTGGAGGACAAGGACGCGAAGGAACTCTGGTTCATCTTCGCCGACGGCACGACCAGCAAGCAGACCTATGGTTCGGGCCGTTTCCTGTATGCCGATATGCCGAAGGACGGCAAGCTGGTGATCGATTTCAACAAAGCCTACAACCCGCCGTGTGCGTTCACGCCGTACGCGACGTGCCCGCTGGCGCCGCCGGAAAATCGACTTGCTCTGCCGGTGACGGCGGGTGAGAAGAAGTACGGCACCGGCCATCATTGATCCGGCGCCGTGCGTGTCCTGTTGTTGTCGGACACGCACGGCGCGCTCGATGAGCGCGTCGCTGCGCGCGCGCGTGAAAGTGATCTCGTCGTGCATGCCGGCGACGTCGGCTCGGCCGAGGTGCTGGAGATCCTGCGGGCGCTCTGTCCGCGTGTGATTGCCGTGCGCGGCAACAACGACGTGGCATCGAAATGGGTGCCGGCAGCGCGCGTTGCCGTGGCGGAGCTGGCCGAACAGGCGCAGATCGATTTGCCAGGCGGCTGTCTCGTCGCCGTGCATGGCGATCGCTTTCCAGCTGCACAGCGCCATCTGCGGCTGCGCCAGGCGTTTCCGTCGGCGCGGGCAATCGTCTACGGGCATAGCCACCGGTTGTGCATAGACGACGATCATTATCCCTGGATACTCAATCCCGGCGCCGCGGGCCGCGCGCGCACCTTCGGTGGGCCAAGCTGTCTGCAACTGGTCGCGACCCTGCGGCGCTGGCGCGTCGAGCCGCTGCGTTTCCCGCCGTCGCCGGTTTCGGCTGCAGTTCAGCCGTTGTCGGGATGATACGTAGGGTTGCCGCGTCATCGAACCGAACTTTCCCCGCCGACGGCGTTCCGAAACCCCGCGTTTTGGACCCTGGCGCGGCTCGGTTACACTACCGCGCTTTTTTCGATCCGGCTCCCACCGCGTTCGATTTCCCGATTTCCCCGATTTGATTTCCCCGATTTGCAGATAACCCGGAGGTTTCACGCATGAAGTTCGGTTGGTCACTCGCCCTTGCGGCGCTGTTCGTCACAGGGTCCGCGTCGGCGCAGGACACCACGTCCGACAAAGGCAAGATCTCCTACGCGATCGGTTATCAGATCGGTTCCGGGCTGGCCGATCGAAACATGGACGTCGACATCGCGACGGTCACGCGCGCCGTGCAGGACGCCTTTTCCAAGAAGCCGCCGGCCGTGCCGGAAGCGGCGATGAAGGATGCGCTGTCCAAGCTCGACGCGAAGATGAAGGCGGAAACGGACAAGGCGCTCGGTGACAACAAGCGCACCGCCGACCAGTTCATGAACGACAACAAGACCAAGAAGGGCGTGACCGTGCTGCCGAGCGGCGTGCAGTACCGTTCGATCGAGGACGGCAACGGCAAGCCGATCACGCCGGCCAGCGAAGTCACTTTCCATGTGCGCGTCTCGTTGACGACCGGCCGCGAAATCCGCAGCTCCTTCGTCGGCGAACCGATCAAGGCCAAGGTCAGCGACATGCCGAATATCTTCGGCACCAAGCTGCTGCCGGAAGTGATCCAGAAGATGAAGGTCGGCGATCATTGGATGATCTTCCTGCCGCCGGAACAGGCGTCCGGCAATCAGGTCTTCATCTGGGAAGTGAAGATCATCGACGTCAAGTAAGGTCAGGATGATCTTCCCTGCGCAGTTCAGGCTGTACGCTGCCCCGGGATCCGGATCGAGAAACGTTCCAGCAAACGCCGCGTCGAACCGCGGCGTTTGCATTTCAGGGCAATGATGATCGCTGTTCCGCCACCACCGGTACTGAGTCCCTGCATCGGCATCTGCCGGCTGCGTGCGGATGGCTGTTGCGAAGGCTGTCTGCGCACCGGCGAAGAAATCGCCGGTTGGCTTGCGATGGGCGAGCGCGAACGCCGCCGCCTGATGGACGAGGTGCTGCCGCAGCGCGAGGCGACGTCGACGTGAGCTCCGGCGTATTTGCCATCGACAGCGAACGCTTGCGCCGCGCGGTGCGCTCGCTGGACGATCCGCCGTGCACTCCGAGCCATATCACCGCGCAAGGAGGGGACGCCGCCGATCCCGTGCTGTCGTCTCGCGCGGCTGCGGTGCTGGTGCCGTTCGTGCGGCGCGCGGATGCGTTGTCGATCCTGTTCACGCGGCGCACCGAAAATCTGCGCACGCACGCCGGCCAGATCAGTTTTCCAGGCGGCGGCGTCGAGGACGGCGATGCGGATGTCATTGCCGCGGCATTGCGCGAAACCGCCGAGGAAACCGGCATCGCGCCCGCTCTGGTCGAACCATTCGGCTATCTCGACGGCCTCGATACCGTCTCCGGCTACAACGTGACGCCGGTGGCCGGCTTCGTCAGCGGCGATTATTCGCTGCGCCTGCATGCGCAGGAAGTCGACGAAGTCTTCGAGGTGCCGCTACCCTTCATCCTCGAGCCCGGACGCCTGCAGCGCGAACATATCCTGTGGCGCGGACGCGAGCGCGACATCTACGCGGTCGTGTGGGAAGGGCGGCGCATCTGGGGCGCGACCGCCGCGATCCTGAAGAACCTGCTCGACCGACTGGAGAATGCGCCGTGATGTCGACTCGCACATTGATCGGCGCGACCGAACTGGATTCGCTTCGTGTCCGCGACGATGTGCTGATCGTCGATGCCCGCTTCGATCTAGCCGACGCCGGCAAGGGCGAGCGCGATTATGCCGCCGCGCATCTGCCGGGAGCGGTGTATGCGCATCTGGATCGCGATATGTCCGATCTTTCCCGGCACGACCTCGGCCGCCATCCGCTGCCCGACGACGAGTGCTTCTCCGCAGCACTGTCGCGCTGGGGCTGGCGGCGCGATCGCGCTGTCGTCGTCCTCGACGACGCGAACGGCGCACTCGCCGCGGCGCGCTTGTGGTGGCTGCTGCGACTGGTCGGGCAGGAGCGTGTCGCGGTGCTCGACGGCGGATTCGCCGCCTGGCGTGCGGCGGGACTTCCGCTCGAGGCCGGTATCGTCGAGCCGGCGATGACCTGCGTGCAGGTCGCGCTCGAGCGCGAGAACGTCGTCTGGTTCGATCAACTCGAACGCCGCCTCGCCAGTGGCAGCGCGCTGCTGCTCGACGCGCGCGCGGCACCGCGCTATCGCGGCGAGGTCGAGCCGATCGATGCGGTGGCCGGTCACGTGCCGGGTGCACGCAATCGCCCCTACTCCGAAAATCTCGCCGCGAGCGGATGCTTCAAGCCGGCGCACGAACTGCGGCGTGAGTTCGATGCATTGCTCGATGGCCGCGCGCCGACGGACGTCGTCCACATGTGCGGCTCCGGCGTCACCGCTTGCCACAACCTGCTGGCGATGGAGCATGCCGGACTCGGCGGCTCGCGCGTCTTCGCGCCCTCGTGGAGCGGATGGATCAGCGCACCGGAGCGAGCGGTGGCAGTGGGCGACTGACGCCGGCGTTTATTTCGACTTGAGGCGCGCCACCAGCGCCTTCAGCACGGCCTGCGCTTCCGGCGCGAACCAGCCGTCGAGGAAATCCTCGACCGGCAGCGTGTCCGGCGCAGCGAAGATCGCCGCGATATCCGCGCGCGCGAGGCGCCGCGTTTCGCGCATCGAATGCCGCGGCAGCGCGAGCAGTTCGCCGAGCCAGAGCAGGCTGCGCGCGACCACGAGGTCGGGCTCGACCAATTCATCGACGAAACCGATCGCATGCGCCTGCTCGGCCTCGAGCATCGCGCCGGCCACCAGCAGACGCTCCGCGCGATATGCGCCGAGCAGTCGGCGCAGCGAGGCCTGGATGCACTCGGGCACCGACAAGCCGACCTGCACTTCATTGAGACCGATCTTGAATGCGCCACGCGCCATCACACGGTAGTCGCACATGATCGCGAGCACGGCGCCGCCGGCGGGGCTGTGCCCGGTGATCGCGGCGGCGATCGGAATCGGCGAGCGTGCGAGCGCGGCGCACAGCCCGAAGAAATCGTTCCAGAACACGCGGAATGCAGCGCGATCGAGTTGCAGCAGCGCCGGCACGTCGAGGCCGGCAGAAAACAGGCCAGGCGCGCCGGACAACAGCAGCGCGTGCGCGCCGGTTGCAGGCGCCGCCTGGACCGCTTCGCGCAGACGGCGCACCAGCTCCGGGCCGAGCGCGTTGACCGGCGGACGCGCCATGTGCAGTTCGTGGATGTTGTCGTGCTGAATCAGATCGAGCATGGATAGATTTTCGTGCTGGGTTGGAAGGCCGGACTTTATTCTTTCATTCCCGCGAATGCGGGAATCCGCGTTGATTCCAGGCGCGACGTCTTGGGATCGACCCGTCGCTGCGATGAAGGGCGTTCGCCGCAGTAACGATTGTTGCAGTACCGAGCGCCTCGCGCTATTCGTCCGCCGGCATCCACGCATAACGCACGGCATAGTCCAGCGTCGCCTTGCCGCCAGCGGGCACGGCGACGCGGAACTCCAGTGTATCCGGCGTCTGCTTGTCCGGCTTCTGACTCGACGACAGCAGGTTCCAGCCGCGCCAGCGGTTCGGGTGTTCGCGTACGCTGACGGTGCGCGCGGTCTCGCCGGAATTGGTCAGCGTGATGCGGAAACCTTCGTCCAACTCGCGCGCGCCGCGGTCGATGCTGAATGTCGTGCGCTCGCGCGTGCCGGCCAGATCGAAGGCGACGCCGAGCGCGATAGTCACATCGCGACCTTTGGCGGTATCGCCGACGCGGTTCTCGCCGAGCAGTTCGGTGCGGCCGTCCTTGTCGCGCGTCAGCACGCGCAGGTTGCCGCCGGGCAGGTTGTCGGCGGCGACGAACTTGAGCTGGCTGCTGATCGGGCCGCTGCCGCCATCGTTGCCCTCCGGCGTCAGCATCGGCTTGGCCGGAAACCAGACAGCGCCGGACTCGAGCAGCCAGCGGCGTTCGCACAACAGTTCGCGGCTCGCATACAGCGGCACCTGGGTGACGCTGGCGTCGGGCAGGTCGAGATTGCCGTCGATCGCATAGCTGCGGTAGTCGCCGAGCGCCGATTGCTCGGGCAGTTGCTCGGGCGCGGCGGCGGCGTTCATCGCCTTCATCATCATGGGTCTGGGGCCGCCGCCGAAACGCGCGAAGTTCGGCGTTCCGGCGATGAGTTTGAGTTTCGCCGCGGGAAAGTCGCGACCGCTGCGGTTGGCCACGCTGGCGAGCGCGTCGAGACGGATGCGGCATTCGCCGTCGAGCAGCAGTGCCGAATACGCCGCGCGCCAGCCGAGGCCGCTGGTCGGATAGGTCAATGTGGCTGCCGCAGCGCCGGCTTTGCCGTCGACGACGAGTTGCAACGTGCTGCCGGTTCGCCCGGAGCCTTCCGGAAACTGCACCTGTGCATATTCGCGGATGTAGCTGGTGCGACCTTCACTGCCGCGCACACCCAGATTGCCGCTGTCGAGTGCGATCAGGGTGCCGTCGGCAATCAGTTTGTTGTCGACGCCGAACACCTGCACGTGCTCGCCGCGATGCGCCGCAAGCGCCCCTGCATCGCCGCCGGACAGCACGCGCTGCGCCAGCACGCGCCCAGCGCCGCCAAGGTCGACCGCAACCGCTTCGGTGTCGAGCATCGTCGGCAAGCCGTCGACGACGAGCGTCTGGCGGCCGCCGGCAAGCTGCAGTGTGCGCTGCTCGTGGACGACCGCGTGGCCGTCGGCGACGGCGCCGCTGCCGGCGTCGAACAGCGAATCGCCGTCGCTGCGGTAGATCGTCACGGCCGGATCGGCAGCTACGGCGGTGGCGCTGACGAGTGCAGTCATGGCGAGGGCGAGCAGGGGTCGATGCATGGTCGCATTCCGGTTGCGAGCGGCGTTGCGGCTATCATAGCGGTCACGATGGAGGTTGCCATGCGTCGTTTGATCGGTGGGTGGGTTGCGTTGATGGTCGCGCTGTTCGGCGCTGCCGGCGTCGCGCAGGCTGCGGGCAAGCTCGGCGTGACCGACGCCTGGATCCGCGAGGCGCCGCCCGGCGCGTCGATGCTGGCCGGTTATGCGACGCTGACCAACACAGGCGATGCGCCGATCACGCTGTTGACCGTGCAGAGCGACGTGTTCCGCATGGCGTCGCTGCACGAAACCGTGATCGACAACGGCATTTCGAAGATGCGCGAGCTGCATCGGATCGAACTCGCGCCGGGTGCCAGCGTCAGCCTGAAACCCGGTGGCAAGCACCTGATGCTGATGCAGCCGCGGCAGGAGGTGCATGCCGGCGACAAGGTGGAAATGTTGTTCCTGCTGGTCGACGGCACACGCCTGGAAACCTATTTCGACGTCGTCGCAGCGAGCGCCTCGGCCGACGACTGACAGGCGCTGCGGATCGCGTCGGGCAGGGCCACCGAGCGCCCGCTCGACGGATCGATCCAGACCATCACGACGTCCCCATCCGCGTAGACGCAGCTCGGATCGTCTGCAGCGAGGATGCGATGCGCGATCGTCAGCGAGGAATTGCCGACCCGCGTCGGCGCCAGCTCGACGACGATCTGCGCCGGCCATGCGAGCTGGCGGCGGTAGTTCATCTGCACCGCCGCGACGACCGGCATCATCGTCTCGTCGAACCAGGCGCCTTCGATTTGTGCGAGCCAGGCCAGTCGGGCCTCCTGCACGTAGACCAGGAAGGTCGCGTTGTTGACGTGATTGAAGGCATCGAGATCGCCCCAGCGCACCGCCAGCGGCACGCTGGCCAGTGGCACTGCGGTTGCGGACGGCGCGGCTGTGGCAACGATTGCCGCCGCCGATGCGACCGGCGCAGAGCCTGCGGTCTCCAGCGCTGCCGCCGCCGGATTTTTTGCGGTCCGCTTGCGCGGGGTAGTGCGTGGCGTGCTCAAGCGGCTTCCTTGCGGCTGCGTGCGCGCGGCTTGGCGATGCCGAGACTGCGCGCGAGAAAATGCCCGGTGTACGAGGCTGGCGTCTTCGCGATCTGCTCCGGCGTGCCGGCCGCGAGAATGGTTCCGCCGCGCTCGCCGCCGTCGGGGCCGAGGTCGATGATCCAATCGGCCGTCTTGATCACGTCGAGATTGTGTTCGATCACGACCACCGTATTGCCGTCGTCGGACAGGCGATGCAGGACGCCCAGCAGCTGTTCGATATCGTGGAAGTGCAGCCCCGTGGTCGGCTCATCGAGGATGTACAGCGTACGTCCGGTGTCGCGCTTGGACAGCTCGCGCGAGAGCTTCACGCGTTGCGCTTCGCCGCCGGAGAGCGTCGTCGCACTCTGGCCGAGCTTGATGTAGGAGAGGCCGACGTGCATCAGCGTCTCGAGTTTACGTGCGAGTACCGGCACCGGTTCGAACAGCTTGAATGCGTCTTCGACGGTCATGCCGAGCACGTCGGCGATCGTGTGGCCCTTGTAGGTGATCTCCAGCGTCTCGCGGTTGTAGCGCTTGCCGTGGCAGACATCGCAAGGCACGTACACGTCCGGCAGGAAGTGCATCTCGACCTTGATCAGGCCATCGCCTTCGCACGCCTCGCAGCGACCGCCCTTGACGTTGAAGCTGAAGCGTCCCGGCCCGTAGCCGCGCGAACGCGATTCCGGCACCTGGGCGAACAGCTCGCGCAGCGGCGTGAACAGGCCGGTGTAGGTGGCCGGGTTGGAACGCGGCGTACGACCGATCGGCGACTGGTCGATGTCGACGACCTTGTCGAACAGGTCGAGTCCTTCGATGTCGCGAAACGGCGCTGGCTGCTCGTTGGCGCCGTTGAGTTCGGCGGCGGTATGCCGATACAGCGTGTCGTTGATCAGGGTCGACTTTCCCGAACCGGAAACGCCCGTCACGCAGACGAACAGGCCAGCCGGAATTTCCAGGTCGACGTTCTTCAAGTTGTTGCCGCTGGCACCGAGGATGCGCAGCATCTTGTCCGGATCGGGCTTGCGCCGCTTCGTCGGCACTTCGATGCGGCGCTGGCCGGACAGGTACTGGCCGGTCAGCGATCGCTTCGAGGCGAGGATCGCCTCGAGATCGCCTTGCGCGACGATTTCGCCGCCATGCACGCCGGCGCCGGGGCCGATGTCGACGACGTAGTCGGCAAGGCGGATCGCGTCCTCGTCGTGCTCGACGACGATGACCGTGTTGCCGAGATCGCGCAGCCGGTTCAATGTGCCGAGCAGGCGTTCGTTGTCGCGCTGGTGCAGGCCGATCGACGGCTCGTCGAGCACGTACATGACGCCGACGAGACCGGCGCCGATCTGCGAAGCGAGGCGGATACGCTGCGCTTCGCCGCCCGAGAGCGAATCCGCCTGCCGATCCAAGGTCAGGTAATCGAGGCCGACGTCGACGAGGAAGTGCAGGCGCTCGCGGATTTCCTTGACGATCTTCACCGCGATCTCGCCGCGCCAGCCGGCCAGCGTCAGCGTCTTGAAGAAGTCCAGCGACTGCTCGATCGGCAGCGCGGTCAGCACCGGCAGGTTGTGGTCGCCGACGAATACGTTGCGCGCGCTGCGGTTCAAGCGCTGGCCGCCGCAATCCGGACACGGCCGCGGACTGATGAACTTCGCCAGTTCCTCACGTACGGCCGGCGATTCGGTTTCCTTGTAGCGCCGTTCGAGGTTCGGCACGATGCCTTCGAAACGGTGCTTGCGCGAGACCGCGCCGCTGCTGCCGGTGACGTAGCGGAAGCTGATCTGCGTGTCGCCGGAACCGAACAGCACGTGCTGGCGCGTCGCCGCGGGCAGGTCCTCCCACGCAGTATCGACGTCGAAGCCATAGTGCTTGGCCAGCGACAGGATCAGCTGGAAGTAGTATTGGTTGCGCCGGTCCCAGCCGCGCACCGCGCCAGCGGCGAGGCTCAGCTGCGGATTGACGACGACGCGCGCGGGATCGAAGAACTCGGTGACGCCGAGGCCGTCGCAGGTCGGGCAGGCGCCGACCGGCGAATTGAACGAGAACAGGCGCGGTTCGAGTTCCGGCAGTGAGTAGTCGCAGATCGGGCAGGAAAAGCGCGAAGAGAACACGATCTCCGCGGCTTTCGCATCATCAAGATCAGCTACGATCACGATGCCCTCGCCCAGACGCAGCGCCGTCTCGAACGATTCGGCCAGGCGCTGCTTGATGTCGGCGCGCGCGCGGAAGCGGTCGATCACCGCTTCGATGGTGTGCTTCTGGCGCAGCGTGAGCGGCGGCACCGCGTCGAGTTCATAGACGTGACCGTCGACGCGTGCGCGCACGAAACCCTGCGCGCGCAGCTGCTCGAAAATCTGTACATGTTCACCTTTGCGCTCGCGCACCACCGGCGCGAGCAGGGCGAAGCGCTTGTCCGGGTCGAGCGCGAGCGCGGCGTCGACCATCTGGCTGATGGTCTGCGCCTCGAGCGGAATGCCGTGGTCCGGACAGCGCGGCGTGCCGACGCGCGCGAACAGCAGGCGCAGATAGTCGTAGATCTCGGTGATCGTGCCGACGGTCGAGCGCGGATTGTGCGACGTCGCCTTCTGCTCGATCGCGATCGCCGGCGACAGGCCTTCGATGTGATCGACATCGGGCTTTTCCATCACCGACAGGAACTGCCGCGCGTAGGCCGACAGCGACTCGACGTAGCGGCGCTGGCCCTCGGCATAGATGGTATCGAACGCGAGCGACGACTTGCCCGAACCGGACAGGCCGGTGATCACGATCAGCTTGTCGCGCGGCAGATCGAGATCGATGTTCTTGAGATTGTGCGTGCGTGCGCCGCGGATGCGGATCGTGTCCATGGGTTCGGGCTCAGGCAGACGGAAAGCTGCAGCGCGATACCGCGTTCGCGGCCATCGGCGCCATGCTATGGAATCTTCGGGAGGTCGCAGCAAACGAGACTGGCGATCCAGCGCGTCTGTATGCCGGCATTGACGGCCAAATTCAAGGTTGGCGCGGTTGCTCGGTTCAGCTTCAAAAAGCCATTTCCTTAGGGAATCCAGCCTACGCGATGCGTGTGACCGCAGGCGTCGCGTTGGCAGGCCGGTGATCGTGTCGTTGATCGCATATGCGAGCATTCCAGGGCAGGTTTCCAGGCAATTGCGCGAAGCGCCGGCCTCGGCTAGAATTCGCGGTCCTTTTCGGCCGATTGGCCGTTGGGATTGGCGGTTTTCAGAATAACTACAGAGGCATAGCCATGTACGCAATCATCGTCACCGGCGGTCGTCAGTACCGCGTGGCGCAGGGCGAGACCCTGCGCGTGGAGAAACTCGCCGCCGACATCGGCGCCGAGTTGAAGCTGGATCAGGTCCTGATGGTCGGCGAGGGCGACGGCGTCACCGTCGGCGCGCCGCTCGTCGCCGGTGCCCTGGTCACGGCCAAGGTCGTCTCGCACGGCCGCGGCGAAAAGATCCGCATCGTGAAGTTCCGTCGCCGCAAGCATTTCCGCAAGGAGACGGGACATCGTCAGCATTACACCGAAATCGAAATCGTCGGCATCACCGGCGCGGGCAAGAAGGAGTAAGTCATGGCACATAAGAAGGCAGGCGGCTCCACCCGCAACGGTCGCGATTCCAACCCGAAATACCTCGGCGTCAAGGTGTTCGGCGGCCAGGCTGTGAATGCCGGCAACATCATCATCCGCCAGCGCGGCACGCGCTTCCATCCGGGCACGGGTGTCGGCCTCGGCCGCGACCACACTATCTTCGCGATCGTCGACGGCAAGGTGGAGTTCAAGGCCAAGGGCCCACAGGCGCGCAAGACGGTCAGCGTGATTCCGGCCTGATCCGGACCCGCCGACGCGTCTGGAAAGCCCCGCTTCGCGCGGGGCTTTTCGTTTGTGGCGCGGGGATTCGGCATTCGCAACAGCGAAAGCAGAAATCCGCCCCGTGATTGCCAGTGCCTATGCCTAGATTCTCCGGATTCGAAATGTGCCGTGGATGCATCGGGCGTAAGCTCCTCCGATTCCCCATTCTCCAATCCCAGCCCACCAATGAAATTCGTCGACGAAGCGATCATCGAAGTCCACGCCGGTAACGGTGGCAACGGCTGCGTCAGCTTCCGGCGCGAGAAATTCATTCCGTTCGGCGGGCCCGACGGCGGCGATGGCGGCGATGGCGGCAGCGTGTGGATCGTTGCCGACGAAGGCCTCAATACGCTGGTCGACTTCCGCCACACGCGCGTCTATCGCGCGCAGCGCGGCGAGAACGGCATGGGCCGGCAGATGGCCGGCAAGGGCGGCGAAGACGAAGTCATTCGCGTGCCGGTCGGCACGGTCGTCATGAACGTGGCCACCGACGAGACGATTGGCGATCTCGACGCGCACGGGCGGCGCATCCTCGTTGCGCAAGGCGGCCGCGGCGGTCAGGGCAATATCCATTTCAAGAGTTCGGTCAATCGTGCGCCGCGCCGCGCGGTACCCGGCAGCGCGGGCGAGGAGCGCGAGCTCAAGCTAGAACTCAAGGTGCTCGCCGACGTCGGGCTGCTCGGTTTTCCGAACGCCGGCAAATCGACCTTGATCCGCTCCGTATCGGCGGCGACGCCGAAGGTCGCCGACTATCCGTTCACGACCTTGCAGCCGCATCTGGGCGTCGTGCGCATCGAGACCGACCGCAGCTTCGTGATCGCCGACATTCCCGGTCTGATCGAAGGCGCTGCCGATGGCGCCGGACTCGGCATCCAGTTCCTCAAGCACCTGGCACGCACGCGCGTACTGCTGCACGTGGTCGACATCGCGCCGCTCGACGGCGTCACCGACCCGATCGCCGAGATCCGCGCGATCGAAAAAGAGCTGAAGGAGTTCGACGCAGATCTCCTGCACAAGCCGCGCTGGCTCGTCTTCAACAAGATGGACTTGCTCGCACCGGAGGAACGCGAAAAGGCCGCCAAAGCGATCGTGCGCAAGCTGAAGTGGAAGCAGCCGTGGTACCTGGTGTCGGCCATCGCGCGCGAAGGCACCTGGCCGCTGTGCCTGGATATCCAGCGATTCTTCGACGAGCAGAAAGTCGCTGCCGCCGAAGCGGAGCAGGCTGGCGCATGAGGTTCGCGCACCGGCGAGGCCGCGCGCGGACAACAAAAAAGCCGGCGCAAGCCGGCTTTTTCGGGATTGCGTCGAGAGCCCGCTCAGGCGAGTTCGCGAATATGCGCAGTCAGGCGGCTCTTGTGACGCGATGCCTTGTTCTTGTGGATCAGGCCGCGCGCGGCATAGCGATCCATCACCGGCTCGGCAATCTTGAATGCGGCTTCGGCGCGCGCCTTGTCCTTCGCTTCGATCGCCTTGACGACGTTCTTGATCGCAGTGCGAACCATCGAACGCGCGCTCGCGTTGCGCTGACGGTGCTGCTCGGACTGGCGCGCACGCTTCTTCGCGGATTTGATGTTGGCCAAGGGGGAACTCCAGTAAAAAGGTTCGGAAAAAGACCGGCGATTATGCAGTCAGATTCCCGTTCAGTCAAACGTCGCGGCCTCCGCTCCTGCATGGCTTTTCCGCGCGGCAATACGGCTTCCAGGCCGCACGCTGTTCGCCCTTCCCCCATCCCCAATCCCCAATCCCGGCTTCACCCATGACCCGGCCCAGCCTCCTTCGCTCGATGCTGAGCTTCAGCGGCGGCACGTTCGTCTCGCGCATCCTCGGCCTCGTGCGCGAAATGGCGATCGCCTCGGCGTTCGGCGCCAGCGCCGCGACCGACGCGTTCTGGGTCGCGTTCCGAATCCCCAATTTCATGCGCCGGCTGTTCGCCGAGGGGTCGTTCTCGGTCGCGTTCGTGCCGGTGTTCACCGAGGTCAAGGAGAAACGTCCGCACGCGGACCTGAAGGAGCTCGTCGCACGCACCGCTGGCACACTCGGCGGTGTGCTGTTCGTGATCACCGCGCTCGGCATGCTCGGCGCGGGCTGGATCGCTGGCGGTTTCGCGCCGGGTTCGATCGACCAGCCGCAGAAGTACGCGTTGACGACCGACCTGCTGCGCGTGACGTTTCCGTTCCTGTTCTTCGTCTCGCTGACGGCGCTTGCCGGCGGTGTCCTCAACAGTTTCCACAAGTTCGCGTTGCCGGCGCTGACGCCGGTGTTGTTGAACCTGTGCATGATCGCGGCGGCACTGTGGTTCAAGCAGTATTTCGACGTGCCGATCATGGCGCTCGGCTGGGCGATCTTCGTGGCCGGCATCCTGCAGCTGCTGGTGCAGTTGCCGGCGCTGCGCAGGCTCGATCTGCTGGCACTGCCGCGCTGGGGCTGGACGCATCCGGACGTGCGGAGGATCTTGAAGCTGATGGTGCCGACGCTGTTCGGCTCGTCGGTCGCGCAGATCAATCTGCTGCTCGACACCTTGATCGCTTCGTTCCTGATCACCGGTTCGCAGACCTGGCTGGCACAGACCGATCGGCTGCTGGAATTCCCGCTCGGTCTGTTCGGTGTCGCACTCGGTACCGTGATCCTGCCGTCGCTGTCGCGCCACCATGTCGCGACCGACCATGCCGGTTTCGCCAAGGCGCTCGATTGGGGATTGCGCACCGCGCTGCTGATTTCGGTGCCTGCGATGTTCGCACTGGTGCTGCTGGCCAAGCCCATCATTTCAACGCTGATGCAGCACGGCCATTTCACCGCGCACGATGTCGACATGGCCGCACTGTCGTTGTCGGCGCTGTCGTTCGGCCTGCCGGCCTTCGCGCTGGTCAAGGTCGTCGCGCCGGCGTTCTACGCGCGCCAGGACACGCGCACGCCGGTGCGTGCAGGCATCGTCGCGATGATCGCGAACATGGCGATGAATATGTGCTTCGTCGGCGTGCTGCTGGCGTTGTGGCACCAGCCTGGCGATCTCGACGATGGCTTGCTCGCTGCGCTCGCAAAAGTGCCGGGGCTGCACATGGGTCTCGCCCTGGCGAGCGCATTGGCGAGTTATCTCAATCTCGCCCAGCTCTGGCTCGCCTTGAAGCGAGAGGGCATCTATCGCGTCCAGCCGGGTTGGATTGGGCATCTGATCCGCCTCGGCGCGGCCTGCGCGGCGATGGTCGGCGTGATCGGCGTCGGCCTGTGGCTGTGGCCGGATTGGAGCGCATGGGAATGGTCGACGCGCGTCGGCCGTCTCGCGCTGTTGATCGGGGCCGCCGGCGCCGCGTTCCTCGCCGTGCTGTTCGCTGCCGGATTCCGCCTGCGCGACCTGCGCGGGGAGTGATGGCGTGGCCGGCTATACTGTGCCGATGAGCCTGCTTTTCCGGGATGTCGCGGGGCCGAGCCTGGCCCCCGGCGGCAGCGTGTTGTGCGTGGGAGCGTTCGATGGCGTGCACCTCGGCCATCGCGCCCTGCTGGCGCGCGTGCGCGAACGTGCAGCCGCGCGCGGCCTGCTTCCGCTCGCGCTGAGTTTCGAGCCGATTCCGCGCGAATTCTTCGCGCGCGGTACGCCGGTGCCGCGCCTGGCCAGCGCACGCGAAAAGATTGAATACCTGTTTGCGGGCGGCATATCGGGCTTGCTGTCGCTGCGCTTCAATGCGGCACTTGCGGCGATGTCGGCACAGGACTTCGTCGAGCAGTTGCTGCATTCGCGCTGCGGCGCACGTGAAGTCTGGATCGGCGCGGATTTCCGTTTCGGTCACGCGCGACGCGGCGATGTCGCGCTGCTGCGCGAGCAGGGCGCGCGCTTCGGCTTCGAGGTGGCCGTGATGGAAGACGTCCGTGTCGCTGGCGAACGCGCCAGCAGCAGCACGGTGCGCGCGCATCTGGCGGCCGGTGAGTTCGACGAGGCGGCACGTCTGCTCGGGCGGCGTTTCGCGATCGGCGGGCACGTCGTGCGGGGACAGCAGCTCGGCCGCCGGCTCGGTTATCCGACCGCGAATATCCGGCTCGGTCGGCGCACGTCTCCGGTCGGCGGCATCTTCGCCGTGCGTGTGCATGGCATCGGAGCGACAGCGCTGCCGGGCGTCGCCAGTCTCGGCGTGCGGCCGACGGTGCATGGCGTCGAGCCGTTGCTGGAAGCGCATCTGTTCGATTTCGAGGGCGACCTGTACGGCCGGCGCATCGAGGTCGAATTCGTGCAGAAGCTGCGCGACGAGGAGAAATTCCACGATCTCGACGCGATGGTGCGGCAGATCGACCGCGATGCGGCAGAGGCGCGAAGTATTCTGGCTGTCGAAGCAGGTGCGCGCGTGCGATGAAGTGCATGGCGGCGGCATCGCTGCCGTCGCCCTGCACAGGGCCGATCCAACGCGGCATCGGTACGAGCAAGCAAAATGGATTCCCGCTTTCGCGGGAATGACGGCGGTACGGACGGCAACACACAACCAACGGTTGCAGCATGAGCACGGACTACAAAGATACGATCAACCTGCCGAAGACCGACTTCGCGATGAAGGCCGACCTCGGCAAGCGCGAGCCCGGCATGCTGGCCGAGTGGGAGAAAGCGGATCGCTACGGCGAGATCCAGCGCAAGACGGCCGCGCGCGAACAGGCGTTCATCCTGCACGACGGGCCGCCGTATGCGAACGGCATGATCCATCTCGGCCACGCGGTCAACAAGATCCTCAAGGACGTCGTCGTGAAGTCGGCGCTGCTGGCCGGCTTCCGTTCGCCGTACGTGCCGGGCTGGGACTGCCACGGTTTGCCGATCGAAGTCGCAGTCGAGAAGAAGATCGGTAAGGTCGGCCAGAAAGTCGATGCGGCGACGTTTCGTTCGAAATGCCGCGAATACGCGGCGCAGCAGATCGACCTGCAGCGCGCCGACTTCAAGCGTCTCGGCGTACTCGGCGATTGGGAAAACCCGTATCGCACGATGGACTTCAAGTACGAGGCCGACATGATCCGCGCGCTCGCGCGCATCCATGCGAACGGCCACGTGATGCGCGGCTTCAAGCCGGTGCACTGGTGCTTCGATTGCGGCTCGGCGCTGGCTGAGGCCGAGATCGAATACCAGGACAAGCAGTCGACCGCGATCGACGTCGCCTACGATGCGCTCGATCCGCAGGCGCTCGCGGCGAAGTTCGGTGTGACGATCGCCGCCGACGACATCGTGTCGGTGCCGATCTGGACGACGACGCCGTGGTCGCTGCCGGGCAGCTTCGCGGTCGCGCTCGGTCCGCAACTCGACTACGTACTGGTTGAAGGGCCGTCGCGAAATGGCGGCCGTGTGCTGCTCGTGCTTGCCGAAGCGCTGGCGGCGCGTACGCTGGCACGCTACGGCGTCGAGCATGTACAGGTTTTGGCGCATGCCAAGGGTGCCGCGCTGGAAGGCCCGCTGCTGCGCCATCCGTTCTACGAACGCGACGTGCCGATCGTACTCGGCGACCACGTCTCCGCCGAAGACGGCACCGGTGCGGTGCACACCGCGCCGGCGCACGGTGTCGAGGATTTCCAGGTTGGTCAGGCCTATGGCATCGTGGAAAAGTTTCCCGCCAGCGTGCTCAATCCGCTCGGCGGCAACGGCGTCTATCTGCCCGGCACACCGATCTTCGAAGGCCAGTACATCTGGAAAGCCAACGATGCGATCGTCGCACTGCTGCGCGAGCGTGGCGTGCTGTTGGCCGAAGCGAAGATCACGCACAGCTATCCGCATTGCTGGCGCCACAAGACGCCGGTGGTATTTCGTACCACGCCGCAATGGTTCATCGGCATGGAGCGCGCCGGTTTGCGCGCGGCCGCGCTGAAGGCGGTGCGCGAGGATGTCGCCTGGTTTCCCGCCTGGGGCGAAGAGCGCATGGCCGGCATGGTCGCCGGCCGTCCCGACTGGTGCATCTCGCGCCAGCGCACCTGGGGCGTACCGATCGCGCTGTTCATCGACAAGGTCGATCACCGGCCGCACCCGCGCAGCGTCGAACTGATGGAGCAGGTCGCGCAGCGCGTCGAACAGGGCGGCGCCGACGTCTGGTACGACCTCGATGCGGCCGAACTGCTCGGCGCGGAGGCCGATCGCTACGAGAAAGTCACCGACATCCTCGATGTCTGGTTCGATTCCGGCGTCACCCATTGGTGCGTGCTCGACCAGCGCGCGGAACTCACACGCAAGCCGGGCGACAAGGTCATGTATCTGGAAGGCTCGGACCAGCATCGCGGCTGGTTCCAGACCTCGCTGCTCACCTCGATCGCGCTGCACGGTCGCGCGCCGTACGACGAAGTGCTGACGCACGGCTTCACCGTCGATGCGCAAGGCCGCAAAATGTCGAAGTCGCTCGGCAACGGCATCGAGCCGCAGGACGTGATGAAGAACTACGGCGCCGACATCCTGCGCCTGTGGATCGCATCGGCCGACTATCGCAACGAAATGGCGCTGTCGGAGGAAATCCTGAAGCGCGTCGCCGATGCGTACCGGCGCATTCGCAACACCGCGCGCTTCCTGCTCGGCAATCTCGACGGCTTCGATCCGGCCACGCAGTTGCTGCCGGTCGAGCAGACCTTGCTGCTCGATCAATGGGCCGTACAGCAGGCGTATGACGTGCAGCGGGCTGTCGCGGCCGCTTACGCGCATCACGATTTTCCGGAAGTGGTGCAGCGCGTGCAGAATTTCTGCACCAACGAGATGGGCGCGCTATACCTGGATATCACCAAGGACCGGCTCTACACGATGCCGGCCGACAGTCACGGCCGCCGCAGCGCGCAGAGCGCGATGTATCGCGTGCTGGAATCGCTGGTGCGCTGGATCGCGCCGATCCTGTCGTTCACCGCCGAGGAAATCTGGCCATTGGTTCCGGGCCGGCGTGGCGATTCGGTGCTGTTCGAGACCTGGTACGGACTTGCATCGACGCAAGGCTCGTCCGAACAGCGCAAATGGTGGGCCGACCTGTTCGCGATCCGCACTGCGGCGTCACGCCTGCTCGAAGGCATGCGGGCGACCGGCGCGATCGGCGCGTCGCTGCAGGCCAAGCTGGCCATCCACGCCGACGCGGCCACGCGCGCACGCTATGCCGAAGTCGCTCCGGAGCTGCGTTTCTTCTTCATCACCTCGGAGCTGGCCCTGACCGATCTCGCGGTGAAGCCGGACCCGAGCGAACGCGGCGATGTGCAGGGCGCGGACGTGGAGGGCGCCGAAGTGTGGATCGCGGCACAGCCGAGCGATGCGCCGAAGTGCATCCGCTGCTGGCACTACCGCACCGATGTCGGCATCAATCCCGCGCATCCGGAGATCTGCGGGCGCTGTGTCGAAAATGTCGATGGCGGCGGCGAGGTACGGCAGTGGTTCTAGCTTCCTGCATCAGCGTGGCCCGGGTTGGAGCGCTTCGATGAAGGTCGAGCCGAACGCGCTTTCCTGGCTGCTGCTTTCCGTGCTCGTCATCGCGCTCGACCAGCTGACCAAGCACATCGCGCTCGGCTCGCTGGAATACCTCAAGCCGGTTGCGGCGATCCCGGGATTGCTGAACTGGACGCTGGCATTCAACACCGGCGCGGCATTCAGCTTTCTGGCCGGCGAAAACGGCTGGCAGCGCTGGTTGTTCAGCGCGCTTGCGATCGGCGTCAGCGCGGTGCTCGCGCTGTGGCTGAGCCGCACTCCGCGCGGCGACTGGCGCAATGCGGCGCCGCTGGCGCTGATCATCGGCGGCGCGCTCGGCAACCTGATCGACCGCATGCGCTTCGGCCACGTTACCGATTTCATCGAGGTGTACTGGCACGACTGGTCCTTTCCAGCGTTCAACGTGGCCGACTCGGCGATCTGCGTCGGTGCGGTGCTGCTGATGGGTTTTGCTTCAAGCCGTCGTGCCTGACGGCGAACGTCGAACAGCGGCCATGCGTGGCCGCACTTCTCAACTGATCCTATAATCCAGTTCAATGGATGTCGTCCTCGCCAATCCCCGTGGTTTCTGCGCCGGCGTCGACCGCGCGATCGAGATCGTCGAACGCGCGCTCGAAACCTTCGGTGCGCCGATCTACGTGCGGCACGAAGTCGTGCACAACCGCTTCGTCGTCGACAAGCTGCGCGCGCAAGGCGCGGTGTTCGTCGACGAGTTGGGCGAAGTGCCGGACGGCTCGACCGTGATCTTCAGCGCACACGGCGTATCCCAGGGGGTTCGCGGGGAAGCCGGTGAGCGCGGTCTGCGCGTGTTCGACGCGACCTGTCCGCTGGTCACCAAGGTGCACATGGAAGTCGCGCGCCACGGCAAGGCCGGCCGCGACGTCGTGTTGATCGGCCATGCCGGGCATCCGGAGGTGGAGGGCACGATGGGTCAGTGGGACAGCGCCAACGCCGGTGCGATCCATCTGGTCGAGACACCGGAATGCGTCGCCGACCTCGAGCCGCGCAATCCCGAACAGATCGCCTTCGCGACGCAGACGACCTTGTCGATCGACGACACGCGCATGGTCATCGAAGCCCTGCAGCGGCGCTTCCCGGCCATCGTCGGACCGCGCCACGACGACATCTGCTACGCCACGCAGAACCGTCAGGACGCGGTGCGCCGGCTCGGCCAGCAGTGCGATCTCGTGCTCGTGGTCGGCTCGCCGAACAGCTCCAATTCCAATCGCCTGCGCGAACTGGCCGAAAAGCAGGGCGTACCGGCCTACCTGATCGACGGCGCCGCCGACATCCGTGCCGAATGGCTGCAAGACCGTCAGCGCATCGGCGTCACGGCCGGCGCGTCGGCGCCGGAAAGCCTGGTGCGCGAAGTCGTCGCCCATCTGCGCGAAGCCGGCGCGGCCGGTGTGCGCGAGCTCGACGGCGAGCCGGAGAACGTCACCTTCGCGTTGCCGAAGGAATTGCGGCTGCGCGTGGTGGCGTGAGGTTTCGCGCGAGCCGGCGAGCCGTTTGTCTGCCAAATGTTACCTCGCACACGAAGCGGCGTTGCCGAGCTCATAGCGACGGCATAGTTTCCTCAATGGGCCAGAGTGAGCCCATCCAGGGGAGCGAGGTCCGTGTTTTCGAGTCTTCATAGACGGCTCAGCAGCAGTGACTCGGGGGGATTCGGCCTCGTCGAATTGCTGACCGTGATTGCCATCGTCGCGATCCTCGCTGCCATTGCGCTGCCGAGCTACCAGCAGACGATCAAGACCAACCGCGTAACGACCGATGCCAACGACTTCATGAGCGCACTGAATCTGGCTCGGAACGAAGCGGTGTCCCGCGGCAGGACGGTGACGATTTGTTCGAGCGCGAACGGCACAGGCTGCGATGGAGCAGGCACGGCGGATTGGAGCAGTGGATGGATCGTCTTCACCGACTTCGGCGTACCTGGTGTCATCGAGGCGGGGCAGGGCGACACGATCGTCAGAGCCTGGGGCCGGGTCAACACGAATGACACGGTGACGTCGGTCGGTGGATACGGTTTCATCACGTTCGACCGTACCGGCAGCGTCAAATTCGATGGCGGAACCGGCGTGCTGCAGGACTCCTTCAACGTCACGCCGCAGGGCTGTCAGCCCGGCCAGCAACGCGTCGTCACCCTCATGAAGATCGGTAGAACATCGGCAACGACCCCAGCGGGTGCATGCACATGATTGCGCAATTCGGACGCTGCACGCGAGGCGGAAAATCGGTATCGCTGCGGAGCGGCTTTTCGCTGCTCGAGGTGCTGATCGCCATCGTCATTCTCAGCATCGGCATGCTCGGCCTCGCGGCACTTCAGGCCTATTCGCTGAAGACGAATCAGAGCGCCAATTTCAGAACGCAAGCCACATCGCTTGCCTACATGATCGTCGACAAGATGCGCGCGAACCAGCAGGCTGTCAGCCAGGGTCAATATCTGACCGGATTCAGCGCCGTTGCCTGCCCGCCGGTGCCGCGGCCGGCGCCGGTGGCGACACCGACGGCGGCACATGATCTGGCGGTGTGGAGAACCCAGGTCGCCTGCCAGCTTCCGGATGGACAGGGCTCGATCACGTTTCCCGGTCCCGATGCGGACTTTCCCGGCGGGCGTGCGGTGGTGGCGATCCAGTGGACCGATTCGCAATGGGCAATCAATCCTGCCGATCGGCAGACCGTGTTTCAGCTGGTGACCTCGCTATGAGGACGATCGAGCGAAACGGTCGCCTCGTCCCACGCGGACTCTCGTTGATCGAGATTCTGGTTGCGCTCGCCATTGCGGCGCTGCTGTTGCTCGGGCTGAGCCAGGTATTCATCGGATCGAAGAGCGCCTATCGGTTGCAGGAAGGCATGTCGCGCTCGCAGGAGAACGCGCGTTTCGTCATGCAGTACCTCGAGGACAACGTACGCATGGCCGGCTACATGGGCTGCGCGAACGACGTCGATCTGACCACCAAGAATTCGACTCCGCCGGCGTTCTTGAATCATTTGTTCCCGCGGACTTCGGTGGCTGGGCAGCCGCTGGTGCAGGACTTCTCGTCCGATGCGAGCAACATCTATCGCTTCTCCCGGCCGATTCAGGGCTACGAGGCGTCCGCCGCCATGCCCGACGCACCGCCTTCGCTTGGCGCTACCGGGGACTGGACGCCGACGTTGCCGGCAAACATCGCAGGGCAGGCCGTCAAAGGGACGGATGTCCTGGTGCTGCGCTTTTTCAGCGAAGAAAGCACGCCGGTCATCGGTGCGTTCGATCCGAGGACTTCATTCACGGTCGGGGATGCGAATTTCGTGAGAGCCGGCGGTGTGTACGGTATTTCCAGCTGCGGTTCGCGGGCCGACATATTTCGTGCAACGGCGAGTGCCGCCGGCGTCATTACCACGACGCTGGCCAGCAACCCACTGACCCTCACGACCGGCGCCGATGTGAATACCTGGACAGGAATCAATTCGGCGGCATTGTTTTCGCAGAATGGCAACGTTCTGAATGCGGAGGTTCACGAGGCGCGCTATCTCGCGATATTCGTCGGTCTGCGCGGTACCGAACCTGTATTGAAGGTGGCCGACCTGTCCAATCCCGCAGCGGCGCAGGAACTGGCCGACAACGTCGAAAACATGCAGCTCACGTACGGGCTGAGCGACGGCAGCGGCAACGGCGTCGTGGGTTCCTACGTCAAGGCGAACGCCGCCGACCTCACCGGCGCGACGGAAGCCGAGATGGACGCCAAATGGCGCGGTGTCCTGAGCGTCCGCGTCGGCTTGCTGATGCGCGGCCAGGATCTGGCCGGCGTCGGCCAGACGGCCAACAACAATACCTATGTCGTGGTCGACGAAAACCTTGCCCGCCCGGTGGACGGGCGCTTCCGCGACGTTTACGAGACGACGGTTGCATTGCGCAATCGCCTCGTCAATTACTGAGCCATCGATATGAGCAAGCAGGTGAATGCTGGATTCGGAACG
>Ga0247776_10000048_pt1 | contig 37244 bp, 32 predicted proteins | sample UWRJL199509C5_FD_179912 | JGI IMG/M metagenome (GOLD analysis project Ga0247776, IMG submission 179912) | Plant litter microbial communities from Arlington Agricultural Research Station in Wisconsin, United States - UWRJ-L199-509C-5 | ecosystem: Environmental > Terrestrial > Plant litter >...
GTCGGCTTCGAGGTGATCCGCAGCAACGCGAAAGGCGATCTTCTCGCAGGTTCCAAGCTCAAGCTGACTTTGGTGCGCGAATATCGCGACTACCGCTGGACGTTCGACAACCAAAGCGGCTGGCACTTCGACTACAACGATCGCTACGAGAACACCGAATCTCGCGAGCTCGACGTCGAAGCCGGCAAGCCGCTGAAGGTCGATGTCGCGGTCGAATGGGGCGACTACCGCCTGGAGATCCTCGACCCGGCCACCGGTTTGACGACGCGCCTGCCGTTCTTCGCCGGCTGGAGCTGGAACGACGACAACCGCGGCAAGGAAGCCCGCCCGGACAAGATCAAGCTGGCGCTGGACAAGCCGAGCTATCGCGCAGGCGATACCTTGAAGGTCACGGTGACGCCGCCGCAGGCCGGTCCCGGCCTGCTGATCGTCGAATCGGATCACCTGCTCTATTCGCGCAACATCGACGCAAAACCCGGCGCGACGTATGAGATTGCCGTGAGCAAGGATTGGGAACGCCACGATGTCTACGTGACGGCGCTGGTGTTTCGCGGCGGCTCGGCGGTCGAGAAGATCACGCCCGCGCGCGCCGTCGGCGAAGCGTTCGTGCGGATCGACCGCAGCGAACGTAAAATCGATGTGCAGATCGACGCACCGACGCAGATGAAGCCCGAGACGGATCTGCCGGTCAGCGTGAAGGCGCCGGCCCTCGCTGGCAAGAAAGCCTATGTGACGGTGTCTGCGGTCGACGTCGGCATCCTCAATATCACGCGGTTCGCGCGGCCCGACGCCAATGTCTGGTTCTTCGCGCAGCGCGCGCTCGGCATCGATGCCTACGATCTGTATGGCCGTGTGATCGAGAGCTTCGACGGCTACACGGCGAAGCTGCGTTATGGCGGTGACATGGCGCTGGCCGCATTGCCGCAGGCGCGCCGGCCGACCGCGAAGGTGCTCACGGTCGACCTGTTCTCCGGCGTCGTTGCGCTCGACGCCAATGGCGCAGCCAAGGTCGCCCTGAAGATGCCGGATTTCAACGGCAGCGTGCGCGTGACGGCGCTGGTGTTCGGCGAGAACCAGTATGGCGGCAGCGATACGGAGACGATCGTGCGCGCGCCGCTGGTCGCCGAGATCTCGACGCCGCGCGTGCTCGCGCCGGGCGACAAGAGCACGGTGACCCTGGACCTGCAGAATTTCTCCGGCAGCGAGCGCGAATTCGCGGTCAAGCTCAGCACCGACAAGCCGCTCGCACTCGAACAGGGCGAACGCAAGGTCAAGCTGGCCGACAACGCGAAGACCACCTTGAACTTTCCGCTGAGCGCACTCGATGGCTACGGCGTCGGCAACATCCATGTCGCGGCCTCCAGCGGCGAAATCAAGATCGACCGTCGCTTCGAACTCGTCGTGCGTGCCGCCTGGCCGAGCGTACTGCGCTCGACGCCGCGCGCGCTCGACAATCTCGAGGCGATCACGCTCGGCAGCGATGCGACGGACGGCCTGCTGGCCGATTCGGTCAGCGCACGCCTGACCGTCTCGAGCCTGCCGCCGCTGCCGTTCGCGACCGCGCTGAAGGACTTGTTGAAATATCCGTACGGCTGCATCGAACAGACCACCAGCAAGGGCTTCGCTGCGCTGCTGCTCGACGACAAGACCGCTGCCAACCTGCACGTGCAGGGGCTCGATGCCGGCGCGCGCAAGGAGCGCGTCGATGGCGCGATCGGCCGCATCGCCTCGATGCAGATTCCGTCCGGGCATTTCTCGATGTGGGGCGGCGACAGCACGGTCAGCGAGATCATCACGCCGTACGTCGTCGAGTTCCTCGAAGACGCCCGCGACGACGGCTTCGCCGTGCCCGACGACATGCTGCAGAAGTCGCTGAAGCGGCTCAACGACGATCTGCTGGCGGGCGGCCATCCATACTACAACTACGAACACAGCGATCATCTGCGCTTTGCCGACGAGGCGTATTCCGGTTACGTGCTCGCGCGCGTCAACCGCGCGCCGCTCGGTACGCTGCGCGCGCTGTACGACAACGAGCGCAGCAAGTCGATCACCGCCCTGCCCTTGGTCCAGCTCGGCGTCGCGCTGAAGCTCATGGGCGACCAGCCGCGCGCGGAGAAGGCGGTCGAAGAGGCCTTTGCAAAAAAGGTCGATCGTCCCTGGTATCTCGGCGACTACGGCTCGGATCTGCGCGACACCGCGCTGATGATCGCGCTGGTGCACCGCTACGGCTTGTCCAAGCCGGAGTACGACGGCCGCGTATTCGACCTGGCACGCGCGACCAGCAACCGTGATCGCCAAGGCGACGCCGACCAGCGCAAATACGGCTGGCGCTGGTCGTACCTCAGCACGCAGGAACAGATCGCGATCGCACGTCTCGGCAAAACCCTGATCAGCGACGGCGACAAGGTCGTCGCGGGCACGCTCGGCGTCGGCGGCGCTTCTGGTGCAATCAGTCCGGATCGGCTGTGGAGCCGCGAGTTCGACGCCGCCGAACTCGGTGCCGGCGTGCGCTTCACGCCGCAGGGCGACCTGCCGCTGTATCTCAGCACCGATATCGCTGGCGTGCCGAAGACCGCACCTGCGCCGGACGATCACTATGTCGCGATCCAGCGCCGCTACTACACCTTGGACGGCAAGCCGTGGGAACCGGCGCCGTTGAAGGAAGGCGACAGTCTGATCGTCGGCCTCAAGCTCGACGCCCGCGAGGCGATGCCGGATGCCCTGCTCGTCGACCTGCTGCCCGGCGGTCTGGAGATCGAGAACTTCAACCTGACCGACGCCAAGCAGTGGGCCGATCTCGTCGTCGACGGCATCACCATCACCGATCGCGCGCAGGCCGCCGAAGTGCGTCACGAGGAATTCCGCGACGACCGCTACGTCGCCGCTCTGAAGCTAGACAAGGGCCAGACCGCGCACGTGTTCTATCTGGTCCGCGCGGTATCGCCGGGCAGCTTCCAGATTCCGCCGCCGCTGGTCGAGGACATGTACCAGCCGCAGGTACGCGGCGTCGGCAGGAGCGTGCCGGCGATGGTGAAGGTGATGGAGCCGTAGCGGAGCGTCGCATGCTATTCTTACTTCGTCTTACCTGGCGATCGAAATGGATACGACGACATTGACGAGCAAGGGACAGCTGGTGATTCCGAAAGCGGTGAGGGACGCCCTGCATCTCAAATCAGGCACCAGCCTCAGCGTCACCACCGACGGCGATCGAATCGTGCTGGAACCGATCAGTTCGAAGCGTCGCCACCTGGCGGACTGGCTGCCCGCCATGCAGGTACGCGGGAAGATTCCGAGCAAACAACTGTTCGATCCGGTCGCCGGCTACGCCGGCGAATGATCGCGATCGACACCAATGTCCTGGTGCGGCTGCTGGTCATCGGCGATTCGACCCAAAGCGACGCCGCGCGTGGGCTTGTCGAGCGCGAACGCGTGCTCATCCTGCGCACTGTGCTGCTCGAAGCCGAATGGGTGCTGCGTTCCCGCTTCGGGCTGGACCGCACGCTGATCCAGAGTTTCTTTGCGGGCCTCGCCGAGACCAGCGGTATCGAGATCGAAGCGGACGCCTCGACGCGCCGCGCGATAGAGGCCTATGGCCGCGGCATCGATTTCGCCGACGCGCTGCACGCCACTGCGGCGAACGTCGCTTTCCACACCTTCGACGAAAAGCTGCTGAAGCAACGCCGCCGCGTCGGGGGCGCCGACATCCGCGCCGTTCCGAAGGCGCGCGTACGCTGACTGCAGGCCATCGAGCGTGCCCATCCCGGCTGCCAGACGCTTCCTGAAACGGATCACGATCGCGACGCTCCTCGTCGTGGCGCTTTCGCTTCTGCTCGACCGCCTCTTCCCCCTCCCCCTGCCCAGCCCCACCAGCGGCAGCACCGTCGTGCTCGCGCGCGACGGCACACCGCTGCGCGCATTCCCCGACGACGATGGCGTATGGCGCTATCCGACGCGGATCGACGACGTCTCGCCGCTGTATCTGCAGGCCCTGCTGACGTACGAGGACCGTTGGTTCTATCGGCATCCCGGCGTGAATCCCTTCGCACTTGCGCGTGCATTCGGCCAGTGGCTCGTGCATCGCCGCCTGGTCTCCGGTGGTTCGACGCTGACCATGCAAGTCGCGCGCATCCTCGACGGAACACCGCACAGTGCAGCCGGAAAACTGCGCCAGATCCTGCGTGCGCTGCAGCTGGAACTGCATTTGTCCAAGCAGGACATCTTGACCTTGTATCTCGACCGTGCGCCGTTCGGCGGCACGCTCGAAGGCGTCGAAGCCGCGTCCTGGGCCTACCTCGGCAAGCCGGCGGCGCGCCTGTCGCGCGCGGAGGCGGCGCTGCTCGCGGTGCTGCCGCAGTCGCCGAGCCGCCTGCGGCCCGACCGCAACGCCGATGCGGCACGCAAGGCGCGCGACAAGGTGCTCGAGCGCATGGCCGAACTCGGCGTGTGGAGCCAAGCCGAGGTGCGCGACGCCGAAATCGAGTCGGTCGCTGCGCGCGCCTTGCAGCCGCCGTTGAGCGCTGCGCTGCTGGCCGAACATCTGCACGAGAACCGGCCCGACGCACGCCGCATCACGACGACGCTCGACGCCGGCCTGCAGCGCGCGCTCGAGGCACGCGTCAGCGACTATCTCGCGCACCTGCCCGAGCGCACGTCCGCCGCGCTGCTGGTGGTCGACAATGCGACGCTCGAAGCGCGTGCGTACGTGGGCTCCGCGGCGTTCGGCGACGCAGCGCGCCTCGGCCATGTCGACATGGTGCGCGCGTGGCGTTCGCCGGGGTCCACCTTGAAGCCATTCCTGTACGGCCTTGCGCTCGACGACGGGTTGATCGATTCGGAGAGCCTGCTGATCGATGCGCCGCAATCGTTCGGCACGTATCGTCCGGGCAATTTCGACTTGGCCTACAACGGTCCCGTCGGCGCCGCCGAAGCGCTGCGGCTGTCGCTCAATGTGCCCGCGGTCGATCTGCTCGACCGCATCGGCCCGTCGCGCTTCGCGGCGCGCCTGGCCAACGCCGGCCTCGAACTGCGCCTGCCGCGCGGCGCCGAACCGAACCTGTCGCTGATCCTCGGCGGCGCCGGCGTGCGCATGGAAGACCTCGTCGGAGCCTACACCGCGCTCAACCGCGGCGGCATCGCCGGGCGCGTGCGCTACTCCAGCGCGGACGCGACGACTGAACGGCGCCTTCTTTCCGACGGCGCCGCGTGGATCGTGCGCGATATCCTCGAAGCGAATCCACGCCCCGGCTACGCGCCCGGTACGTTCGATCCGGGCTCGCGCCCGCGCGTCGCCTGGAAGACCGGCACCAGCTACGGCTTCCGAGACGCCTGGGCCGTCGGCGCGACGCGCGCCTACACGGTCGCGGTGTGGATCGGCCGCCCCGATGGCACGCCCCTACCCGGCCAGTACGGTGCCGTCACCGCGTTGCCGCTGATGTTCCAGATCGTCGACAGCCTGCCGCGCAACGCAGTCGTGGCAGCGCCCGCGCCGCCGCCATCGAGCGTCACGCAGCGTGACGTCTGCTGGCCGCTCGGTCTCGCTTTCGATCCTGCGCGTGCAGACCTCTGCCACCAGAAACACACCGCGTGGGTGCTCGACGGCGTGATCGCGCCGACCCTGCCCGAGCGCGATGCGACGAGCTGGAGCGCCGGGTTGTTGCGCCTGCGCGTCGATGCCGCCGGCGGCGACCGCCTCGGCGCGGGCTGCATCAAGGAGCGCATGCGCGAGATCGATATTGCGCGCTGGCCGGCGCTGGCTTACCCCTGGTTGTCGCGAGAGATGCGCCGCCGCGCCAGTCTGCCGCCGCTCGCGCCCGGCTGCGCCGACGACGGCCTCGACGCCAGCCAGCCGATACGCATCGACGGCCTCGCCGACAACGCCGCGATCGCGCGCGCGCCGAACAGTGACAAACCCGCCAGCGTGCGCCTGCGCGCGCTCGGCGTCGGCGGCGATGTGCTGTGGCTGGTGAATGGCCGGCTCGAAGGCCGCACGCACGGCGCACAAGCCTTCGAGCACGCATTCGGCGAAACCGGTGTGCAGAACGTCACCGCATTGGCGACCGCCGGCGGCTACGCGCAGCTGCAGCTGCGCGTGCTTCGCTGAGAGGCCGCCGACGCAACGGCGCCGCGCGTGCGCGATCGATGCCGTCGCTTTCCCGCCGACGCGAATCGCGCCGACTCAAATCACATTGAGATTGCGCAGCCGGCGCAACTCCCTGCGCACGCCGTTGCTGCCTTGATCGCTGTAGATGATCAGCAGACGTTCGGCGCTGAGGTAGGACAGCGTCGGATTGCGATACGCCGTGTTGTAGCGCGTGGTGTCGCCGGCGTCGTAGCCGAATTCCGCAGCGAGCTCGGCCAGCACGACGGCGACGGACGCGACTGCCGGGCCGGAATAGGTGAAGTCCGCGTCGGACAGGTTGTGCAGCGTGTACTCGGCGCGCAGATTCGTCTGCCCGGCCGCGTTGAGGTCGATCGATCCGAGCGCGTCCAGCGGCGGCAGACGCAGACGACCGGCGCTGTCGGTAGCGAGATAGCCGGCCGCGACCGCATCGATGCGCGCGATGATCGCCGCCGCATGCAGCCAGTTGACCACCTTGTATTCGTTGCCGCTGGTCGGCGCCGAATGCGCACTCGCCTGCGTGATGACGAGCAGCGGCGGCAGCCCGCGCGACATCGCTTCGGCGATGCTGAGGATATGGTGCGCGCCGGTGCGCGAATCGCCGGCGGCGCCCCACGCGTCCGTGCTGCCCGCGCCGCCGAAGTTGAACTCGGCGAACTCGCTGCCGTCGGCGTTCCACTGGAACACGATGCTCTTGGCCCAGTCGTGCCAGATTGGCGCTGCGAGAATCGTATCGTCGTCGATCGCCAGATCGCCGCGATTCGCCTCTTCTTCATCGGCGTCGCGATCGACCTGCGGCAGCCCGTAGGCAGCGGTGTTGCCGTAGACCGACTGATACTGCGCGGCGAGGTGCACGTCCGAGACGTCGTTGTTGGAGACGTGCACCGGCAGCCCGCCCGGATAGGAATGATGCCCACCAAACGCGCTGCCCGGCGCCGAGCGGTACGGCTGCGGCAACTGCGGGCAGTTGCTCGATTCGTTCAGCACCGGCGGAAAGATCGCCGTGCGCAGGCCACCGGGAAAGTTCGCCGCGTCGGCTGGATTGACCAGCCCCGCAACGGTCAGCTGCGCGATGACCGCGTCCTTGGCCGAGTCGGTGGCGAGCCCGGCGCGATGCTTCGCGCAGCTGTGCGTATTGGTCAGGATATCCAGCGTCTGGTTGCGTACGGACGCCTGGCGGATCTTCTGTGCCTGACCGATCAGGAACTGGTTCGCCGAACGCACCAATGGCGAGCGATCGGCAAGACGCACCGCGTTGGCGTTGCCGGCGCCCGGTTGCGTTTGATCATCGGCGAACGCCTGCGATGCCATGGTCATGCCGATGAGCAATGCCGCAACCCACGCGCGACGACGAGACGAATGGAGTTGCAGAGGGACAGCGCGAGCGGACATCGGACACCTTGCAGATCGTTCAGGGGCGGCCATGGTCGGTGGCTTGCATGACGCGCGCATGACCTTCGGGGAGCTCGTCACTCACAGCGCATTCCTGCACCGATCGCCTATGCTTGTTGCAACGCCCCACTACCGAGGTTTGCCGATGGCCCAGAGCATCCACGAATTCGCCGACGATCCACGCAATCGCGACATCCTGATCTACGTCAACGGCGCGCTGAAGCGGCGCGACGAAGCCGTGGTCTCGGTGTTCGATTCCGGCTTCGTGCTCGGCGACGGCGTGTGGGAAGGACTGCGCGTGTCCGACGGTCATCCGGCCTTCCTCGACGCGCATCTGGACCGCCTCTACGAAGGCGCCAAAGCGATCGCGATGGATATTGGTCTCGACCGCGCCGCCCTGACCCAGGCGATCTACGCGACGCTGGCCGCGAACGCCATGCACGATGGCGTGCACGTGCGCCTGATGGTCACGCGCGGGATCAAGCGCACGCCGTACCAGGACCCGCGCGTGGTGATCGGACCGGCCACCCTCGTGATCATCCCGGAGTTCAAGAATCCGCTGCCCGATACGCTGGTCAACGGCCTCAAGCTGTTCACCGTGCACGTGCGCCGCGGCTATCCGGACGTGCAGGACAACAAGCTCAACAGCCACAGCAAGCTCAACTGCATCACCGCCTGCATCCAGGCCTACACCGCCGGCGCCGATGAAGGCTTGATGCTCGATCCGCACGGCTTCGTCGCCACCTGCAATTCGACGCATTTTTTCATTGTGCGCAAAGGCGAAGTGTGGACGTCGACCGGGCAGTATTGCCTTGGTGGCATCACGCGCGCGAACGTGATCGCGATCTGCCGCGACGCCGGCATTCCGGTCTACGAAAAATCCTTCAGCCTGACCGACGTGTACGGCGCCGACGAAGCGTTCGTCACCGGCACGTTCGCCGGCGTCGTACCGGTGCGCGAAGTCGATGGCCGCGTGTTCGGCGACGGCCGTCGCGGACCGATGTCCGAACGCCTGCAAGGCTTGTATCGCGCATGGGTCGCACGCGACATCGCGGCCCGTCAGGCTGCGGCCGCGAGCGCATGAACGCGCCGCTGCGCATCGCCATGTGGTCCGGACCGCGCAACATCTCCACCGCGATGATGCGCGCCTGGGAAAACCGCGGCGACTGCGCCGTCGCCGACGAACCCTTGTACGCCCACTACCTCGCCCATAGCGGGCTCGATCATCCGCTGCGCGAGGAAATCATCGCGCACGGCGACACCGACTGGCGCAGCGTGACTGCAGCGCTGGCGGGCGCGGTGCCGGGCGGCCAGCCGATCTGGTACCAGAAACACATGAGCCATCACTTGCTGCCGCATATCGATCGCACTTGGGTGCACGGCCTGGCGAATGCCTTCCTGATCCGCGAGCCGTCCGCCGTCGTGCAGTCGTACGTGAAGGCGCGCGCCGACGTCTGTGCGGACGACATCGGCCTGCCACAGGAAGTGCGGCTGTTCGATGAGCTCGCCGAATTCCGCGGCCATGCACCGCCGATCATCGATGCCGACGATTTCCTGCGCGCGCCGCAAGCGCATCTGCGCGCGCTGTGCGCGCACTTCGGCATCGCCTTCAGCGACCGCATGCTGCACTGGCCGGCCGGTCCGCGCACGAGCGACGGCCTCTGGGCGCCGCACTGGTACGCCGCGGTTTGGCGCTCGACCGGCTTCGAGGCACCCGTTGGGAAATCGATACGGCTCGACGGCGAGGCTGCACGCGTGGCGGACACATGCCGCCCGCTGTATGAACATCTGTACCGGTTTCGACTTCGCATCGAGGACTTCGCCTGATCGCACTTCGCCGTACACGTAAGACGAATTGGTCTTCAGCCCGCAGGTCTGCGACCATGGCGGCCTCACAACGGCCAGGAGCCCAATGATGAAAATCAGCGCACGCAACGTGCTCGAAGGCAAGATCGTCGAAGTCGTCAAAGGACAGACCACCGCGCATGTGCGCATCGACATCGGTGGCGGCAAGATCGTCACCGCGTCGATCACCAACGAAGCGGTCGACGACCTCGACCTCGCCGTGGGCAAGGAGGCGCACGCGGTGATCAAGGCTTCGGATGTACTGGTGGCTGTCGACTGACGACGCGCAGACCGACGCTCGATCGTCGGCTCGGGAGACCCGCAGGCGTCTACGTCAGACCGTTACCAACTCGGTCTTTTTCTTGCCTGGCTTCGCCGTCTTTCCGGGCGTGCCTAAGAGAAGGTTCGGCGTCACGCCTCAATCAACCCATTGCGCACCGCAATCAAGGTCAGCTCCGCCTGGTTGCCGGCGCCGAGCTTCTGCTTGATGTTGTACAGATGCGTTCCGACCGTGTTCGGCGAAAGGTTCAGGATCTCGGCGATGCGATTGACCGACTGCCCGCGCGCGAGCTGGATGAACACCGCGAACTCGCGTTCGGACAAGGCTTCGACGGATCCTGCCGAGCCGCCGAGGTCCTGCACCGCGAGTTTTCGAGCGATTTCGACGTCGAGGTAGATGCGTCCCGCGGCAATCGCGTGCACGGCTTCGATCAGTTCCTCGGGCGCGCTGCGCTTGGACAAATAGCCCAGCGCGCCGGCCTTCAGCACGCGCTTCGGATGCGCGGTGTCCTCGTGCGCCGACAGCACCAGTACGCGCGCGTTCTTGTCCTTGGCGAGCAGCCGACGCACCGTTTCTATGCCGCCCATGCCGGGCATCGACAGGTCCATGATGACGACGTCGGGTTGCACATCGGCATAGCGCTGGTACGCCAGTTCGCCGCTGTCAGCTTCGGCGATGACTTCGATATCGGCGCTGGCCGACAGCAGCATGCGAAAGCCGACGCGTACGACCGCATGATCGTCGACCAGCATGACCCGGATCGTACTTGTCATAGTTCTATTCCAGCGGCAGGCGTGCGCTCACGCACACGCCGCCGTTCGCAAGATTGTCGATGTCGAGGTCGCCGCCGAGCGCACGCGCGCGTTCGCGCATGCCGCGCAGGCCGTAGTGTCCCGGGCGCTGCCAGTCCGGCGCGAGGCCACGGCCATCATCGCTGATGCGGATGCGCAGCACATTGTCCGCGACATCGAGCGCGATTTCGATGCGTTGCGCCTGCGCATGGCGCAGGGCGTTGGTGGTCGCCTCCTGCACGATGCGGTAGGCCGCCAGCCCGTAGGTTTCGCCGAGATCTTCCGGCAGCGCGCCGAGGGTCAACGCGAAGACGATCTGCGGCTGTTCGCGCCGCCAGGCCGAAACGCGCTCTTCGAGCGCGGCGGCGAGATCGAGCGTATCGAGGCTCGGTGGCCGCAGGCGCGGGATCAGGTCGTGCATGGCGGCGTACAGCTTTGCGGCGGTGTCCGCGATCAGCTGCGCCGCTTCGCGCACCGGCTCGTCGCCGACCGCGGCGCGCCGCGTCAGCGCCAGCGCCATGCTGCGGATCGCCGTGATGCTCTGGCCGGTTTCGTCGTGCAGTTCCTGTGCGATCTGGCGCCGCTCGTCCTCGACGCGTGTCTGCACCGCCTCGGCGAGCTCGCGGCTCTGATCGAGACGCAAAGTCGCTTCGACCGCTTCGCGACGCGCGTCCAGGTTGTCCTCGATCGCCTGTGCCGTGCGATTGAACGCGCGCGCGATCGCGCCGGCTTCGGCGCCTTTGAATTCCGGCAGGCGCGTGTGATACGCACCGGCCTGCATCTCTTCCAGACCGCGCACGATGGTCTGGAACGGCCGCGTGGTCCGGCGCAGCAGCCAGAACACCAGACCATTGCCGAGCAGCATGGCGAGCAAGCCCAGTTGCAGCAGGATCACCGTGTCGTCCCAGCCGTCCAGGACCGCGCGCGACGCGTTCGATTGGATGTCGAGCACGCTGTCGGCGAAACGCAGCTCGCTGCGCATCGGCTGCGGCGCGACCAGGGCGGCATACCACGCCGGCGCATCGCGGCCGGCCTTGTACGGCGAGGTCGGCGACTGGTAGATCGTTTCGCCTTTGGCATCGCGCAGCGTGACCTCGGTCGAACGCACGCGACCGAGCCGTTCCAGCGACTGCAGCACGATCGGCTGGCTGGTCTGCGCGTAGGTTTCGACGAAATACGCGAGCAGATGCGTCGCGACCGTGTTGGCCGCTTCGGTTTCCTCGCGCACGCTGCGCCGCGTATCGAGAATCTGGAATGCGAGCACGACCGCGGTGAACAACGCGATCAGCGTCGCCACCAGCAGATTGAGCTGCAGGCGCAAACTCATCGCGGCCGCGCGGCCGCGCTGTCCGGCCAGCCGGAGAAATCCTGTGTCGCCGCGAATGCGTCGGTTGCCGAGCGCAGCAGGCGGAACGCATTGGCATGCCAGGGATCGTGGCCGGCCTGATCGGCCCAGGCCAATCGGCTGCCGCCACATGCACGCTGCACGCGCCAGGCATTGTGCGGACGGCATACGCGATCGTTGCTCCCGTGCACGATGCCGACAGGGACGCCGCGCAATGCGGCGGCCGCACGCAACAGCGCCTTTTCGCCGAGGAAACAGCGGCGCGCGAGATAGTGCGATTGCACGCGATACTTCGCGATCAAGCGCGCTTGCGCGTCGCTGCCCAGCGCGGTCACCGAAACTGCCGCGGCATGCGTACTGTCGAGGCGTGTCTCGTACGTCTGCCAGGCAACCGCCACGCGCAGCATCCGCTCGCGATCGCTGCCAGCGAAACAGCGGTCGAGCCAGCTGACGACGCTGCGCCGCCAGTTGCGCGGAATCTCGGCGAGGAAATCCGCGTTCGCCTGCGGTGCGAACGCGGCGACGCCGTGGAAGAACCAGTCGAGATCGGCGCGGCCGGTCAGGAAAGTACCGCGCAACAATACGCCGCTGACGCGTTCGCGGTGTTTGGCCGCATACGCAAGTGCCAGCGACGCGCCCCAGGAGCCGCCGCAGACCAGCCATCGTTCGATACCGCAATGCGCGCGCAACGCTTCGATGTCCGCGATCAGCGCGTCGGCGTGATTGTGTGCGGTCTCGCCGAGCGGCGTGCTGCGTCCGCAGCCGCGCTGGTCGAACTGCACGATGCGGTAGCGCTGCGCATCGAAGATCTCGCGCTGGCGCGGCGTGCTGCCGGAGCCCGGGCCGCCGTGCAGCAGCACGACGGCGATACCGTGACGCGCCCCGCTCTGCTCGTACCAGACGCGATGACCGTGGCCGACATCGAGCCAGCCGCTGTCGGCTGCCGGCGGCGCGGGGGCTGGGGGGAAGTCCGATGAGTTCGACATCGGATCGATCGTACCGCATCGTCGCCGCGCAGGATCGCCGTGCACACGAAGAGTGCGCCTCGCCTGCCTGCGCCATGCCGGCGGCTCGATCTCGTCAGCCCAGCGGGTCTTCCGCGTTCAGCCCGCCGGCGCGAAACTCGACATCCGGCGAATCCGAGGAGATGCACGATGCTCGCGAAGACCTACCCGTATTACCTTGCCAACAAAGCGCTGCGGCCGAATACCGCGCTCGATGTCCGCGACAAGTACACCGGCCGCATCGCGACGCGCGTCGCGCTGGCGGACGCGAAGACGATCGACCGCGCGATCGAGGCGGCAGCCAAAGCTGCTGCGCCGTTGCGTGCAATGCCGCCGTACGCGCGCCAGGCCGTGCTCGAACATTGCGTGACGCGCTTTCGCGAACGCCATGACGAACTCGCGCTGGCGCTGTGCATCGAAGCCGGCAAGCCGATCAGGGACGCCGAAGGCGAGGTCACGCGTCTGATCGACACGTTCAAGGTCGCCGCCGAGGAAGCCGTGCGCATCGACGGCGAGGTGGTCAATCTGGAAATCTCCGAACGTGCGAAAGGTTATCGCGGCTTCGTGCAGCGCGTGCCGATCGGAGCCTGTTCGTTCATCACGCCCTTCAACTTTCCGTTGAACCTGGTTGCGCACAAAGTGGCGCCGGCGATCGCGGCCGGCTGCCCGTTCGTACTGAAACCGGCCAGTGCGACGCCGATCGGCGCGCTGATCATCGGCGAAGTGCTGGCCGAGACCGACCTGCCGAAAGGTGCTTTTTCCGTACTGCCGTGCAAGTCGGCCGACAGCGTAGCGCTGGTCGCCGACGATCGTCTGAAGCTGCTTTCGTTCACCGGCGGCCAGATCGGCTGGGAGCTGAAAGCGAAAGCCGGCCGCAAGAAGGTCGTGCTAGAACTCGGTGGCAATGCCGCCGCGATCGTCGATGCCGACCAAGAATCGCGGCTCGATGCGGTCATCGAGCGCCTGATCTTCGGCAGCTATTACCAGTCCGGCCAGAGCTGCATCAAGGTGCAGCGCATCCTCGTGCACGAGTCGCTGTACGACATGGTGCGCAAGCGTTTCGTGGCGGCGACGAAAAAGCTCAAGGCCGGCGATCCGAAAAAGCGCAGCACTTTCCTCGGACCGATGATCGATGAAGACAATGCGAAGCGTCTGGAAAGCTGGATCAGGGAAGCGACGAAATCAGGCGCCAAACTGCTGTGCGGCGGCGGCCGCAAAGGCAGCATGCTCGAAGCGAGCGTGCTCGAAAACGTACCGCGCGACGCGAAGATCAATGCACTGGAAGCATTCGGACCGGTGACACTGCTGGCGAGATTCGCCAAGTTCGACGACGCGATCGCACAAGTCAACGACTCCGACTACGGCCTGCAGGCCGGCGTCTTCAGCAACGATCTCAGCCACGCGATGCGCGCCTGGGACAGCCTCGACACCGGCGGCGTCATCATCAACGACGTGCCGAGTTTCCGCGTCGACAACATGCCGTACGGGGGCGTGAAACTATCGGGCCTCGGCCGCGAAGGCGTGCGCTATGCGATCGAGGACATGACCGAGCGTAGGTTGATGGTGTTGCGCCAAGCGTGAGGAAATTGCGAGTTCGACATCACAGCGCTGCGATGAGTTGACCGGCTGCGCTCGCAGCGTGCGTGCCAACGGGTGCGGATACCGTTCGGCGACCTCAGGTATCGCTGCTCGGAGCCTCCATCGCGATTCGCCACCGCCGCATGACCAGGTCGGCCAAATGCGTCCGCCGGCTTGGACAACCACGTTCTCTGCCAAGGTCTTGAAGCGCCCGCCATCGTCCTGCGCGACCGTGATTGTCACAGCACCCGTCTTGCTCGTACTGATGTCCCTGACGGTTCTGGACTTGCCTGCGCGCGTGCCTGATACGACCGTGCACGAGTCGCCACCTTCAATTCGCTTCAAGCGCCCCTTAGCCAACCTGCTTGATCCAGTCTGTCAAATACATCTCAAGGCGTGCAACTTCTTCTGACGCAAGGATATTTGCACGGGTTATCACGTTCCCACTTCGCTCCGCTTCCTCTAGACGACTTTGAACCCAGCTTTGTCCAGGAAGTAAATCCTCGAAGTCAGTCCAGTTGTGGACAATAAGCTTCTCGCCCTCAATCCTGTAGCCTAATCCTGCAGTTATCGGAATCACGGCCATTGCCCCGATCAAGCGTACCTCTCCATCGTCGCCGCCGCATCCCCCGCTCCGATCTCCTCGTCCCAATCCTCCATCAGCGCGATCAGCAGCAGCTTCTCGAACTCGCTGGCGAAGCGCTGCACGATCGCATCGGGATCGCGCACGCGCTTGCTGTCGCCGACCACGCCGAAATGCACGCGGCCGTTGTAGCTGATGATCGAGAGGCCGAGGCCGATCGAGCCGGTCTGCGGCACCCAGAACATCAGCTCGCGCACTTCGACGCCGGCCATGAACAGCGGCTGCTGCGGACCGGGCACGTTGGTGGCGACGGCGCTCGCCTTGCGGCTGAACAATTCCAGCGCCGGCTGCTGCAGCACGGCCGGACCCATGCCGAGCGCCGCGAGCAGCCCGAAGGCGACGACGGCCTGACGGCGGCCCTTGAGTTCGCGCATGCACGCGGCCACGCGTTCGAGACGGCGCAGCGGGTTCGGCTCGCCGATCGGCAGATCGAGGAAGACCAGGCCGAAGTGATTGCCGAGTTTCTTTGCGTGTTCGAGCGGACGCAGGTTGACCGGCACCGTTGCGCGGATGGTCAAGCCGTCCACTTCGTCGCCGAGGTCGCGCAGGTAGCCGCGGATCGCGCCCGCAGCGCAGGCGAGCAGCACGTCGTTGACCGTGCAGCCGAGCGCCTTGCCGAGCGTCTTCACCTCGTGGAGCGGCAGCGGCTCGGCCCAGGCGACGCGTTTGACCCCGCCGAGCGCGCCGCGCAATGGCGTGACCGGATCGTCCGCCAGGGTCAAGGCGATGCCGAGTTCGCGTGTGATCTCGCTGCCTTCGTGCGCGATGGCGGCGGCGACGGCGGGATCGGCCAGCATTTCGGCAAGCTTGGCCCAGGTCTTTTCGCCGGCCGCAAGCATTTTCTGCAAGCCGTCCTGCATCGGTTCGAGCAGGCGCTCGAGCACCGAGCCGCGATCGCGCTTCAGCCAGGTCCGGGCGAGTTCGGCGTGGGCTTCGGGTTGAGCCGCGGTGTCGGTCAGCGACAGCAGCACTTGCACCAGGGCCAAGCCGTCGGCATAGCAATGATGGATGCGCGCGACGAGCACGCTGCCGCGGCCTTCCGGCGAGACATAGTCTTCGACGATATGAAACTGCCACAGCGGCTTGGAATGATCGAGCGGCGTCGAGGCGAGATCGCTGACGAAGGCTTCGAGTTCGATCTTGTCGGCAGCGCCCGGCAAGGCCGCGACGCGGACATGCCAATCGAGATCGAAATCCGCGTCGGTTTCCCAGTAGGCCCCATTGGCACCGATCGCCGCGCGCTGGCGAAAACGCCGGAACGCAAGGAAACGCTCGGCCAATAAATCCTTGATGCGCGCGGCATCGAGCGGCCCGGCGAACATCAGCACGCCGGTGATCATCATGCGGTTGGTCGGCCGTTCCATGCGCAGCCACGCCGTGTCGACCTTGGACATGGCCTCGCGCGTGCCGCGCTCCGCATCGAACATCTGGCTTCCCCTCGCAGCCGGTCATTGCCGGCCGTGTCGTTCGTGTAGGATCGACGTGCATGCGCGAAAACGCAACCGCGCGAGTTGGAACGCGAGGAGCCCACCATGCACCACGGCGCCGACATCCTGCTGGCCTTGTTCGTGATCTTCGTCGCTGCGCAGATCGGCGCCGAAATAGCGCAGCGCCTGAAACTGCCCGGCGTGGTCGGCGAAATCGTCGCCGGTTGCGCGATCGGCCCGTCGGCGCTCGGGCTCGTCGCGGTCGACCAGATCGCCGCCGGCACGCCGCTCGATGTGCTGGCGGAAATCGGTGTCGTGCTGCTGCTGTTTGCGGTCGGGTTGGAAACGCGCCTGGCCGATCTGAAGCAGGTCGGCCGCAGTGCATTCCTGGTCGGCGTGCTCGGCGTCGTGGTTCCGTTCGTACTCGGCGCGCTGTGGGCACACGGCAGCGGCTTCGCCTGGACCAAGTCGATGTTCATCGCCGCCGCGTTCGTCGCCACCTCGGCCGGCATCACCGCGCGCGTGCTGCAGGAACTCGGCGTGCTGACGCGCATCGAGAGCCGCGTGATCCTCGGCGCCGCGGTCATCGACGACATCCTCGCGATGCTGCTGCTCGGCGTGGTCACTTCGCTGCAAGGTGGCGAAGGCGTCAATATAGGCGGGCTCGTGATGGTGCTGGTGCAGGCCGTCGGCTTCGTCGCGGTGATCGGCTGGGTCGGCACCAAAGTGATGCGCCGGCGCGCCGCCTGGCTCGACCGGCCGATCAATCCGTTGTCGCCGTTGACGATCGCGCTGGCGATCTGCCTCGGCCTCGCCTACCTGTCGACGCAGTTCGGCCTCGCCGCGATCATCGGCGCGTTCCTCGCCGGCATGATCGCTTCGGAAATGCACCAGCGCGAGGAACTCGAACACCAGATGCAACCGCTGCTGGCACTGCTGACGCCGTTCTTCTTCGTGATCACCGGCGCGAAGATCGACCTCGGCGTGTTCACCAGCGCTGCCGCTTTGTGGATGCTGCTGGTGGTCACTGTCATCGCGATCGTCTCGAAGCTCGCTGGCGGCTTCCTTGGCGCGCTCTCGCTCGGGCGTCGCGGCGCGATGATCGTCGGCGTCGGCATGGTGCCGCGCGGCGAGGTCGGCGTCGTCATCGCGAGCCTCGGCCTCGCGGCCGGCGTATTCTCCAATCAGACCTACGCCGTGATCGTCGCGATGTCGCTGCTGACCTCGATCGTGACGCCGCCGGTCTTGTCGATGCTGCTGAAAAATGCGCCGGAAGCCGCTACCGTCACACCGCCTTCCGATTCTGCTGCACACTGATCCCGCGACTTTCCCCATCCCCGTTTCCGGAGACGCATCAATGCGCCTGCTGCACCTTGGTCTTGCCTGTTCGATCGCGTGTCTGCTGCCGACGATTGCCGCGTTCGCGGATGAGCCTTCCGTGGCCGCCGGCTCCGCCGCGGACGCGCGTTTCATGAAGCTCGCCGATGAATTCTTCGACACGCTCTACTTTCCGCTGAGCCCGACCAATGCGACCAGCGCCGGCGTGCATGCCTACGATGCCAAGCTGGAGGACTACAGCCGCGCCGGCATCGATCGCCAGGTCGCCGCTCTGCAAGGGTTCGAGAAGCGAATTGCCGCCGTCGACGCGAAGACGCTCGGCGAGCAGGTCCGCGGCGACCGCGAGCTGCTGCTGAACGCGATCCACAGCACGCTGCTGACGCTGCAGACGATCCGCCCTTGGGAAAAGAACGCCGATACGTATTCCAGTGGCATCACCAACAGCGCGTTCGTGCTGATGGAGCGCAATTTCGCGCCACTGCCCCAGCGCCTCGAACTGCTGATCCAACGCGAACAGGCGATGCCGGCAGCGCTGCTGGCAGCACGCAGGAACCTCAAGAATCCGCCGAAGATCTACACAGAGATCGCGATCGAGCAACTGCCCGGCTTGATCGCGTTCTTCCGCCACGATGTTCCGGCGGCTTTCAAGGACATCGCCGATGCGGGTCTGCAAAAGCGCTTTGCCGCAGCGAATGCGAATGTGATCAAGGCGCTCGGCGACTACGAAGCATGGCTCAAGACCGACCTCTTGCCGAAATCGAAGGGCGACTATCGCCTCGGCGCCGAGACCTATCGCAAGAAGCTCGCCTTCGACGAAATGGTCGACACGCCGCTCGACACGCTGATCGAGATCGATCTGGCCGACCTGCATCGCAACCAGGCCGAGTTCGCGCGCGTCGCCAAGGAGCTGGAGCCCGACAAGACCTCGGCGCAGGTGCTCGCCGATCTCGCCGCCGACCACCCCGAGCCGGCCAAGCTGCTGGAAAGCTTCCGCGCGACGTTCGATGGCTTGCTCCAGTTCATCGCCGAGGCGCACATCATCACGATTCCATCGACGGTGCGGCCGATCCTCGAGGAAACGCCACCGTTCATGCGCGCGACCACGTTCGCTTCGATGGATACGCCGGGAGCGTACGAAGCGACCGCGAAGGAAGCCTATTTCAACGTGACCTTGCCCGACGCCGCCTGGGCGCCCGCAAAAGTCGCTGAGTTCATGGCGCAGTTCAATTACCCGGTGATCAGCAATGTCGCCGTGCACGAGGCGTATCCGGGCCATTACGTGCAGTTCCTCTGGATGCACGACATTCACGATCGCGTGCGCAAGCTGCTCGGCGCCAATACCAATGTCGAAGGCTGGGCGCATTACTGCGAACAGATGATGCTCGACGCCGGACTCGCGCAGGCGGTGTTTCCAAACGATCCGCGCCAGCAAAAGCTGCTCAAGCTCGGCCAGCTGCAGGATGCGCTGCTGCGCGATGCGCGTTTCTACGTCGGCATCAAGCTGCACACCGGCCAGATCACGTTCGAGCAGGCGGTCGATTTCTTCGTCAAGGAAGGTTATCAGTCGCGCGAAGTCGGCCTGGTCGAGAGCAAACGCGGCACCTCCGACCCGACGTACCTGTATTACACCCTGGGCAAACTCGAAATCCTCAAACTGCGCGCCGATGTCGAGGCGAAACAAGGCAAGGCCTTCACGCTGCAGAAGTTCCACGACAGCTTCATGCAACAGGGTTTTGCGCCGATCAAGATCGTGCGCCGCGCGATGCTGCAGGACGATTCGCCGACGTTGTGAGGCGGCCGCAGGCTGTGCACGCGCAGCATCAGTCCGCCGATGTGCTGCCTTCACCGCTACTCGTGCCGGGCCGCACGGATGAGCTGGGGTTGACGGGTCGTCATCCAGTGCTGCAGCGGCCCGACATCGACTCGCGCACGCGGCAGATGGCCGAAAGCGAGGTCGGCTGCTTGCTGTGGCTGTTTCTTGTAGCTCGCCGCGTCGAGCGTCGCCATCGGCGTCCAGATCGTGACATGTCCCGGCATGCCCACGCGCGAACCGGTGATCTGCGCGATTTCGTGGTGGAAGCGCTGCTCGGCCAGCGGCAGAGCAACGGCATCCGCGTAGCGTTCAAGCAGTTCGCGCCAGATCGCGTTGGCCTGATCGTGATCCGCGACCGAAGCCTGGTCCCAGCCGGCTGCGAGCGACGCGCGGGTGAATTGTGCGTCCTTGCGCTCGGCTGCCAGCGCGAGCCGAGCCAGGCTACGCGGCCGGTCCAACGGCACGCCGATACCTTTGAAGTAGGCGATGCCGAGATTGTACTGGGCGTCCTTCATGGCTCAACCGGCCGCGATTTCCCAACAGCGGAGTGCGCTGTCGGAGTCGCCGCGTCGCAAGTAATCGTTGCCCTTCGTGAAGCACTACGTACCTGGCAGGAAGCGGGACTCCTCCTCGTGCAGGTAGCCGCCTTGTCGCAGTGCGGTGCCAAGCCCAATCGCTTGCGCGATCACCGCCTGGGTATTGCCCAACGCCAGAAACGCCGCAAGCGCCGTAATGGTCGGTGTCGCGATTCGTCGAGTAGATGAGGCAGATCGGGGACGGTCAGTCCGACGCGGCTCATCAAATGATCTTGTCGAACGATTGTCGCCCATACCGTGTTCCCGCATAGGGAGGACGCCGCACTGGCGACGTCCTTGAGCGACCTATTACCGCCTTGTCGACCAGCAGCAGCGTAGGCAGCGCAGAAATCCGAAACAGCGAGAACATCTTGTTCGCATCCAGCTGCGCCAGCGGGAAGGGGCCTGCGCTAGTGCGCCGATAAGCGTCGAGTTCGCCATCGGATGCAACGGAAATCCCGACAAATTGCAGCGATGGCGAGCCGCGCAGCCGCGCCGCGATGCGCGAGATCGCCGCTTCGGACGCGATGCAATGCGGACATTGCCGATGGAAGAAATACTGCAGCTGTCGTTGTCGATCCGCCGAGCGTCAATGGTGTGTCATCCAGTCGCGCGACCGCATGCGACGGCACCCAATCGCCCACGCGAGGCTGCGCAGCATAGGCCCGCAGGGTTTCGCGCAATGTCGCGTTTTGCCCTGCCAGCACGACGACCAGAGCGGCCGCGATGCATGAGACGCTGGCAAGCCAAGCCTGATTTCCGACGCACATCGTCGTTGTTGCTTGCCGAAGCAGGCACCCCTCTCACACGCTACTCAGATAGCACGCGGGAAATATGTCGTCACTATGCGGCATAAAATGTTGCAGTGATGGAGATTCGAGGAAGCTCGCCGCCGCGGCGAGATCCCCCACCCGCCGATCGTCGATGCCGTCCGGCGAGCAGCGCTCGATCTGTTCGACCGCACGCATTTCACGGCGTGAAGGATGCAGTCAGGTCATTCTGCCCGCTCGCCTGGCAGGTTGCTGCGACAGGCAATCGAATCGCACGGTGGGCCGTGCGGCCGCGGATTCTCCGCCGCCTGATCAGCCCCACTATCGAAAGCGACGCACGAGAATGCGCCGCCGTTGCGATCCCGTCGATATACCGTGCGAGCGTGGTCTCCGCCGCAACGTCGTCGAAGCGTCAACCGCCTTTCATATGCTGCGAAATCTTCGCCAGCGCGATCGTCAGCGCGGCGCCGCCGAGCGTCTTCACCAGGCTGGAATGCTGCGCGTAGAAATCGCTGAGGCTGTCGACGATGCCCGGATTGTGCTGCTGCGCGCGCGTGACGGCGTCCTGCACCTGCTGCGGATCGACCTGCGAGGCCTGACCCGGCGTGATGGTCGTGTTCGCGCCGACCGCACCGCCCTGACCGAACAGACCGCCGAGCACAGCACCGGCATTCGGGCCCAGCGCTCCGATCAGATGATTGAGCAGCGCGGCACGCTGCTCCGGCGTCGCGTTCTCGAACATCTGCGCGACCATCTGGCCGACATCGGGTGTCGCGCTCGAACCGAACGCTGCGCCGATGCCCTTGCTGAGCACGTCCGGCGGCACGTTCTGCGCCACGTGGCTGAAGTCGTCGGCGGCCGTGCCGGCGCCGGTGGCCGCGCCGAGATAGCGATTCAAGATGTCATTCAGCAGTGCCATGCGCGATCTCCCGATAACCGCAAAAAAGAAGCGAGCGCTACGCCCGACCTAGACGGTCGGACCGCGACTCTTGACCACCCTGTGGTAGATGAACAGCAGAATCACCGCGCCGACGAACGCAGCGATGAAACCGGCCGACTCGCCTTCCGCATACCAGTGCAAGGCGCGGCCGACATAGGTCGCGATGATCGAGCCGGCGATACCGAGCGCGGCGGTCAGAAAGAAGCCTTTGGGCCCCGGCCCGTGCGTGAAGAACTTCGCCAGTACGCCGACGATGAAGCCGATCAGAATGGTCCAGATGATCCCCATGACGTGTCCTCCCGGGACGGTTGCGGCGAGCGCGAAGCGGCGCTGCGCCATGCCGATCCTACGCGGCAATACTTACGCGAGACTTTCGTCTGCGCGGCTGCGTCGCTCATCTACGACGCATCGATTCAACGCGACAGCGCATCGGCGTCGTAGCGCTCCATGAAGCGTCCGGCGTCCGCCAGCGGCGTGAAACCGTGCTGCGCGTAGAGTTCGTGCGCATCGCGCGTGGCCAGCATGAAGCGGCGGATGCGCTGCAGATCCGGGTGCGCCAGCACGAACGCGACGAGCCGCTTGCCGAGGCCCTGCCCGCGCGCGCTGGTGACGACGAACACATCGGCCAGATAGGCGAAGCCGACGCGATCGGTAACGACGCGCGCGAAACCGAGCTGTCGCGCCTGCGCGTAGACGCCGAAACACAGCGAGTGGGCGATGCTGCGCTCGACCAGCTCGCGATGGATGCCGGCGACCCAATAGGAATCGCGGCTCAGGAAGCCGTGGATCAAATCGATATCCAGCCGCGCCGGATCAGTGGAAAATAGGATTCCGTCTTCGTCGCGTTCGTGGTGGCCGCTCATGCCTCGCCTGCTCTCCCGTTCCGGTTCGCGCCTCGCCCTGCTGGCGGCGCTGCTGTCCGCTCTGGCCGGATGCGCCTCGCCGCCGGTCTTCAAGAACGCGTCGCCGGCCGATCCGCCGCCGGCCGAGGTCGCGCTCGCGCCGGAACGCTATCACGGCATCGAGGTGGTCTGGGCCGGCAAGATCCTCGGCACGCGCAACCTCGCCGACACGACCGAGGTGCAGGTGATCGCCTATCCGACCGATGCGTCGCAAAGGCCGGACCAGAGTGCGCCGACGCAGGGACGCTTCATCGTGGTGCTGCCGGGCTATGTCGAACCGCTCGATTTTCCAGCCGGCCGCTTCCTCACCGTGCGCGGCCAGCTGCAAGGCACGCGCGTCGGCAGCGTCGATGCGCACGACTACGTCTACCCGCTGCTGCAGGAAGGCGATTTGCATCTGTGGCCGGTGAATTTTCCGAACGAACGCGCGCGCGTCCGTTTCGGACTCGGCGTAGGTGTCGGTTTGCACTGAGCCTTCGACCAAACCCTGGCACGCGCGACGCGAATCCGCGTCCGTGAGGAATGCCCGACGCCCATCGCCCCGAAAGGAGTCCCATGCCCGCTGTTTTCACCCTGTTCACCGCCGTCGCCTTGGCTGCAGCACCGAAACCGCCGCCGCGCGCGCCCGCCACGCTGTTTCCCGGCCTCACCCATCTGGCGCTGAAACAGGAAGGCGTGCACGTGTGGTATCCGCAGGCGCAGGCGACGCCGGTAAAAGCACCCGCCGCCTATCTCAAGGCATATGAGGAAGCCGGCGTGTACGCCACGCAGCCGTTGACGCTCGACCTCGGCCACGGCGTGCCGACGGCGACGCTGACCTGCGACTCCGGCCCGAGCGCCGACCCGAGCTGCCGCCTGCTCGCCGACCCGGACAATCCGGACAGCACGCTGTTCGAATCGTCCGGCATCGATTTCGTCTTCCTCGCCAATGCCGAGATCTACGTGTACGGCCAGAGCGACACACTGTACGACCACCGCCGACTGTTCCGCTTCGATGGCAAGCATTACGTCGAAGCGAAGCAGGCGTTTCGCTACGTCGGCATCGAAGGCGTGACGAAATCCACGCTCGCAGTGACCGCCGAAAAAGGCGCCGACGCCGGGCACGCGCTGGTGACGCTGCCGGCGCACACGCCGCTGACGATCCTGCTCAATCCTCCGAACGAGAACGAAGACGGCGAAAACCCCGATTACCTCGTGAAGACGCGCGAAGGCCTCGTCGGCTGGGCGCACATCCCGACGCAGCCGGACGGCAAGACGAGTGTCGAAGGGCTCTACTTCGCCGGCGATTGAGGCAGCGCATAGGCGAGCACGTAGTCGCCGCGCGTGGTGCCGAACTTGGCATGCCCGCCGGCGGCGACGACGACGTACTGGCGCCCGCCGACGGCGTAGCTCATCGGCGTCGCCTGCGCGCCGGCAGGCAGGCGCATCTTCCACACCTCCGCACCGTTGGCGCTGTCGAGCGCGCGCAGGAAGTTGTCGCTGGTCGCGCCGACGAAGGTGAGACCGCCCGCCGTCGTCAGCGGTCCGCCGATGTTGGGTGCGCCGTCGATGTACCAGAACGGCCAGTTCGCCTTGTCGCGCGAGGTGCCGAGCGGCTTGTCCCAGGCAATCGTGCCGTGCGCCAGATCGAGCGCGACCAGCTTGCCCCACGGCGGCGCCGTGCACGGCGCGCCGAGCGGCGAATCGAGCAGGTGCCGGCGCATGCCGTACGGCGTACCGGCCTGGCGCGCGAACTCCCACTGCTCGTACTCGGCGGAATCGGCCTGCGCGCCGAACTGCGCGCGCGGGATCAACGCGACCACGAACGGCAAGTCCATCACATTCGCGATCAGCAGCTTGCGCTCGGGATCCCACGCGCCGCTGCCCCAGTTCGAACCGCCCGCATAGCCCGGTCGTTCGATCGTACCGGCAAGGCTCGGCGGCGTGTAGATGCCCTCGCTGTGCAGCGCAGCGATCTTGTCGCGGCAGGCATTGCGATCCCAGAACGTCAGTCCCCAGGCGTCTTCCGGCATGACCTTCGCGTGCGAAACCAGCGGCGGCAGCGACGAGAACGGTTGCGTCGCCGACGGCGTTTCGCCCTCGACCACATCCTGCGGCACCGGCCGCTCCTCGATCGGAAACAAGGGCTCGCCGGTCTCGCGATTGAGCACGAACACCTGGCCGGTCTTGTGCAGTTGCGCCAGCGCGGGCACCTGCACGCCATCGCGGTCGAGATCGATCAGCATCGGTTGCGAGGCGACGTCGTAGTCCCACAGGTCGTGATGCACCAGTTGCCGGCCCCAGACGAATTCGCCGCTGGCTGCGCGCAACGCGACGATCGAATTCGCCCAATGGTTGTCGCCGGGGCGCATGCCGCCGAAGAAATCCGGGCTGGCCGAGCCGGTCGGGATGAAGACGAGCCCGCGCTGCACGTCGACCGCGAACGGTGCCCACGCATTCGCAGCGCCGGTCCAGTGCGCCTGCTGGCCTTCGATCTCGCCGAACTCGGCATTGCCGGCGTCGGCCGGAATCTTCGCCGTGCGCGGAATCGGATCCCAATGCCAGAGCCGCTTGCCGCTGCGCACGTCGAACGCGCGCACGACACCGAGTTCGAGATCGGTGCCGCGGTTGTCACCGATCGAAGAACCGATGACGGCCACGTCGCCGGCAATCGCTGGCGGCGACGTCACCTGGTAATTGCCGAGCTGGCGCTCGTTCAGGCGTATCCCTTCAAACAAGGGGATTTCTCCCTTCATACCGAAGTCCGCGCAACGCTGGCCGCTTTTCGCATCGAGCGCGAGCAGGCGCGCGTCGATCGTCGCGAAGAGGATGCGTTCGGCGCAGACGGTGCCCGCGGATGCTCGCGCATCGCGCCAATAGCTGACGCCACGCGTGGCCATTTCCGAATAGCCGCGGCTGCGGTCGACTGCGGCGTCGAAACGCCAGCGCTGCGTGCCGTGCGCCGCATCGAGCGCGAATGCGACGCCGGTCGCCGTGGCGAAGTACAGCGTGTCGCCGATCTGCAGCGGCGTCGCCTCGAACGTCAGCGTGTCCTTCGCGCGTGGAAACCCTTCGCCAAGCTCGCCGGTGCGAAAACTCCAGGCAAGCTCGAGGCGGTCGACGTTCTGCGCCGTGATCTGCGCAAGATCGGCATGGCGCTGGCCGCGGCCATCGCCCCCGTAAGCAGCCCAGTCGGGCGATTCCGCCTGCGCATTCAGCGCGACGCCGAGCATTGCCATCATCAGAACTGCACGCATGATCGATCCTCCTGTCGTGCGCTCATTCGACCGACGCAGGCTTCGTGCGGCAAGCAGAATGTGACGACCGGGTTCTGCGAGAAGGGTCGGCGGGATGGTAGGAATTTCGCACGTTCCGAAAGCGCAGTGCATGTTCGCGCATTCGCACTGGCTGCTTCGATGCCCCCCCCGCCGAGGCGCCTAAGCCGAAAGCCAGCCTTCCGGCAGCAACCCGCGATAGCGCCGGCTCAGCATCACCACGCTGCCGTCCTTCAAGGTCAGGCGCAGGTCGCCGTGCGCCCACGGCGCCACCTCGGCGATGAAATCCGCGCGCAGCAGATGCGAGCGGTGCACGCGCAGGAATTCGGCCGGATCGAGCCGTTGCGCGAGACGCGCCAGGGTTGCGCGGACGAGATGGTGGCGCGTGGCCGTGTGCACCTCGACATAGTTGCCGGCGGCGCTGAGGCGCTGCACGTCGGCGATCGGAACGATCAGCGAGCGCCCGCGTTCGTGCACGACGATACGGCTGAGACGCGGCGGCACGAGTCCGGTGCCGAGGTGGCGCAGTCGTTCGTCGCCGGATACGCCGCCCTCGCCTTGGCTGCGCTCCGCCAGCCGTTCGGCGACGCGTTCGCGCATCCGCGCGAAGCGCGCGCGATCGAACGGCTTCAATAGATAATCGAGCGCCGCGAATTCGAACGCGCGTACGGCGTGTTCGTGGTAGGCCGTGGTGAAGACGATCAGCGGATACGGCGGCCGCGACCGCGTGAGCACGTCGAAGCCGTTCTCGGCGCCGAGGCGGATATCCAGGAACAACAGGTCCGGTGCTTCGCGGCGCAACGCCGCCAGGCCGCCGCCGACGTCGTCGGCCTCGGCGACGATGCGATACGTCGGATGCTCGGCGAGCAGACGGCGCAGCTTCGCGCGCGCCGGCGGCTCGTCCTCGACGATCGCGACGCGCACTTCATGCATCGCTCTGCACCGGCAGGTCGATCTCGACGCACGTACCGCCCGCATCGCGCGGGCCGATGCGGAAGGTGTGCCGGTCCGGATAGAGCAAGGCGAGACGGCTGCGCACGTTGGCGAGGCCGACGCCTTCCTCGAAGGCCTGCGCCATGCCGACGCCATCGTCTTCGACCGCGAGGCGCAGGCGTCCGGCATCGACGCGGATGGTCACATCGATCCGACCGCGCCCGCTGCGCAGGCCATGTTCGAACGCGTTCTCGACCAGCGGCTGCAGCAGCAGTCGCGGGATGCGCGCATCGTCGGCGGCGGCATCGATGCGGATGCGCGTCTCGAGCTGGCCTCGGAAGCGTTCCTGCATCAGCTCGAAATAGCGCTCGAGCCAGACCACGTCGTCGGCCACGCGCACCTCTGCCGAGCCGGATTCGCTGAGCGCCGCGCGCAGCAGTTCGGCGAACGCGGCGATCATGCGATCGGCCGCGTCGACGTCTTCCTGCATGCGATTGGAGATCGCATTCAAGGTGTTGAACATGAAGTGGGGCTCGATCTACGCGGTGAGTTGGGCCAGCCGCGCCTGGCCGAGGTCGCGCTCCAAGCGGATCATCGTCAATTCGCGTTCGCGCCGCGCACGCACGGCGCGCCAGGCGATGCAGAAGCCGATGATGGCCGCGTAGCTGATCAGGTCCTTCTGGAATTCGTAGGCCAAGCCGAGGCGCCAGTCGCCGAAACGATAGACGCTGGCGTGCGCCGCGTAGACGACTTGGCGGATCGCCACCATGCCGCAGGTGTGCAGCAGCGAGAACACCAGGGCTGCCGCAAGGTGCAGCGGCAGCCGGCGCAGCGCATCCGACCCGGACAGCGGAAACCGCCGCTCGACATGGAACACCGCGATGGCGAGTACCGACATCAGCACGACGCTGCTGAGTTCCCAGGTCAGCGGCTCCCATGGCGCGATGCCGCTGCCGCTGTTGCGATGGCCGATGATGACGTTGAGCCCGAGCCACAGCCCCAATCCCAGCCAGGCCGCGAAATAGCCCAGCCAGAACCGTGCGCGGCTCCGCTTGCGTTCGATCGTCGTCATCAGCGTGGTTCCAACGGCTGCGCCGGGGGACGGCGATTGGAACGCAGCGCGTGCGTCCTGACAATGGCAACGGGACGAATGGGACCGCGCGCTGGGCGGACGCGACTCAGCGGGCGGGTGGCGCTGCAGACTGCGTCGCCGTCGCCGCTACCGGCACCGTTTGCGGTTGCCAGCCGCCACCGAGTGCGCGGAACGAGGCCACCGCCGCGCGTGCCGCGCCGGCTTGTGTCTGCGCGAGCTGGTCGGATGCCGCAAGCAGGTCGCGATCGGCGTCGCGCACTTCGATCAGATTGATCACGCCGGCGTCGTAGGACTGCTGCGCGAGCGTGCGCGCCGTACCGAGTTCGGCGATCTGACGCTGCAATGTTGCAGCGCGCGCCTCGTTTTGCATCAATTCGGACAACGCGTTCTCGACCTCCTCGGTCGCGCGCAGTACGGTCGACCGATACGCGGCCAGCGCTTCGGCCTCGCGCCCGTGCGCCTGCGCGACGTCGGCATCGACGCGGCCGAAATCGAACAAACGCCAGTGCAGACCGAGTCCGATCGCGTGCTGGACCGCATCGCCGCTCGACAGTCGTCCGGACGCGAGGCTGTCGACCCCGAACAATGCACTCAACGAGACTTTCGGGTAGTAATCGGCGATCGCTGCGCCGATGCGCGCATTCGCCGCGATCAAGCGCTGCTCCGCAGCGAGCACGTCCGGACGCCGGCGCAGCAGTTCGGCCGGACCGTCGTGACTGGCCAGCATCGGCGGCGACGGGATCGGCGCATCGGCCGCGAGTTCGTCGCGATACGTGCCGGCTTGCGCGCCCATCAGCACGTCGAGCCGGTTCAACTGGGCATCGAGCGCCGCCTGCAGCGGCGGAATCGACGCGCGCACGCCGTCGAGCGCAGCGGCGACCTGGTTCAGTTCGCGCTTCGACGAAACGCCTTCATGCTGACGCCGCGAAACCAGATCGACCAGATCGCGCTGCACCTGCTCCTGATGCCGCGCCACGCCGAGGCGCGCCTGATACGCGCGCACTTGCAGATAGGCGTCGGCGGCGTCCGCAGCAACGCTGAGCTGCACGCCGAGCGCCTGCGCCTCACTCGCGTTCGCCTCGGCCAGCGCCGCTTCGCGGCCGCGGCGCAGACCGCCGAACAGATCGATTTCCCAGGAAGCCGCCGCGCCGATTGCGTAGTCGTCGTAGTTGCGCGCGAAACCTGGCAGCGCATGCCCGATCTCGCCGATCGGACTCAGCAGCGACTGGCGCACATCGTTTGCCGACACATTCGCATCGCCCCGGGGCAGCAGCGCCGCACCCGCCGCGCGGGCGACGGCGCGCGATTGCAGCACGCGTGCGCGCGCCTGTTCGAGATCGAGGTTGCGTGCTAGCGCGCGCTCGACGACGCGCAGCATGGCCGCATCGTCGAAGCCCTGCCACCAGCGATCGATCTGCGCGACGTTCGCGGCCCCCGGCACGACCGGAACCGCGTGCATGTACTGCGCCGTCAACGCGACCTCAGGCCGACGGTAGTCCGCGCCCACCGCGCAGCCGCCCATCACACCTGCAACGATCAAGGAACCCCATCTTGGAAACGAACGCCGTATTGGAGACGACGTCATTCCCGCGAGGCGCCTTTTGACAGCGAAGCCGGTCAGGCGGGAATCCATTGGCTTCAAAGCCCGTACACGATCATCGGCCACTGCATCGCTGCACAACGTGCTCTTCACAGCCCGCACTCCCGGCAAACCCGTCATACCCACCTCGATTCAATGCGCGTCCGCCGGCGGCGCAGCCGTCAGCTTCGGACTCTTGCAGAACGGCACCATCACCAGCGCGATGGCGAACATCCATGCCATCAGGCGGAACACTTCGTCGAACGCCAGCGTCAGCGAATGGCGCGCCGCCACGCGTGCGAATTCTGCCTGTGCCAAGTGCAGCGCCTGCGTGGAATCGAGTGCGAGCGAGTGCAGGCGCGCGGCCAGCGCGGCGACGGCGTCCGGCGCCTGCCGTCCCGCTTCGCCGAGACTTTCGCCCAGGCGTGCGACGTGGATGCGCGTCTGGTCCGCCAGCCAGGTGTTGACGACCGCGATGCCGATCGCGCCGCCGAGATTGCGCATCAGGTTGAACAGCGCCGAGGCATAGCGCAGTTCCGGCATCGCGAACGCACCCAACGCCATCGTCACGCTCGGCACGATGCACAGCATGATCGCGAAGCCGCGCAGCGCCTGCGGCAGCAGCAGCGCGGCAAAGCCCCAGTCCTCGGTGATGAACGAGGACATCCACAAGCTCGCTGCGAACACGCTCAAGCCCACGCTGATCACGTAGCGCGGATCGATGCGCTGCGACACGCGCGCCGCAATCACCGTGCTGGCGATCTGCGCGATGCCGGTGACGAATACCGTCGTGCCGATGTCGAAGCTGTTGTAGTCGCGTACGCGGCCGAGGAAGACCGGAATCAGATAGGTGGCCGAATACAGGCCGAAGCCGATGACGAGATTGAACAGGCAGGCGATCGCGAACGTCGGTTTCAGGAACGGCGTCAGCCGCACGATCGGTCCGTTCGAGCGCAGCGAACGCTCCATGAACAACACGAAGCCGACGAACGAAAGCCAGCCTGCGACGGCGATGCCGGGAGCGCCGAACCAGTCGTAGCGCGGCCCCTCTTCCAGCACGTATTCGAGACCGCCGAGGAACACCGCCATCGCGATCAAATGCGTGTAGTCGATGCGCTTCAGCATTGCCAGGTTCGGCTTGTCGACGCGTACCAGCCACAGCGACAACACTGTGACCGCGATGCCGGGGACGATGTTGACGTAGAAAATCGAACGCCAGCCGGCCACGTCGGTGAGCCAGCCGCCGACGGTCGGCCCCAAGGTCGGCGCGAGCACGGAGACCATGCCGAGAATCGCCGGGATCATTGCGCGCTCGTGGCCGGTGAACAGCGCGAAGCCGGTCGCGAAGACCGTTGGAATCATCGCGCCGCCGACGAAGCCCTGGACCACGCGGAACGCCACCATCGAATCGATGTCCCAGGCCATACCGCACAGCGCGCTGGCGAGCGTGAACAAAGCGGCCGACAGCGCGAACAGCCAGCGCGTCGACAGCGCCTGCGCGAGAAACGCCGAGAACGGGATCATCACCAGCTCGGCCATCAGGTAGCCGGTCTGCACCCAGCTGATCTCATCCGGGCCTGCGGACAAGCCCGCTTGCACGTCGTTGAGCGAGGCGGCGACGATCTGGATGTCGATCAGCGCCATGAACTGGCCGAACGCCATGATGCCGAAGATCAGGTATTTGCGGGTCAGCGGCAGGTCGGCGAGGTTGAATACCGACACGGTCGAAGCGTCGGGTAGAGCCGTGGCCGCACTCATGACGTCCGCCTTCAAGCCCGTTCGAGCAAGGCAACGGTGCCCTGGCCGCCGTCGGCACACAACGAAACGATTCCACGCGAACCACTCGGCAACGCCGCCAGCTCCTTCGCCGCCTGGCTCAGGATGCGCGCGCCGGTTGCCGCGAACGGGGCCGATCGCAATCGATCCGCCGTGCGGATTTACGCGCTCCCACGGGAACGCTCCGAGATCGGCATCGACGCCCGCCTTGTTCCTGCGGTAGTCCGCGTCCGCGGCCAGGCGCAGGTTGGCGACGACTTGCGCGGCGAATGCCTCGTGCACATTCCACGAGGCGATATCGGCGAACGTGAGGCGATGGCGCGCCAGCAGACGCGCAATCGCGCGCGCCGGCGCCATCAGCATGCCTTCGTCGCCGCCGAGGAAGTCGACCGCGGCCAGTTCCCAATCAACCAGTTTCACCGTCGGTTGCACGCCGAGCCGGGCCAGGCCTTCGCCATCGGCGACCCACAGCGCGGCGGCACCATCGGTCAACGGCGACGAGTTGCCGGCGGTCAGCGAACCGTGCACCGCATCGAATGCCGGCGGCAACTTGGCGAGCTTCTCCAGCGAAGTGTCGCGTCGCGGCAGCGCGTCGCGTTCGACGCCATCGAACGGCAGGACTAGATCATCGAAGAAGCCGGCATCCTGGCCGGCGATCGCACCCTGGTGACTGAGCAGCGCGCGCTGATCCTGATCGTCGCGCGAGATCGCGAAATGCCTGACCGTGTCCTCGGTGTGCTCGCCCTGCGAGCGGCCGCTGATGCGATTGACCCAGCCGCGCACCGGCAGGGTGAAGTCCTGCGCGCGCACCTGCGACAGATGCTCGATCGCCGCGGCGCGATCCTTCGCGAACTCCACGAACAAGCGATCGGCCAAAGGCTGCTTCAGCGCGATCGGCACATGGCTCATCGTCTCGACGCCACCGACCAGCGCCAGATGCGTACCGCCGCGACCGAGCAGGCCCGCCGCCTCGATCGCGGCCATGAAGCTGGTCGAACACGCGAGCACGGTCGAAAACGCGGGGATGGTCGGGTCGAGACCGGCATCGAGCACCAGTTCGCGCGCGATGTTGGAAACGGTCGGGTCGGATATCACCTGACCCCAGATCACGAAATCCGGACGTGCTCGAGCGGCCATCGCCTGTGCGATCGGCACCGAGAGTTCGAGCGAGGTGTGCTTCGCATAAACGCCGCTCGCCTTGACGAAGGGCGTTCGCAAGCCGGGAACGAGATAGGTGTCGCTCATGGGAATGTCCTGTCGATGGATTTCAGGCGTGATCGGCGCGCCGGTGAGCAGCCATTTCGCGAGCGGGCTTCGCCTTTCCGTCCGACTTGTATTCGCCGGTCATGGACGTTATTATATTATTGACATCATACAAAGCAAGAGGCACCCGTGCGCTACGACGCCGAGCACAAGCAAAACACGCACAAGAAGCTGCTGAAGGCGGCCGCCGATGCGATCCGCCTGGACGGTCCGCATCGGGTCGGGGTCGCCGGCGTGATGGCCAAGGCCGGCCTCACCCATGGCGGCTTCTATGCGCACTTTGCGTCGAAAGAGGAACTGGTCAGCGCCGCGATAGGCCAGATGTTCGAGGAAAGCCACGCGCGCGTGCTGCATGAAACGCTCGATCGCGACCCCGCCGACGGTTTGCGCGCTTACATCCGTTTCTATCTCTCGCGCGGACATCGCGACGCCAAGGACGTCGGCTGCCCGGTCGCCTCGCTGGTATCGGACCTGCCGCGCCTGGACACGGCTTCGCGCGAGCGCTTCGCCGAAGGCGCGCGCCGGTTGAACCAGATCCTCGCCGCGCAATTGAAGAAGCTCGGTCACGACGATGCGCAGGCGCAGGCCGACTCGCTGCTCGCCGAACTCGTCGGTGCATTGTCGATGGCGCGCGCGGAGACCGATGCGAAACGCTCCGACGCGATCCTGCTGCACTCCAAGCAATCGCTGCTGCGCCGCTTCGGCCTGGAGCCGCAGCCATGAATCTCGTCGACGAGCTGCCGCCGGGGTTGTCCGGGCTCGAGCAATTGCGCACGATGATCGCAATGGGCGGGCGTCCGCCGATCGGCGAGACCTTGGACTTCAGCTTGATCGAAGCCCACGAAGGCCGCGCCGTGTTCGCAGGAACCCCGTCCCTGCGCGCCTACAACCCGATCGGCAGCGTGCATGGCGGCTATGCGGCGACCCTGCTCGATTCGGCGTGCGGCTGCGCGGCGCACTCGCGCCTGTCGCCGACGCAAGGCTACACGACACTCGAATTGAAGGTCGCGTTCCACAAGGCGATCACGACTGCAACCGGTCCGTTGCGCGCGGAGGGCCGTATCCTGAGCTTCGGCCGGCGCGTCGCATTCGCCGAGGCGACATTGAACGGCAGCGACGGCCAGTTGTACGCGTCCGCCACGTCCACCTTGCTGGTGTTCGAACGATGAGCGACGGTGCAGTGCACGGTCCTTTTCCTCCGACCGCGGCACCCAAGCCGTTCTGGCGCCGCCCCGTCGCCGCCGTCGGTGCAGCCGTGCTGCTCGGCGTGCTCGGCACGCTCTATATCCTGATGCCGGGAGGCACGGTCGCGACGGACGCGGCTTATCTGCAGGCCGACAGCTCGGTCGTCGCGCCGAAGGTGCGCGGCCTCGTCGCCGACGTGCTCGTGCAGCACAACCAGAGCGTCAGGCAAGGCGATCCGCTGGTGCGTATCGATGCCGAAGAATTCGACGCGCGCGTCGCCGCCGCTGCGGCCGATCTGCAGAACGCGCACGCCACGGTCGAAGTCGCCAAGGCCGCGTTGATTTCGCTCGATGCCGAAGAACAGCTCGCCGCAGCGAACGTGCGCGCCGCGCAAAGCGTGATCCGCTCGGCCACTGCGCAGAGCGACCGCGCACAGGCCGATCGCACGCGCTACACGAACCTGGTCGAATCCGGCGCCGTCGCCCAGCGCGACTTCGACCAGTACCGCGCCACCGCGATCAGCGCGCAATCCGACGCGGTGCGCAGCCGCGCGCAGCTCGACGTCAGCCGCAACCAGGAAGCGGTCACCCACGCGAAGCGGGCAACCTTGCAAGCCAATCTGGCGCAGGCCGATGCGGCCGTCGCGCGCGCGCAAGCGGCGCTCGATCTGGCGCGACAGGATCAGCAGCACGCGCTGATCCGCGCGCCGATCGACGGCGTCGTCGGCGATCGCCAAGTCGAACCCGGCGACTACGTGCAAGCCGGCACGCGCCTGTTCACGATCGTGCCCCTCGACGCGCTCTACGTGACCGCGAACTTCAAGGAAACGCAGGTGACGCGCATGCTGGCCGGTCAGCCTGCGACGATCGAAGTCGATGCCTTGCCCGGACAGCCGCTGAAGGGTGTCGTCGACAGTTTCGCACCGGGCTCGGGTTCGCAGTTTTCACTGCTGCCGTTCGAGCCGGGGACCGGCAATTTCACCAAGATCGTCCAGCGCGTGCCGGTGCGCATCCGCTTCGAACCTGGCCAGGCGGATTTGGCGCGGCTGCGGCCGGGTCTTTCGTCGACGGTGACGGTGCGGCTGCTGCAGAACGTGGCTGCGGGGCCTGTCACCAGGCCTGTTGCCGTGCGCTAGGCTGCAACCCACTCCGTCCCATACATTCTTCCGGGACATCCAGACCTTGGCGCCGTCGGAATGTTTATGCGGCTTTGCGATCCCGAAAGCATTGGGATTCCCGCGTGACCAGCTTCGCTGTTGGGAAGCGCCTCGCGGGAATGTCGCCGCAACGGCGTGCATTCCTCTGGGAATAGCTGCGCAACCCGTCTTGCCCCTCAATCCGCCACGTCCGGCTCGAAGAACGACCAGCGGATGTCCGGGAAGCGCGCCTTCATGTCCTTCTCGACTGCGTTGATCGCATCGACGATGCCCTTGGTCGAAAGGTCGCGGCTCATCTCTGCCTTGACCGCCACCATGACGTCGTTGCCGAGCTGCAGCGTGATCAGGTTGAACACGCGTGCGATTTCCGGCCGCGCATCCAGGAAACGCAGGATTTCCACCTTCACGTCGGGGTCGACGCTCTGGCCGATCAGCAAGGCCTTCACTTCGACCGCGATGAACACCGCGATGACGATCAGCAGCACGCCGATCGCGAGCGTGCCGAACGCATCGAAAAGCGGATTGCCGGTGAGCAGCGTCAGCAGCACCGCGAGCAGCGCGAACACCAGGCCGAGCAGCGCGGCAAGGTCTTCGCCGAAGATCACGATCAGCTCGCTCTGCCGGCTTTCGCGAAACCAGCGCCACAGGCTGCGCTCGCCGCGCGCCTTGTTCACCTCGGTCAGGCAGCCCCACATCGACACGCTTTCGGCAGCGATGCCGAACACGAGCACGCCGATGGCCAACCACGGCCATTTCAAAGGTTCCGGCTCGTGCAGCTTGTGGATGCCTTCGTAGATCGAGAATGCGCCGCCGACCGAGAACAGCAGCAGCGCGACCAGGAACGACCAGAAATATATCGCCTTGCCCTGACCGAGCGGATGATCCGGCGTCGGCGGCGCCTTCGCGTTCTTCATGCCGAGCAGCAGCAAGCCCTGGTTGCCGCAGTCGGCGAGCGAATGCACCGCTTCGGCGGTCATCGCGCCGGAGCCGGTGACGAAGGCCGCGAACGCCTTCGATACGAAGATCGCGAAGTTCGCGCCGAGCGCGAAGAAGATGGTCTTGAGGGAGTCGGCCTTGCCGGACATCGAATGCGTTCCGTCGTAGTGAGAAAGTCAGCTGCCCGCGTCGTCCAATAACGCTGCGAGCCGTTTCGGCGCCGTGTTGCGCCATGCGGTCGCCAGCGCATCGCGCGCCAACGCAGGTTTTGCAATGCGCAGGTGCAGCCAGGTCCAGCCCTTGCGGCCCCAGCCGCCAGTGGCCGGTTCGAACACGTCCGGAGCGATCCGCTGGAACATCTCCTGCTGTTCCGGCGAGAACTTCAGCACCCCGCGTGCAGCCGCGCCCGCGCCGAGCGTGGCGAATATCTTGCCACGCACGCGAAAATCCGGATGCCCCATGTGCGCGCTTTCGACCGCCTCGGGGAAACCGAGCGCGATGCGGCGGAACTGATCGGGCGTCATGCGCGGGCTCCCGCGAAACAGGCGCGAAGTCTAGCAGCGCCGCCCTAGCCTTCCAGCGCGGCCTGGGTCTTCTTCGGCAGTTTCTCGCGCACCAGTTCGTAGGAACGGCGCACGAAGCCGGCGAGTTCGGCGTGCTCGAAGCGCTCCGGTTCGGTCACGCTGACCCAGAACGCACGCGCCATGTACGGCGCCGGGCCCATGCCGGGCTGTTCGGTCAGCTCGAGAAAGCGCTCGGTGTCGACGCGGAACGAGAAGCGACCGCGATCCGGACCCAGCGTGCACATCACCACGAACATTTTGTTCGCCACGCTGTGGACCAGGTCGACTTCCCATTTGATCGAGCGGCTGACGCCGGGCCAGCGCGCGCACAGATCGTCGAGCTGTTCGACGCTCATTCCCATCGTTTTGGTCGCTGCCGTCATCGCCGATCCCCGTGCAATGGGCCGCACCCTAGCATGCGATCCCGGGCCGGGTGCAGCCCTGCGCACCGGACTGAACGCGCGGCCAATCGTCGGCGGCGGATTAGATGGCAAGCTCCATCGCGTCAGCACATGCTGTACAAGTGCAAAAATTGCTATGTATGGCCCAACCTCCGCAATCCGCGACCGGCGCTTACCGTTCCGCGACGCGCCCGCCGCGCCGGCGCAAGCCGCAGGCCGCCGCGCCGCGCGCGGTACCCTCCGGCGAACCGCTGCAGGCGCGCGACGGTCGCCGGCTGTGTCTGCGCCCCATCCAGCCCGACGACGCTGCGGCGCTGCGCCGCGCCTTCATGCGCCTGACGCCG
>Ga0247776_10000049_pt1 | contig 37079 bp, 29 predicted proteins | sample UWRJL199509C5_FD_179912 | JGI IMG/M metagenome (GOLD analysis project Ga0247776, IMG submission 179912) | Plant litter microbial communities from Arlington Agricultural Research Station in Wisconsin, United States - UWRJ-L199-509C-5 | ecosystem: Environmental > Terrestrial > Plant litter >...
CGTGCCCGGCCCAGGGCTATGTGCATCGGCGGCCAGTGACTGCAGTGCGTGTGCATCTGCACCGGTAGGCGACATCGCGCCGAAAGCGAGCGCCAATGCGGCCGCGAGCGTAGAGCGCGCGGGCTTGCCGCCACGAACGCCGGAAGCCGAGTGATTGACCTGATGATTCATGTTGTCTCCTTGTTTCGGTGGTCGAGGGTCGATCGTCGATCGTCGTTGCGATGTTGCCGTGAGCATTCGGACACCGCCGTAGGTAGCGGGGCGACGCGTCATGTCGTCGGATACGCAGGAATCACTCCGAAGCGGACAAGCCGGGAAGCGAGTCGTCGGGCCCAGAACTTGCTCGCCTGGAAAGCGCATGCATCGAGATCGGCCCGCTTGCTCGTCTAGGCCTGGTATTCAACGAGTCGCAACGAACCGTGGGTCCCGGCGACCGTTGAAGTCGGTATTTCTTGGATAAACCTGAACGAGTTCTATGCCCGCGCGGCGCCCGTTTGCTGAACGTTTCTTGTCGCCGCAGTGCTCGCGTTATCAAAGGCTCACACGTCGCCGGGCATGATTGGCGGTGCAGGCGTAACCAAGGGCGTTGGATGAACCCGGAGAAGAAGGAAGAGCAAAACGCTAACGAACGGCGTCGATTCGAAGCGCTGCGGATCATTGCCGATTTGCAGAGGCGCAAACGTTTGAAGCAAACGAACGAGCTGCTGCTGGACCAGGAAGCGCTGAGACTGGCGGCGATCCGAGCCGGCTTGCAGAAACCCGACGAGGAATGAGGGTGCTTCGCGCCTAGCTCGATACGGCGAAGACCTGCGCGGCATTGCAGGCCGGCGCGACTCCTCCTTCATTCGACACCGTTTCGCGTTTACGTGCGGGTGCGATAGCCAGCCGGGCAGGCCGGGCGCATACGTATACTGTCTACCTAGGTTTTCCTGCCCCCAGACGCGACGAGCGCTCGCGGTCACGAGCAGCTCGCCACTGACCATCCCGGCCAGTCCCTTCGTTTCCCGTTAGCCGAACCTGCAAGCCTGTGCGATCCGCAGGACTTTTCGCGCAGTCGCGCCATGTCTCTCAAGTTTCCCCGCAGCGGATCCATCTACAGTGATCTGACCTTCGTCGCGACCGATGTTCAGCATGCGTGCTCGGCGACCTCGCTGGAGTGGGCCGACGATGTCGGCGACGTGTTCGTCGCGCCGATCAGCGCGAAGGTGGAACCTCACAGCATCATCGGGATATTTTACGTTCGGCTGCCCGATCGACGACATCAGGGACGATCTGCAGGCCATGCGCAGCGAGCGGGCGCGGCATTGGATCATCGAATGAGGACCGGATGTACCACTACGTGCTGATGTGCGGGACCTGGTCGGTCCGCTTCGATCATCACGAAGGCGCCGACAGGCATGTGAACCTGGTGGATGAGATCGTCGCGGCGCGCCATGCGGCGCGCGCACGTTGGGAAGCCTATGGTTTGCCGAGCGGCGTGGTGTTCGAATCGCCCGAAGGCACGGACATCGAGGATGAGGTGTACGGCTGAGGCCGGAGAATCCGGCGGGCGCTCCGGACTATCCATCGTGCTTGTCGCTGTGTGCGATGGATATGGCGAGAGCGCCGGAAATGCTCTTCGCCCTGGCTGATGGTGGCGATCGCCCCTGATCAGCGACGTGCGATGTTTCGACGTAACTCGTTGGCGGGCGTTTTTCGCGCGAGAGGGATTGTATTCGATGCATCCATCCGCATAGACGACGGCGCATCCCTCCGAAACAGCCGGATACCCGCATGCGTCGTACGCCGATCCGCGCCCCGTTCGGATCCGATTCGCAGTTGCAGCAGCTTCAGGAAAAGGCCTACTCGTACTTCCAGCACGAGGCACATCCGCAAACCGGCCTGGTCCTCGACAAGACCGCGCAGGATTGGCCTGCGAGCATCGCAGTGACGGGGCTCGCGCTGGCGGCATATCCGGTGGCGGTCGAGCGCGGCCTGCTGGATCGTCTCACGGCCATCCAGCGCACGCTCGCGACGCTGCGCTTTTTCCGCGACAGCCCGCAGGGCACGCAAGCCGACGCGAGCGGCTATCGGGGTTTCTACTACCACTTTCTGGACATGCAGAGCGGCCGTCGCGCATGGCGCTGCGAGCTGTCGACGATCGACAGTGCCTTGCTGTTCGCCGGCATGCTGACGGCAGCGGCCTATTTCAACGATGACAGCGCCGACCAGCGCGAAATCCGCGAACTGGCGCATGCGTTGTATGCACGCGCGGATTGGTCATGGGCGCAAGCGAAGGACGGAACCCTGCGCCACGGTTGGCGCCCGGAGCACGGCTTCCTGAAAGGGCGCTGGCAGGGCTACGACGAGGGGCTTTTGATGTACGTGCTGGCGCTCGGTTCTCCGACGCACCCGCTGGCGGCGAAGGCCTTCGATGCCTGGGCATCGACCTACGAGTGGAAACAATCCTACGGCATCGACTACCTGTATTCCGGTCCGCTCTTCACGCATCAGCTGTCGCACCTGTGGATCGATTTCCGCGGCATCCAGGATGCGTTCATGCGCGGCAAGGGCATCGACTATTTCGAGAACAGCCGGCGCGCGACGCAGGTCCAGCAGCGTTATGCGATGGACAATCCGCTCGGATTCGTCGGCTACGGCGAGAACGAGTGGGGCATTACGGCGAGCGACGGTCCTGGTCCTGCGAAACGCAAAATCGGCGGCGTTCAGCGACGTTTCTACGACTACGTCGGCCGCGGCGCGCCTTACGCGATCGACGACGGCACGCTGGCGCCGTGGGCGGCTGTCGCGTCGCTGCCGTTCGCGCCGGAGATCGTACTGCCGACGATGCATCACTTCATCCACACCTTGCAGCTGCATCAGCCCGAGCCCTACGGATTCAAGGCCAGCTTCAACCGCACCTGGCGCGAAGGTGGACGCAGCGCCGACTTCGACGGCTGGGTCTCGCCGCACTTCTTCGGACTCGACCAGGGACCGATCCTGCTGATGCTCGAAAATCACCGCAGCGGCATGCTGTGGCAGTTGATGCGCAGCTGCCGGCCCGTCGTCGACGGCTTGCGCCGGGCAGGGTTCACCGGCGGCTGGCTTGGGGCGACGCATGCGGCGGTGTGATCGGCAATGATGAGTCAGCGGGCACCGGCAATGAACCCTCGCAAGACATCATTCCCCCGCAGACGATGCATGCTTTACACGTAAAACCGTCATCCGATCCGGCGTTTCAGTGGACGCTGTTGCGTGGGTACAGCGGCTGATCTAAGCGCTTGCCGCGTTTGAGCGAGCGCTGGGGCTTGCGCTACGCGACTGCCGCGAAGTCGCTGGCGCCACGCCGGAGCAAATCGCCGATCGCAGCGATGACCACGTCCGGCTTCGGCAGCAGATCCGGCGACGCGGCGGCGGCGTAGCGACCCTGGCGGACGAACACCGTGGTGAGGCGCGTGCCGAGTGTGGTTTTCATCGCGGCAAGCAGATTAGGTTTGTCGTCGACCACGACGTAGTGCGACGCTGGATAGCGTTCCTGCATCTGCGCAAGCGCGAGTTCCTTGTGCGGATAGATCAACACCTCGCCGCGCAGGGCGTCCCAAAGGCCGGCCCGCTGGATCTTGCGCGGCTGGAACACGATGTCGCCATCGGAAAGGATCGCTACCGTTCCGAGCGTCTGTAGATGGGCAACGGCGTCGAGGGCCTGCGGATAGAGACGTTCGACGAACGGATAGTCGAGTAGAAAGGCCGACATCCGCAGCAGCGCCGGGTGGCCTTCGAGTCCTGCGCGGAAACGCTGCAGCGCGTCCAGATAATCGGCATAGCCGCGTTCGCGCCGGATCTGCTCGTACAGCGACCAGTAGCGGTCACGTTCGGCGCCACCAAATGCCTGCTCCAGGTGCGCGCCGAGATCGGCGGTGAAGCGATCGTTGTCGAGCAAGGTGTCGTCGACGTCGAGCAGAAACACGAGGTCCGACGTGTTCAACGCGCATCCGCTCCGGCCGCTTTTTCCTTCACTGGATCGTGCCAGCCTTCGGCGCCCTCGATGAGGCGCGCCGCAGCCGCCGGTCCCCAGGTTCCGGGTTCGTATGTCGCCACCGGTTGCGCGTGGTCGAGCACGTTCTCCACCACGCGCCATGCCGCTTCAGCCGATTCATCGTCGCTGAACAGTGAGCTGTCGCCACGGATGGCATCGCCGAGCAAACGCTCGTACGCCGATTTTTCGCGTTTGGCGTGATGCCGCGCAATCAGTTCCACCGGCTCGCCCTGCATATCGTCGCCTGCCTTCTTCACGCGTGCGCCTTCGGCGATGACGACTTCGGGACTGAGGCGGAAGCGGAAGTAGTTCGACTCCGGCAAGCCGATCGTATCGAACAGCGACAACGGTGGCGGCTTCAGATCGACGATGACCTCGGTTGCCGTGATCGGCAGGTTCTTGCCGGCGCGCAGATAAAACGGCACACCCGCCCAGCGCCAGTTGTCGACATAGAGACGCAGCGCGACGAAGGTCTCGACGTCGGAATCGGCGGCCACTCCTTCGACATTCCGATAGCCGTTGAACTGGCCACGGACTACGTCCTTCGGATCGATCGCGCGCATCGCGCGGAACAACTGCAGTTTCTCGGCGCGTCGCGCCGCGACGCTATGGCCAGCCGGCGGATCCATCGCCAGCAGCGACACCACCTGCAGCAGATGATTCTGCACGACATCGCGCAGGGTGCCCGTGTCGTCGTAGAACGCGCCCCGATCGGCGACGCCGAAGTCCTCGGCCATGGTGATCTGCACGCCATGGATGTAGTTGCGATTCCAGATCGGTTCGAGGAAGGTATTGGCGAAGCGGAAATAGAGCAGGTTCTGCACGGCTTCCTTGCCCAGATAATGGTCGATCCGAAAGATCGCATCTTCCGCGAACACGGCATGCAAGGTGCGGTTCAAGGCCTGTGCGGATTGGAGGTCGCGGCCGAACGGCTTCTCGACGACGACGCGCGCATGCTCGGTAGAGTCCGCCTGCTGCAGGCCCTCGATCACCACGTCGAACAGATTGGGCGGAATGGCGAGGTAATGCAGCGGTCGCTTGGCGTCACCCAACGCCTGCTTCAGGCGCGTATAGGTATCGGGGTTCTTATAGTCGCCGCCGATGTAATGCAGCCGGCTGGCCAGCTTCGCAAACGCGTGTTCGTCGACGGCCGTGCCGTTTTCTTTCGCTGCTTCGACGAGGCTTTCGTGCGCGCGCTGCCGCAACTGTTCGCTGGTCCACTCACGGTGCGCGACGCCGATGATCGGCAGGTCGAATCCATCCTGCAGCAACATGGCTTGCAGGGCGGGGAAGATTTTCTTGTAGGCAAGATCACCCGTAGCCCCGAAGAAGACGAGGGCGTCGGCACGGTCGTTCGTAGGCACGATGGGGATGTCTCGCGGGGGGAGGAGCCGCGAAGATAGTCAGGCGTATGGCAATCGGCGATGAACGGCGTAAATGCCTTCAGCGATGCGCATGCTGTCGCTGCGGCCGAGCCTGCGCCGGCTGCCGCCGAAGCGTGGCTGCATCATTCGCACGAATGCTTCCGATAGACGCCCTGCGGCCGTCGCAGCGCCGCTACCTCGGCCGCCTTCCATGTGTCTTGCCGCTTACTTCCGAGCCAGCCGTCGCGCATTGGAGCGCGCGCGCTTGCGGTAGGGCTCGATGCCGAGGTTCATGCCGTCGAGCATTGCGCCGTAACTGAGTTTCGATGCGCGCGCGGCAAGGTCGATCGGCGAGCGCCGTTCGGGCTGCCACGCTGCGGCAAACGCCAACGCGGCGAGCCCGCAGCTCAAGCGCATGCCCGCAAACGCCATTGCGGCCCAGGCTTCCGACGCGGCGGCCATTTTCTCCTGCCCCATGCGCCGAATCTCCGATCGCGTCTTCCGGCCAGGCGTCAGTCCGCCGCGCGCGACTTTTCCAAGACGGAGTCCGACGACGGCGGGTGAAGAGAGAGACACGTCGAGCAGTTTGCGGGCGAGCTGATGGTGTTTTGCTGCATTGCGAGCCATCGGGTTTTCCTCACTGCGCCGTTCTGAACCTGCTAAGACAGGTCCGCATGCGAATCCATACCCATGCGCGCACGTGTCCGAGCGCTTCAAAACGGGAATGTTTTCGCCACCGATGTGCCATCCAGGCCAGCCCCATGCTGCTGAGCATTTCTATGGATGCGATTTCTCGCATAGGCACACGTACTGCCAGTCAGGTGTAGAGCAACGGCGCCGTCTCGCCGCCGAACCACTGCCGGAATTCTGCCGGGTCTAGCGTCGCTGCCTGCTGCAGCACTTCTGCTTCGAGCTGGTCGAGTCGAGCCGCGACGGCTGCGTCGCGCAAAGGCATGCGAGCGGGTCCAGCGCCAGCCGTGCATTCCGTCGGGGGCCGCTAGGCCCATTGGCGCGCGGAGGGAAACGAAATCTCCGGGCAGGCGCGCGCCAGGTAGTCGCGCCGCTCACGGCACCATGCTTCGCGCATCTGCCGATATTCCGATTCCGCGCCGCACTCGCCGCACATCAGGCTGCTGTCGATCTGCAACGCACGCGCGATCACCGATTCGGCACCGCACTGCGGACACTGCAATCCGATTCGCCCGGACGACGGTGACGAGCAACCGGTCCTCTGCAGGAACAACGAAGACGGATGATTCATGCGAGCAATGAACTCTAGCGAGGTCATGAGGGCGCTCCTTTGAGCGCAGTCTGCGCACGCTGACCTGAACCGCCAGAAATTAACTTCTTGACTATTCAACAAATGGACAGGAGAACGGTGTCCCGTGGCAGCGCGCCGTCGCCTGGGAGCGGCGACGATCACGCGTCACGGCACTCCGCTTTCGCTGTAACCCCCGGCACGCACGCTGTGTGCGGCACGGCGGCGACGCAGCTCCTTGAACGAGACGAGCCGACCGCCCTCGTCGTCCCACAGCGTCAGCGGCACGCATTCCAGGCTTTGCCACAGCGTCAGCCGACCGATCGTCCTGAGGGCCGGAAAGTCCTTCAGCACTGCAGTCAATCGGTATGAAGGGATTCGACTCGACAGATGATGCACGTGGTGGATGCCGATATTGGCGGAAAACCAGCGCAGCACCGGCGGCAGGTCGTAATGCGAGCTGCCGCGCAAGGCGGCATCGTGCACGTCCCAGCCGGCGGGTTGCGCCCAGAAGGTCTTCTCGAACTGGTGCTGCACGTAGAACAGCCAGACGCCTGCGGTCGCTGCCAGCATCAGCGTCGGAATCTCGACCCACAGGAAGGTTCGCAGACCGACGAGGCTGATCAGAGCAGCGGCCACGACGACGATGGCGAGGTTGGTGAGCATCGTGCTCAGCCATGGCTCCCAGCCGTTGCGGGACGCGCCCGCCGGCCAGCGATTCTGGAATACGAAGAGATACGCAGGACCGACGCAGAACAGCACGATCGGATGGCGATAGGCCCAGTAACGCAGCCGGCCCAGCGGTGAGCGCGCCTCGTACTCGGAAACGGTCAGCGTATCGACGTCGCCGACGCCGCGACGGCCCAGGTTTCCCGCCGTTGCGTGGTGCAGCGCGTGCCCGCGCCGCCAATGATCGTACGGCGTGATCGTGAGGACGCCGAGCAGGCGCCCGACCCAATCATTCGCCGCCTTGTGCGAGAAGAACGAGCCGTGCCCGCAATCGTGCTGGATCAGAAACATGCGGATCAGGAAGCCGGCGGTCGGCAGGACGAGGAGCGCGTACAGCCACGGCAGGTCGTGTTCGACGGCGAAAGCCATGAGGCCCCACAGGCCGGCGAAAGGAACCGCCGATACGAGGAGCTCGAAAATGGCGCGGCGATCGTCGGCCGTGCGATACGCGGTCAGTTTCTTCGCCCACGCGCGACCATTTTTGGGGTCGATTGCAGACTGATCTGTCGAGGTCATCGGATAGTCATCCTCAGCGCTGCTGCGCCCTTTCGTTGGCAAACGGCACGAATCCGACCTGTTCGGCCATCGACCAGCCCGGCATTGCCGGATGCGCTGGCCAGAGGTCTCCGGGCGGGTTCGTGGAGAGATGGCTATGGAAACGCGTTGGCGACCGCGGAGATGGCGGCTGGGTGCTCGCCATGTCGCTGGGCCGTCCCACGCATTATCTCCCTTTGTCCGTGAGGGAAGTGTTTCGGTTCGATCGGCGGGCCTGGCCGTGCATCCGGCCGCCATGACGGCCGATGGATAGCGACGGAAAGCGTGTCACGGCCTGCGAATTCATCCGCAGTCCGCGCGCTGGTAGGGCGCCCCTGGCACCGGATGCACGATGGAAGCGACGCTCAATTCGCCCGCACCGCTGCGGCCCCTTTCCGCTCCGTCCCCGCCGCTGCGCTCAGCGCCAGCAGCGGCTTGCGATAGCGTTCGGACAATGCGCCGTGTTGATCCTCGATCGCCTTTGCCTGTGCGATCAAGTCGAGCGCTTCACCGCGCCGGCCCTGCGCCAGCTCGCACGCGGCCAGCGCAAGCTGGGCCTCGGCGATTTTCGGACTCTTCGGCAGGTACAGATCGACACGTGTCGCGAGCGCTTCCGCCAGCATCGGACAGGCTTTCTCCGCATCGCCGTTGCGTGTGCGCGCGATGCCGTCGAGCAGCATCGCATCGGCAATCGCCGAACGCAGGTAAGGCGCCAGCTCGCTGGCGCGCGCGCGTTCCGCGGCAGCAGCGGCGAGGCGCACGGCATTCTCGTTGTTGCCATCGGCAAGATCTATTTCCGCTGCGAGCAGATCGCGTCGGATAGTCAGCACCAGCGCCGCAGAGCCGCTGCCGGCGCTGAATTGTGCGAGCACGCTACGCGCGTCATTCGCGCGGCCATCCTCGAGCGTTGCTTTGGCTCTGAGCAGCAAGTTTCGCTGGCCCGGTGCATGATTGACTTCAATTTGAATGGTGCGCGTCTCGTCCAGCAACTGCAGTGCTTCGGATTCCCGGCCCATTTCGATCAGTATTTGCCCCACTCCTTGCAACGCGGAAGCAATCGCCGCCGGTGCCGGTTGCTGGCGGCGTAAAAACAGCGCCTGCTGCGTATCGGCGAGGCCGCCGGCGAGCTCGCCCGCGTCACCTTCGATGACGCCGGCACGCAACAGCACATAGGCATGGAAATCACTGTCGGGAATGTCACCGACGAGACTGGCTTCGTGCTTGGCCTGCGACACGATGTCCAGGCCTTCCTCCAGCCTGTCGGCTCGGGCCAAGGTATCTGCGAGCACCAACTTTGCGCGGATCGCATCCGTAGGTTCTTCGCTATAGGTGGCGAGAGCGAATTCGACGGCTTGGCGGGCGGAAGCTTCCGCGGCGACATACTGCATGGCCTCTGCCTGCGCACTTGCCAGTACCCAGGAGTAGTTCGCAAGCCACGGGCTGCGTTCTCCGTCAACCCTGCGTGAAACGTCGATGGCGCGCCGCAACGTGGGGATCGCGTCGGTGTTCCTGCCGCCATAGTAGGCCGTCATTCCCTGCACGTAGAGCGCACGCGCCAGCGGCGGCGAGTCAGGAAATGCACTGAGAATGGTCACGGCCTGGCGCGCCTCGTCGGTCGCCCGCTCCAGGTCTCGCGTGGAGTCGTCGACCGCCAGATTGGCCAGCAGGCGTCCGCGCAGTATCGAATGCGCGTCGCCGCGGCGGTCCAGAATCGCTTTGACCTCGGCATTCGCATCCGCTCCGGCTTGGCCATCCTGCACGAAGGCGAAGTCGATCAAGGCGTTCGCAAGCTGCAGCGAATCGCTGCCGAATCGCGTCCGAGTCAGCGCGACCGCGCGGCGGCGCAGGTCGATTTCTTCTGCCTGCAAGCCGAGCTCGTTGTACAAGCCTGCAAATACGCCCATCAGCGCGAGCTTGCTCTCGGGGGCATCGTCGAGTCCGCTCTCGATGCGCCGGGTGCCGATGTCGAGCAGCTCGCGTGCGGTGGTCTGGCGTGCCTTGAGCGGATCCGGCTGGCGACTGCTGTTGGTGCGGAACAGATCGACCATGAAGGTCTGCACTGCCGCGGCGCGCTGCGCTTCGAGCTCGGCCCGATGCGCCTGCCAAAAGATCGCGACCAGGGCGACCGACATCGCGACGAACACCGCCGCCGCCGTCGCCAGGACGAGCCAGTTGCGGCGCAGGAAGCGCCGTGTGACGTATGCGCGTGCACCGGCGCGCGCCTGCACCGGCTGGTGGTCCAGATGCCGTCGGATATCGTCTGCCAGTGCGCGCGCGTCCGGATAGCGCGCGCCGGGCTCCTTGCGCAGGGCGTGCGCGACGATCGCGTCGAGATCGCCGCGCAATGCACGCGTCGGGATCGCCGAGCCTGCCGCAGCCATCCGACTGGGCGGCGGTATCGATGCATCCATCAGACGCTTGACCGCAGTGGCCAGCGCCGCGCCGTCGTCGGACCAGGGCAGGCGGCCGATCAGCAGTTCGAACAGCGTCACGCCGAGCGCATAGACATCGGTCGCGGTGCCGACGTAGCCGCCCCCGAGCTGTTCCGGCGCCGCATACGCCGGCGACATGTGCAAGGTGCCGGTGACGTCGCGCGCAGGTTCGGCATCCACCAGTTTCGCGATGCCGAAGTCGAGCAGTTTCACCTGGCCGTCGGCGGTGACGAGGATGTTCGCCGGCTTGATGTCGCGATGAACGACCAGGCGTGTGTGCGCGTAGGCGACCGCATCGCACACCTGCAGGAACAGCGCAAGGCGCTCCGTCAGCGGCAACGAGCGGGCTTGCACGTAGGCGACCAGATGCTCGCCTTCGACATACTCCATGATCATGTAGGCGCAGCCGTCGGACTGCACGCCGCCGTCGTAGAGTCGAGCGATGCCCGTATGCGTCAGCGAGGCGAGGATTTCGCGCTCGGCCGCGAAGCGTTCGTGCAGCGTGCCTTGCGTATCGCGCACGATCTTGACTGCTGCGCGCTGCTGAAAACCGCCCTCGGTACGCTCGGCCAGCCATACCTCGGCCATGCCGCCGGCGCCGATCCGGCGCAGCAGCCGGTATGCGCCGACCGACTGGCCGGCTGCGTACAGTGTCGTGCCGGCACGCGCCTCGGCGGGAGCGTGCAGCGGCGAGCGTTCGAGAAAGCCCTCGCCCGATTCAGCGAAGTGCAGCAGCCGTTCGATGCGTTCGCGTCGTGCCGGGTCATTGCCGCATTCCTGATCGAGGAACGCCGCGCGCCGCGCCGGCGGCAACGCGAGTGCACGTTCGAGCAGGGTTTCGATATCACCGACCGGTTGTGCGTTCGACATGGTTTGCTGGGTGACCCGCTCGATAGCGTCTGCCTGCGATGCTGTGGATCATGCGCCGACGGCTTCGTACAACAAGGCCTTGGCCATCGCCCAGTCGCGCTGTACCGTGCGTTCGGAGACGCCGAGCGCGAGCGCCGTCTCGGTCTCTGAATAGCCGGCGAAATAGCGGCATTCCACGACGCGCGCAAGACGCGGTGCGGATTGTTCGAGCGCAAGCAGCGCATCGTCGAGCGCGACGATGCGCTCGTCGCTTTCGGCGAGGATGTCGACGACATCGATATCGAGCAACGGCCGTCCCGGATTGCGTTTGGCGCGCAGGCGATTGCGCGCGTGCGACACCAGCACCTGCCGCATCGCCAGTGCCGCGGTATTCAAAAAATGTGCCTCGCTCTCGAAGACGTTCTGCCGGGCGAGCTTCAGATAGGCCTCATGCACCAGTGCCGTGGTGCTCAGCGTCTCGGCCGGACCGCCGCCGGCGCGCCGCCGCTCGCGGCGCGCGAGGCGCTGCAGGTCCGCATAAAGCACCTGAACGAGCAGTTCGGTGGCTTGATCGTTCGAGCGCGAGGAGGGATCCGACATGGGCGGATTGTGCAAGAAATCCAGGATGGCGACGACCGCTGCGCAAAACCGTGGCGGCATTCGTGCACGATCGGCGTAACGCACTCAACGAGAATGTCCGTATCGAGGCGGACATCCAGGCGCAAGCGTGCGCGGCCTGGCGCGGGCCGCAGACGGTAAACAGGGGAACGACGATGATCGCTGCAAAACCAAACGGCGCGAGCCATTCATTCCGAGCGGACTGCGCCTGGTTGCGCGCGCGCTGCGCCGCGCTGGTTTTCTGTATCGGCGCCGCCGCGCCGATCGCGCCAGCGCTGGCTGCGTGCGATGACGTGTTCGCCGACGGCTTCGATGCAGCGGGTTTTCCCGCCGTAGTGTCTGGATCCTCGACGCTGACGACGACGGACGGCCAGGTGCATACCTGGTACTACCGCGTCCCGCCGGCCGCGGCGCCGGGTCATGGCCACGCGGTGCTGATCTGGCTGCATGGCGATGGCGGCTCCGGCAACGGCTACGCCGGCGGTTTCTATCCCTACACCGATGCGGCTTCGGCGATCCTGGTCACGCCGAGCGGCATCGGCGGAACCTGGACGCACGCGGCCGACGATCTTCCGGGCCAGCCGCAGGACTCGCAATTCCTCAGCGATTTGATCGACACGATGATCGCCGACGGCGTCGCCGGCGCGGCGGTCGATCCGGATCGGATCTACATCGGTGGCGAGTCGCGCGGCGCCTACATGCCGTATTTCCTGCTGCAGCGTCCGTCGACGAAGCTGCGTTTCGCGGCCGCCGCGGTCAACGCGGGCCTGCTGTACTGCCAGGAAGGCGACAGCGACTGCGAAGCGGACGATTCGAGCCCCGCGCATCATTCCGCGGCGACCCCGATTCTTCACTTGCATGGCACCGACGATCCCGCGGTCACGCCGCCGCCGCTGGCGACGTTTCACGACCCGATCGATTGGGGCGTGGATTGGGACGTGTTCTACCCGATGAAGCTCTGGGCGCAGCAGCACGGCTGCTTCATCGGCGACAACCCCGGCGGCGTGGACAACGGCGTGCTCGAGGAAACCTACGACGCGAACGGACATACGGCGCGCCGCTACGACCTGACTGCTCACGGTGCGAGTTGCAGCAACTATCAGTTGATCCTGGTCGACGACGGCGGCCATGTCATCGGCAATCAGTACCAGCGCATCTGGTCGTTCCTGTCGGGCTATTGCCGCGCCGGCGGTTGAGCGCGCGCGACCCGCCGCCGCAGCTGCCTGCCAGTTCCCGAAAGCGACGTGGTCATCTGCTCCTGCGCGAGTCGTTACGATCGCCGCGGTGCAGGAGCTGGCGTAGAGGGATGCAGCCGCAGGCGACGCTCGATCGCTCGAGCGCGCGCTTGGACAATTTTGAAGCAGGGTGAGGGAATCAGGAATGGCCGCCGTTTTTTCGAGCTTGCGTCCGTCCGCCGCGCACATCGGGGTCGCGTGGCGATGCGCCGGCTGGTTCGTATCGAGCTTGTTGATGCTGCCCGGCAGCGCGATCGTGCATGCCGATCCACTGACGGCATTCGACGTGAAGGCATCGGTGCGGCGCCCGGCCGGTGCGCAGACTGGCGCCGGCCTGGCGCAGGAAGCGCATGCGGGATTCCAGCGAACCAGCCCCGTTGCGGGCCGCTGTGCAGTCAGTGCGGGCGCCGATCAGGCGCCGTTCGCCTGCGCCGCCGACCTGGTGTTCGCGAACGGCTTCGACTGACGCAGCGCGTCGAGGCTGGCGACGCAAGTCCGTAGCATTGCTCTGCTAGGTTCGATGCATGCGCCATCGATTCCGATTCTTCCGCAGCGAGCGGATCTTCAGCGCCGCGAAGCGAGCGGTGCCCTTGCCTGGCGCTTTGTGCGCCGCGGTCACGCTGTTTGCGCAGGCTGCGGGTGCTGCCCAACATGTCGTCACCGCGTACTCGAACCTGACGTTTTCGCCGGCCGCGATCACGATCCAGCAAGGCGACACGATCCGCTTCGAGAACGGCGGCGGCGCGCACAACGTGCATGCCGACGATGATCGCTTCATCTGCTCGGTGAACTGCACGACCGACAATGGACCGAGCAGCACGAAGTGGAGCGTGGTCGTGCGCTTCGACGAGCTCGGCACGATCGGTTACTACTGCGACAAGCACGGCGGCACCGGCGGCGGCATGCGCGGTTCGATCACCGTGATCGACCGGGTCTTCGTCGACGGGTTCGATGAAACCATCGGCCGGAGTCCGCTGCGCTAGCGTTGGCGTGCGCGTCGCCGAGGCTGATGCCATTCTCGGCGCGTCGGAAGCGGCGATTGGGTCGCTCCTTGCGCCCATCTAATCGGCAGTCCCTCCGGCGCCTGTGCGTCCGCGATGCCGGCTGCGGCGGGTGACGCCCGCCGGATGCCCGAACGCCCGTTTCGGAATGGGTGTTCGATGCATCGATGGAGGTTGCGCAACCGAGGCAGGCAACAACGCGGCGTCCCGGATGTCGACCAGCGGGCCCGGCTTCGCGCGCGTGTCCGCCGCGGCAGCGGATATCGGTGCGTTCGACGTGCAATCGACCGTGCCCGACGCTCTGATCTGGCATACCGAGTCGATGCCAGACGAAACGGCGTGCGGTCGACGACTTCCGACGTCACGACTGCGGATCAGCGCGCAACGAACTGCGCTTGAAGATGTTTGAAACATCAGTTGAGATACGTTATAATTATTTTCTAATGTATTCAACGAGGTTTCAGTCATGATTACTGCCTCTCAGCTTCGCGCCGCGCGCGCCCTGGCGGGCTGGGATCAAAAGACCCTGGCCGAGAAAGCCGGGGTGTCGTTGCCGACGATCCAACGCATGGAGGCCAGCTCCGGCACGGTCCGCGGCGTGGTCGAGACGTTGATGAAAATCGTGGCAGCACTCGACGCGGCGGACATCGAACTGATCGGCGAGAACATGCCGAGCCAAGGGAGCGGACGTGGCGTTCGTTTGAAGGTTCCGCCGCCTGGAGCCTCGGTCGGCAGGCAGGGTTAGACGATCGTGCAGGGCCCGCGCTTTTTCGGAGGATTACCTATGCGGGCCGCGTTTCGCCCCCGACTAAGATTATTCGCGCTGTTCGATAGACGCGTGAGCAGCCGCGGATGGTATCCGACGACGTGTGTGCGAGGACGATCGCGATGAGTCCGGCAAAAGCAAACGTGCCGGCCGCCTGGCAGCTCTACGTACCCAAGCTGGCCACGCTGCTGCGCCGTGGCTACGGCCTCGTCGATCTGCGCCACGATCTGGTCGCCGGATTGACCGTCGCGATCGTTGCGTTGCCGTTGTCGATGGCGCTTGCGATCGCCTCCGGCACCACGCCCGAGAAAGGACTGCACACCGCGATCGTCGCGGGCTTTCTGGTATCGCTGCTCGGCGGCTCGCGCGTGCAGATTGGCGGGCCGACCGCGGCGTTCGTGCCGGTCGTCTTCAACGTCATCGACAAGTTCGGCTACGGCGGCCTGATCCTGTGCACCCTGCTTGCCGGCCTGATGCTGATCGCGGCGGGCGTGCTGCGTGTCGGTACCTTGATGAAGTACATCCCGAAACCGGTCGTCACCGGTTTCACCGCCGGCATCGCGGTCAGCATCTTTTCGAGCCAGGTGAAGGATCTGCTCGGCTTGCACATGGACAAGGTCCCGGCTGAATTCTTTGCGCGCTGGGCCGCCTACGCGCAGCATCTGCCGAGCTATACGACGGCGGCCGCCGCGCTCGCGCTGGCGTGCCTCGGGCTGATCGTCGGCGTGCGCCGCTGGCGGCCGGCGCTGCCGGGATTCCTGATCGCGGTCGTTGCCGGCGCGCTTGCCGTAGCCCTGCTGCATCTGCCGGTGGAAACGATCGGTACGCGTTTCGGTGGCATTCCGGCGGCGCTGCCGAGTTTCGCGATTCCGCAAATCCCTCTCGAACGCACGGCGGAATTGTTGCCGAGCGCATTCACGATCGCGTTTCTTGCCGGCGTCGAATCGCTGCTTTCCGCAGTCGTCGCCGACGGCATGATCGGCGGACGTCATCGCTCGAATGGCGAGCTGGTCGCACAGGGCGTCGCGAATGTCGGGTCCGCCTTGTTCGGCGGCCTGCCGGCCACCGGCGCGCTCGCGCGCACGGCGACCAACGTGCGCGCCGGCGCGCGCTCGCCGATCGCCGGCATCGCGCACGCCGGATTCCTGTTGCTGTTCATGCTGGTGCTGGCGCCGTTGATGAGCTGGGTGCCGCTCGCCGCGCTCGCCGCGGTGCTGGTGATCGTCGCCTGGAACATGGCCGAGATCGAAAGCTTCAGGCACCTGATGAGCGGGCCGATCGGCGATCGCGTCGTGCTGCTGCTGACGTTCGCGCTGACCGTGGTGTTCGACCTCACCGTGGCGATCGAGGTCGGCATCGTGCTGGCCGCGTTCCTGTTCATGCATCGCATGAGCGAAGTCGTCGCGATGGAGTCGGGCGTTTCACTGCTCGAAGACGCCGAGGAGGCGGACAGCAACCGCGCCGCGCCAGCGGACCAGCGCGCGCAGCTGCCACCTGGCGTCGAGGCATTCCAGATCTCGGGACCGCTGTTCTTCGCGGTCGCCAATCGCCTCGACGACGTGCTGAATACGCTGCCCGTGCCACCGCGTGTCTTCATCCTGCGTCTGGCGCAGGTGCCGCTGATCGATGCTTCCGGCGTCACCGCACTCGTCCAGATGATCGAGCGCTGCCGGCGCATGGGCACGCGCGTGATCCTTTCCGGCCTGCGCGAGCAGCCGCGCCGCATCCTTGCGCAGATGCACGTGGTCGCGGACGGCGAGGAGCTGTGCATCACGCGCGATTTCGCGCAGGCGATCGAGCTCGCGCGGGGATGAGTGCGTGCGCGGTGAAGGCTGCAGTCGCCACGGGCTGGGGCGCGCGCTTCGACACGCCGCCGATATCGATGGACCGCTGATCGCGAAAGCGCGGCGGACAAAAAACATGGGCCGCCTCGCGGCGGCCCATGTGTCGTCCCTCGACGGATGACGCTCCTAGTCCTCCCTGGAACTCGTCGACGTCATGGCGGCGAACTGCCGCACTGCAGATCGAACCCGTTGGCGAAGATCGGGTCGGCGGCGTCGAGATTGTTCAAGCGGAAGCTCGCCACCTGCGCATCGGCGACGCCGCTTTCGCTGGCGGTGACTGCGTACGCCCCGGGTACTGCGTTCGCGGTCGCATCGACGAACGCCACGCCATCGAGATCGGTCGTCACGGTCACGTTCGTCGTTCCCGTCGTAGCGCCGCTGGAAAGCAGCGCCGAGGCACCACTCGATGGAGCGACGAACTCGACGGCGATACCCGCGCGCGGCTGGCCTTGCGGATCGGCGAGGCGGACGATCAAGGCACATTCGAACGCGCTGCCGACGACGGTGTTCTGCGTGGCGCCTCCGATCGGCGTCGCCGAATTCCCCGGCGTGTTGGTCAGCTGATACGCGACCGGTGCCGCGACGCCGACCGCCAGCGCAGTCACCGTGTAGGAGCCGACCGTACCGTTTGCGGTCGCCAGCACGCTGGCTTCGCCGTTGGGATCGCTGCTGACGCTCAGCGTGCTGCCGCTCTGGCTGCCGCTCGACAGTACCGCGCTGGCACCGCTGGTCGGGGCGACGAAGGTCGCGACGACACCGCTGACCGGATTCTGGAACTGGTCGCGCACGCGGATCTTCAACGGCTGCGGGAAGGCCGTGTTGATCCGCGCACTCTGCTGCGTACCGCCACCGACCGTACCATCGCCGCCGATCGGCACGACATCGTGCGGCACCCCGGCCGTGTTGGTCAGGCTGAAGGCGAGCGTGCTGGCGACACCGTCGACCGCAGCCGAGACGACGTAGCTGCCGGCGACGGTGTTCGCGCTCGCTTGCACCGAGACCTCGCCATTCGCATCGGTCGCGGCGCTGTTCGCCGACAACGTGGCGCTTGCGCCGCTCGCGGGTACGCTGAAGCCGACCAGCGCATTCGCGACCGGGTTGCCGTGGCTGTCGTTGACGCGCAAGGTCAGCGGCTGTGCGAACGCCGTATTGACCGTCGTGCTCTGCGTGCCGCTGCCGCCACTGCCGAGCACCAGCGCCGCCGGCGGGCCCGCCGTGTTGGTCAGGCTGAAATCCGCCGCCGTCGCAGCGCCGACGCTGGCCGTGACGTGATAGCTCCCGGCGATCGTGTTGGCGGTCGCGCCGACGCTGGCGTGGCCGTCGCTGCCGGTCGTCGCGACCGTCGCGGAGAGCGTGGCGCTCGCGCCGACGTTGCTCGGCGTGACGGCGAACGTCACGGCGACGTTCGGCACTGCGTTGCCGAACGCATCGAGCGCCTGCACGACGAGCGGTTGCGCGAACGGCGTGCCGACCGGGGCGCTCTGCGCGCCGCCACCGCTGGCGACGATGCTGGCCGGCGAACCGGCGAGGTTGGTCAGCTGGAACGTCGCCGTGCTGCCGACGCCGGCGACGCTGGCCGTGGCCGTATAGACGCCCGCCAACGAATTCGCCGTGGCCGTGACGCTCGCGCTGCCGTCGCTGCCGGTGACCGCGCTGGCCGCACTCAGGGTAGCGCTGGCGCCGTTGGCGGCCGCGCCGACCGTGAAATTCACGCTGACCCCGGCGACCGGGTTGTTGAACGCGTCGACGACGTTGACCGCGAGCGGCAGCCCGAACGGCGTCGTCACCGCCGCGCTTTGCAGATTGCCGCCGCTCGATGCGATGCCGGCCGGCAGGCCGGCGTCATTGGTGAGGGCGAAGACCGCCGCGGCGCCGACACCGGCCACGTGTGCATCGACGACATATGTGCCGGCGACCGAGCCCGCCGTGGCCGTGATCGCTGCGCGGCCGTTGCTGTCCGTCGTGGCCGTGCCCGCTGAGAGCACAGCGCTTGCGCCAGCCGGCGACGGGACGACGCTGTAAGTGACCACGGTCCCCGCGACCGGATTGCCGGCAGCATCGGTCACTTCGACCAGCAGCGGCTCGGCGAACGCGGTGTCGACCACCGTGTTCTGCTCGCCGCCGCCGCTGCCCTCGTTCGGGATCTCGACGATGGCCGGCGGGCCGGCGGCGTTGCTCAGATGGAAGATCTGCGGACTCGCGAGCCCGGCAACCTGCACGCTGACGGCGTAGTTGCCGGCGATCAGGTTGGCGGTCGTCGTCGCGCTCGCGTTGCCGTTCGCGTCGGTCAGTACGGCGAGCGTCGAAGCGCTGGAACCGTTGCTGCTGAACAAGGCGCTCGCGCCGGTGCCCGGCGCGCTGAATACCACTTGCGTGCCGGCGACGCCGTTGCCGGCGCCATCGAGCACGCGCAAGCCGAGCGGTATCGGAAATTGCGTACCGACCGTTGCCGATTGGCCGTCGCCGGCGATGTTGCCCACCGTGGCGGGCACGCCGAGCGCAACGACGTCGAGCGCGACGTTGTCGAACGCGATCGTCGGCAGCAGATCGACGGTCAGCAGGCCTTGCGGCTGTGCGAACAGTCTGAGTTCGATCGGGTTCGCCGCGATCGTCATCGGCGAGACGTAAGTCAGGCTGAGGTGATAGCTCGTATTCTGCAGCGGCTGCAAGGTGACCGCACCGGCCGCTGCGGTGTCGCTCGACGCGAGCACGCTGTTGTTGGAGACCAGCGCGATGCCGCTGTGCGTATTGTCGAGCAGGGCGACCTGCAGCACGCGGCCGGCGTCGATGTCGGCGCTGAGGATGTAGCGTGTATTCGGCTGCACCAGCGTCGGCAGGATTTGTCCGAAGTAGCCGCCGTTGTTGATCAGGCCGAGCACGCTGACGCCGAGCAGGCCGCCGATCGTCGCGTTCTGGTTCGGCGCCGAAATCGCCAGCGTCGGCGGCGCGAGCAAGCCGACGGCGCCGGCGTACGTGCCGCTCCAGGGGCCGAGTCCGATCGCGACGTTGCTGCCGCTGCCACCGAGGAGCCCGCCGCCGACCGAGCCGACGTTGGCGGGTGCGGAAAAATTGCCGTTCGGCACGTTGACGGGCGTTGCGAGTGCGTTGCCGGCCGCGCCGATGGCGAGTGCGCCGAACAGTGCGACGGCGCGCAGCGACCGTCGTGACGGCGTGCCGTCGCGGCTCGTTTCGGTGCGTCTCGTCTGACGGCGAATGGAAAAGACCTGGGTCATTGCGTGCTCCTCGGGCCAAAGCCCCTTGCATTGGCGGTCCAGCCAGCTGCGGATCACGAATGAGTGAAGAAGCCACGCCGACTCGGCGGCAACGTAGGCCAAGCGGACGCGTGGAGAAGCCTGTAAGAAAAGACAGGGTGGCGCCTGCGCCGTCTTCACGGCGTCGAGACACGGCGCCACGCAGGATTCGACGTTTCCTAGTGTGCCAGTGCAGCGAACAGAGCCGATGCAGCGATATGCGCCGCTGCGACGAACGGCCGGCTCGGCACGGCGCGTTGACGCAGCGGAAACCGATCCGCAGCCTACGGATCGACGCTCCGGTCGGCGCCGATGTCGTAGCCTGCGGGCGGCGCGCAGCACGGCGGGCCGAAGCCGATCGAAGCGCGGCCGAGGGATTTCACGCGGGCTGCCGACTCATGTGCGAAGACCGGCGACGTCGACGCGCGGCTCGACTCGAACCGATAGCGAACGCCGCGCGCCGGCGTGAAACGGAAGCGCGCGGCGGCGATCGGCACCTGCTGCAGTCCGTCCGCCAGTACACGCACGCGCTGCTCGGCCCATGGCGTGGCGAATTCCAGCGGGCGTCCGCTGCCGCCTTGCAGCGTGAACGCGACCAGCCGCCCATCGACGGCTTCCATGGCGACGACGATGCCGTCGCGCAGCGGCACCGTGCCGGACATCGTCCACTTCGAGGGCAACGCTGGCGCGATGCGCACCAGACCGTCGCTGTCCTGAATCGCCAAGGCTTCGGACAACGCGAGCGCGACGATGCCGGCTTGCTCGATGTAGAACTCGCCGGTCGCATTTTCGCCGAGCGCGGCCATGCCGTTCGGATACGCCTGGTAGACCTCGATCAGATGAGCCAGGCCTGCCGCCATCTCGTCGCCCAGTCCGAGCCGCGCGGCATGCAACGGGTCGTAGCTCCAGGTCGCCTGATAGACGAACGGGCGCTGCGCGTAGGTACGTCGTGCGATGTCGAACTGTGCGTCGTCCGCACCGATCAACGCATACGGCCAGACGGCTTCGAGGCCGATGTTCTCGCCGTTGCGATACGGCGAGGCCGGCAGATAACTCGCAGCGAAGATCGGAGCCGGCGGCGCGCTCGGCGTCGATGGCGCCGCGGAAGAATCCGCTGTGCCCGCCATCAGCGGCAGCGGCGGCGTCAGTGCGAGCGCGTTGCGCAGCCGCGCAGCCAGGTCGCTGTCGCGGCCGAGTTCCGCCGCCGCCGCGATGACTGCGGGGTACAAGCTGCGGATCGCTGCGATGTCGGTGGCCGGATCGCGCACGTCGATTTGCGTCTCGTGCGCGTTCGACGGCTGCGTGTGCAGTTTTCCGTCGTCGCCGCTTCGCTGGTAGGCGAGCAGGAAGCGCGACGCCTCGGCCATCAGCGGATAGTTCTTCGCGAGGAAGGCGCGGTCGTGCGTCTGCTGGTACGTGCGCCATACCCACAGGCCGATCTCCGCGCCGGTCGAGAGCGTTCGCGCATTGGAGGTATCCGACCAGGCCAGATCGCAGCTGTGCGTGACGATCGCGAACGGGCGGAAGCGATCGCTCTCGTACTCCACGCCCTTGCCATTGAAGCGCATCGTCTCCGGCACGCAGATGCCGGCTCGGTCGCCCATGTGCTGCCGCGTCCAGCGCTGGATCGCATCGAGATTGTTTCGATACAGCGCGAACGTGGGTTCGTTGAGTTCGGGCACGCCCGCTGCGAGGTTGGCGCCGACCTGCATGCGCAGGTTCCAGAACCAGAACGCGGCCGGATCCCAGAAATGCGCATCCTTCGACGACGAGAACAGATCCGCGATGCCGGCCTGCGATCCCGGCAGGCCGTCGCCGTTGTGCGCGGCCGCAGCGAACAGATAGAGCGTGCGCAGCGTTTCCGCGTAGCGCGCGACGCCGTCTTTCGATTCGGCGTGGATCGGGGCGGCGCGCGACCAGAAGTCCTGCCACCAGATCGCGCTCGCCTGCAGGTCGACCGGAATCGCCAGCGTCGCGCGCGCGACGTCGACCGCCGCACGCGCGCTGACGAACGCGGGCGCGGCGATCAGCACGCGCAGATGGCCGTCGCTGTCCGGACGAGCGCTGACTTCCAATGTGCGCGCATCGACGACGCGGGCGCTGCTGTCGCGGCCGATCGCCTTGAGCGCGGCGATGGAACCGAACCGTCGAGCGGACGCGCCGGGCAAGGTGTCGTCGCGCCAGTCCTCGGCGAGCAGCGCGATATCGCCGTGCACCGAAGCGGTCGGCTGTCGCGGCGCCCACAGCTGCAGGACGATGCGTTGCGGCTGGTCCGGTGGGAGTCCGGCGAGATCGACGATCACCCGATCGGCCCGGCGATCGACGATCGCTTTCAGCGCGATGCCGTGGCCGCTTTCCTCGAGCGCGCCACGGGTGAGATCGAGACGGCCGTGGAACGCCCGATCCGCCGTCATCATTTTCAGGCCGGGAAAAATGACCTGTCCCGGCGAGAGCCTGCCGGGCAAGGTGTCGGCGCGGTTGAGTTGCACGCTCAGCCCATCGGCGGCCCAGAACGCGGCGCCGAGCCGGCCATTGCCGAGACCGAGCGCCTGGCTCGGCAGGATGTTCGGCTGCCCGATCGCGATGTCCGATCGTGCCGCAAACGATGTTGGCTCGGCGGCCGGGACGCGGCCGCAGAAGCACGACCACAGCAGCAACAGGCATCGCAGCGACGCCGGACTCACACGGTTCTTCATGGATGGCTGGTCGTGACGTGGACTGGGTGCTGTCGCACGCTTCATGCAATCGGCGCGGGCGAAACGCTAAATGTATACCACGGCCCGTGGCCATACTCGCAGCGCGCTTCGGAAAGATTGGAACACGAAGAACGCGAAGAACGCGAAGAGAGCATTGGGACTCGAGATGAGCCTGCTGCGTGCCTCGGTGTGGAAGGTCGTACGCTTCCTTGCGATGCCTGATCGACGACGGCGACACGTGCTTCATGACGAGGTTTGCGGATGCGAGCGTGTGCCGGTATGCGTTTGCGATTCATCCGGAAGGGCTCGCATGCTTCCTCGACCTCTTTACGCACGACTTCACGCAACCATCACGTCGCCTGCGTAGCCTGTAAGTCCGTCTGGCGCGTCGCTGCCATTGCCCTCCGATGGCTCATCGGCGGCGTGCCGGGCGGTTGGCCGTTGCGGCTGGGTTGCATCGGCCGGTTCGGGACGGGACGGTGGCGGTCCTCTGATGCAGGTGGCGATGATGGTGATCGACGGACGCGAAATGTTTGAATCGATGATCGCGCGCGACGAGCATGCGAACCGCTTCTTGTGGACGCTGCGTGCCGCTGCGGATGGCGGCTATCTGTGCAGCAGCCGCGCGCTGACCGACGCGGACGTGAGCCTGATCGAAGCCGGTGAGATGGACATCGGCGTGCTCAGCGACAAGTCGCCGGCGGCCGGCGTGTTTTCCAAGCTCGACGGCGTATTCGATTTCTTCGCCGGACAGGGCGATGTGGATCTTGCCGCGCATGCAGCGAGATTGCTGCACGAATTCGATCCAAAGCACTATTCCTGACTGCACTCGGGGCCGATCGCTTGCTCGCCGGCATGGGCCGACGCCGGCGCAAGATCGCGCGACATGCAACCTTCCGGCAGGCATGGACGAGCACGCTCTGTGCTCGTCCGGTCGCGCTCAGCCGTCGAACCCGTCCTGGAAGACCACGTCGGCCTGCTCGCCGAGTCCGAACTTCCACAGCTGGCCGTTCTTGTCGGTGATGTAGATCGCGCCGTCGACGACGATCGGGCTCTGCCAATGGATCGCGCCGATCAGCGGCGAGGTCCACAACACGGCGCCAGTGGTCGGATCGTGCGCGATCACGCAAATACCGCCGCTGCAGGCACCGGCGTTGTAGAGCACGTTGTTGGCGATGACGGTCGACGTCGAGGAATCGGTCGTCGTCCAGCGCACCGTCAGCAGCGGCTGATTGCTGCCGTCGAGGCCGAGCTGCACGCCGGAGATGCCGAAGCGGTTGCTGACGAAGAGCCAGGTCGAACCTTCCGTGGGATCGACCCATACCGACGGCTGTTCGCGCATGCCGCTGCCGCCTTGCGGCAGGTTGAGCATTTGCAGTTCGCCGCCGACATGTCCCGGCGCGCCGGCACCGCTCATGTCGTCGAGATCGAGCAGACGCAACTGGAAATCCTTGCCGACTTCCATGCCCAGGTGCTGGACCGTGCTGCCGGCAGGCGCCGGCAGCAGCGCCGGCGACGTGGAGCCGAGATCGATGTCCTGCTCGTCGAGCGCTTGGAAATTGGTCGGCGTGTAGCTGTCGAGCGGAAGACCATTGCCGGCGCCGCTGCCGTCGGCGGCGAGCGCTAGCACGCTGTCGCCCCAATTCAGGCCGCCGCTGGTGTTCGCATTGAAGTTGCCGTTGCCGGTGGCGAGATAGACGCGATCGGTCGCGGCGTCGTAGGTGCTGCCGCCGCGCCCCCAGATGCCGCTCTGCGTATTGCCGCAGCCGCCGGCGCCGAGCAGCACGGTCTGGTCGCTGCACAAGGTGTTGAAGACGTTCTGCGTGCCGCTGGCAAGATTGATCGCGACCGAATGGCCCTGATAATCGCCGCCGTCGCCGATGTAGCCGTCGGTGACCGCGTGCAGGTATTCGTTGCCGCCGCTGCTGAAGACGGTCAGGCTGCTGGCGACTTTCTCGACGTCCGCCTTCAGCGTGATCGCCCGCGGCCAGCCGGCCGGTCCCGGGGTCAGCACTTCATCGCCGTCGCCGATCCGGTATTTGTGTACGAAGCCGTCGACGCCGAAGCTGTAGACGTACTGCTTCGCCGCATCGACGACCGGCGAGGCGGAGGCGTGCTGGGTGCTGTTGCTCGGGCTGCCGCTGGTCGCCTTCGACCAGACCACGTCGCCGCTTGCCGCGTCGATCGCGAGTACGGTGCCGTTCGTGCTGGAGAAATCGGACACGCTGTCGCTGCCGAACAGGAACAGCAGATCGCGAACCCCGTTCGCCGTCGTCACACCGCTCGCGTACACCGGCGCGCCGTCGACCTTGGCCGGCAGGATGACCGGCGTCGCATACAGCGAAACGGCTTGCGCCACATTCGCTGCGCTGATCGTGGTTTCAGTGCTGTTGTTGCCGCTGTGCGCGGCGTCGTAGCCGAACTGTGGCCACTCGGCGGCCTGCGCCGTGGCGAGCAACGCGAGGCTGCCGACGGAAGACAGGGTACGGATCGTGGTTTTTGTAGGCATCGTTTTTCTCCGGTGGCGGCCGCGCGAAGGACCTGGGAGAGGCGACTATGCGTACGCGCTTTGTGAATTTCACCCGAAGCGGGTGGAATCCTCCGCCGTGCTGGGTGGATACCCCTGCGTCTTTACATCGGCTGTTCATGCCGATGAACAGGTCGTGTGAGCACCGTCACGAAAGCGATGCGCTCCCGCAGCGAGGAATCTGCACGCTGGCGAAGAGTGTTGCGCGTAGGCATTCGCGAACGGTTCTGCGGCCAATGCGGCCTCGAAAATCTGAGCGCTCGCTGGAACGAGTCGGCGACGCGGAGTCGCCGCTCCCTTCCTGCGCTATCGGTCCATGGCCCGCGCAGGCGCCGCCCGCCGCGGCTTCGGCAGCGGAAGCAGCATGCGCACCTGTTCGCGATAGCGGCGGTACTGATCGCCGAAGGTCGCGATGAGGTCGCGCTCTTCGAAATAGATCCCGATCAGGATGTAGCCGGTGGTGGCGATCGCGAACAGCAGATGTCCGGCCGTCATCGTCGGCGCGCTCCAGAACGCGAGCAGGAAGCCGAGATAGAGCGGATGCCGCACGAGGCGATAAATCGAGCGCACCTGGAACGTGGGCGCCGGCGACGACTTGCCCGCCGCGAGCGCGTAGACCTGCCACAGACCGAACAATTCGAAATGATTGATCACGAACGTGCTGATCACCAGCGTGCCCCAGCCGAGCCAGAAGACCGCGCCGAGGAAGGCGACGGCGAGCGGGTCGGTCACGTTCCAGACGATGCCGGGGATCGGTCGCCACTGCCAGAACAACAGCAGCAATACCAGGCTCGCCAACAGCACGTAGGTGCTGCGTTCCACCGCTGCGGGGACGAAGCGCGTCCACCGGCGCTTGAATGCCGGCCGCGCCATCACGCTGTGCTGGATCGCGAACAGGCCGAGCAGCAGCAAGTCGACGATCAGCGCAGGCGCGAGAGCGCCCGGCGCGCCCACATCGATCGACTTCGGTACGAGCAGATTTCCGACGAATCCGATCGCATACAGAATGGTCACGAGGAAAACGAGGTAGCACAGCGTGCCGTAGGCGAGAGCAGCCAGTCCTTTCATGGATCGTTACCTGTTCGTGGCGAATGGACGCGCGAAAGTGGAATATCGAGGCCGCCGGGTTCCGCCAGCGCAGCCCCTGACGAGTCGTCTCCGTGCATCGCTCTGATTGAAAACGTGAGTTGGCAGGAAAACACGACATCGCGGCGTCGCGTTGTCGCCCGGCGCCGCGAAACGGCGTATTCGTCAGTGCAACGACGTACGCCGCGACGGTCGCCGTGTTCGGCGACGGCGACGATCGGTGTGTCGCATGCTTGCCGGTTGCTCGACGCGTCGGCATGAATCGCAGGAGATCCCATGCAAGCCTCGCCGCGGCCGGTCGATATCGAACAGGTCAAGCGCGCCGAACTCGATCTGATCCTCAATCGGATCGAGCATCCGCTGCCGGCCGAACCCGCGTTGTGGGGCATTGCGCTGTCCGGTGGCGGCATCCGCAGCGCCACGTTCGCGCTCGGCGTGCTGCAGGTGCTGGCGCGCTCCGAGCTGCTGCGCGGCTTTCACTACGTGTCGTCGATTTCCGGCGGCGGCTACGCCAATGCCTTCGTGCAGGGACTGATCCGCCGCCGCGGCTTCGCCGGCGCGTTCGACGTGCTGCGTTCCAGCGTGCGCGATCGCGCCGCACGGCCCGCGCCGGCGGCGAGCGACGATCGCGCCGATCCGCAGCAGCCGATCCTGCACTTGCGCGAGTACAGCAACTACCTCAGCCCGCGCAAATCGCCGCTGTCGGGCGACACGCTCGGCATGCTCGGCACCTACGTGCGCAACGTGCTGCTGGTGCAGATCCACCTGTGCGCATTGTTCCTCGCACTGACCCTGCTCCCGCTGCTGCTGTATCCCTGGCTGCAACGAGGCGCGGCGCGCTGGCCGAGCGGATTCCTGCTCACAGCCGCCGCGCTCGGCGTCGTCGCCGCGGCGCTGCTCGGATGGATCACGACGCGCGCAAACCACGCAGCGCAGAGTGCACTGTCCGCGGTTTCTGGCGCACCAATGCCGGCACAAGGCCGTTGCCACGACGCGTCCGTCGGTGGCGGAGCCGTGACCGACACGCGCGAAGCGCCGCCGTTTGCCGCACGTGCCGCTGCGCTGGCGATCCTCGCGACCGCGCTCGCGACACTGCTCGGCGCGGCCGGACTGTGGGGCATCAACGCGCGCTACGGACCGAGCGCAACCGACGCGGGCGTGCAATGGAGCGCCTTCTCGGGCTGGGCCTCGCTCGACCAAAGCCTCGGCATGGCCGCCGCCGCATTTTATTTCCTGGCCTGGATGCTCTGGCTCGCCTTCGATCGCACCATGGCCCGGCGCCGACGGCTCGGCGACTCCGACGACTGGCGCTCGCCGCTGATGCTGCATTCGCCGCGATTCATCGTTTCGACCGCACTCGCCGCGGCCCTCGGCGGCTGCGCGCTCGTCGCGGCACGCCACGTCATCCTGTCATGGCAGGGAGCGATCGGCCTCTGGCACGCGATCATCATCGGCCCGACCTGCCTGTGGGCCGCGGTCACCTTCACCGGCATCGTGCATGTCGGCCTGGCCGGGCCGGCATTGAACGACTTGCAGCGCGAAGTGTGGGCACGCGTTGGTGGACGCGCGGCGGCAGCGGTCATCCTCGGCGTCGGGTTCACGCTGTCGCTGGCGATCTATGGGCCGTGGGCGCTGACCTACGGACTGTCGTTTGCCGAAGCGAAGTGGCGCGCGCTCGGCTGGGCGGGCGTGATCGCCTGGGTCGTCACGTCGGGCTCCGGCATCCTTGCTGCCTACAGTCAGAAAGTCGGCGACGGGCAGAGCCGCTCGCGCCTGCTCGATGCGCTCGCGCGTCTGGCGCCGTGGGTTTTCCTGCTCGGCCTGACCGTGCTGATCAGCTACGCCGGCCAGTGCATTCTTGCGGCCGTCGGCTGGGGTCCGACGCCGAAAGACATCGACAACATGATCTATCTGGCCTATCTCGCCAGCGGCGCGGTGTCGCACGACGGCATTCTTCTGCTGGTGCTGATTGCCGCCGTCGCGGTCTGGCTGCTGTTCGGCTTCGCGATGGAGCTCAACGAGTTCAGCATGAACGCGTTCTATCGCAATCGCCTGGTGCGCTGCTATCTCGGTGCGAGCAATGACGAACGCAAGGCGGAGCCGATCACCAATTTCGATCCGCGGGACGATCTGGTGCTCGCCGACGTCGTCGAAGTCGCGCGCGACGAAGGACGGCGTCCGCTGTTCCCGCTGTTCGGCACGGCATTGAACATGGTCGCCGCCAAGCAACTGGATTGGCAGGACCGCAAAGCGGCCTCGTTCGGACTGACGCCGGGCTACTGCGGCTACCTGCCGCCGCCGTCGCATCCGCATGCCTGTCCGATCGGCGACCCGGCCGCGGCGGTCGCCGGCACGTTTCCGGCGCGATCGCCGCCGGCATCGGCATCGGCACTGTCACACGAAATGCTGCCCGATCCCGTCGCGGTGACGCTGACCCTCGGCAGCGCGATCGCGATTTCGGGTGCCGCGGTGAGTCCGAACATGGGCTATCACAGCTCGGCCGCAGTCACCTTCCTGTTGACGCTGTTCGACGCACGCCTCGGCTGGTGGCTGCCCAATCCCCTGCACGCGCGCAGGAAGCGCGCGGCATTGCCGCCATTCTCGGGCGGCTGGCTGGTCGCCGAACTGCTCGGCCTGACACGCGACGGGGGCCGCCAGCTGTATCTTTCGGACGGCGGCCATTTCGAAAACCTCGGTCTCTACGAACTGGTCCGGCGCGGCTGCCGTTTCGTCGTCTGCGTCGATGCGAGCGCCGACGCGCAGCGCGACTTCGCCGATCTCGGCGATGCGGTGCAGAAATGCCGCGTCGATCTAGGCGCCGACATCCGCATCGACGTCGCCGATCTGCGCGTCGGCGCGAATGGCCTGTCGGCGCGCAGCTGCGCCGTCGGCACGATCGTGTACGCCGACGGCAGCGAAGGCGTGCTGCTCTACCTGAAGCCGGGCCTGACTGGCAGCGAACCGACCGATGTCGCGCATTTCGCCCGCGCGCATCCGAGTTTCCCGCACGAGCCGACCGTGGACCAGTACTTCGACGCGGCGCAGTTCGAGAGTTATCGCCGCCTCGGCGAGCACGTGGCGACGAGCGCGTTCGCCTCGGCACTCGAACGCGCCGCGGCGATCGCGGAATCGGCGCCGCAAGCGGCGCTCGACGTGCGCGACGGCGCGCGCAAGGAGCGCATCCTAGTCGAGCTCCGGCACGCCTGGGCTGCACCGCTCGACGGCGTCAAGAACCGCTTCTCGACGCATGCGGACGCGATGGCGCAGTTGTTCGCCAAGCTGCGCGGCACGCCGGCGCTGGCGGTGCTCGATGCGCAGATCTATCCGTCATGGATCGACCTCGTGCCGCCCGTCACGGAAGTCCACATGCCGCGCTCGTCGACGCCGCTCGCGCGGCGCACGGACCTGCCCGCGCGCAGCGACTTCCGCACCTGCTTCTACTTCTGCCAGGAACTGATCCAGCTGATGGAAGCGGTGTATCACGACATCGCGCTGGAGCACGCCTTCGACCATCCGGACAATCGCGGCTGGATGAACATGTTCCGGCACTGGAGCTGGGCACCGGTCTTCCGCGTCGCGTGGGCCGTCGGCGCGCCGACGTTCGGACGACGCTTCGTCGGATTCTGCGAGTTGCGCCTGGACCTGCCGCGCCTCAGCCGTGCGGTCGGCGTGGCCGAATTGCCGCGTCCGCCGGGAACCTCGTGGCACGCGCACTGCGACGCGCTCGCCGACGACGGCCGCATCAATCACGTCGAGAGAGACATCTTGCTCTCCGAAGCGATCGCCGGCGGCGCCGATCGCGCGACGCTGCGCATTCTGGTGATGCGCATGGAATGGGCCAGTGTGCTCGGCCGTCCGGCCGCCGAATTCCCCGATTCGACCGTCGCCGTCGCCGTGCTCGACGGCGGCACGCTGCGGCTGCTGCGCGTGCAGGATCATCTGCGGCGCATGGGGCTCGGCGCAGAGTTCATGCGGCGCCTGGCGTCGAGGATCGAAGCGGTCGACGTGCGCGCGGGTGCGTATGGCGACGCGGGCATTGCGACACCGCGCGAGGCCGTCGAGCTGAGCGCTTATTTCGACGCGCGCTGGCGGCAGGCATTGGCCGAAGCGCGCAGCTCCGGCACGCGGGGAAATCTCAGCTGAGCCAGCCCTCGAGGTCGAGCAGCGCTTCATTCCGCGGGTAGTCGATTTCCTTCGAGGGCTCGTAACGCTTTCCCTGATAGGCGACGACCAGCTCGCCGAACGGATCGTCAGCCGTGTCGGTTTCCTCGATCACGGTCTCGAGATCTTCGAGCGCTTCGTCGACATCGGTCACTTCGAGTGGCATATCGAGCACGGCGATCCAGGTGATGAAGGTCGCCTGCGCATCGCTGCCGCGCGCCGCGCGCACGGCCGTGTCGAGCGTGGCGGCGCGTTCGGTGAAATGCGCGCGCGCGAGGGCTTCGGACGGAAAGACGGCGATCGCTTCCCCCTGCGCCTGCAGATCGCCGGTGTCCAGGTTTTCGTAGCTGGAGATGACGATGTAGCTCATGAGGATTTCCTTTTGATGCGTTCGTTGTATGGATTGATCGTACAAGCGCCGCGGCGCAGTCGCACGCAATGCCATATCAACCGACCAGTCAGTCGGCCGCGTCAGATCGAGCGTTGGCCGACCCGCTGCGACAGCTGCGCGACGGACTCCTTGCGTTCGCTGTAGCGATCGACCAGATGTGCGCCGACATCGCGCGTCAGCAAGGTGAACTTCACCAGCTCCTCCATCACGTCGACGACGCGGTCGTAGTACGGCGACGGCTTCATGCGGCCTGCGTCGTCGAACTCGAGAAAGGCCTTCGGCACCGAGGATTGATTCGGAATCGTCAGCATGCGCATCCAGCGCCCGAGCACGCGCAACTGGTTGACCGCGTTGAACGATTGCGAGCCGCCGCTGACCTGCATCACGGCCAGCGTCTTGCCCTGCGTCGGCCGCAGCGCGCCGACATTGAGCGGAATCCAGTCGATCTGCGCCTTCAGCACCGCGCTCATCGCCCCGTGGCGTTCGGGCGAGCACCACACCATGCCTTCCGACCACTGCGCAAGATCGCGCAGCGCCTGTACGTTCGGATGCGTGTCCGGTACGGCGTCCGGCAGCGGCAGATCGTGCGGGTCGTAGAGGCGCGCCTCGGCGCCCATCGCATGCAGCAGTCGCGCTGCTTCCTGCGCCAGCAGCCGGCTGTAGGAGCGTGCGCGCAGGGAACCGTAGAACAGCAGGATCCTCGGCGGATGGCTCGATGTGCTCTTCGCGGCCAAGTGTTCGCGGGCCGGCCGCTGGAAGATTTCAGCGTCGATATTCGGCAGATCGAACGGAGTCGTGGATTCAGACACGCGGGGGTTCCCGCAGGCGGGGAAGGGGCACAGCGATATCGGCGGTCGGTCCGAGTACGTGATGCAGGGCCGAGCCGAGCACGGCGCCGACGATCTGCGCGGCAAGGAATGACGGCACACTGCGCGGCGCAATGCCGGAAAAACTATCGCTGAGCATGCGGCCGAAGGTGGCTGCGGGGTTGGCGAACGAGGTCGATGCGGTGAACCAGTACGCAGCGCCGATCCAAGCGGCGAGCAAAGCCGCTATGCGAGCACGCGGTGCGCGCAGCACGACCAGCAGCAATCCGGCCGTCGCCACGATCTCACCCAGCCATTGGCCGGCGCCTTCACGCGCATGCTGCGACCATTGCAGAAACGGCAAACCGAACATCGCGTGCACCAGCCAGGCGCCGCACGCCGCACCGGCAAGCTGCGCGCCGACGTACGGCATCAGCAGGGCTGCGTCGAATTCTCCGCGCAACGCGAGCACCGCGCTGACCAGCGGGTTCATGTGGGCACCACTGAGCGGACCGAACAGGTCGACCAGCACATACAGCGCAGCCATCGTCGCGAGCGTATTGGCGAGCAGCACGACCGCGGCGTTGCCGCCGCCCAGGCGCTCGCCCATCACGCCGGAGCCGATCACGGCCGCCAGCAGCAACAGTGTCGCCAGGTATTCGGCAAACAGGCGGCGCGCCAGGACCATCAGACGACCTTGGCGATCTCGCGCAGATGGCTCTGTGCGGCGAGGCGGTCGAGTCCGTCGAGCGGCAGTGCCACCAGCAGTTCGACACGCCGGCGCAGTGTCGCGAACGCGGCGAGGAACGCGCGCCGCTTGCCTTCTTCGCCGCCGTCGGCACGCACCGGATCGGCGACGCCCCAGTGCGCGGTGGCGGGATGGCCGGGCCAGATCGGGCAGATTTCGCTGGCCGCGTCGTCGCAGACGGTGATCACGATATCGATGTCCGGCGCGCCGGCTGCGGCGAATTCGTCCCAGTTCTTGCTGCGCAGATGCTCGGCGGGGTAGCCGAGGTTCGCGGCGAGTTCGGCCGCGATCGGCTGCACGTTTCCGTTCGGATGGCTGCCCGCGCTGAACGCGCGGAAGCGCTCCCGCCCGATCGTGGCGAGCAGCGCTTCGGCGAGGATGCTGCGAGCGGAATTGCCGGTGCAGAGGAAGAGGACGTTGTAGATGCGCGGGTTCATCGCAGGCTCCGGATTCATCGAGGACGTCGGACCGCGCCGCTGCGAGCCGTGCGCACTGCACGCGGCGCCGGCTTCGCCGTTGCGCGCGCAGGTTTCGCGGCTGTCGGCTTGCACGAAGCGCCGCCGCAGCAGTTGTCGGTCAGATAGCCGATCAACGCATACATGCGTGCAAAGTCGGCGCGCAGGCGTATCACGCGGCCCTCGCGTCGATCGACGACGAGTCCCGCCCCGCGCAACACATTGAGGTGCGCCGTGAGCGTCGCCGGCGCCAGCTGCAGCCGATCTCGCAGAGTGCCGACGGGCATGCCTTCCGGCCCGGCCTCCACCAGGACGCGAAACGCGGCGAGCCGGCTCGCATGCGCGAGCGCGCGCAGCGAGGCGACGGGTTCTCTCGATTCCATAGTTCCAGTATTTACGAAATGACTATCGCTTGCAAGGCGTGTGCGCAGCATCGTCGCGCCGTCGCGCCGTCGCGCCGTCGTGTATGTCGCGTCACGGCGACCGGCGAAGTGTCTTCTTCCGAGGAATTTTCTGGACGGACGCGGCGCTTGGTGCAGCGATCAGCGTCCAGCCGCGCTATGCACTTCCGCGACGTAACCACCGGGAAATTCGAGCACGGCGGAAATCCGGTCGTTCGATGTGAACGGCGCCGACAGCAACGTCGCACCGGCCGCTTTCGCCTTCGCCAGCGTCGCAGCGAGCTCGGCCACCTCGTAGCCGGTCGTCTCGACGCCGAACGGATAGGGCAGGTGGCCGTCGCTGACGTGCACCTGCATCTTGCCGAAGGGCGACTCGATGCGGATGCGGCGATAGGTTTGCCGCGGCCGCCCGATCTCGCCGGCGTCGGCGGACTTCTCGTCGGAAACGATGCGCCCATGCGAGAAACGCACGAAGCCGCTGACGAAGCGCTCCGCCGCATCGGGCGACACGTACACGCGGTTGTCAGGAATCGTCGCGAGCGGCGCCGAAGAAGGCGCCTTGAAATGCCAGTAGAGCTGCATCTTCACCCCGCCGGGCCATTGGATCACCGCGTCGCAGCCGATCGCATCCTTGAACGTGTCGACCAGCACCTCGGCGCCGGCCGCGCGCGCGTCGCGCAACGCCTGGTCCATGTCGCTGACGAGATAGCCGGTGCGTTCCTGGCCGAACGGATAGGGCACCGGTGTCGTGAACGCAAACGCCGAGAGCGCACCGGCCGGCGTGCGCACGGTGCGGAAGCGTGTCTGGCTCGGAACCGGCAGCACGTTTGCGACGATCGCGTCGGAGGCCGTGCCGCCGAACGTCGCCACGAAGCTGTCGACGAAACGATCGAAGTCGGCCGGCGCGGTGTACACGTGCGCGGTGTCGTACTGAGCACCGACGGCGACGCCGGCATGCGCGGACTGCTCCGCATGAGAGGTCGTTGCGAAGCACGGGATTTCGCCGACGGCCATCGACGCGAGCGCGAATCGGGCGAACGTGTGTCGCCGCTTGAGGGAACGACTGAGTTGCATGTGTGCTGCCTTCATGGAGCGGCTCGCGCCGTCGACTCTGGAACGTGCCGGCGTCCCGATCAGACGCGCCCGACCACCGGCAGCGACGCGCCGGTGATCGCGCTGGCACGATCGGACAGTAGGAACACGATCACCTCGGCGATCTGCTCGGGCTTCACCCAGCGGTCGAACTCGGCCTTCGGCATGTCGGCGCGATTCGGCGGTGTGTCGATGATGCTCGGCAGGATCGCGTTGACCGTGATGTGCTGGTCCTTGAGTTCTTCGGCGAGCGCCTCGGTCAGCCGCGCGACACCGGCTTTCGACGCCGCATACGCGCCCATGCCGGCTCCGGCTTTCGCTGCGGCGGCGGCGCCGATGTTGATGATGCGGCCGCTGGCATTCTTGGATAGATGCGGCAGCGCGGCCTTGCTCGCGGCGACCGCGCTGCGCAGGTTCACCGTGTAGAGCAAGTCCCAGGTGTCCGGGCTGCCGCCGGCCAGCGTCTCCCAGCGGAACGCGCCGGCGATGTTGATCAGCGCATCGAGACCGCCGAGTTTCGCGGCGGCAGCGTCCAGCGCGGACGTTGCCGTGTCGGTGTGACCCAGGTCAACGCCGCCGAACAGCCTTGTGGCACCGAGATCGGTGCCGGGATGCGGCATTTCCGAACGATCGATCGCGGCGACCGTGGCGCCGGCCGCCTGTAGCGTGCGTGCGACGGCCGCGCCGAGCGAGCCGAATGCGCCGGTGACGACAACGCGTTTGCCTTCCAGATCCTTAGCCATGGGTCAGTCCTGTATTCGCGGAGGAGGACGCCGATTCTTGCAGAATTCGAGGTGTGCAGCGGCATAGGCGTTCGGCAGCCGCCGACGTGCGTCGACAATCACGCGCGCTCCAAGCGTGGCGAGCCTGGCGTGTAAGAATCTCATCACTCTCCGCGAGGTGCCGCGTTCCTACGAGTGAACCGCCTTGACCACGCCGTGCCGCGCCAGGTACTCGACGATCTGTGTCGCCGCCGTCTCCGCGTCGCTCGCCGTGGTGTCGATGTGCAGCTCCGGCGCGGCCGGTACTTCGTAGGGCGAGTCGATGCCGGTGAAATTTTTCAATTCTCCCTTTCTGGCCTTCTTGTACAGGCCCTTAGGGTCGCGCTGTTCGACGATGGCGAGCGGCGTGTCGACGAAGATCTCGACGAATTCGCCGGCGTCGACCATGTTGCGCGCGAGCAGGCGCTCAGAGCGGAACGGCGAGATGAACGCGGTGATCACGATCAAGCCGGCGTCGACCATCAGCCGCGCGACCTCGCCGATGCGGCGGATGTTCTCGACACGGTCGGCGGCGGTGAAGCCGAGATCCTTGCTGAGGCCGTGGCGCACGTTGTCGCCGTCGAGCAGATAGGTGCGCGCGCCGAGCGCGTGCAGCTGGCGCTCGACGATATTCGCGATGGTCGACTTGCCGCTGCCGGAAAGACCGGTCAGCCAGAGTACGGCGGGGCGATGCCCGTTCTGGCGCACGCGCGCGGTCTTGTCGACCTCGACCGCCTGCCAATGGATGTTCTGCGAACGGCGCAGCGCGAAATGCAGCATGCCGGCGCCGACGGTCTGGTTGCCGAGCCGGTCGATCACGATGAAGCTACCCATGTCGCGATTCTGCGCGTAGGGGTCGAACGCGACCGCGCGGTCGAGCGTCAGCGTGACGACGCCGGTCTCGTTGAGCTGCAAGGTCTTGGCGGCGAGATGATCGAGCGTGTTGACGTCGACCAGGTACTTCGGCGGCCCGATCGATGCGGCGACCGTCGTCGCGCCGAGCTTGAGCAGGTACGAGCGACCCGGCAGCAGCGGCTGCTCGGACATCCACACCAGATGCGCTTCGAACTGGTCGGCGAGGCCCGCCGGGTCCGCGGCCGCGCAGATCACGTCGCCGCGGCTGATGTCGATTTCGTCGGCCAGCGTCAGCGTGACCGACTGGCCGTTGACCGCTTCGGCCAGGTCGCCATCGAGCGTGACGATGCGCGCGACGCTCGATTGCCGCCCGGATGGCAGTACGCGCACCGCATCGCCCGGGCGCACGCGGCCGCCGAGCAGCCGGCCGGAGAAGCCACGGAACGCGTGATCCGGCCGGTTCACCCATTGCACCGGCATGCGCAGCGGACCTGCGTCGGCGGCAGTCGCAATTTCCACATTTTCCAGATGCTGCAGCAAGCTCGGGCCGTGGTACCACGGCGTATTCGCACTCGGCGCCGTCATGTTGTCGCCGTGCAGCGCCGACAGCGGAATTGCCACGATGTTGGCGATGCCGAGCCGCGCGGCGAACGCGCGGTATTCGCGCTCGATGCCGCCGAAGACGCCGTGCGACCAGTCGACGAGGTCGAGCTTGTTGATCGCGAGCACGACGCGGCGGATGCCGACGAGGGAGGCGAGGTAGGTGTGCCGGCGTGTCTGCGTCAGCAGACCCTTGCGTGCGTCGACGAGGATCACCGCAAGATCGGCGGTAGACGCGCCGGTGATCATGTTGCGCGTGTACTGCTCGTGCCCCGGCGTGTCGGCGACGATGAACTTGCGCTGCTCGGTGGCGAAGAAGCGATACGCCACGTCGATGGTGATGCCTTGTTCGCGCTCCGCGCTGAGGCCGTCGACGAGCAAGGCGAAATCGAGCGCATCGCCCTGCGTGCCGTAGCGCTTCGAATCCGCATCGAGTGCACCGAGCTGATCGTCGAGCAGCGCCTTCGCCTCGTACAGCAGGCGGCCGATCAGCGTGCTCTTGCCGTCATCGACGCTGCCGCAGGTGATGAAGCGCAGCAGGCTCTTGCTGCGGTGCAGTTCGAGATAGCGCTCGATGTCGTTCTCGATCAGCGCGGTCTGCGAC
>Ga0247776_10000050_pt1 | contig 36676 bp, 31 predicted proteins | sample UWRJL199509C5_FD_179912 | JGI IMG/M metagenome (GOLD analysis project Ga0247776, IMG submission 179912) | Plant litter microbial communities from Arlington Agricultural Research Station in Wisconsin, United States - UWRJ-L199-509C-5 | ecosystem: Environmental > Terrestrial > Plant litter >...
GCCGGTTCTGCCTTGACACTGGACACGTGACCCCCCACCGCGCGTTAGACCTTTGATAGTAACTCATCTGAATCACTGCGCTCGTGACTCGATGCGGCAGCGTATAAACATCCATTTAGACGGCTGGTTGATCTCCCGCAGACCACGGGCGAAACCCGTCTTGTAGAGCCATTTCCACGGGGCGAATGAATTCTGCGCCGCACCGTGCGGCTACGGCGGCACTCCGATCGCGCCCACTCGTATGCTGCAATTGCGGTTCGGTTTCACGCAACGCTGTGCGCTCCGAGCCGCCCTGGGATGCCATGCCGCCTGCGGCAGGTCCCAGCAGCGCCGGCATCGGAGCAGTTGAACCCGGCGGCGACCCCTGGTCGCCGGATCACGACCTCTCCCTCAGGCCTGTTCCGATGCCGGTGGGCTGCGCAGCGGGCATCCGCATGTCCGCGCACGCCCACGTCGGTCCTCGATGACTCAGGCTGCCTGCGATTTTTTGTCGCCGTGGAACTGTTCGTCCTCCGTCGACCCCTTCAGCGCCGTCGTCGAAGACTGCCCTTGCTGGATCGCCTGCGTGACGGCGTCGAAATAACCGGTGCCGACTTCGCGCTGATGCTTGACCGCCGTGAAGCCGCGCTCGGCCGCCGCGAACTCGGCTTCCTGCAGCTCGACGAAGGCGCTCATTTGGCTGCGCGCATAGCCGTAAGCGAGGTTGAACATCGAATAGTTCAACGCGTGGAACCCTGCCAGCGTGATGAACTGGAACTTGTAGCCATAGCCGGCCAGTTCCTTCTGGAATTTGGCGATGGTGGCGTCGTCGAGATTCTTCTTCCAGTTGAAGCTCGGGCTGCAGTTGTAGGCGAGCAGCTTGCCCGGGAACTTCGCATGGATCGCCTCGGCGAATTTGCGCGCGAAGGCCAGATCCGGCTTACCGGTTTCGCACCAGACCAGATCCGCGTAGGGCGCATAGGCGAGGCCGCGGCTGATCGCCTGGTCGAGGCCGTTGCGCGTCTTGTAGAAACCTTCGACGGTGCGCTCGCCGGTGGTGAACGGCTGGTCGTTCGCATCGACATCGCTGGTCAACAAGTCCGCCGCCTCGGCATCGGTGCGCGCGACGATGAGCGTCGGCACGCCGAGGACGTCGGCAGCCAGCCGCGCTGCGTTGAGTTTCTCGACCGCTTCGCGCGTCGGCACGAGCACCTTGCCGCCCATGTGGCCGCACTTCTTCACGCTGGCGAGCTGGTCCTCGAAATGCACGCCGGCGGCGCCCGCTTCGATCATCGCCTTCATCAGCTCGAACGCGTTCAGAATACCGCCGAAACCGGCCTCGGCATCGGCCACGATCGGCTGCAGATAATCGATGCTGTCATCGCCCTCGGCGTGGTTCAGCTGGTCGGCGCGCAGCAGCGCATTGTTGATGCGCTTGACCACGGCAGGGACCGAGTCCGCCGGATAGAGCGACTGGTCCGGATACATCTGACCGGCGAGGTTGGCATCGGCCGCGACCTGCCAGCCGCTGAGATAGATCGCCTTGAGACCGGCCTTCACTTGCTGCATCGCCTGGTTGCCGGTCAGCGCACCGAGCGCGTTGACGAACGGCTCCTTGTGCAGCGAGGTCCACAGTTTCTCCGCGCCGAGGCGCGCGAGCGAATGCTCGACGTGAACGGTGCCGCGCAGGCGTACGACGTCCTCGGCCGTGTAGTTGCGCGTGATGCCGGTCCAGCGCGCATTGTTGCTCCAGTCCAGCTTGATCTGTTCGGCCGTGGGCAGGGTGGGTTTCATGGGTGCCTCGTTGTGCGGTAAAGGTCGGGTTGCGGGAAAGGCCACGCGGCTGCTCAAGGCAGCTGCGGGTAGGCGGCCAGGGTGAGGAAATCGGCAAGCTCGTCGGCGTGGGTCAGTTGGGCGAGCAGATCGGTGGCGGCGCCGACTTTCGACTGACCGGGCATCGATGTCGCGGCGAGTGTGCTGCGCGCCTCGGCGAGCGCGGCGTCGAACTCGGCGAAGCCGATCGCGCCGCCGTTGTCGAACGTCAGTCCGCCCCGGTGCAGCCACTGCCACAGCTGCGCGCGCGAGATTTCGGCCGTCGCGGCATCCTCCATCAGGTGATGGATCGGCACGCAACCGAGGCCGTCGATCCATGCGGCGAGGTAGCGCAGGCAGACTTCGACGTTGCCGGCGAAGCCCGCGCGCGTGATCGTGCCCGGGCTGGCTGCGAGCAGGACGTCACGGTCGGCGACGACATCGGCGCGCGCGACGTGCAGCTGGTTCGGCGTTGGCATGTGTTCGTCGAAGATCGCCTGCGCGATCGGTACCAGCGCCGGGTGCGCGACCCAGGTGCCGTCGTGGCCGGCCTTGACCTCGCGCAGTTTGTCCGCGCGCACCTTGGCCATCGCTGCCTCGTTCGCTGCGGCATCGCTGTTGATCGGAATCTGCGCGGCCATGCCGCCCATCGCGAACGCGCCGCGCCGGTGGCACGTCTTGATCAGCAGCTCCGAATAGTGCTTCAGGAACGGCACGGTCATGCCCACCTGACCGCGTTCGGGCAGGACGCGGTCGCGATGCGTGCGCAGCGTCTTGATGTAGGAAAAAATGTAGTCCCAGCGACCGCAATTGAGGCCGGTGATGCGCGTGCGCAGCGCATGCAGGATCTCGTCCATCTCGAATACCGCCGGCAGCGTCTCGATCAGCACGGTCACCTTGATCGAACCGCGCGGCAGGCCGAGGGTTTCTTCAGCGTGATCCATCACCTCGTTCCACAATGCCGCTTCGCGATGGCTTTCCATCTTCGGCAGATAGAAAAACGGCCCACGCCCGGCTTGATGCAGCGCTTTTGCATTGTGGAAAGCGAACAGGCCGAAGTCGACCAGCGAACCCGACAGCGGTTCGCCGTCGAGCTCCAGATGCTTCTCCGGCAGGTGCCAGCCGCGCGGACGCACGATGAGCACGGCCGGATTCGGCTTCACCGCATAGTGCTTGCCCTCGGGCGAGGTGTAGTCGATCTTGCCGGCGACCGCGTCGCGCAGATTCGCCTGGCCTTCCATCAACGCATCGAACGTCGGCGAGGTCGAATCCTCGAAATCCGCCATGAACACTTTCGCGCCGGAGTTGAGCGCATTGATGATCATCTTGCGGTCGACCGGACCGGTGATTTCCACGCGGCGGTCGGTCAGTGCAGCGGGGATCGGCGCGACCTTCCAGTCGCCATCACGAATCGCCTTCGTCTCGGCGAGGAAATCCGGCAGCGCGCCCGCGTCGAAGCGGGCGCGGCGCTCGATGCGCGCGTCCAGCAACGCGCGTCGGCGGCCGTCGAAGCGCTGGTGCAGGTCAGCCAGAAATGCCTGCGCCGACCCGCCAAGGACATCGGCATGCGCAGTGTGGGACGGCGCAACGATCCGCAGGCGCGAGGGCTGGGGGGTAGGTGAAGCACTCATGGGCAATCCTTGATGCTATGCAGCAAGACTAGGGCGAAAGAGGAAATTTGACAAAACAGATGTTTCAATGAATTGCATTATCATTGTTAATAGTCGCGTAGTGGTTTGATTCCATAGGCCTATCTGGCGCCCAGAGTGCTCCGCAAATGCTGAACAAGCGACGAAAGCAAGCGCCGGCGGCCGCGCCGAAGGGTTCAGCCGCCGATCCAGGTACGCCTCCGGCGCGCTTCTATTACAAGGGCAGCCGGCTGAAGCAGCTGCGCGCGTTCTGCACGATCGCTAAGCTCGGCACTTTGTCACGCGCGGCCGAAGCGCTGTTCCTGTCGCAGCCGTCGGTCAGCCTGCAGTTGCGCGCGCTGGAAGAGGAACTCGGCGCGCTGCTGATCGAACGCCGCCGCCGCCGCGTGGTGCTGACGCGCGAAGGCCAGGCCTTGTACGAGATCGCGCTGCCGCTGGTCGAGGGGCTGGAGAATCTCGATCAGCAGTTCCGCGCGCTGCGCGCGGGGCTCGCCGGCGGCGAGCTGCATATCGCCGCCGGCACCTCGACCATCCAGTACCTGCTGCCGGAGTTCGTCGCTGCCTTCCGCGAGCGCTATGCGAGCGTGAAGCTGCAGCTGCACAACGTGACCGGCAAGGACGGCCTCGCCCTGCTGCGTTCGGACCAGGTCGATTTCGCGATCGGTTCGATGCTGGACGTGCCGAACGACCTCAGCTACGAAGCCGTGCAGTCCTACGATCCGATGCTGATCACACCGTCTGACCATGCCCTCGCGCAGCTGCGCGAAGTGCGCCTCGAAGATCTCTCACCGTACGGTTTGATCCTGCCGCCGCAGCGCCTGACGACCTATCGGCTGGTCGATCTGATCTTCCAGCAGCGCAAGGTGCCCTATCGCGTCGCGATCGAGGTCGGTGGCTGGGAGGTGATCAAGCACTATGTCGCGCTCGGCCTCGGCATTTCGATCGTGACCGGCATCTGCATCGGCGCCGACGATCATGCGCGCCTGGCGGTACGCAATATGAGCGCGTACTTCCCGCAACGCAGCTACGGCGTCGTGGTGCGCAAAGGCAAGTACCTGAGCAGCGAGGCGCGCGCGTTCATCGATCTCGTCCGGCCGGGCCTGTTCACGCGGCGCGACTATTGGGAAGCTGGACACTCGGAACGCTGAGCGCGCTACCCTGCTTCGTCGTAGCATCGGCCGGACAAAACCGGAGCCGGCGATGACGACCACCGATATCTGCGACGCCCACCCCGACGTACAGGTCTGCACGCCGGTCTTCCGCGACTTCGGCGGCATCACCGCGTTTCACGGACCGATTGCGACGCTGAAGGTGTTCGAGGACAACGCCCTGGTGCGCACGACACTGGAGCAACCCGGCAGCGGCCGCGTGCTGGTCATCGATGGCGGCGGGTCGCTGCGTTGTGCGCTGGTCGGCGGCAATCTTGGCGAGCTCGCGCAGAGGCACGGCTGGGCAGGCATTCTGGTGCACGGCTGTGTGCGCGACAGCGCGGAGCTTGCCGCGCAGGCGATCGGCATCAAGGCCTTGGCGGTGCACCCGCGCAAGAGCGAAAAAGGATTGCACCTCGGCCACGCCGATCGCGTGGTCGAATTCGCCGGCGCCCGCTTCGCGCCCGGCGCCTGGCTGTACGCCGACGCCGACGGCGTGCTGGTCGCTGCGCGAGCGCTGCACGCCTGAAACGCGCTAACCGCGCGGCAACGGCAGCGAAGGCGCTGGCGCCTTGCCGTTACCGGCGAGCCAGCCGAACAATCGACCGAGAAAGCGAAACAGTTTCGGCAGCAGCCAGATCACCACCGCGAGGAAAACGGCCAGCGCCATCAGAAAGACCGCCGGATGCTGGATCGCGAGAAACAACCCGCCGAGGACGAGGCCGTCTTCCCCCGCGCTCGCAGTCCAATTCGTGAAGGGTTCCGGCGAGGTGTTGATCGCGGCGCGCCCGCCACTCTTAGCAAGGTGCGTGCCGCTGGTGATGATGCCGCCGACCAGCGCGGCCGCCATCTGCGCTGCAGGTGTCGCATCGCCCATCGCGCCCCAGGCAAGAAAAGCGCCAGCAGGGATGCGGATGAAGGTATGCAGCGCATCCCAAATCGAATCGAAACCCGGCAGCTTGTCGGCAAGAAATTCACCCACAGCCATCACACCCGCGGCGATCAGCACCCAGGAATGCTGCAGCACGAGGAGCTGATCGGGCAGATGCAAACAACCGTAGCGGCCGAGCAGGCCGACGATCAGCACCGTGGCATACAAGCGAATGCCACTCGCCCAGGCAAGCCCACCGGCCAATGCAAGTTGCGATAGCGATTCCATGACGTCCCCCTTTGCTCCTTTATCGTAGTCTTTTTCGAACTTAATAAAGCGTTGTCGCGACCGGCACCAATCTGCCGATCGGCGGCGATCAACAAGCGGGCGGGTTTCTGCTAGCGTGACAACCCCATCGCGCCGCCGTTCGAAGATTCGCCATGACTCGCTGGATCATGCTGGTTGTGACCGTATTGGGCCTCGTGCTTGCCTTCATGGCGAAGACGCCGGGTCTGCTCGGAATCGGCCTGTTGCTGGTGCTGATCGGCATCGTCGGCTTCATCTTCGCGCTGGCGGCAGACCGCATCGCCGCGAACGCGCGGCCGGAAGCGGCGATGGCGGCCGTCGAAGACCTGGCCGCGCTGCGCCGAAAGCGTGTGGCTTCCGCCGCGCCGGCGGCTCCTGCTGCGCCGGCCGCGAAAGTTCTCCGTGCCGAAGAACGCGATCAGCGAGGCTGAAAGCCGCTCGTCCCGCCGTGCAGCCGTTGCCGGCCCCGGGTAGCCGGGATTTCGACGCGCCCTGTCCCGCGTGGTGATAAAACGATTCGCGCCGCGCCGCATCATGCGCCGGCCATCCAACTGCTGCACAATCCCCTCGTCGCATCGCGCGACATCATGACGGGAGGTGGGATGTGGGAATCGAATCGCTGATTATTTTCCTTATTGTCGGTGCGGTTGCCGGCTGGCTCGCGGGCCAAATCGTCAAGGGACATGGGTTCGGTCTGGTCGGCAACATCGTCGTCGGCATCATCGGTGCGTTCCTCGCCGGCTGGCTGCTGCCGCAAGTGGGCCTCGCCATCGGCGGCGGCTACGTCGCAGCGATCATCAACGCGCTGATCGGCGCGGTCATCCTGTTGTTCCTGATCGGTTTGTTCAAACGCGCGTAGCGGTTCCGCTCGACGGATCCAGGCAATGCGAGGGGCCGGATTTCCGGCCCCTCTTCATTTTGGGAAATCGCTACTTGGAAATGTCGACGTCCTTGGTTTCGCGCAGGAACAGCGTGCCGATGACGAAGGTCATCGCGGCGACCACGACCGGGTACCACAGCCCGGAATAGATATTGCCGGTCAATGCGACCATCGCAAACGCGGTCGTCGGCAGGAAACCGCCGAACCAGCCGTTGCCGATGTGATACGGCAGGCTCATCGAGGTATAGCGGATCCGGGTCGGGAACAGCTCCACCAGCCACGCCGCGATCGGCCCGTAGACCATTGTCACGTAGAGCACCAGGATGGTCAGCAGCAGGATCAGCATCGGCGTATTGATCTGTGCGGGGTCGGCCTTCTCCGGATAGCCGCCGGCGACGAGCGCGGCCTTCAGCTTCGTACCGAACGCATCGGACTGCGTCTTGAACGCGGCCGCCTCGAGGCCGCTGCCTTCGAACGATGCGACTTCCGTCGCCCCGATCTTCACCGACGCGACCGTGCCAGCCGGCGCCGGCTGGTTCGAATACGGTACGCCACCCTTCGCGAGCACGCTCTTGGCGACGTCGCAGGAGCTGGTGAACGTCTTCTTGCCGACCGGATCGAACTGGAAGCTGCAGGTCGCCGGATCTGCCGTCACCACGACCGGGTTGGTCGCGCTGGCGGTCTCGATCGCCGGATTGCCGTAGTGCGTGATCGCCTTGAAGATCGGGAAATAGGTGAACACGGCGAGCAGGCAGCCGACCATGATGATCGGCTTGCGCCCGATACGGTCCGACAACGCGCCGAACACGACGAAGAACGGCGTCGCGATGAGCAGCGCAGCGGCGATCAGCAGGTTGGCGGTGAACGCTTCGATCTTCAGCGTCTGTGTCAGATAGAACAGGCTGTAGAACTGACCGCAATACCAGACGACCGCCTGGCCCGCGGTTGCGCCGAACAGGGCGAGCAGGACGATCTTGCCATTGCTCCAGTTGGCGAACGCCTCGGTCAACGGCGCCTTCGAGCCTTTGCCTTCGGCCTTCATCTGCTGGAACAGCGGCGACTCGTTGAGCTGCAGGCGGATGTATACCGAGATCGCCAGCAGCAGGGCCGAGATCAGGAACGGAATGCGCCAGCCCCAGACCTCGAAGTCGGCGCCCATGGTCTTGCGGCAGATCAGGATCACGATCAGCGACAGGAACAAGCCGAAGGTCGCCGTGATCTGGATGAAGCTGGTGTAGAAGCCGCGCTTGCCGGGCGGCGCATGCTCGGCGACATAGGTCGCCGCGCCGCCGTACTCGCCGCCGAGCGCCAGACCCTGCAGCAGGCGCAATGCGATCAGCGCGATCGGCGCCGCGACGCCGATCGATGCATACGTCGGCAGCGCACCGACCAGGAACGTGGAAAAGCCCATGATCACGATGGTGACCAGGAAGGTGTATTTGCGCCCGATCATGTCGCCGAGCCGGCCGAAGATGATCGCGCCGAACGGCCGCACCGCGAAGCCGGCGGCGAACGCGAGCAAGGCGAAGATGAAGCCGCTGGTCGGGTTGAGGGCGGAGAAGAACTGCTTGGCGATGATCGCCGCGAGCGAGCCGTACAGATAAAAGTCGTACCACTCGAACACCGTGCCGACGCTGGACGCGATGATCACGCGCCGGTGATTGGTGTTCAGCCCGCTGCCTGCCGGGCTCGTCGATGCCACGCTCGCCATACCTTACTCCCCGTTTGGATCGCCCTGGGCCGAACCGCGGCCGCGGCGGCATCCGGGCATTCAGGCTGAGCTTGCGCGCGCGCGCGAACGCCGCCTATTCAACCTTGGTCGTAGTTGCCGACCACGTCGAAAAGCCGCTCGTGTCCGGCATGCGCGTGGCACACTTCGCCCCTGCGTGAGAGGTGGCACAAGGAGGATTCATGTCGACCCTGCATCCGGTTTCCGCCGAATTCGCCGCGCGCGCGCGCATCGACAAGGCTGCGTACGAGCGCGACTACGCCGAGTCCGTCCGCGACGGCGAGGCGTTCTGGGCGCGCATCGGCCAGCGCCTGGAATGGATCAAGCCGTATTCGAAGGTGAAGAACGTTTCGTTCGACGCCAAGGACTTCCGCGTGCGCTGGTACGAGGACGGCGAACTCAATCTCGCGGCCAACTGCCTCGACCGCCATCTGGCCGGGCGCGGCGACAAGACCGCGATCATCTGGGAGGGCGACGACCCCAGCGCCTCGCGCCGGATCAGCTATCGCGAGTTGCATGCGGAGGTCTGCAAGGCCGCCAACCTGCTCAGCCACCTCGGCATCGGCAAGGGCGATCGCGTCGCGATCTACCTGCCGATGATTCCCGAAGCCGCGGTCGCGATGCTCGCGTGCGCGCGCATCGGCGCGATCCACACCGTCGTGTTCGGCGGCTTTTCGCCGGACTCGCTGGCCGGGCGCATCGCCGATTCACAGTGCAAGCTGGTGATCACCGCCGACGAGGGCATGCGCGGCGGCAAGAAGGTCGCGCTGAAGATCAATGTCGACGAAGCGCTGCAGCGGCCGGGCACGAACAGCGTCGAGACCGTGCTGGTGGTCCAGCACACCGGCGGCGCGATCGCGATGCAGCCGCCGCGCGATCGCTGGTGGCATGCGTTGATGGAGGGCCAGCCGGCCACGCACACGCCGATAGCGGTGAATGCCGAGGATCCGCTGTTCATCCTGTACACCTCCGGCTCGACCGGCAAACCGAAAGGCGTTCTGCATACGACCGGCGGCTATCTCGTGTATGCGAGCTTCACCCACGAATGCGTGTTCGATCTGCGCGAGGAGGATGTCTACTGGTGCACCGCCGATGTCGGCTGGGTCACCGGCCACAGCTATCTGTTGTACGGGCCGCTCGCGAATGGCGCGACCACGGTGATGTTCGAAGGCGTGCCGAACTATCCGGACACCTCGCGCTTCTGGCAGATCGTCGACAAGCACCAGGTCACGCTGTTCTATACCGCGCCGACCGCGATCCGCGCACTGATGCGCGAGGGCGAGGCGCCGGTGAAGAAGACTTCGCGCACGTCGTTGCGCGTGCTCGGCACGGTCGGCGAACCGATCAATCCGGAAGCCTGGGAATGGTACTGGCGCGTCGTCGGCGACGGCCGCTGCCCGATCGTCGACACCTGGTGGCAGACCGAGACCGGCGGCATTCTGATCACGCCGCTGCCCGGCGCGATCGACCAGAAGCCAGGCTCGGCGACGCTGCCGTTCTTCGGCATCGAGCCGGCGATCGTCGATGCCGGCGGCGCGATCCTGGACGGCGCGACGGAAGGCAATCTGGTCATCACCGATGCCTGGCCCGGCATGATGCGCACGGTGTATGGCGACCACCAGCGCTTCATCGATACCTATTTCAAAGCATATCCGGGCATGTACTTCACCGGCGACGGCGCACGCCGCGACGACGATGGCTACTACTGGATCACTGGCCGCGTCGACGATGTCATCAACGTCTCCGGTCACCGCCTCGGTACGGCCGAGGTCGAGAGCGCGCTCGTCGCGCATCCGAAAGTCGCCGAGGCCGCCGTCGTCGGCAGCCCGCATGACATCAAGGGCCAGGGCATCTACGCCTACGTCACCCTGAAAGCGGGCGAGGAGCCGAGCGAGGCGCTGCGCAAGGAACTGATCGCCTGGGTGCGCAAGGAAATCGGTCCGATCGCGAGCCCCGATCATCTGCAGTGGGCACCCGGACTGCCGAAGACGCGTTCCGGCAAGATCATGCGCCGCATCCTGCGCAAGATCGCCGAGAACGCACCGGACCAGCTCGGCGACACCTCGACGCTGGCCGATCCATCGGTCGTGCAGAACCTCGTCGACGAGCGGCTCGTCAAGTGAATCCGATCCCGTCTGCGCGCCGGATCGCGCGTGCCCGACCCTGAATCCGGCTCCTGCTCAGCATGCGCGAAGTTCTGATTGCCGACGATCATCCGCTGTTCCGCGACGCGTTGAAGCGCGCGGTCATGCAAGCCCTACCCGAAGCCGGACTGCACGAAGCGGACAGCGTGGCCGCGCTGCATGCCACCGTCGATGCACACCCGGACATCGAGCTGCTGCTGCTCGATCTGCACATGCCCGGCGCGAACGGCTTCTCTGCACTGGTACATATCCGCGGCCAGCATCCGGGCCTGCCGATCATCGTGGTGTCCGCGCACGAAGAGGCGAGCGTCATCCGCCGCGCGATCGCGCACGGCGCCTCCGGCTACATCCCGAAATCGGCCGCGGTCGAAACGATCGTGCAGGCCGTGCGCAAGGTGCTCGACGGCGACCTGTGGATTCCCTCCGCCGTGCGTGGCGCCGGCACCGCGCTGAAGCCGGCGGAAGCGAGCATCGCGGCCCAGGTGGCCGAACTCACACCGCAGCAGTTCCGCGTGCTGAACATGATTGCCGAAGGCTTGCTCAACAAGCAGATCGCCTATGAGCTCGGCGTTTCCGAGGCGACCGTGAAGGCGCATATGACGGCGATCATGCGCAAGCTCGGCGTGTCGAACCGTACCCAGGTCGCCTTGCTCGCGAGCCATCTCGCGATCGACGCCGACACGCTCGCGAACGGCGCGAACGGCGCGAGCGACGCCGTCGCCTGACGTTCGCGGCACGCGGCGAACTGTCGGCGTTCTTCGCTATCGTAGGGGGATGGCCGTCCGATCCGATCCCGCTGCGCACGCGCAATCGTCACCGCCAGGCCGTGCGCTCGCGCTAGCATGGCGACTCGAAATGCGCGCGCGGGCGCAACGATGGCTCTCCCGTCCGCTGCGCGCGGGCGCGGCGGTCGTCGCGTTGACAGTCCTCGCCGTGCCGGCCATCGGCGCTGCGTGGTCGAAATCGCACGAGCGGGTCACCGCGCTACTCGAACTGCTGAATGCGCATCCGTTCACGACGGGCCTCGTCGCCGCATGGGCTGCCTTTGCGTGCCTGCAAACGCATCGTCGTCGCGCCGAGCGGCAGCACGCCGCATCCTGGCTCGCCAGCGTACCGGTCGAGCGGCACGCCGTGCTCGCCTTCCTGCGTTGGCGCGCGGCTGTTCTTTTCATACCGCCAGGCGCGATGATGGCGGCCATCCTCGCTTTGTTGGGTTGGGCGGCCGGTCGCAACGTCCGTCTCCCTTGCCTCCTTCTCGGCCTGGGCTTTGCTGCGGGCGCGATCGCCGGCTGGCGCAGCGGAGCGCGCGCGTCTGCGGACGCTGCGGCGACCCTTCCGCGTTTGCGTGACCGCGCGCGCACCCCGACATCGGCGGCTGGCTTCGATGCGCTGCGACGCTGGCCATTCGCGCAACTGCTCGCCTCGGTCAACCCGCGCCAGCACGCGCGCATCGTTGCCGCCGTGCTGCTCACCATGCCGATGGGCATTGCGCTTTCCGTTGCCGTGCCGCTTCTCCTGTTGTTGGCGACCGGCCTTGGTGCTGCCGCGTTGCTGCAAGCATTACTTGCGACGATTCCGCGCGCCGCCGATCACCTGCGCTGCACGCCGTTGCCGCCGACGCGGTTGATCGCTCTGCTGAGTGGTCGCGTCCTCGCCTGCCAAGCCGTCGCAGCGGCGTTCGCGGCCTTGCTCGGCCGAATACTCGGCGCATCGAATGGTGCGGCCCTGACCGGCGCGGTCGCATGGCTGCTTTGGGTGGGATTCGCAATTCTCTGCGCGTTCGCCGCGCGCTATCGTCCAGCGCCTCTGCGCGCCGAACTCATCGTGTTTTCGATCGTGCTGCTCGCACTGGCCGCTGTCGCGCCGCGGCTGTTGCTGTTGGCGCTGCCGGCCATCGCAGGCTGGCAAGGCCGGCGGGCGTGGCGCGCATGACTGCCTTTGCGCTGCAGATCGAAGGGCTGCGCGCCGGTTATCCGGCACGTCCCGTTCTGCAGGGCCTCGATCTCGCGCTCGCACGCGGCGAGTGGATCGCCCTGCTCGGCGCGAACGGCAGCGGCAAGAGCACCTTGCTCGACTGCTGCGTCGGCCGGCTCGCGCCCTTCGTCGGCAGCGTGCGCGTCGGAGGACACTCGATCGCCGATGCACCCGTTGCCGCGAAGCAGCGACTCGGCTATGCGATTGCGCCGGAACGCTTGCCGGCATTGCTGACTGCGCGTGACTGCCTTGCGGTACAGGCTGCAGCGAAGGGGCTTGCGGCGGTTGACGCGGACGTGCTGGAACTCGCCGCGGCGCTGGGATTGACGCCGTGGCTCGACGACGCGGTCGCATTGATGTCGTACGGCACGCGCCAGAAGGTCGGCGTGCTGATCGCGCTGCTCGGCGAACCCGAGCTCATCGTGCTCGATGAAACATTCAACGGACTCGATCCCGCCAGCGGCCTGCTGCTGAAGCGGCACGTGCGGGCGCGCGTCGACGCCGGCCGCTGCGGCGTGCTGCTGGCAACGCATGCGCTCGACATCGCCGAACATTGGGCCGACCGCGTCGCGCTGCTGCACGACGGACGCATCCTGCACGAGTGGAACCGGGCGGAACTACTGGCCCTGCGCGAGCGCGGCGGTGCATTCGAAATCGCGCTGTCCGAGCAGATCACCAAACCGAGCTGATCGGCGAGTCAGCCGCTCGCCTGTTTCTTTCCCGCCTGCCTGCCCAGCTGAGTGATCAACGCACGCAGCGCGGCCGGCTTGACCGGCTTGCGCAGCAGCGCGTAGCCGAGTGCGCGCGCGCGTACGACGAGTTCGGCGCTGGTATCGGCGGTGATCAGCGCACCCGGCGGCGGCGGCGCGCAGACAGCACGCAGTGCGGCCAATGCATCCAGACCGTCCTGTGCGGCCTCGAGGTGGTAGTCGACCAGGAGCAGATCCGGCCGTCGCCGCTGTGCCGCGCCGACGGCTTCGTCGATTGTCGCGGCAAGGTCGCTGGAAACACCCCAGCGCGCGAGCAGTGCGGACATGCCTTCGAGGATTGCCGGATCGTTGTCGAGACAGAGCGCGTGCAAGCCGCCGGCGAGCACCGTCGTATCGCCGAGCGCCGCACGCCCGCGTAGCGGCAGCGCCTGCGCCGGCACGCGCGGCAATTCGACCGCGAACACGCTGCCGCGCCCGGGTTGCGAACGCACGCTGATGCTGGTGCCGAGCAGACGCGCCATGCGCTCGCAGATCGCAAGGCCCAGCCCGAGACCTTTCTCGCCCCACGGCGATACGTGGCTGCCGCGGCGGAACTCGTCGAAGACGCTGTGCAGCTGTTCCTCGGCGATGCCGGGGCCGCTGTCCCACACTTCGACGCGCAGATTGGCGCCGACGCGGCGCACGCCGCAGACGACCCCGCCGCTGCGCGTGTAGCGCAACGCGTTGGCGAGAAAATTCTGCAGGATGCGCCGCAGCAGCTGCGCATCGCTGCGCACCCAGGTACGGCTGGCGACGAAGCGAAGTTTCAGGCCGCGTGTCGCTGCGAGCACGCCGAACTGATGCTGCAGCGATTCGATCAATTCGGCCAATGCAAAACTCGACACGTCGGTCTGGTATTTGCCGGCTTCCAGGCGCGAGGATTCCAGCAGCGCGTCGAGCAGATCCTCGGCCGCCTTGAACGCGGTATCGATACGTTCGGCAAGGCGTCCGCTTTCGCCGTCGAGCGGCTGGTGCCGCAGTGCCGAGGTGAACAGGCGCGCCGCATTCAGTGGCTGCAGCAGATCGTGGCTTGCCGCCGCCAGGAAGCGTGTACGCGACTGGTTCGCCGCTTCCGCCTGACGCACGGCGCGCTGCTGCGCAGCCAGTGCCTGTTCGAGCTCTCCGGTGCGCTGGGCGACGCGCTGTTCGAGCGTCTCGTTCGCCTCGCGCAGCGCGCGCTCGACATGCTTGTACGGCGTGATATCGCTGAAGGTGGTCAGGTAGCCGCCACCGGGCAGCGGTTCGCCGCGCATTTCGATGACGCGCCCGTCCGGCCGCTCGCGCACGAACACATGCGGCGTGCCGGCATGCAGGTGGGCCAGACGCCGCTCGATCTGCGCGAGGAGTTCGCCGGCGCCGAGCAAGGCGCGCGCAGCGTTGTGGCGAATCAGGTCCGCGACGGGACGGCCGACGTAGACGAAGCCATCGGGATAGTCGAACAGGTCCAGATAGCGCCGGTTCCAGGCGACGATGCGCAACTCGCGATCGACCACGCTGATGCCCTGCAGCATGTTGTCGAAGGTGACGGCGAGCAGTTCGCGATTGAAACGCAGTTCCTGCGAAGTTTCGTCGAGCAGGATCGCCGCTTCCGACAAATCGAGGCCGGTACCGCGCAGCGCGCTGGTCAGCATGCGCCGCGCCGAGGCCGCGCCGATCGCGCCGGCGAGGATCCGTTCGGTGTTCTGCACCAGCGCGCGATCGGCCGACGCATCCGGCAGCAGCGGCTTGCCGGTCGCCTCGGCGTATTCGGCGAACGCGCGCGCGGCGTGCTTCTCGCCGACGATGCGTTCGGCGATCGCAGCGAGATCGGCGATGCGTACGCGGCCGCGCCATTCGCCGATGTTCGGCGCCCGCATCGCGTAGGGGTCGAGAAACGCCGCGGCGCGCAGGCGCTCTTCCACGCCGGGGCGGAATCGCAGCGAGACGAACACGCAGCAGCCGACGTTCGCCAGCAGCGACCAGAACGCGCCATGCGTAACCGGATCCCAGCCTCTCATCATGAACAAAGCCTGCGGCTTCAGCCAGGCGATACCGAACGCACCGCGTTCGATCCAGCCACCCGGCAGCCAGTCGGCGAAGACGAGCGAGGGCAGCAGCAGGGTGTAGATCCAGACGGCAAACCCAGCGAGCAGGCCGGCGATGATGCCGACGCGGCTGGCCCCGCGCCAGTACAGCCCGCACACGATCGCCGGGCCGAACTGTGCGACCGCCGCGAACGAGAGCAGGCCGATCGCCGCGAGATTCTGCGACTGCGTCGTATGCCGGTAATACAGGAACGCGAGCAGGCCGAGCGCGACGATGGTCACGCGGCGCACGCCGAGCACCAGCGGCGACAGATCCGCGCGTTGCTCGAGCCGCAACGCGCGCACGCGCAGCAGCGCCGGCATTACCAGGTCGTTGCTGACCATGGTCGCCAACGCAACCGAGGCGACGATGACCATCCCGTGCGCGAGCGGCAGCCACAGCAGATAGGCGTCCGGCGACACGGTGCTGCCGCGTGCGGCGAGGATGCCGGCACTCGCGATCGGCAGGACCAGCAGCGAAATCACGCCGAGGTAGAGCGGAAACATCCAGCGCGCGCGACGCAGGTCGCCGAGGTTTTCGCATTCGACCACGGCGACCTGAAACTGGCGCGGCAGACAGAAGATGGCCGCGAACGCGAGGCAGGTCTGCGCCAGGAAGCCGGCGGGCAACCCGTGCACGGCGATCTGCGCGACGGGTTCGGCGATGACTTCGAGATTGCCGCCTGCGTACAGCGCGTACACGCCGATCGCGACGAAGGCGAGCAGCTTGACCACCGACTCGGCCGCGATCGCCAGCATCATGCCGTGGTGATGTTCGGTCGCATCGATGCCACGCGTACCGAACAGGATCGCGAACATCGCCAGCAGCAAGGCGATGTACAGCGCGCTGTCGCCGAACAGCGGCGGGTTCGCGCTCGAGGTCGCGCCGGACAGCACATCGAAGCTCATCGCGACGGCTTTCAGCTGCAGCGCGAGGTAGGGAATCACCGCGGTCACCGCGATGATCGTGACCAGCGCGGCCAACGCGTGCGATTTGCCGAAGCGCGAAGCGATGAAGTCCGCTATCGAGGTCACGTTGCGTTCCTTCGCGACCAGCACCAGACGCTCGAGCAGGCCGAAGCCGAAGACGAACAGCAGGATCGGTCCGAGATAGATCGGCAGGTAGGACAGGCCGCCGCGCGCCGCGCTGCCGACCGCGCCATAAAACGTCCACGACGAGCAGTACACGGCGAGCGCCAGGCTGTATACGATCGGCCGCAGCCACGCGCGTGCCGGGTACAGGGGTCGACGATCCCCGTAGTAGGCGATCGCGAACAGCGCGATCACATACAGCACCGAAACCGTCATCAGAAGCCAAGCGGAAATCATCGATCCCTCCGTCGCCGGGCATTGTAGACGCGACGGCGCTTGACGCCGCCCGCTCCGCTGCCAAGCATGGCGGCCATGACCCGATCCGATGCCGCTCCCTTCGAACGTCGCGAGGACGTCCCCGCCCTGGCCGACGGCGAGATCCACGTCTGGTCGCTGCGCATCGACGACGCTGCGGATGCTCGCGCCGTCGGCAGCGGCGCGCGCGCGGAACTCGAACGGCTCCTCCGTGCCTACGCGCAGCTGCCGCAGCCGCCGCTGATCGAGCGCGGCGAGCATGGCAAGCCGTTCGCGCCGGCATTGCGCGATCTCGAGTTCAACCTCAGCCACGCCGGGACCGACGTCCTGCTGGCTTTCGCGCGTTCGCAGCCGCTCGGCATCGACCTCGAACGCATCGACCGCCGGCTCGCGACCGCCGCGCTGGCCCGCCGCTTCTTCGCCGGCGAGGAAGCGGCCGCGCTCGCGCGGGTGCCGGCCGATTTGCAGCAATCGTCCTTTATGCAATTGTGGACGCAGAAAGAGGCGGTACTCAAAGCGCTCGGCCAGGGCCTTGGTTTCGGCTTGCACAAGCTGGCTTTCGCGGTCGGCGACGACGGCGAAATCGGCGATCTGGACCGCATCGATGAAGCTGCCGGCAGCGCCACGGATTGGCGCCTGCGCAGATTGTCGCCCGGTCCCGGCCTCGTTGCCGCGCTGGCCTGGCGCGGTGCGGACCGCCCGGTGCGCCTGTTCGCGCGTGCGTCGTGACCACGGGCCCTGCGACGGTGATGCGCGTCCGGGCGTCCTTGACTGTGACATGGCCGACGGACAGGCAAGCCTCGTGAACACTGGTCAAGCGCCCTCCGGTTTCGGGCAGGAGCTTGACCGGATCACGCTCGAGCGCGCACGCCGCGGCGATATGGCCGCCTATGCGGCGATTTATCAGCGCTTCGGCACGGCCTGCTACAACCTCGCCTTGCGCATCCTCGGCGAACCGGCGGCGGCGGAAGACATCGTGCAGGAGGTATTTTTGAAATTGATCGGCACCCTGCGCGGCTTTCGCGGCGACGCCCCTTTCGGCGCATGGTTGAAGCGGATGACCGCCAACGCGACGATCGACGCGCTGCGCGTACAGCAGCGCTTCGGTGCCGACGATGCGCAGACCTTGTTCGAGGCGATGCCGGCCACCGATGCGGATGCGGAAAGCCGCACCGATACCTGGACCTTGCTGATGCGCCTGCCGCCACGCGCGCGCGCCGTGCTGATCCTGCACGAGGTCGAGGGGTACACGCACAAGGAACTCGCCGATCTGTTCGGACAGAGCGAGAGCTATTCGAAATCGATCCTGGCGCGGGCGCTGAAGCGGCTCGGCGACAGTGCGACGGCAACGGAATCGAAGGAGGCTGCACACGATGCGTACTGAAGATGCCTTCGATCGGCAGCGGGTGATCGACTGGAGACCGTTGCCGGTGTTTACACCGGCCGCGAACTTGTGGCCGCGCATCGCCGCTGCGCACGCACGTAACGAACGACAGAAGCGACGTCGGCGAGTTCTGGCAGGCGCAGGCGGTGCGGCAGCCGCTGCGATTCTCGGCGCTGCGGTATTGCTGCTGCCACAGCGCGCCTCGCCGCCGCCGGTCGTCGCGGACGACCAACGCGAATCGCAGACGCTGGAATCTCAGTGGCAGCATCTGGCCGCTTCGACGTCGCCGAGCCCCAGTGGTCTCAGTCGACTGCGCTCGATCGATGCGACGCTGCAGGCTGCCTATGATCGCGGCGCGCAGGCGGATGAGCTGGCGTCGCTCTGGCGGCAGCGAAACGCGGCGTTGCGCGGGTTGATTGCCCAGTTTCAGTCGCCGGGCGCGCATGCAGCGCCGGCGATCACGCGAATCTGATGTGAGAGGTGATGGCGATGATGTTTTCTGACAATTATCGGCCGATGCGCAGGGCGACGCTGGCCGCGTCGATTGCGCTGCTGCTGTGCGCGACGGGTTTCGCTCGGGCCGAAGGCGCCGCGCAGATCGCGGCGGCTTCCGCCGCAGCGGCGCGCGCCGGCGAAAATGCCGGTCTTGGCGTGGAGCAGCGCCTACGCGAGGAGTTGCGCGCGGTGATGACCGAATTGATCGAGACCGGCGCCTTCGGCGACAAGTCGCCACAGCAGATTTCGCTCGATGTCGATGCGCCAGCGCAGCGCGTCAGCAACCTGGGACTACTGGTCGACAGCAGCGGTACGAGTCGCGATGGCCTGCATGTGCTGGGCGTCACGCCGGGCGGCAGTGCCGAGCACATGGGTCTGCGCGCGGGCGATGTACTCGTCGCGTTGAACGGCACGGCACTGACGGACGGCGGGAGCGCCGCCGTCACCTTGCGGCAAGCAGTGGATCGTTTGCCGAGCGGCGGCGAACTTGCGTTCGAGGTACGTCGCGACCATCAGGCGCGCAGCGTGAGCGGTGCGGTCAACAGTGTCTACCTGCCGCCGATGCGGCTCAGCATCGGCGACGGCGTCGCGCTCGCGGCGTACGGCCCCAGCTCGGCCTCGACCGCCGGGCAAACGGCGGCGGCGAGCCCGGCCAGCCCGGCGGCAGCGGCGGCTGGATGCGGTCGCATCAGCGACTTCGATGTCGCGCCGCGACAGCAGCAATTGCATGCGGCGAAGATCATCAGCATCGATGGCGTGACGCCCGGGCCGACCGGCGCTACGTCGTATCGGGTCACGGTTGGACAGCACGTGCTGAAGGTGGCCGAACGCATCGAAAGCCGCTATCTCAGCTTCAACGACCGTCAGCGCAACAGCGGCTCCAGCCGCGATCAGTACAAGAGCCTGACGGTCGACGTCGCGCCGGATACGACGACGTTGATCGCAGCGCGCCTCAACGACGGCAAGCGCAACGAGTGGCAGGGCGGTGCGTATTGGGACGCAGTCGCCTGGAAACAAACAGCCGAAAGCTGCCGCTGATCACCGCGGGCGAGCCGCGTTCGCACCCGGCGTGAGCGGGGCCTGAGTTCGGCTTAGTGAAGACGCGGTGATCGATATAATCGCGCTTTCTCTCGGGCGAGCCAGCGATGACTGCTCTCAGCGTCAACGTCAACAAGATCGCGGTCCTGCGCAACTCGCGCGGACACGAACTGCCCGATCCCGTGGTAGCAGCGCGTGTTGCGATCGAAGCGGGCTGTCATGGCATCACCGTGCATCCGCGACCGGATCAACGGCATATCCGCGTCGACGACGTTGCGCGCATCGGTCAGGTGGCCGGCAAGGTCGAGTACAACATCGAAGGCAATCCGTTCGCACCGGCGCGGGGATCGTATCCCGGCTACGTCGAACTCGTTCGCGCAACGCGACCGGCGCAGGCGACCCTGGTGCCCGATGGCGACGTGCAACTGACCTCCGATCACGGCTTCGACCTCGCGTCCGACGCCGTGCGCCTGCGCCCGCTCGTGCGCGCGTTGAAGTCGCATGGCTGTCGCGTCAGCCTGTTCGTCGATGCGGGCATCGACGACGTCGGACGCGCCGCCGAGATCGGTGCCGATCGCATCGAAATCTACACCGAACCTTATGCCCGCGCATTCGCCCGTTGCGACTACGCAAGCGCGTTGGCCGACTGCGTCGGCACCGCGGAGCGCGCGCGTGCGGCCGGGCTCGGCGTGAACGCGGGCCACGACCTCGATCAACGCAACCTCGCCGAGCTGCTGCGAGCGATTCCGTTCCTCGCGGAAGTCTCGATCGGACACGCGCTGATCGGTGAAGCGATCTACGACGGACTCGCCGTCACCGTGCGCAACTATCTGGCCATCCTTGCGGCGAATAACAGCTGACGACATCGCGCCTTGCGGACGCGTAGAACCAGCGAGCGCTGGCCTACTGCGTGCCTTCGATGCGGATTGAGGGTATTCCGCTGCGTTTCGCCAGCGCCAGTACGTTGGCGAGATTGTCGTAACTCGCCGTCGATTCGGGTTTGACGTCGAGCACTGCCGGGCTGTCGCTGCTCGCTGCAGCGGCGAGCGCCGCTGCAAGCTGCGCGCGACTGACGCCGGCGCCATCAAGATACAGTTCGCCGGTGGATTTCAGCGACAAGGTCATTGTGCGCGGAGTCGGACCACCATCCGGTGCACCGAGCGGCAGCGGAATCCGATGCAGCGCCAGCGGTGCAGTAATCATCAGGATCACGACCAGCGCGAGCATCACGTCAACCAGCGGCGTGACATTGATCTCGGCCTGCATCTGCGGCGCATGAGCTTGCAGCGAACGTATCGTCATCGCACTCTCCCGTGGTGGTTGGGAACGCACGCGGATCAGCCTACGCCGCTTGATGGCGGGCTGCAATTTTCCGATTCACGCCGAGCGCGGCCGGCGCACGCCAGAGAGCGTTGCGATAGGGCTGCCCATTCGATGCCCAAACCATGGAGGCGCCCAATAAAAACGGCGCTGCGTTTCCGCAGCGCCGCCGAAAACAGCACGCTGTAGAGCGATTACTCGTTCGGACCGGTCGTCAGGAAGCCGATCTTGACCATGCCTGCGCGCTTGGCCGCGGCCATGACGGCGGCGACCTTCTGGTACTGGGTGGTCTTCTCGGCGCGAATCTGCAGTTCCGGCTGCGGACTCTTGGTCGCCTCGACGCGCAGCTGCGCTTCGAGGATCGCCTCGGTCACCGGCTCGTCGTTCCAATACAGCTCACCGGACTCCTTCACCGCCAGATCGATCGGCGTCGGCGGATTGGTGTCGACCGTATTCGGATTGGCCTGCGGCAGGTTGATCTGGATCTTGTGCGACATCAACGGCGCCGTGATCATGAAGATGATCAGCAGCACCAGCATCACGTCGACCAGCGGCGTGACGTTGATTTCCGCCATCGGACCGCCGCCGCTACCGCCTGTGCTCATTGCCATGGCTTACTTCCTCGCGGCAACCGGCGCAACGCCCGCTTCGACGCGCGAGCCGGTCGCAAAGAAATCATGCAGGTCGTGCGCGAACTCGTCGAAGCGCGCGTAGATCACGCGGTTCTGACGCACGAAGAAGTTGTACGCGAGTACGGCCGGGATCGCGACGAACAGACCGAACGCGGTCATGATCAGCGCTTCGCCGACGGGGCCGGCCACCGCTTCCATCGACGCGTTGCCGGATGCCGCGATCTTGATCAGCGCGTGGTAGATACCCCACACCGTGCCGAGTAGACCGACGAACGGTGCCGATGAACCCACGGTCGCGAGGACGGTCATGCCGCCTTCCAGGCGCAGGCTCTCGCGAGCGACGGCCTGGCGCAGAGCACGATCGATGAACTCGGAGCGGTTCAGCGCTTCGACCAGGCGGCTGCCTTCGTTGCGCTGGTGATGCGCCGCGGCCGAGGCCGAATCGAGCGCGATCTTCGAGAACGGTTCGCCCTTCGGCTGCTGCTCGAGGAAACGCACCGCATCCTGTGCGGACGGCGTGTCCCAGAACGTATTGATGACTTTTTCCATGCGACCGCGAATCATCGCGTTGCGCAGGAAGTTGGCGACGATGAAGTAGATCGATGCGATCGACATCACGCAGAGGGTGACGAACACGATCCAACCCAGAGCATCGAAGTTCTGGATGAGGTCGTGGAAGCCCATCTGGCTCATGGCAGCGGCATTGCCACCGCCACCGGGGACGGGTACCGCAGCCGGGGCTGCTGGGGTCTGGGACGGATCTTGCTGCATGGCGCTACCCTACTCGCTCAGATTGAATTCAATGGGAACCAAAGCATACCCACGACTGGGTTTGCCATCCTTTATACCTGCGTTGAACATCCAGGTCTTCACTGCATCGATCGCGGCCTGATCGAGGAGGCGCGAGCCGCTCGACTTCTCGACCGTAACCTCTTCGGCATGGCCGTCCGTACCGACGAGCACCTTCAGCATCAATTTGCCTTGCAGATGCTGACGGACCGCCTGCGGCGGATATTTCGGCGGCCGCATCTTACGGTAACTGATGTTTTCGCTCGGCGCGATATCCGCCGGCGGCGCCGGGGGTGCCGGCGGCGCGGGTGGCGGCGCGGGCGTCGACATCGGCGTCGCTTCTTCGGTCACGATTGCAGGCGCCGGCGGCGGCGGCGGTGCCTTCGGCGGTGGCTGCACCTTCTCGATGATCTTCGGCGGCGGCTTCTTCGGCGGCTCCGGCGGCGGCGGCGGCGGTGGCGGCGGCGGCGGCGGCGGCTCGATGAACTCGACCATCACCTTGCGGTCGAGTGTCTTGTCCTTCGGCGGCGGCGGCGCGACCGGAGTGAGCATCATCATGAAGGCGAACACATGCAGCGCGAATGCGCACGTGAACGCTGTTACGCGTCGCCAGCTGAACGAACTGCCGCCGGATTGGGAGTTATCTGCCATCAGTGGTGACCAACGAGATTGAGACTGTGTCGCCGCTCGACGACGCTATCGTTCCGCCCAAGTGCAACCCCCGAGGCGTGAGCACGAGAGCGAAGCACGGTACAACACAGCATGGCCTGACGACAAGCGTTCGGATCGAGCGATGCAGTCGCGAGCGATGAGTCCACCGCGATTTGCAACACGCGCCTCTTGAAAATTCACTCGCGCCCGGCAAACCGGTTCGCGCCCTGTCCAATCCGATGCTGCTGCCTAGCTCTTCTTCTTCTCGGCACGCTTGATTTTCACGCCGCCCTTGGCCGCCTTGATGCGTTGGTCGGCCATCGTTTTCGTGTTCGGGTACGTCGCGGCTTTCTGCCAGTCGGTCATCGCGGCCGCGCTCTGATCGATGTCGTTCTCGGCATCGCCGCGCAACAGATACGTCTCGCCTTCCTGGCGCAGACCACCCTTGGATATCGCGCGCGTCAGCGCCTCGATCGCGTCCTTGGACTTGCTTGAGTAGAAGAGCAGGTAGCCGAGCTGATAATCGACGTTGCCGTCCTTCGCCATCGGCGAGGCCTTGCCGTAACCCTCGATCGCGCAGGCGTCGTCCTCGGCCTGCAGGCAGACGTCACCCTGCAGCTTGTAGATGTCGAACGTAGGCTGCACCACGCCCTTGGCGATGCCTTCTTTCAAGGTCGCCGCGGCGTCCTTGGGCTTCTCCGCAGCCGCATAGAGCTTGGCCAGCTGGACATAGTCGTCGCTGGTCGTGACCAGTCCCTGCGCCTTGGCCTTGGCCATCAGATCGAGCGCCTGCTGCGGCTTGTCGCCTTGGATGTAGATCGTCGCGAGCTGATTGAGCAGTTTCTTGTTGTTCGGATCCTTGGCGATCTGCTGCTGCACGAGCTGCGCTGCCTGATCGAACTGATTGAGCGCGAAATAACTCGCCATCAGGATCTGCGTCCAGCTGTCGTTCGGCTTGTCCGACATCGAGATCGCTTTCTTCATCGCGTCGACGGCCGGCTGGTACTGATCCAGACGGTAATAGGCGTTGCCCTTCAGGGCGAGCTCGTCGGCGGTTTCCTTGCCGCTCAACTTCTGCCACTGCTCCAGCGTCGCCAGGCCTTCCTGATACTTCTCGTCCTGCAACTGCAGCTGGGCGATCGTCAGGATGATCGAGAAATGCTGCGCATTGGTCAGTCCGTCGATCTCGACCGCCTTCTTGTATTCGGCGATCGCCTCGGCGCTCTTGTCCTTGTCGTAGTAGATCTGACCCTGCAGCTGGTGCGCGAACGACTGCGCGTATTTGCTCGCCTTGGAATTGGCGAGGACTTTTTCGACCAGCGGCTGCGCCTCGTCCGGCTTGTTGTCATTGACGAGATCGGCGGCCTTGTTGAGGTCGCGTTGATCGCCCGACGACATCTCCGGCTTCGGCTCGATACGCGTCGCGTACGGGTACTCGTTCTCGACCTTCTTGGTGTCCTTGGCGAACGCTCCGCCGGCCAACGCCAGACTGACGACGCAGACTGCCGCAAGAATCGATTTCGAGACCTTCATGGTGATCACCTCGATAAACTACGAAGACCGTCGGAGTTTACGCCCGGCGGCGGAAAAAGGGCGCAGAGGGTAACGCTGGGGCGATGAACTGCACAAGCGCCGCGCCCGGGGCATCCATGCTGCGGCGCAGCAGCCGTACGCCGCGCGGACGGCTGCTTTCCCGAGCGAGGGCCGTCTAGACGGCTAGACGTCCAGATTCGCCACGCGCAGCGCGTTTTGCTCGATGAAGGCCCGGCGCGGTTCCACGACATCGCCCATCAAGGTCGAGAAGATCTGATCGGCGGCCACGGCGTCCTCGATGCTGACCTGCAGCAAACGGCGCGTGTCAGGGTTCACCGTGGTTTCCCACAGCTGCTCCGGATTCATTTCGCCCAGCCCCTTGAATCGCTGGATCGCGCGGCCGCGCTTGGCTTCGTCCATGAGCCATTCGTAGACCTGCGCAAACGTGGAAACGGCCTGCGATTTGCCGCCACGCCGGATCTGCGCACCCGCCTGGATGAGCTCGGCGATCTGTGCCGACGCATCGATGATCGGCTTGAACTCGCCAGCGGTGAGAAATCCGGCCGGCAGCATCTGTGTGTGGCGCAAACCGTGCTGATCGCGATCGATCACCAGGGCGGGACCATGCCCCTCGCTGGCGGGCTGGATACGCAAGGCATAGCGCGGGCGGCCGAGACCGGACGCCGCCAGTGCGGTCTGCAAGCGCGCGACCCAGGCTTCCAGCGCGGCCGTGTCCTGCCAGCCGTCGGCCGCGAGAGGCGCATTCAGCAGCGCATGCAGCAGCGCGGCGTCGAAACGGAAACTCAGGCGTTCGATCTGGTCGAGCGCAGTGCGATACGTCGCCATCAGGCTCTCGAGGCCGGTGCCGCTCACGCCCGGTGCGTCGGCGCTGTACACGAGTTCGGCGCCATCGACCGCATTCGAGATCAGATAGGCATTCAGCGCAGCATCGTCTTTCAGATACAGCTCCTGCTTGCCCTGCTTCAGCTTGTACAGCGGCGGCAGGCCGATATACACATGACCGCGCTCGATCAGCTCGGGCATTTGCCGGTAGAAGAACGTCAGCAGCAGCGTGCGGATATGCGATCCGTCGACGTCGGCATCGGTCATGATGATGATGCGGTGGTAACGCAGCTTGTCGACGTTGAACTCGTCCTTGCCGATGCCGGTGCCGAGCGCGGTAATCAGCGTGCCAACCTCGGCGCTGCCGAGCATGCGATCGAAACGCGCGCGCTCGACGTTGAGGATTTTGCCCTTCAGCGGCAGGATCGCCTGGTTCTTGCGATTGCGGCCCTGCTTGGCCGAACCGCCGGCCGAGTCGCCCTCAACGATGAACAGTTCACTCAGCGCGGGATCCTTCTCCGAGCAGTCGGCCAGCTTGCCGGGCAGACCTGCGATATCGAGTGCGCCCTTGCGCCGCGTCATCTCGCGCGCCTTGCGCGCCGCTTCGCGCGCACGCGCCGCATCGACGACCTTGGCGGCGATGGCGCGCGCCTCGGCGGGATTTTCCAGCAGAAACTCTTCGAGTTTCTGGTTGACGATCGCTTCAACGATGCCCTTGACCTCGCTCGAGACGAGCTTGTCCTTGGTCTGCGAGGAAAACTTCGGATCCGGCACCTTGACCGACAGCACCGCGATGAGGCCCTCGCGCATGTCGTCGCCGGAGAGTGCGACCTTGGCGGTCTTCTGCAGGCCCGCCGCCTCGATGTAGTTCGACAAGGTGCGTGTCAGCGCGCCGCGAAAACCGGCCAGATGGGAGCCGCCGTCTTTCTGCGGAATGTTGTTGGTGAAGCAGAACACCGTTTCCTGATAGGCGTCGGTCCACTGCATCGCCAGATCGACGGTCGTCCCTTCGTTCTGCGCCGTAAACGTGATCACTTTCGCGTGCAGCGGCGTCTTCAGCTGAGCCAGATGCTCGACGAACGAACGGATGCCGCCCTCGTACTCGAACACGTCGCGGCGATCGACCCGTTCGTCGATCAGTTCGATCTTGACGCCGGAATTAAGGAACGACAGCTCGCGCAAGCGCTTGGCAAGGATGTCGTAGTGAAACTCGATTTCCGAAAACGTACCCAGGCTCGGGTGGAAACGCACCGTGGTGCCACGGCGTGTGGACGGACCGACGACTTTCAGAGGGTACAACGGCTCGCCATGCGCGTATTCCTGCTGGTGTTCGAACCCATCGCGGTAGATCGTCAGCCAGAGGTGATCAGACAGCGCGTTGACCACCGAGACGCCGACGCCGTGCAAACCGCCGGAGACTTTGTAGCTGTTGTCGTCGAATTTGCCACCGGCGTGCAGCACGGTCATGACGACCTCGGCTGCGGAACGCCCTTCTTCTTCCTGGATGTCGACCGGAATGCCGCGGCCGTTGTCCTCGACGCTCGCCGATCCGTCCGTGTGCAGGCGCACGACGACATGATCGCAGTAACCAGCCAGCGCTTCGTCGATCGAGTTGTCGACGACCTCGAACACCATATGATGGAGACCCGTGCCATCGTCGGTATCGCCGATATACATGCCTGGCCGCTTGCGGACGGCTTCAAGGCCCTTCAAAACCTTGATTTTACTGGAATCGTATTGGTCGCTCATGAGGCTCCGGATTACGCGCGCAGTGTGCGGCGCGCGAAGCGCGCCCGAGCACACGGGGAACCTTGCAATTATAGCAGTCTTGTGACGTGGCCTTGTTCCACGTGGAACCTCGTCAGCCGCACGCCCTGCTTCTCAATAGCCTCCGGCTCCTGTGTCCCGGTAACGAGCACCTGCAACGCCGAGGCCGCGACTGAGGCGACGATGCGCTTCTGATGGTCGGAATCGACCTCAGAGGCGAGGTCGTCCAGGCACAAAATCGGCCATTCGCCCGAGGTCTGCTGGAATAACTGGGCCTGCGCCATCACCGCCGCAAACGCGCACAGCTTTTCCTGCCCGCGCGACAGGTGTTCGCGCCGCGGGGCGTACTCGAACGCGATGGACCAGTCGGCCCGGTGCGGCCCGCTCGCCGTGTAACCTCGGGCGAGGTCACGTCCGCGTTGTACGCCGAGGAGATCTACAAAATCGCGACCGGGTTCATAGCCTGGCTCGAACCGAACCTGGGCGTCTCCGAGTTCGCCCAACAAACTCGCGAGCAAATTTGCGATCAACGGCTCCAGTAACCTGAAATACCGTTCCCTCATCTGCGCGAGCGGCCCCGCGGCTTGCGCCAATTCATGGTCCCAGGCGTCGAGCGCTGAGGATGATGAGTCCGCCCGCAACAACGCATTGCGCTGCTTCAGCGCCCGCTGGTAGCGACGCCAAACCGATAGAAACTCGTGTTCCACGTGGAACACGCCCCAATCGAGAAAGCGCCGGCGCTCTTCGGACGCACCGGATATCAGCTCGTGCGATCCCGGTTCAAAACACAGGACAGCCGCATGACGCATCAATTCCGCTGCGGGCACGACCTCGCCTTCGAGCCGCGCCTCCAAGCCAGCGCCGTTCCGTGCGAGACCAACGCGCCGGCTCGTCGAGTGCTTCGCATCGTGCAGTTCTCCGAACACGGTATAGCCGTTGGCGCCTCTGCGCACCAGGGCGTCCTTCAACGACGTCCGGAATGAACGCCCATGCGAAAGCAAGAAAGCGGCTTCGAGAACGCTGGTCTTGCCGGCGCCGTTTGCGCCGAGAAACAGGTTCCAGTCCGGTGCGGGTTCGATCTCGATGTGCTCGAACACCCGCAGGTGATCGATGCGAAGCCGCCGCAATTCCATCAACTCACCCGTTCTGGGCGGTGGAGCGGCGGCACGGATCCTTCATGACAAGGCAGACAATCCCCGTCAGAGACGCAGCGGCATGATCACGTGCCGGATTTCTTCCGAATCGGTCTTGCGCACCAGGCAGCTCGACTGGCCGTCACGCAGACAAACGAGCACTTCGTCGCCAGTGATCGCGCCGAGCGCATCGAGCAGATAGTTCACGTTGAAGCCGACACTGAGTTCGGCCACGCCGGTCTTTGCCTCGACTTCCTCGACGGCTTCTTCCTGCTCCGGGTTGTGCGCAACGATGCGCAGACGGTTTGGCCCGACTTCCAGCTTCACGCCGCGATATTTTTCGTTCGACAGGATTGCAGCGCGCTGCAGCGCGGCGCGCAGCTCATCGCGCTGCACGCGCACTTCCTTGTCGGCGCCGATCGGAATGACCGCCTCGTAATCCGGGAAGCGGCCGTCGATGAGCTTGGACGTGAACGTCACACCGCCGCGGCGCACGCGCAGGTGATTGCGCGCGAATTCCAGTTCGACCGTGCCATCGCCCGGCTCGAACAAGCCTTGCAGCTCGACGACGCCCTTGCGCGGCACGATGACCTGTCGCGGCGCGGCGATCTTCGTCTCGACGCGCGTTTCTGCAAGGGCCAGCCGGTGCCCGTCCGTCGCCACGCAGCGCAGTACGTGCTCGCGCAGGTCGAGCAACATGCCGTTGAGGTAGTAACGAACGTCCTGGTGCGCCATCGCAAACGCGGTGCGGTCCATCAGTTCCTTGAGCGTCGCTTCCGACAGCGTGACGCGCTCTACCAGTTCGATGTTTTCGATAACCGGAAATTCGGTTGCCGGCAGCGTCGCGAGCGTGAAGCGGCTGCGTCCGGCGCTCACGGTGACTCGATCGCCGTTCTGGTCGAGCTTGATGCGGCAGCCGTCGGGCAACGCCCGGCAGATATCGAACAGCTTTCGCGCGGGCACGGTGATTTCCCCGGCCTCGAGATCGTCGGCCTCGGTCCGCGCGATCATTTCGACTTCGAGATCCGTACCTGTCAGCGCGACACCACTGGCGTCGACGACCACCAGCAGATTGGCCAGCACCGGAAGCGTCTGTCGCCGCTCCACGACACCGACGACCTGCTGCAGTCGTTTCAGGAGTGCTTCGCGCTGGATGCTGAATCGCATGATCTGCCGGTCCTGTTGTTGGTTTTTCTTTATGTGGAACGTTTAGTGGTGGTAGGTGCTGTTGGTAACCGAGAAAAGCTCATAAAAAGAATAAAAATCAGATGCTTACTCGTGTAATCCGCGCGGGAGGAAAGCCCGGTACGCCTGTGGGCGATCTGTGGATAATAATCTGGCGTCGCGTTCAGCACAGCTTGTCCACAGCTTGCCATGCCGTTTTCCCGAGGCTCCGCTGGCGGTTCATTCCGTCAACGTTCTGATCAACTTGTCCCAATCCTGGCGCAGCTTGCCGTCGGTCTCGCGCATGTCGCGAATCGTCCGGCACGCATGCAGCACCGTCGTATGGTCGCGACCACCGAATGCGTCGCCGATTTCCGGCAGGCTGTGCTCGGTCAATTCCTTTGCCAGGCTCATCGCCATCTGCCGCGGCCGCGCGATCGAACGGCTGCGTTTCGCCGACAGCAGATCGGTCAGGCGTAGCTGGTAGTAGTCTGCCACGGTCTTTTGGATGTTAGGGATCGTGATCGCCTGCGCATGCACGGTCAGCAGATCGCGCAACGTCTCCTGCGCGAACTCGAGGCTGATGCCGCGACCTTCGAAGTTCGCGCGCGCCACCAGCGTGTTGAGGGCGCCTTCCAGGTCGCGAACGTTCGAACGCATGCGCTTGGCCATCAGCACCGCGACTTCTTCCGGCAGCTCGACACCTTTCATCTGCGCCTTGGCCAGCACGATCGCTGCGCGCGTTTCGAAGTCCGGCGGTTCGATCGCGACGCTGAGACCCCAGCCGAGGCGCGATTTCAAGCGCGGTTCGAGATTGTCGACTTCCTTCGGATAGCGGTCGCACGTGAGGATGATCTGCTGCTTGCCCTCGAGCAGTGCATTGAACGTGTGGAAGAACTCTTCCTGCGTGGTGTTCTTGCCGGCGAAGAACTGGATATCGTCGATCAGCAGCGCGTCGACCGAGCGGAAGCGCCGCTTGAAGTCGTCCATGCCCTTCTGTTGCAGCGCGCGCACCATGCCGCTGACGAACTGCTCGGAGCGCAGATACAGCACCTTCACGTCCGGACTGTGCGCGCGCATCAGATTTCCAGCTGCATGCATCAGGTGCGTCTTGCCGAGCCCGGTGCCGCCGTACAGCAGCAGCGGGTTGTAGGCGCGGCCTGGGTTCATTGCGACTTGCGTCGCAGCCGCCTTGCCGAGCTGGTTCGACTTGCCTTCGACGAAGTTCTCGAACGTGTAGTGCGGGTCCAGGCTGGGCTCGGCCGCGGCGCGGTCCACCGGCTTCGGGCGAAGTGCCGTGCGCGGTACCTCGCGCGGCACCGGGCGGCGGGCCCCGACCATCACATTGACCGCCACCGGGCCGCCGCTGAGGTGTTCTAGCACTTCCATGATCGGGCCTAAGAAGCGCTCGCGCACGGTCTCCATCGTGTATTCGTTCGGCGCCCACAAGGTGAAGCCGGACTCCTCCTCGCTGACCTGCAGGGGTGCCAGATAGGTGTGCATGTCCTCCGTGCTGAATTCCGCCTCGAGGCGGGAAAGACAGCGTCGCCAAAGCTCGCTCATGGGTCGGTGCGGTTCCAGGGTGCCGGGATCGGCCGAAGCTGCGGCGGGCCGATCGGAAAGACCGCGCAGTCTAACAGGCTGCGCCCCGGCTTGACGCGCGCGCGCAGCAGCACCTATCATCCGCGCCCTTTTCGCATTCCCTGGCGTTACGCTCATGGCCACCAAGCGCACCTATCAGCCCAGCAACCTCAAGCGCGTGCGCGACCACGGCTTTCGCGCCCGTATGAAGACCCGCGGTGGCCGCAAGGTCATCAACGCGCGCCGCGCCAAGGGCCGCAAGCGTCTCGCGGTCTGATCCCAGCCGCACAGCGATGGCGCCCGCGCCGTTTCCGCGTGCGGCGCGCCTGCTTCGAGCCCAGGATTTCACCCATCTGCGCACGGCCGGTCGTCGCATCGGTACGCAGCATCTGAGCGCCCAGGTCGCCGTCAATACGCAAGACGGTGCACGTTTGGGTCTCGCCATTTCCAAGCGCGTTTCTAAAAGTGCCGTGCGGCGCAATCGCATCAAGCGTCTCGCACGCGACAGTTTCCGCCGCATCCGCGGCACATTGCCGGCCGTCGACATCCTGTTGATCGCGCGTTTCAGCGCCGATCAGGAAGACAACGCCAGCCTGCGCGCCGAACTTGCGCGCCTGTGGCAGCGCATTGCGACGTTGAACCCCGCCGTGCCCACCGGCACAATGCGCGACTGACTTCCGGCGCCGCGCCGCAACCCCGCGCGTCAGCCAAGCCCCACGCCTATCAAGGATCGTTTCGGCCCCGCGCAGCGCGCGGGACCGGCCGCACCGCGCAGGCGACATCCGACCCTATCGCGTTCACCGATCCCGCCATGACGAGCCCACGCAACCTCCTTCTGATCGCCCTCTTGTTCATCAGCTACATGCTCTGGACGCAGTGGCAGCAGGACTACGACAAACCCGCGGGCGCAATCCCTGCGGCGGCGACTGCGGCATCGACGGAAAACCCGGCCGCACCCGCGGTGCCGTCGACCGCGGATGTTCCGAGTGCCGGCACGCCGCCGTCGACGACACCCGCAAATGTGGCCGATGCGCCAGCGACGGCGACAACAACGCCCGCGGCGCGCGTGGTCGTGACCACCGATCTGCTGCGCGTCGAAATCGACCCGCATGGCGGCAACATCGTCGTCGCCGACCTGCTCGCGTATCCCCAGCAGCCGAAAGACTTCACCCATCCGGTGCGTCTGCTCGATGATCGCGCAGCGACCTTCTTCGTCGCGCAGAGCGGTCTGGTCAGCAGCACCGGTGCGGCGCCGGATCATCAGGCGACCTTCATCGCCGAGAAGACCGCCTACAGTCTCCCTACCGACGCCGAGACGCTCGAAGTGCCGCTGACATGGACCGACGCCTCCGGACTCGCCGTGCGCAAGGTGTTCGTGTTCAAGCGCGCCAGCTACGCCATCGAGCAGCGTCAGGAAATCACCAATAACGGAACGGCGAGCTGGAGCGGCAACGCCTACCGCCAGCTGCAGCGCGTGCCGCCGATCATCGATACCAGCGGCATCAAGGGCTACAGCAATACCGAGCGCTACAGCTTCGTCGGTGCAGCGTGGTATGCCGCCGGCAAGTTCGAGAAGCTCAAGTTCGACAACTTCGCGAAAGAACCGCTCGACAAGAGCATCAGCGGCGGCTGGGCTGCGCTGCTGCAGCATTACTTCTTCGCTGCGTGGATTCCGCCGGCGACCGAGACTGATCAGTACGTGACCAAGCTGGTGCCGGTCGGCGACACGCATCGCTACCTGATCCGTACCTTGTCGCCGGCGATCACGGTTGCGGCCGGCGAGAGCAAGACCGACAACGCGCGCCTGTATGTCGGTCCGAAATTGCAGAGCACGCTCGACCAGGTCGCACCGGGCCTGTCGCTGACCGTCGACTACGGCGTGTTCACCGTGATCGCCGAGCCGCTGCACTGGATCCTGGCGCAGCTGCACAAGCTGACCGGCAACTGGGGTTTTGCGATCATTCTGCTGGTGCTGCTGATCAAGGCGGCGTTCTTCAAGCTCAGCGAAACGCAGTTCCGCTCGATGGCGAAGATGCGCAAGCTGCAGCCGCGCATCGAGGCATTGAAGGAGCGCCACGGCGACGATCGCCAGAAAATGAATCAGGCGATGCTCGAGCTGTACCAGAAGGAAAAGGCCAATCCGCTCGCCGGCTGCCTGCCGATGGTGATCCAGATTCCGGTGTTCTTCGCGCTGTACTGGGTGCTGCTGGAAAGCGTCGAACTGCGCCAGGCGCCTTTCATCGGCTGGATCCAGAACCTGACCGCGCCCGATCCGTACTACGTGCTGCCGGTGCTCAACGCGGTCGTGATGATCGCGACGCAGTACCTCAGCCCGACCACCGGCATGGATCCGACGCAGGCGAAGATGATGAAGGTGATGCCGGTGATCTTCTCCGTGCTGTTCGCCTTCTTCCCGGCCGGCCTGGTGCTGTACTACGTCGTCAACGGCGGCCTCTCGCTGCTGCAGCAGTGGATCATCACCAAGCGCGTCGAAGCCGGCGAGACCAAGACGGCGAAGGCCTGAACGGCGTAGCGCCTTGATGCGATGAACGCGCGTGCCGACACCATCGCTGCCGTGGCGAGCGCGTCGGGCGCCGGCGGCGTCGGCGTGCTGCGCATCTCCGGTCCGCTCGCCGGCAGCATCGTACAAACCCTGCTCGGCCGCGCTGCGGCCGCACGGCACGCGCACTATGCCGCGTTTCGCGATCGCGACGGAGCGATCATCGATCGCGGCCTGCTGCTGTGGTTTCCCGCACCGCGCTCCTACACCGGCGAAGACGTGCTCGAACTGCAGACGCACGGCAGCCCGGTCGTGCTGCGCCTGCTGCTCGCGCGCGTGGTCGAGCTCGGCGCGCGGCACGCGCGTGCCGGCGAATTCTCCGAGCGCGCGTTCCTCAACGGCAAGCTCGATCTCGCCCAAGCCGAAGCAGTCGCCGATCTCATCGCGAGCGGGTCGGAAGCGGCCGCACGCGCCGCGCAACGCAGCCTCGACGGCGCGTTCTCCGAGCGCGTGCATGCGCTGACTGCTGCGGTGATCCGCTTGCGCAGCTACATCGAAGCCGCCATCGATTTTCCGGACGAAGACATCGACTTCCTCGCCGCGCCGCAACTGGCGCGCGAACTCGGCGAGCTGCGCAATCAGCTCGCCGATTTGCTCGCCTCCGCGCGCCGCGGCGTACGTCTTGCCGATGGTTTGCACGTGGTCATCGTCGGCCGTCCGAACGTCGGCAAATCGAGCCTGTTGAACGCCCTCGCGGCGAGCGAACGCGCGATCGTCACCGAAATCGCCGGCACCACGCGCGATGTGCTGCGCGAAACCATCGACCTCGACGGCATCGCGCTGACTTTGGTCGACACCGCGGGCCTGCGCGACGCCGGCGACATCGTCGAACGCGAAGGCATCCGTCGTGCGCGCGCGGAACTCGAACGCGCCGATCTCGCCTTGCTCGTCACCGATGCGGTACACGCAGCCGATGACCTCACCCTGCTCGCCGAAGTGCCGGCGCAGGCCGCGCGCATCGTCGTGCACAACAAGATCGATCTCGGCGGTGCCGCGGCGCAGCGCGCGACGCGCGACGATGCCGAGCACATCTGGCTGTCGGCGCGCAGCGGCGCCGGCCTCGATCTGCTCATCGCCGAACTCAAGCGTCACGCGGGTTACGGTGAAGCCGGCGACGGTGCATTCAGCGCACGTGCGCGTCATGTCGCTGCACTCGAACGCGCGCGCGATTTGCTCGCAGCGGCGGAGAGTGCATTGACGGTTCAGCGCGCGGGTGAGCTGGCTGCCGAGGAACTACGCCAGGTGCAGCACGCGTTGGGGGAGATCACCGGCGAGTTCAGCAGCGAGGACCTGCTGGGGTCGATTTTCTCGTCGTTCTGCATCGGGAAGTAATGCAGTCCCCGCCCAACCCGCACCCTGCTCGGGCATCATGCGCGCATGCCCGCACCGCCTGATTTCCGCCTCTACTCCAGCAACGCGCTCGACGTCCTCGCCGCGCTGCTCGCAGAAGAACTGCGCGTCACACCGGTCGGCGCGGGCCTGCTCGATCCCGATACGATCCTGATCCCGCAGCCGTCGATGCGGCGCTGGCTGCAGAAGACCTTGGCCGAGCGCTACGGCATCGCGGCGAACCTGCGTTTCCTCGCGCCGGGGCAATTCGTCGGCGAGGTGCTGGCGGCGAATCTGCCCGATGCCGAAGATGCGGTCACGATCGATCCGGCGCGTTTGCAATGGCGCCTGTACGCGGCGCTGCGCGATCCCGGTCTGCTCGCGCAGCCGGCATTCGACGCTGCGTTGCGCGGCTATCTTTCGGGTGCCGACGCCGAGCTCAACGCATGGTCGCTCGCGCACGGGCTCGGCGATGCGTTCACCAAGTATCAGGCGTGGCGGCGCGACTGGTTGCTGCGCTGGGATCGCGGCGCCGACGCGGACGATTGGCAGGCGCTGCTGTGGCGTCAGGTGACGCGTGGACGCCGGCATCGCGCGCAGGCGATCGATGCGTTCCTGCGTCAGCATGCCGGCGCGAATGCGCCGCCGCCGACCGGTCTGCCGCCGCGCGTGTTCGCGTTCGCCTGTCTCAATGTGTCGCCGGATGTGCTGCATGTGCTGGCGACGGCCGCGCGCGCGACGACCTTGCATTTCTATCTGCCGACGCCGACGCGCAAATACTGGGGTGACTTGCCGGATCTGCGCGAGCGCATTGCCGCGGGCGCTCTGGAAGCACCGGACGGCGGCGACAACCCGCTGCTCGCGGCGTGGGGGCGCGCCGGTCGTGACTTCATCGCGACCTTGTTCTCGTACGAGATCGTGGCGCCGCGCGAGATCGAGGCCTATGCCCCGACGGATCCTGTACAAGGCCTGTTGCGGCGCTTGCAGCGCGACGTCCTCGAACGCCGCGCTGCGGCGCCGCCGCTGCTGGCGACCGCAGCGATCGACAGCGACCGCTCGCTGCAGATCCACGCTTGCCATACACGCCTGCGCGAAGTGCAGGTGCTGCACGATCAATTGCGCGCGCTGCTCGAAGACCAGACGGATCTGGAGCCACGCGATATCGCGGTGATGGCGCCCGACATCGACGCGTATGCGCCGTATGTCGCCGCCGTGTTCGGCGGTGCGCAGGGTACGAGTCGCTTCATTCCGTACACGCTCGCCGACGGCAGCATGAGCGCGCTGTCGCCGTTGGCCGATCTGTTCCTGCGTCTGCTCGAACTGCCGCAGGCGCGCCTGACCAGCAACGAAGTGCTCGACCTGCTCGCGCTGCCGGGCGTGCGGCGCCGTTTCGAACTCGACGACGACGCGCTCGACCAGGTGCGCGCCTGGGTCGCGGCGGCGGGTGCGCGCTGGGGCATCGACGAAGATCATCGCGCGCGTCTCGGCGCGCCGCGCGAACATGCCTACACCTGGCGCTACGCCCTCGATCGCTTGCTGCTCGGCTATGCCGGCGGCGCCGACGACGACATCGATGGGGTTGCGCCGTGGCCGCATCTGGAAGGCGCCGCGCTGCTCGCGCTCGATGCGCTGATCCGCCTGCTCGACCTGCTCGAACGCGCGGCGCGCGACCTGGCCGCCGCGCAAACCGCGGAGGAATGGCAGCGCCGACTCAGCGTGCTGCTCGAAGACCTGCTGCCCGAGTTCAGTCTCGATGTCGCCGAGCGGCGCGCGCTCGACCACGTGCTCGGTGAACTCCAGGCGTTC
>Ga0247776_10000051_pt1 | contig 36385 bp, 35 predicted proteins | sample UWRJL199509C5_FD_179912 | JGI IMG/M metagenome (GOLD analysis project Ga0247776, IMG submission 179912) | Plant litter microbial communities from Arlington Agricultural Research Station in Wisconsin, United States - UWRJ-L199-509C-5 | ecosystem: Environmental > Terrestrial > Plant litter >...
CGCGGTCGCGGCTGAAGTCCAGCTCCTGGGTCTGCCACTGCTGCCGCTCCCAGAGGTCGTAGAGCTCGACGTAGCTCAGCAGCTTGATCTCCGAGGTGCGGTCGGCGGCCTCGTTCAGGGCCGGATCGGCGGTCGCCTGGAAGTCCGAGCGCTCGGTCCTCGACTGCGTCCCGGTGGTCGGTTTCGCCTCCATCGTCTGCCCCTACACGGTGTGCGTCTGCCCAGGGTCGAGGACGACCACCTGGGAGGAGGTCTTCGACTCGACCTCGGCCTTGAAGGCGTCGGTGTCGGTCTCGATCGCGGGGAAGGTGTTGAAGTGGATCGGGATCACGGTGCCGGCGCCGATGAACTCGCAGGCGACCACCCCGTCGTGGCGGTCCATCGTGTAGTGACCGCCGATCGGCAGCAGGGCGATGTCGACCGGGTTGCGTTCGGCGATCAGCTTCATGTCGCTGAACAGGCAGGTGTCGCCGGCGTGGTAGATGGTCTTGCCGCCGATGTTGATCAGCAGCCCGGCCGCGGTTCCGATCGCGGTCCCGTGCTCGGCGCTGAACAGAGCCTCTTCGTGCCCGGGCAGGGTGCTGGTGTGCCAGGCGGGGACGAGCTTGATCCAGCCCCAGTCGAAGGAGACCGTGCCGCCGAGGTTGGGGTCGCTGAGCGCCTCGATGCCCCGGGCTTTCAGCCATTCCGCCAGCTCGACGATGGCGACACAGTGGGCGCCGGTGCGCTTGGCGACCGGGACCGCGTCGGCCATGTGGTCGGCGTGGCCGTGGGTGATCGCGATGACGGTCGGCTCGACCTCCTCGGCGGTGGCCACCGCGGCCGGGTTGTTCGGCTTCAGGAACGGGTCGACGAGGACGGTCGTCTCCCCCTCGCTCAGCTCGAAGCAGGAATGCCCGTGGTACTTGATCTCCATCAGCTCGCTCCTCCCGGATCAGCGGTTTCGGTTCTGTCGGTGCTGCTCAGCTCTTCCTTCAGTGCCCAGCCGACCGCGACCCCAACCATCATCCCCATCCTCGCCTCCTCGGCGAGCAGGGCGCGGACCGCGGCGATCCGCTCGTCCGGGTCGGGCAGGGTGGCGGCCTTGAGGGACTCGTTTTCGTGCGGCTCGCCGAACCAGCCGCCCTCCGCCAGCGCGGCCGCGAGGACCTTCTGCAGCTGCGGTGCGGACCGGGCGACGACCTGCTCGGCCGCGGAGAAACGCTCCGGGGCGAGCAGTCGCTCGATCGCTGCTTCCAGCTCCCTCTCGTCAGGCACGACTTAGGAGCCTAGCCCCAAAGCGGGGCCGGCCCTACCCGCTGCGGTGGAAGGCGGTGACGAGGAGGCCGGCGAGGGCGCCGACGGCGGCGCCGGCCAGGCCCGCCCACCAGTCGGCGGTGGCGACGAAGAGCGGCAGCAGGAAGATGACCGCGGCCGAGACCGCGACCCCGACCGCGTCGTAGTCCTCGCCGATCGAGCCGCTGGCTTCGCTGCGGCGGATCACGAACCAGGCGGCGACCGCGCCCAGGGCCATCCCGTTGCCGCCGGCGATAACGGCGATGTCGTTCTGTGAGTCGGCAACGGACGCCCCGGCCAGCACCCCGAGCGAGCCGCAGGCAAGCAGCAGGACCAGGGTCGGCAGCGTTCCCAGGCGACGCTCGATCCCGGTGCCGAAGATCGCCAGGGCGATCGCGACGACGAACAGGTAGCCGACGTCGAGGTAGGCGAAGGGGGCCGAGAGGTAGCGCCACCAGTCCCCCTCGAAGGGGACGACGACGCCGCCGAAGCTGACCAGCCCGAAGCCGGTCGCCTTCTGGATCAGCAGCAGGATTGCCGAGGCGAGGACGATCGCGATCGTCGCGTAGGGGCGCTCGGTGGAGACCGGGAAGCTGACCCCGCCGGGCCGCGGCATCCGCCGCCGGCGCCGGCGCGGCTCCTGCGCCTCGAGGCCGTCGCCGCGGCGCTCCAGCTTCGGCGCCCGCTTGCGCAGCCGCGCCCCGCAGTACGGGCACTCGGTTACGTACGGACTGACCTCGGAGCCGCAGTTCTTGCAGATGACGCTGAGCTCAGTCTCGCTCATCCACCGAGGATACCCGCAGCCACTCGATTCCCAATTGGAATGCGATACTGCCGGGACAACCATCTTCTAGGAGGAACTGACGTGGAGCTGAAGAGTCTGACCGAGCAGAAATCGCTGCTGGAGGTCCTGCCGCCCGGCAAACGGGCCCGCCTGCACCGCCTTCTGTTCGAGTTCGGCCCGGGCAACGGAACCCTGATGCTGCTGCCGATCGACCAGGGAATCGAGCACGGCCCGCGGGACTTCTTCCCCAACCCGGCGTCGAAGGACCCCGACTACCAGTTCCGGCTCGCCGCCGAGGCCGGCTACTCGGCCCTCGCCTGCCAGATCGGGATGGCCGAGAAGTACTACCCCGACTACGCCGGCCGGGTGCCGCTGATCCTCAAGGTCAACGGCAAGACCGACCTCCCCTCCTCCTCCAAGGCCTTCTCGAGCTGCAACGCCAGCGTCGAGGACGGCGTCCGCCTCGGCGCCGACGCGATCGGCTACACCCTCTACGTCGGCTCCCCGCGCCAGGACGAGGACCTCGCCCAGCTGCGCCGCGTCCGCGAGGAATGCGACCGCTTCGGGATGCCGCTCGTCGTCTGGTCCTACCCGCGCGGCGAAGCGGTCGAGGCCAAGGGCGGTCAGAACTCCTTCTACGCGATCGACTACGCGGCCCGGATGGCGATGGAGATGGGGGCGGACGTGGTCAAGCTCAACATGCCGAAGATCGACTCCGGCAAGGACAAGGACGCCCCGGCGCCTTACAACGAGATGCAGGTCGACCAGACCGAGGCGATCCGACAGTGCGTCGAATCGGCCGGCCGGGCGCTGGTCGTCCTCTCCGGCGGCTCCAAGACCGATGACGAGACCGTGCTGACCAACACCCGCGAGGTGATGGAGGCCGGCGGCTCGGGCGTGATCTTCGGCCGTAACGTCTGGCAGCGCGAGTGGAACGAGGCGATCTCGATCGTCGAGCAGATCAAAGAGACGCTGCTCTCGAACGTTCGCCGCACTCCGTAGGCGGCGCCGTAGCGATGAGATCTGGCGGCTGGAGCAGCGTTCTGCTGCTCCTGCTCGCTGCCGTCGTGCTGCTGCGGCCGTGGGAGTCGTGGGACGCGCTGGGACAGGACGAGGGTCCGCGGGCGGCGACGGTGACCGTGACGCGGGTGGTCGACGGCGACACGGTCGAGGTGGACCTGGAAGGCGAGACCGAGGACGTCCGCTACATCGGCGTCGACACCCCGGAGACGGTCAAGCCCGGGGCGCCGGTCGACTGCTTCGGGCCGCAGGCCTCCGCCTTCAACCACCACCTGGTCGAGGGACGGCAGGTGCGGCTCGTCTTCGGCGTCGAGCGCCGCGACGTCTACGGCCGGCTGCTCGCCTACGTCCACCTCGGCGACCGCTTCGTCAACGCGATCCTGCTGAAACGGGGGCTGGCGCGGACGCTGACCATCCCTCCCAACGACCGCTACGCCGGGCGCTTCAAACGGCTTGAGATAGCGGCTTCGCGGGCCGGCCGGGGGCTCTGGGGCGCCTGCTGAAGCGTGAGCGAATTGTGAGCTGTGCAAGATCTTTTGCTACGGTGCCGCCTGGCCCTCGGGCCCCTTTCTTATGAGAATGCGACAGAGCATCTCCCAGTTCGAGACGGCGTTCGAGCAGGAGACCTACCTCGAGCGCCGGCGGCGCGAGCAGTTGCGCCGCCGCGCGGCCAACCGCTCCCGGGCGCGGAAAATCAACCGCGTCGAGCAGGACGGGAAGGTCCGTTTCAGCGTTCTTGCGGTCTGCCTCGCCGCGACGGTGATCGTCGTCGTCGTCGCGATGTTCGAGGCGCTCGCCTTCCTGATGGCCTAGGTACCCCTGCCTCCGCTCCTTCCATTGCCCTCCTTCAATAGACTCGCGCGCCGATGCCTCGACGCTCACTGAAGCCACAGCTGAACCAGATCCGCGCCTGGGTTCACCAGGGCCGCACCGACGCCTGGATCGCCCACCAGCTCGAAGTCACCGCGACCGAGCTGCGCGAGTTCCGCAAGCAGTACGACCTTTCGGCCGACGACGAGAGCGCCGGCGCCAGCGAAATCGACCTCCGTGACGAGATCGAAGCGGAGATCGAGGCCGCGACCGAGGCCGAGGAAGCCGAAGAGGCCGAGAAGGGCGAGGAGGACGATGGCGACGACGAGGAGGAGCGCGAGGAGCGTTCCCAGGGCGGCTCAGAGGGCGAGCCGGGTGCCGGTCGCCGTCGCCGCCGTCGCCGCGGTCGCCGCGGCGGTCGCGGGCGCCGCAAAGAGCTCGAGGCGACCTTCGACCACGGCGAGAGCGACGGCTACGGCCTCTGGCTCGACGCCGCGATCAAGGACAACCCCGTCTACACCGAGCACTGGGCCGGCAAACGCGACGTCACCGTCCGCGTCGAGGCCGACCAGATCGTCATCCGCCGCGCGGGCGCCGAGAACGGCAACGGCGAGGGTGGCGACGCCGAGTCCGACGACTCGGACGACTAGCTAGACGGGTAGCTGCCTGCCGCCGGCGAAGTCGGTGGCGCCCCTGAGGTACAGCCAGAAGGCCGCGTCGGCGAGCGCCTGCGAATCGCTGTCCAGCGACGGAGCGACGTCCAGGGCCACCTGCTGGGCCCAGTCGGTCCCCTCGCCGTAGAGGTCGGCCAGTTCGGCGGCGCTGAAGGTCGGGCCGATCCGGCGTCGCAGTTCTTCCCGGATCGCGTCGACGACGCGGTCGGAGAGCCGCCGCTGCCGCGGGTCGTCGATCGCCTGCAGCGACCGCCGTCCCTCCTCCCACTGGAAGAGCGCGTTCTCGATCGGATATGCCACGGGGGCGAGGTTACCCAGCCGGCGACGCCGGCAATCAGATCACCAGTTGCGAGGAGAGGACCAGGTGGACGTCGTCGCGTTCAGCGGCCAACTCATGAAGGCGGGGTGAAAATGCCGCCCGGTCGAAGAAGTAGAGCTGCGCGCCGGATGCGTCGAGCTCCGAGCGGATCGTTTCCAGCTTGTCGAGCTCGCCCGCATCGTGGACGTGGTCAGGGTTGTCCCCGTCGGGCCACTTGCAGGAACCGAGCGCGACGACTTTGCCCTCCTCGTCGATCGCGGCAACATCGGCCTCGAAGCTTCGGCTGCGAGTCTCTCCGCCTTCCCACCGGCGAAGCTGACCCCACCAGCTCCCCACCTCGACGGCGTCCTCGACGTTTTCGAGAGTCCAGTGACGGCAGACCTGCTCGAAAGCGTCCTCGGAGACGAACTTGTCGAGCTGGGGAAGAATGCCCTCGGTGAGATAGCGGTCGGCATCGCGACGAGTCTGAAGGCGACTCTCCCGCGGCGCCACGAACCGAAACCAAAAGCGCAGGAAGGGATCGGTGATCGCGTAGTGGACCTTCTTGCCGGAGGGATGGGTTACGGGATAACGGCGTTCGACCAGACCCATTCCCTCGAGCGTCTCGAGGAACGGTCTGGCTTCCTCCGCACGGGTGCGGCCGATCCGCTGAGCGATCTCGTTCAGCCTGGTAGTTCCGCCGGCAATCGCCCGAAAGCACGACATGTACGTGTCGACGTCGCGGAGTCGGCTCTCCTGCGCGAGCAGGAAACGCGGCTCCTCGCGCAACAGGCCGTCCGGATAGAGGATCGCTCGTTTGATCGCCTCGGACAGGTCGCTTTCGCTGTCGATCTCCTTCAGGTAATAGGGAACACCGCCGAAGACGCCCCAGGCCCGGATCTGGTCGTCGACCGTCCAGCCCTCGGTGAACGGGGCGATGTCGGCAAAGCCGAAGGGCCGTAGTCGCAGCGATCCGGTGCGACGGCCGTAGGTGGTGGCGCCATAACCGACGACGGCATCCTCGAAGAAGCTCACCTCGGATCCCGACAGGCATAGCAGGAGATCGGGGTTGTCCCCGTGTTCGAGGATGAAGCGATTCAGGAGCGAGCCGATCTCGGGCTCCTGACGAGCGATGAACTGAAACTCGTCGAGGACGATCATGGTCTGGCCTTCTTCCAGGAGCTCGCCGAACCCGGCAAAGGCAGCGCGCCAGTTGGTCAGCGGCTGCTCGATGTACATGCGCTTGCCGGTGAAGCGAGCCAGTTCTGCAGTCAAATCCTCAAGCTGGTCCTGACGGCTGCCGGAGGTCGCCTCGAAGTAGAACTGTCGGCAACGCTCGCCGAAATGCAGGAGCAGTTGGCTCTTGCCTACCCGGCGGCGCCCGTAGAGCACGAAGTACTCCGCGCGCGTGGATCGGAGCCGTTCGTCGAGAGCAGCCAACTCTTCGGTGCGATTGTAGAAATCCATCGACAGTTAACTGTACTACAAACTACTATTTTGTAGCGCAGTTTATGAGTCGGGCGTCTGTGGGATTTCGTGGAGCGGGGCGTTGGGCGGGCCACAGGCGGCGGGGTCGAGCTGTCCCTCGACGCGCCAGACGGTCACCGGGCCGCTGCGCAGGATCGGGCTGACGGCGTCCTCGCCGCGCAGCCAGCGCGCCTCCGGCGAGGGGACGGGGTCGCCCGGGTGAAGGAAGTTGAGATAGGGCGAGGTGACCAGGTAGTCGAGGTCGGCGGCGTTGACCGCGGCGCGGAAGCCGGCACAGGTGGGGATTGCGTTGAAGGCGCCGTGTGGGCCGTCTTCGCCGAGGTAGCGGACGCGGTTGCTGAGGTTGGTGCCGTAGAAGCCGTAGCCGGCGAAGCCGGCGGTGGTGCCGGCGAGGCCGATGCGGGCGTCCTCGACCCCGCGCGCCCAGCGGTAGGCGTCGTCGAGGTTCATCCCAGGAATCCGTTCCTCGGCGGACCCGGTGTTGGCGAAGCGGTTCTCCAGGTAGTGGCGCTGGACCGGGTAGCCGAGCCCGACCAGGAGGAGGAGCAGGGCGGCGCCTGCGCCCACCAGCGCGGCGGCGATAGTGCCCCGGCCGCGCAGGTAGAGCAGCAGCGCGGGCAGCAGCACGGCGAGGACGACCAGGAGGAAGGCGAAGACGCGGGCCTTGTCGTGGAGGGAGTCGTCGGGCCGGTCGGTGACGAGGAAGACCAGGACCAGGATCCCCAGCAGCCACCACTGGCGCTTCTCGCCGTCGAGCCCGCGGTCGAGTGGCAGCAGGACGATCCCCGCCAGCAGGGCCGGGATCACGTAGCGGATGTTGATCCCGAAGCCGACCGGTTCTCCCTCCGCGCCCGCGGCGCTGAGCGGGGTGAAGAGGTAGGCGAGGAGCCCGAAGAGGGCCACGGCGCCGATCCAGCGCACGACCCGGTCGCGGCCCCGTAGGACAGCAATCAGCGCAGCGACAGCGGCCGCGGCGACGACCAGCGGCCAGAGCGCCCCGAAGGCCTCGTGCAGGCCGGGGCCGAAGTACTCGCGCCAGACGCCGGTGTCGGTCGCGTAGTGGACGATGTTGAAGTCCGGCCTCCCTTCCTGCAGCCGCTCGGGGTGCGGCAAGGAGATCGGCCCCAACGAGTGCACCTCGGGGATCGGGTTGCCGGCGACGACCAGGTTGCGCAGGTACCAGAACGCCCCACCCGCCAGCGCCGGCAAGAACCACCACCCAGCAGCCGCCCAGCGCCGTCCGGTAGGCGCCAGCACCACCACAGCAACCGTCAACGCCGCCGCCATCGCCAGCGCCGTGACCCGCGTCCCAGCCGCCAGCCCAGCGGCAAGCCCAGCCGCCGCCAGAGCCCACCGCTCCATTTGCCTGTTCCTTACTGGGCTCTGGGACCAAGAAGGAACAGACGAAGACCAGGCCTGAACCAGGATCGCGATCGAGGCCAGCAACAGCGCCGCGGCGGCCAGGTCGTTCTTGGCAGCACCGGGGTCCCTCACCACCAGCGTGTGACACTCGAGCAGGATCGCGGCCGCCACAACCGTCAGCGCCCCCCTGCCATACGGCCTACCGACGCAATACGCAGCCAAGAACGCAACCGCCAGCCACCCGAAGTTGAGGAAAAGGCTCAGCGTGTCCCTGCCGGTCAGCAGGATCCCCACTCCGTGAAGCAGCTCAGAATTCTGCGGGTAGAACCAGTTCGTGAACACGGTGTCCGTGTGGTGCATCCCGACTACGGAATGCGTCTGCACCATGTCCACGGCGAACGGCAGGTGGTACCAGAGGCTGTCGAAGTTGAAGACCCCTCGGTCCAAAGCGTGCTTCGTCGTAACGGCGTAGCTGAACACAGTCGCCGAGATCACCACGAGCATCACGAGCAGCGAGACAAGCCCCCCTCCGGTGGGTGGCGCGGTAGGGGGGACCCCCTCCTGCCGCGCAGGAGGGGGTGGGTCCCCTGCCGTGACAGGACCCGCCGGCCAGAGCACCATGGTCCCTGCCAGTAGTAGTGCGGCGCCGATCAGAGCCCCCGCATAGAAGAGCCCGAAGACACCCAGAAGCTCCGACAACCAGATAACCAGCGCAACCCCGACGATCGCCTCGACCAACCGCGCCGGCGCCCCCTCCCACCCCGGCAAGAGCCTCCCCCGCAGCCTGTAACTACTGAAGGCAATCGGCCCCACCACCAGCCCCAGCTGGACGGCCGCCAAGAGGTAGCCGCCGAGGTCAACCATGAAGGGCCTCCCCGGGGCTCAGCCGCCGAGGTTGCCGTCGATGACGACCGGCTTCTCGCCTTCGGCGACCATCCCCTGCGCCCGCGCCTCCTGCTGGATCACCAGCGGGTCGTCGGAGGACTGGATGCGGTTGTGGAGCTGCCGGTTTTCCTTCAGCAGCCCGTGCAGCTTCACTTTGGCGGCGGTGGTGCCCGTGTAGGTCTTGACGAAGTCGATCGACGGGTGCAGGTAGGAGTAGAGGACCGCGAAGAGGACGACGGTTAGGGCGATCCGGCCGACCCGGTCCCATTTGATCCGGCTCGCGCCGCTGCGCGCCGCGGGGCGCCGTTTGCGGGCTGCCGGCCGGCGGCGGGCCGATGCGGGCCGTCGGGCGGCGTGAGCGCTCGCTGCCATACCCGGAGCTACGCGGCCGGGTCCCGCTTTCCTGCATCGAGAGGCGCGTCAGGACCGCCGCTGGACGAATGCCTGCAGGCCGGGGAACTGCGCGGCGTCGCCCAGCTCCTCCTCGATCCGCAGCAGCCGGTTGTACTTGGCGACGCGGTCCGAGCGCGACGGGGCCCCGGTCTTGATCTGGCCGGCGCCGGTCGCCACCGCGAGGTCGGCGATCGTCGTGTCCTCGGTCTCGCCCGAGCGGTGGGAGATGACGGCCGTGTAGCCCGCCTCGCGGGCGATGCGGATCGCCTCCAAGGTCTCGCTCAGGGTGCCGATCTGGTTGACCTTGACCAGGATCGAGTTGCCGACGCCGAGGTCGATGCCGCGGCGCAGCCGCTCGGGGTTGGTGACGAAGAGGTCGTCGCCGACCAGCTGGACCTTGTCGCCGAGGCGCTCGGTCAGCAGCTTCCAGCCATCCCAGTCCTCCTCGTCCATGCCGTCCTCGATCGAGACGATCGGGTAGCGCTCGCAGGCGTCGGCCCAGTAGGCGGCCATCTCCTCCGAGGAGAGGGCGCGGCCCTCGTGGGCGAGGTCGTAGGAGCCGGCCTCGAAGACCTCGCTGGTTGCCGGGTCGAGGGCGATGAAGACGTCCTTGCCGGGTTCGTAGCCGGCCGCCTCGACCCCCGCCAGGACCGCCTGCAGGGCGGCCTCGTTGGAGTCGAGGTCGGGGGCGAAGCCGCCCTCGTCGCCGCCCGCGGTGGAGAGGCCCTGCGAGGAGAGGGACTTCTTCAGCGCGTGGTAGACCTCGGCCCCGATCCGCAGGCACTCGGAGAAGCTGTCGGCGCCGGCGGGGACGACCATGAACTCCTGGAAGTCGACCGAGTTGTCGGCGTGGGCGCCGCCGTTCAGCACGTTCATCATCGGCACCGGCAGCACCGTCGGCTCGCCGCCGCCGTAGAGCTCGGCCAGGTAGCGGTAGAGCGGCTGCTGCGAGTCGGCCGCCGCCGCCTTCGCCGCCGCCAGGGAGACGCCGAGCAGCGCGTTGGCGCCGAGCCGGCCCTTGTTCGGGGTGCCGTCGAGCTCGATCATCGTCCGGTCCAGCGCCCCCTGCTCGGCGGCGCGCGCCCCGGTCAGGGCGGCGGCGATCTCACCGTTGACGTTGGCGACCGCGCGGCCGACGCCCTTGCCGGCCCAACTGTCGCCGCCGTCGCGCAGCTCGACCGCCTCGAACTCGCCGGTCGAGGCGCCGGAGGGGACCGCGGCCAGGCCGCGCGCGCCGGACTCCAGCACGACTTCCACCTCGACGGTGGGGTTGCCGCGCGAGTCGAGGATCTGGCGCGCGTGGATGGAGGCGATAGCGCTCACGGGCGCGCCAGTCTATTCATGGGCTGCGGCGGATTGCGGTCCGCCCGGGGCGGCTATTCGCCGGTCGGGGGCGGTACGCCGGGCGGCAGTTCGGAGGCGGCTTCGCTGCTTTCGCCCAGACCTTCGGGGCGCGGCCGCTGCGGGAACGGTTCGCCTTTCGGTTTCGCCACGGTGATCGTTCCGGGCAGGGCCGGCGAGATCGGCGTCACCGGCGACGGGCATTCCGTCGGCGGCGTTTTCGGGTCGGCTTCATAGCAACTGGGCGAGGCGTTGGCCGGGTGGCCGGTGCCCTTGAAGTTGGAGCACCCTTCGATCTCGAAGCCGGAGGCGCAAACCGTCCGCGCGGACCACTTCACCCGGTACTTGCCGGCGAATTCGCTGATGGTTTCCTGCTGTTTTTCCTGGCCGAGGGTCGACTGGATCTGCGCTTTTGCTTCCTCCAGGGTCTGGACTTTCCCGGGGTTCAATTTCACGACTTCGACCAGGACGTAGTTGCCCTGGAATTCGACCGGGCCGGAGAGTTCGCCGGTGGCGCCTTCGAAGACCGCGGTTTTCAGCGGGCCCTGGAGGAATTCTTCGGTGATCCCTTCCTGCAGGCCGCCTTTGCTTTTGCTGGTCGTGTCGCTGGAGTATTTGGTCGCGGCCTTTTTCCAGCCGGCGGGAGAGCTGTCTGCTTCCAATTCCTTCTTGGCGGCTTCGACCTTGCTCTTGTCTTTGTTGAGGATGATGCGGACGTCGCGGCTCTCTTTGGTCGTGAACTGGCTCGCCTTTTCGGCTTCGTAATAAGCCTCGATCTCGGAGCTCGAGGGCGCCGGAGACTGGCTGCCGATCCGTTCCTGGATTTCTTTGACCAGGATCTGCAGTTCGAGGAGGTCGTTCACTTCCTCCGGGGTGTAGCTGGATTCTTTGAGGAATTTCTCGAACGCGGCTTTGGTCGGGAAGTTCTGTTTTTTGACGACCGCGAGTTCGTCTTCGACCTGTTTTTCGGTGACCGTGATCCCGAGTTCCTCCGCCTCGCCGCGGAGCCAGATGCCTTCCAGGAGTTCGGTCAGCGCTTTGTCCCGGAATTCTTCGAATTTGTCCGTCCCGCTTTTGGGCGCTTTCTGCCCTTCCGAGGTGGCCTGTCGGAGGGTTGCCTGCTTCAGTTCCTCTTCGCTGATGTCGGCGATTTCATCGGGGACGTTGGAGACGTGGGCGACGTCGCCGGAAGGCACGCTCGGGCTGGACAACCCCACAGTCGCTGCGAAGCCGATGAAGAGCAGGACGAAGAGCGCGCCGAAGAGGATCAGCGCCAAGCGCTGGCGGCCGGCCGCTCGATCTCCCTGGGGTTTCCCCCTCTGCCCAGCTTTCGCTCCCACGAGGCCGGGAGCATAGTCAATACACCTAACGACAGGTTTAATCGGCGCCTCAGGCAGCAGCGGGCTCGGCCGAGCGGCGCGCCTCGCGCAGGCCCTCGGCCATCGCCAGCACCGCCTCGAGGCGCTCCTGCGGGTCGCCGGCGACCCGCACCGCGGCGGTCTGCTCGCGCCATTCGTAGAGCGCTCCCTCGACCTGCTCGGAGAGGACTCCGGCCGCCTCGGAGTCGAGCTCGACTCCGGTGACGCTGAGCCGGCCACCGCGGAACTCGACGCTGCGGGCGCCGGCCAGGCCGAGCTCGATCCGCGCCTTCTGCAGCTTCAGCAGGTTCTCCGCCTCCGGCGGCAAGGGGCCGAAGCGGTCGTTCAGCTCGTCGCGGATCGCCCGCAGCTGACCCGGCTCGCGGGCGGCGACGATGCGGCGGTGGACGTCGATCTTCGCCGCCTCGAAGGGGACGAAGGTCACCGGCAGGTAGGCGTCGACCGGGACGTCGAGGCGGACCGGCTCCGGCGCCTCCTCGCGCTCCTCCCCCTCCTCGCCTGCGGCCTCGGCCACCGCTTCGTCGATCATCTGGCAGTAGAGCTCGAAGCCGACCGCGGCGACGTGGCCGGACTGCTCGTCGCCGAGCAGGTTGCCGGCGCCGCGGATGTCGAGGTCCCGCATCGCGATCCGGAAGCCGGAGCCGAGCTCGGTGTGGTCGGCGAGGGTCGAGAGCCGCGCCGCCGCCTCCTCGGTCAGCGCCTCGGCCGAGGGGTAGAGCAGGTAGGCGAAGGCGCGCTCGCGAGAGCGCCCGACCCGGCCGCGGATCTGGTAGGCCTGCGAGAGCCCGAGCTGGTCGGCGCGCTCGACGATCAGGGTGTTGGCGGTGGGGATGTCGAGGCCGGACTCGATGATCGTCGTCGTCACCAGCACGTCGGCCTCGCCGCGGAGGAAGGTAAGCATCGTCTCCTCCAGCTGGTGCTCGTCCATCTGCCCGTGGGCTTCGAGGCAACGCGCGCCCGGGACCAGCGCCCGCAGCCGCTCGGTCGTCTCCGGCAGCGAGTCGATCCGGTTGTGGAGGACGAAGGCCTGGCCCTTGCGCTCCAGCTCGCGGTTGATCGCCTTAGCGACGAGGTCCTCGTCGTAGGGGCCGACGTAGGTGCGGACCGGGCGGCGGCCCTCGGGCGGGGTCTCGATCACCGAGATGTCGCGCAGGCCGGCGAGGCTCATCTGCAGGGTGCGCGGGATCGGCGTCGCCGAGAGCGCGAGGACGTCGACTTTCAGCTTCAGCTGTCGCAGCAGCTCCTTCTGCTTGACCCCGAAGCGCTGCTCCTCGTCGACCACGACCAGGCCCAGGTCCTTGGCGCGGACGTCGCGCGAGAGCAGCCGGTGAGTGCCGATCAGGACGTCGACCTTGCCCGCCTCGAAGTCCTTGAGGATCGCTTTCACCTCGGCCGGGGGGCGCAGCCGCGAGACACCCTCGACCCGGAACGGCAGGTCGGCGAGCCGCTCGCGGAAAGTGCCGTAGTGCTGCTGGGCGAGGATCGTGGTCGGGACCAGGACCATCACCTGCTTGCCGTCGGCGGCGGCCTTGACCGCGGCCCGCAGCGCCACCTCGGTCTTGCCGAAGCCGACGTCGCCGCAGACCAGCCGGTCCATCGGCCGCTCCGACTCCATGTCTCCCTTGACCGCCTCGATCGCTTCGATCTGGTCGGCGGTCTCGCGGTAGGGGAAGGCGGTCTCCATCGCGATCTGCCATTCGCCGTCGGGCGGGAAGGGGTGGCCGCGGCGGGCGCGGCGCTCGGCGTAGAGGTTGAGCAGCTCGCCGGCCAAGGCGCCGGCGGCTTTGCGCGCCCGCGCCTTCATATTCTGCCAGCGTTTGCCGCCCAGCGCCGAGAGCGTCGGGTTGCCGCCGGCGCCGACGTAGCGGCTCAGCTTCGCCAGCTGGTCGGTGGGGACGAAGACCCGGTCCTCGCCTTTGTATTCGAGGTAGAGGTAGTCGCGGGTGACACCGCCGACGTCGCGGGTCTCGAAGCCGGCGAAGCGGGCGACGCCGTGGTCCTCGTGGACGACGTAGTCGCCGACCCGCAGTTCGCTGAAGGCGAGTCGGCCGCGGCCGGCGCCGGGGGCGGGCTCCTCGACCCGGCGGCGGTGGACGAGGCGGCGGAAGGGATAGACGGCGAGTTTCAGCTCGGGGCTGACGAAGCCCTCGCGCAGGCGCGCCTCGGCGAAGGCGAGGCCGGGCTCGGGCGAGAGGCGGCCACCTTCGAGGATGCGGGCGTCGAGGCGGTCGAGGCCGTAGCGGGCGCGGTCAGCCTCCCCCCTGCTGTCGAAGGCGACGACGGTGCGGTAGCCCGAGCGCACCAGTTTCTCCAGCTCGGCCTCGGCCTCCTTGATGCTGCGGGCGGGGGACTCGGCGCGCGAGGCGCGGAATGCGTCCTCGTCCTCCTCGCCGGCGGTGGTCAGCGCCAGAGCGGCGCGCTCGCCGAGCGGAGCGGCGACGTCGACGTAGAGATGCTGGGCGTCGTCGGCGTGCATCGCCGTGGTCACGTCCTCCCAGTGGTCGCGCAGCGCCGGCTCGATCTCCTCGGCGCCGACCAGGACCACCGCGGCGGAATCAGGGACCAGCTCCAGCGGCGCCCGGAAGTGCTCCAACGGCAGCACTTCGGCCAGGTTGGGCTGCTCGCTCCCCTCCTCCTCGGCGGCCATCGCCGCCAGCTCGGCCAGCTCGCGATGCTCGGCGTCCATCTCCGCCGCCGGCGCCAGCTCGACCCGCCGAGCGTCGCCGAGCGAGCGCTGGGTGAAGGTCGAGAACCAGCGCATCGACTCGACCTCGTCGCCGAACAGCTCGATCCGCACCGCCCGCTCCTCGGTCGCCGGGAAGGCGTCGAGGATGCCGCCGCGGACGGCGAACTGGCCGCGCTCCTCGACCTGCTCGACCCGTTCGTAGCCGGCGGCGACGAGGTCCTCGGCGACGGCCCCGAGCTCGATCTCCTCCCCAAGCTCGATCGCGAACCCGGCCGGGCGCAGCGAGGCGTCGGGGACGGCCTCGGCGAGGGCGGTGGCGGAGGCGACGACGACCGCGTCGGCTTCGGAGCCGAGCGCGTCGAGGGCGTCGATCCGGAGGCCGACGAGGTGCGCCGGCGGCGAGACGTGGGAGGCGTAGCCGGTCCCGCGCGAGGGGTAGAAGCGGACCCGACGCGGGGCCAGGTAGGCGCGCAGGTCGGCGGCCAGGTCGCGGGCGGAGCGGTCGTCGGCGCCGACCAGCAGCACCGGCCGCTCCCCCAGCCCGCGCTCGTCCTCGAGCAGGGTCGCCAGCAGCAGCGGGCGCAGCATCGTCGAGGCGCGCACCGCCACCGTCTCGCCGCCGTCCGCGGCAGCGCTCGCCCGCGCCGCGAGCGCGTGGACGCGCTCGTTCTCGGCGGCGATGTCGACTAGAGGACGCAGGCTCATGGCAGCAAAAACGCCCGGATCGGCCGATCCGGGACGCGGCGTCCGATTCTAGACGGAGCTCAGCCCCGGCCGAGCGGGCGGTCCGGGTACGGGAATCCGGGCGGCAACGGCAGGGTTTTGTCCACCCACTGCCGCATCCCTGCGTCGCAGATCGCGTAGCCCCAGTTGATCAGCAACTCCTGGGTCGCGGCGTCGAGGCGGGCCAGCCGGGTGGCCACCATCGCCAACTTGAGCGTCTCTTCGTAGGGCGCTTCCAGGCTGCTCGGCAGTTTGAATTTGGCGATGTTGCTGCGGATTCCCCAGTAGCTGCCGAGGCGGTGCTCCGCGGAGTCCTTCGGGGCCTTGTAGCCCGCGATCGTCTGCTTTTTGCGCAGGCTCCGCACCTGGCTGTCGATCACCGTCGTCACCCGCGCCATCTGCGTCCCCCAGTCGCGCCAGCGGTAGCTCTTGAAGGGACCGAGCCGCCCGCCGTCGGCTTCCATCGCCCCACCGCCGTCGCTGACCAGGACCGTCTCGCAGCTCTTCCAGGCCGTCTCCAGGCCGAGGTTGTCGTAGACGCCGCCGTCGGCGAGCGTGGGACGGGTGGTGAAGGGCGGTGTCTGCAGGTCTTCGCCGCTTTTCGGGACGTACTGGTCGTCGGCGAACCGCATCCGGGCCGGCGCCAGGATCGGCGGGAAGGCGGAGGAAGCGGCGACCGCGTCGGCCAGGCTCACGGTCGGCTCGGCGATTGTCCCGACCCGATAGTCGGCCATGTATGGGCGCGAGAAGCGCCAGAGGACCCCCGACTGCAGGTTGGTGGCGTTGATGACGAAGCGCGGACCCTCGTTGTCGCTGGGCAGGTCCTGCAGGGTCGCGTCGCCGAACAGGTGGCGGCGGTAGGCGGCGGCGAGCATGGTGTTGATCGTCGCGCCCGGCAGCAGCATGCCGGTGAGGACCGCGGGCACGTCGAGGGTGCTGTCGGCGAGGGAGCGGATCGGTGTCACCACCTCCTCCTTCAGGTTGACGGCGACGGGATGGCCCTCGGGACCCGCCCCGGTGAACCCGAGCTTGCTCCACCTCTGACCGAGCACCGCCGCGGCGATCGAGCCGCCGGAGACGCTGGAGACGCGGGTCAGTCGCTTCAGGTAGCCGAGCTGGTTGAGGCGCCAGAGGGCACCGACGTGGAACAGCATCGCCCGGTAGCCACCGCCCGAAAGGCAGAGCCCGATGCCCGACTCGGGCCTACCCCGATCTTCGTCAGCCGGGATCCAGCGGACCGGCGAGTTCGGTTTCGCTTCCTCGCGAGGCGGTTTTACGTGCGGGTCGAGCATCGGCGCCGGCAGTCTCGCCCGCCGGCGCCCTTAAGTCAAAGACAGCCGAGTTCTCAGCTCGCCAAAACCGTGAACTTGCGCTTCGCCGGCGTGCCGACGTTGCCGGCCTTGTCGATCGCCCGCACCTTGAAGACGTGCTTGCCGACCTTCAGCTTCTTGTAGGTCTTCGGCGACTTGCAGCTCTTGAACTTGCCCTTGTCGAGCTTGCACTGGAACTTCGAGCCGCCCTCGTTCGCCTTGAATTTGAACTTGGCGGTGGTGCTGGTCGATTTCGACTTCGGAGCCTTCGTGACGGTGACCTTGGGCGCAGTGGTGTCGGCCGTGCTGCCACCACCGCCGTTGTTGCCTCCGCCGCCACCGCCGTTGTTGCCGCCCCCGCCACCGGTGTTCGGGTCCGCGGGAACGGTCGCCGTTGACAGCTCCGAGGTGGCTCCACTTTCCTTCGTCTGGGTGGCGGCGACGATCGTCCCGCCGGGGACCGAGTAGGTCACTTTCCAGTTGCCGCTGCCGTCGGCCACAGTTTCAGCCAGGAAGGACTGCAACTCCCCCGCTTCGGTGCTCGCCTTGCGGAAGACGCGGATCGTGGCGTTCGGTTCCGCGCCGGTTCCTTCGGCGCTCGTTTTGGTCGCCGAGGCGATCGCGGGCGAGACGATCCCTTCGTTGGCGCCGGTTTTGAGGTCGATGAAGAGACCGCCGTTGCCGCTGCCGTGATTGCGGGCGATTTCGGTCCAGCTCCCCGGTTCGCCGGCTTCTTCGACGATTTCGATCGCCGGCCCGCCGCTGCCTTCGATCGTGTTTTCGCCTTCTTCGTCGTCTTGGCCGATCAGGTTGCCGGTCGTGGCGGTGATGCCGTTGGGCGGTTTCACCGCGATTCCAGCGGCACCCGAGCCGAGGACCGTGTTGTTGCGGACTTCGTTGTTGCCGCTTTCGAGCCGGATCCCGGCCGCGGACGTGGATTGGACGGTGTTGCCGGCGATCAGGCCACCGCCCCCGACGCCGAAGACGATTCCGGTTACCCCACCTTCGACGTGGTTGTCGATGACACGCCCCACCGAGAACCTGGTTTCGATTCCGGCTTCGCCGCTGACGCGCACGTCGTTGGTGTCGATTTCAGGCTCTTCGTTCACGGTCACGGCGATCACGTAAATGCCTTTCCCGATCGGCGCAGCGGCAGCGGTACCGTCGGCTTTGAACCCGATGCTGTTGCCGAGCGCGAGGAAGTCGTCCCCATCGTTGCCGCTGAAGATCGCTTCGCTGCCGCCGACCAGGTAGTTCCCGGCCCCTTCCCCAGAACCCCCGATGGTCACGTGATCTGCCCCGCCGGCCAAGATGCCGTAACCCGTGGCCGGGAGCTCGCCGAGTCCCGTCGTGTCGAGGCCGACGAAGTTGCCGCTGATCGTGGTCGGGCCGGTCGCCGCCTTCTCTTCGAAGGCGTTGTTGCCTACAAGATCGATCGCCGGACCGGAGGGCGTACCGGCGAACACGTTGCAGCCCTTGTCGCAAGCAGCGGTTTCCGCGCCGGCGGTGCCGACGTCGGCGCCGATCAGATTGTTCGTGGCCGGAGTCCCATCGGGCAGGGGCCCGGTGGAGTCGGCGACGACCAGGTTCCGGGTGTTCGCCGCGGCGGTCGTCCCGTCGGGCTTGACGCCGAAGTAGTTGCCCTGGACGGTCGCTTTACTTGCCCCGCGCAGCTGCAGGCCGGTGCCGCTGTTGGCGAAGACGTTGCGCAGCTCCGGCACGACCGCTTCACCAATCTTGGCTTCGTCGGCATTTGGGCTGACGGCGATGCCGAAAGTCCCCGCCGCGCCGAGACCGCCGTCGAGGTTGAGCCCGAACCAGTTGCTGGTGGCGGTGAATTTTTTCGCTTCGACCCGGATCCCGGTCGAGGCGGTGGCGATCGCGAGGCCACGGATCGTGCTGCTTGCGGCGCTCACCGTGAAAGCGGTCGAACCGCTCGGGCCGCTGATGCCGACGCAGGGGCCGTTGACGCCGCCGCCGAAGGCGGTGCTGCAGATGCCGCCGTTGATTTCCAGCTGCGAGCTGATCGTTTCGAACGGGGTGCTGATCGAGATCGTGCTGGCAAGTTTCCCGTTGAAGCCTTGGAAGAGGATCTTGTCGGCGACCGCGGGGGTGCTGTTGGCGACTTCGATCGCGGCGCGAAGGCTGCAGACGCCAGAGCCGGCATTGGTTTCGCAAGGCGCCCCGGGGGCTTTGTCGGCTTCGTCGGCAGTGGTGCTGACCACGTATTCGGCGGCCGAGGCAGAAGCCGGAAGCGCAAGGGCGAACAGGGCAGCGAGGAGCGTCAGGGCGACGCGCGGACGAGAGATCATGGCGCCGACCCTATCCCGCCGCGGCGGACGAACAGAGATTCCTGGCCAAACGCCTTAGTCAGAAGACGAAGGCAAGCCCGGCCCGGTGCGCTGCCACTCGACCTGGCCGCGGCCCTCGGCGGCGGAGCGGCCGACGACGTCGTCCCACTCGTGCAGCATCCGCTTCAGCTGGGCGGTCGCCTCGGGCGGGTGGGCGGCGACTTCGGCCGCCAGCTCCAGGCAAGCCTGCTCGGTGCCGGCGGCCGGGGCAACGCGGTTGACGAGCCCCAGCCGCAGCGCCTCGTCGGCGCCGACCGTGCGGGAGCTGAGCAGCAGGTACTTGGCGGCGGCGAGGCCGCAGAGAGAGACCAGGCGCGCCGGGCCGACCGGGACGCCGAGCGCCGCGCCGGGGAAGCGCATCCGCAGGTTGGCGCCGCCGATCCGCATGTCGCAGGCGACGGCGATCTCCGCCCCGCCGCCGACCACGTCGCCGTGGCAGGCGGCGATCGTCGGCTTCGGGAAGTCGACGACGGCGTCGTAGAGGTCGGCGAAGAGCTGCATCCGCCGCACCTTGCCCTCCTCGTCCAACTGCTCCCTGACGTCGGCCCCGGCCGAGAGGCCGAGGTGGTCGGCGGAGCTGACCACCAGCACCCGCACCGCCTCGTCGCCGCGGGCGACCGCGAGGTGCTCCAGCAGCTCGACCAGCATCTGGGTACTGATCGCGTTGCGCGCCCGGGGGCGGTTCAGCCGGATCACGGCGATGCCGTCCTCGGCGGAGTAGCTGGTGACCTCGTTTTCGGCAGCGGTGCCGTTCTCAGCGCTCATTCGCCGGAAGCTATCCGGTCGACGAGGCGCTCGGTCTCCTCGGCGGCGTCGGCGACCAGCGCCTCGACCTCGCCCTTGGGCTCGCTGAAGCGGCCGAGCACGTGGCGGGAGACGATCTCCGGGTCGGTCGAGTCCGGCCGTCCCACGCCGATCCGCACCCGCCAGAACTCGGCGTCGCCGAATCCGCGTTTGAGGCTCTTGAGGCCGTTGTGGCCGGCGAGGCCGCCGCCCTGGCGGACCTTGATCTCGCCGAACGGCAGGTCGATCTCGTCGTGGAGGACGACGACGCGGTCGAGCGGCACCTTCAGCGAGCCGCGCGCCGGCCCGGCCGAGGTGCCGGATTCGTTCATGTAGGTGCGCGGCTGCAGCAGCGCCACCCGTGGGCCGCCGGGCCGGCTCCGCCCTTCGGAGATGACGCCGTTGAACTTCTGCTTCGGCTTCGGCAGGTCCCAGCGTTGAGCCAACTCACTCGCCACCGCGAAGCCGACGTTGTGGCGGGTGCGCTCGAACTCGGGCCCGGGATTGCCGAGGCCGACGATGAGGATGCGGTCGCCCTGCTCGCCGCGTTCGCGGCGGCGGAAGAGCGACAGGGGCTACTCGCCCTCGCCCTCGCCTGAGTCGCCGCCCTCGCCCTCGCCCTCGGCGCCCTCCTCGCCCTCGCCGACCAGCTCGGGGTCCTCCTCGACCTCGGGCTCGACCTCTTCGACGCGCGGCGGCGAGAGGGTGACGATGGTGACCTCCTCGAGGTCCTCGGCGACGAACTCGACGCCGTCGGGAGCGGTGACGACGGAAAGCTGAAGGGTGTCGTTGATCTCCATCGCGGAGACGTCGACGACGATGTTGTCCGGGATGTCGGTGGGCAGCGCTTCGACGGTGATCTCGCGGGTGACGTGCTCGAGCACGCCGCCGCCTTTGACACCGGGCGCGACCTCGGCGCCCTCCAGCTCGAGGGTCACCTCGGCCTGGATCTTCTCGTCGAGGCGGACCTGCTGAAGGTCGATGTGCTGGAGGCTGCCCCGCACCGGGTGCAGCTGTTCTTCCTTGATCACGACGGGGATCGCTTTGCCGCCGTCGATCTCGAGATCGAACAGGGCCGCCCCCTCGCTGGTGATGTTGCGCACGTCCCGTTCGCTGACCTGGAACGGCTCTGCCTCCGAGCCGCCCGAGTAGACGACGCCGGGGACGATGCCCTCGCGGCGCATGCGTCGCGAGTTGCGCGAGCCGAAGTCGGCGCGGGGTGCAGCTTTGAGAGTGGAGCGGGAGCTCGCCATCGGACGGGAGAGGATAGAGAAATCGCCGCAGGACGCGCTGTGGCACCCTTCGACTCCGATGGCCGACGATTCGAAGATCCCCAAAGGCCGCGTCCGCCGCTCCGCCAAGCTGGGCTCGATCGTCGGCGTCCAGGGCGCCCGCTACGCCGGGACCAAAGCCGCCAACGTCGGCCGCGGCGAGGAGAAGGGCAAAGAGGCGCTCGAGCAGCGCCACCTGGAGACGGCGATGAAGATGGTCGGCGCCCTCGGCCAGATGAAGGGCGCGGCGATGAAGCTCGGGCAGTTCGCCTCCTTCATCGACACCGAGTTCATCCCCGAGGAGTACCGCGAGATCTACCAGGAGCAGCTGGCCAAGCTGCGCACCGACGCGCCGGCGATGCCCTGGGAGAAAGTCGTCAAGGTGCTGGAAGAGGAGTACGACGGCGAACCGCTCTCCGAGCTCTTCGCCGAGTTCGAGGAGGAGGCCTTCGCCGCCGCCTCGATCGGCCAGGTCCACCGCGCCGTGCTGCTCGACGGCCGCGAGGTCGCGGTCAAGATCCAGTACCCGGGGATCGCCGAGGCGCTCGACGCCGACCTCCGCAACGCCGGAACCCTGGTGCGGCTGGCGCGCGCGCTGGCCCCCGGCCTCGACGCGAAGGCGATCGCCGAGGAGCTCCGCGAGCGGGTGATGGAGGAGCTCGACTACGAGTACGAGGCCCAGAACCAGCGCTCCTTCGCCCGCGCCTACCGCGGGCACCCGTTCATCTACGTGCCGGAAGTCATCACCCGGCTCTCGCGCCGGCGGGTGCTGGTCACCGAGCTGGTCAAGGGGCTGAACTTCGAGGAAACCAAGGAACTGCCGCACGAGGAGCGCAGCCGCTTCGGCGAGATCATCTTCCGCGGCAGCTTCGGCTCGATCTACCACCTGCAGCACTTCAACGCCGACCCCCATCCCGGCAACTACATCCTCATGGAGGACGGCCGGGTCGCCTTCCTCGACTTCGGGATGACGAAGAAGCTCGACCGCGAGCAGATCCTGCTCGAGCAGCGCGCCTTCGACGCCGCCTCCCGCAACGACCCGGAGGCCTTCCGCCAGGCCCTGCACGACCTCGGCTTCGTCAAGAAGCCCTCCAAGCTCGACGCCGAGCGGCTGCTCGAGCACATGCGGGTCGTCGGCGGCTGGTTCGTGATGGAGGACCGGGACCTGGAAATCAGCCCGCGGCGGGTGATGAAGATCATCGAGGCGACCAACGACCCGCGCTCGGAGTACTTCGACCTGATGCGGCGCGAGTCGCTGCCGGCCGAGGAGCTGATGGGCCGGCGGATGGAAATCGGCGTCGTCGCCGTGCTCGGCCAGCTGCGGGCGAAGCGCAACTGGCACCGGATCGCCCGCGAGTGGATCTATGCAGATCCCCCTGCAACCCCGCTCGGCGAGGAGGAGTGGGAGTACTTCGAGGAAAGAGGCGTCAAGCGGACGCCCGGTTTGGCCGAAGCGACCTAGACGGCCGGACGAATCACGAGGAGGAGCGATGCGCAGGATCAAACGCGGTTGGGCTCTGACCAAGAAAAGCTGGGCGCTGCTGAACGGGCACCGCGAGCTGATCCGCTTCCCGCTCTACGGCGCGGTGGCGACGACCCTGCTGGCGATCGTCACCCTCGGCCCGGGGCTGTACCTCTGGGAGGAAGACCAGATGGCGGGCGCGATCCCGATTATCGTCATCGGCGTCTACGTCCTCAGCTTCGTCGGCTTCTACTTCAGCGTCGGGCTCGCCGCCTGCGCTGACATGATCTTCCGCGGCCAGGAGGCGACGGTCAGCGACGGTCTGGCGGTCTCCCGCAGCCGCATCGCCCAGATCAGCGGCTGGGCCGCGGTCTCGGCGGCGATCAGCCTGGTCATGGGCCTGCTCGAAAACCAGGGCGGCGCGCTCGGCACCGTCGCCGCGCGCCTGGTCGGGATGGCCTGGACCCTGGTCACCTTCCTCGCCGTGCCGGTGATCGCGATCGAGGGCACCGGCCCGTTCGAGACGATCAAGCGCTCCGGCTCGCTATTCCGCGAACGCTGGGGCCAGCAGATCACCGGCAACATCGCGATCGGCGCCGCGATCTTCCTGCTCGGCGTGCTGCCGGCGGCGATCCTGATCGTCGGCGGGATCGTGCTCTGGTCCTCGGCCGCCTTCGCCGGCGCCGTGCTGGTCGTGATCGGGGCGCTGGTGCTGGCGATCGCGATGCTGATCTCCCGCGCCCTGAGCGGCATCTTCGGCGTCGCGCTGTACCGCTACGCCCTCGACGGCGAGGTGGTCGGCGGCTTCACCCAGGAGGACATGGAGTCCGCCGTGAAGGTCAAAGGCGGCGGCCGGGGCAAGGCGACGCCCCCGGGCGCCACCCCCGGCGTCGTCTAACCCAACATCGTTTCCACCCTTTTGGCCCCTATGGGGGCCTCAATCGTGGAAACGAGCGAACAGGCGCGGGTCGTTGGAGACGAGGCCGTCGACGCCCGCGGCGACCAGCTTCTCCATCCGGGCTGAGTCGTCGACGGTCCAGGCGATCAGCTCGACCTGGGCCAGGTCGCAGATCCGCGCCAGCCGCGGCGTGACCAGCGGGTGGTAGACCCACATCGCCGCGACCCCGAACTGGGGCAGCTTCTGGGCGGCGAGGCCGGGCAGACGGTGGCGCATCGCCACCAGCGCCGCCAGCATCGGGCCCTTGGCCCAGCGCTTCGAGTTCCAGTCCTTGGTCACTTTGGGATAGGTCCAGCCGCGCCGCAGCGCCGGTTCCAGTTCGAGGATCCGGCGCAGCGTGTGCATCTCCATCGTCGAGATCATCGCCCGCTCGACCAGTCCTCGCTCCTTCAGCGCTGCGACCACCTCCTCCTCCCTTCCCGGCAGCTTGACGTCGAGGTCGATCTCGACCCGGTCGAGCGGCGGCTCGAGGAAGGCGTCGAGCGCCTCGGTCAGCTTCAGCGGCGTCCGCCGCTCCGCGTCCCCCCAGTCGTGGGCGACGACCAGCGGGTGCCGCTGCTCCAGCGGCAGGTGCGCGTCCGGCAGCCAGAGGACGTCGAACTCGATCGTGTCGACCCCGACCTCGACCGCAGCCCGGAAGCTCTCGACCGTGTTCCCGGCCACGATCGCGTCGGCCCCCTTGTGGCCGACCAGGCGCAGCTTGCGGGGCTCGTCGGCCAGCGCGCTCAGAACAGCTGGTTCTCGCCGGCGAAGATCTCGGAGACCGAGTCGTCGGTGAAGATGCGGCGGATCGAGTCGGCGAAGGTTCCGGCGGTTGAGAGCACGGTGATGTTGTCCGGGGCGCCGGGGCGCAGCGGCATCGTGTCGGTGACGACGATCTGCTCGATCGCCGAGTTTTCCAGCCGTTCGTAGGCGGGGCCGGAGAAGACGCCGTGGGTGGCGCAGGCGATGACCCGCGCCGCGCCCTCGTCGAGCACGGTCTGGGCGGCGGCGCAGAGGGTGCCGGCGGTGGCGATCATGTCGTCGACCAGGACCGCGGTCTTGCCCTTGACGTCGCCGACCACGTAGCCGATCTCGGCGACCGCCTGGGCCGGGCGCTCCTTCTCCATCACCGCCCACTGGGTGCCGATCCGGCGGGCGAAGTTGCGGGCGGTCTTGACCCGACCGGCGTCGGGGCTGACGATCACCAGCTCGTCGTTCAGTTCCTGGTCGATGAACCACTGGGTCAGCATCGGCATCGCCGTCATGTGGTCGACCGGGACGTGGAAGAAGCCCTGGACCTGGCCGGCGTGGAGGTCCATGGTGAGGACGCGGTCGACGCCGACCGCCTCCAGGCACTTGGCGACGATCCGGGCCGAGATCGGCTCGCGCGGGGCGGACTTCTTGTCCTGGCGCGCGTAGCCGTACCAGGGGAGGACGGCGATGATCCGGTGCGCGGAGGCGCCCTGGGCGGCGTCGATCATCGTCAGCAGCTCCATCAGGGCGTCGTTGGGGGTCATCCCTTCGGCCTCGTTGGCGCAGGTCGACTGGACGAGGAAGACGTCGGAGCCGCGGATCGACTCCTCGTAGCGGCAGTAGACCTCGCCGTCGGCGAAGGTCTTCAGCGTCACCTGGCCGAGGTCGAGGCCGAGCTTGCCGGCGACCTTGGCGGCGAGGTCCATCGAGCAGCGGCCGCCGAAGACCATCATCTTCTTCGTGTAATCGTGGTCGATTCCGGTCCCCAGCTGCGGGCGCTCCTCGATCATGCTCACGGGGTCTTGTCCTCTCGCATCTCGGCCGCCTTGCGAGCGGCATATCCGTCGATGTTCCGTTGCGCGTTCTCGCTGACGCCCAGCGCCCCCTCGGGCACATCGTCCTTGATCACTGCGCCAGCGCCAGTGTAGGCAGAGTCGCCGACTTCTACCGGTGCGATCAGCATCGTGTCAACGCCGATGCGCACGTCGCGGCCGATAACCGTGCGGTTCTTGCGGAAACCGTCGTAATTGGCGGTGATCGTGCCGGCGCCGAGGTTGCTGCCGGGGCCGATGTCGGCGTCGCCGACGTAGGCGAGGTGCGGGACCTTGGTCCCCTCCCCCACGTGGGAGTTCTTGATCTCGACGAAGGTGCCGGCCTTGGCCCCGTCCTCGAGCAGTGCGCCGGGGCGCAGGTAGGCGAAGGGGCCGACCGAGCAGCCGGCGCGGACCTCACACTCGACCAGGTAGGAGTGCAGGACCTGGGAGCCGGCGCCGACCGAGCAGTCGATCAGGGTGCTGAGCGGGCCGACGACGGCCTCGGCGGCGATCTGGGTCTGACCCCTCAGGGTCGTCCCGGGCTCGATTCTCGCGTCGGCGGCGATCTCGACCCCGGCGTCGACCCAGGTCGAGGCGGGGTCGACGAAGGTGACCCCGGCGAGCATGTGGGCCTCGAGCAGCCGGCGGCGGCCCTCGGCCTCGACCGCGGCGAGGTCGACCCGGTTGTTGACGCCCATGGTCACGGCGAAGTCGTCGGCTTCATGGGCGGCGACGGAGTGGCCGGCCTCGCGCAGGGCCGGGAAGACGTCGGGCAGGTAGTACTCGCCCTGGGCGTTGTCGTTGGAGAGGCCCTTGAGCGCCTCCGCCAGCGGCGCGGCGTCGAAGACGTAGGTGCCGGCGTTGATCTCACGGATCGCCAGCTGCTCGGAGTCGGCGTCGCCGGCGGCTTTGGCCTCGACCACGCGCACGACCCCGCCCGAGGCGTCGCGGACGACGCGGCCGTAGGAGCCGGGGTCGTCGAGCTCGATCGTCATCAGCGTCGCCGCGGCGCCCGAAGAGGCGTGAGCTTCGAGGAAGGCGGAGATGACCTCGGCGGAGATCAGCGGATGATCGCCGGAGAGGACCAGCACCGTCTCGCTTTCTTCGATCAGCGGCAGGGCGGCACGGATCGCGCCGCCGGTGCCGTCGGGCTCGGGCTGCTCGACCGTCTCGACGTCGTCGGGCAGGCCGGCGGAGATGTCGCGTCCGGGAGAGACGATCGCCGCCACCCGGCCGGCGCCCGCCTCGCGCGCGGCAAGGATCGGCCAGGCCACCATCGGCCGGCCGCAGACGGGATGCAGCATCTTCGGCGTCGAGGAGCGCATGCGCGTGCCCTCGCCCGCCGCCATCACTAGCACCAGAGGCGAACTCACCCCGAAATCGTATGTGCTCAGGCGCGCTTCGCGAGTTCTTTGCCGACCATTGCAACGCTGGTCAGCGTCCAGCCGGCGAAGATCAGGTCGATGCCGACCAGGAGGCCGATCGCCCAGTCGGCGCTGCTGGGGAACTTGGCGAGGATCAGGATCCCGATCAGCAGGCCGGCGATGCCGCTGAGGCCGAGCAGGCCGGCGTTCGGCTCGCCGCGGGCGACGAAGGCGATCGCCGTCCGGGTCAGGCCCATGAAGAGGAAGTAGATCCCCAGCACGAAGGTCAGGGTGAGGGTGCCGCTGTGGGGTTCGACGATCAGCCAGAGGCCGACGATCACGGTCAGCACCGCCCACAGCATCCGCAGCGCCAGCGTCCCGACCGAGTGGGCGGAGAAGGCCGCGGCGACCAGCACGATGCCGACGAAGAGGAGCAGCCAGCCGATGAAGATCGCCGTCCCGACCGAGGCGACGGCGGGCACCAGGATCGCGATGCAGCCGAGCACGATCGCCGCGACGCCGACGAACATCAGCGCCTTCCAGCTGCGGCTCAGGCCCTCGCGGACCTCAGGGTCAAGCGATGCTCCTCCGATCTCCATGCCGAAGACAGTAAGTCGCCCGGCGGACGAACCCTGTGGGCGCGCCGGCTACACCTTGCGATAGCGGGCGTCGACGATCGAGTAGAGCGCGAACACGATCAGCCCGGCGGCGACGAGCCCCAGCAGGGCGGGTCCGTAGGAGGCATGCGCGAGTTCGCGCAGGGCGCCGTCGAGACCGATCGCCTCCTTCGGGTTGTAGTCGACCGCGGCCTTGATCAGCCCGTAGCCGATCAGCGCGAAGATCACCGCCCGGGCGACGATCCCGATGACGCCGAGCGTGGTGTAGGCCTTTTCGACCCCCTCGCTCATTTCTCCCGTCTTGGCGTCCTCGAGGAACTTCCTCGAGAGGCCCTTGTAGGCCTGGTAGACGGCGACGCCGATCAGGATCGCGCCGGCGATGCCGACGAGGAGGGTGCCGCCGGTCCATTCGAGCACGCCACCGGTCGTCTGCTTCGGCGACCCTCCTCCGGTGCCGGAGGAGGTGATGATCTCGATCGCGGTGAAGCAGAGGATCCCGTAGGCGATGCCGCTGTCCAGGGCCGAGAAGCGCTCGAAGGTGCTGTCCTCCTGTTCGGCGCCGTGGCCGATCGCCGCCCGGATCAACCTCCAGAGCGCGTATCCGCCCAGGCCGATCGCAACCAGGACGAGCAGGGTCTTGCCGAACGGCTGGCCGGCGATCGTCTTCAGCGCGCCTTCCTGGTTGGTCGCCTTGCCGCCGTCGCCGAGCGCCAGCTTCAGCGCCAGGATGCCGATGATCCCGTAGACCACGCCGCGGGCGACGAGGCCGGCCCGCGCCAGCCAGCCGAGCGTCTTCGCGTGCGCGAGTTCATGCCCTCCCTGCTTCGCCTTGTCCCCCAGATCCCTGGAACCCGTCCCCACGTCGGTCTTCATCTCGCTGCACTCCCTTTCTGTGCCGCGCCCGGGACGCACACGGTGATCGCCGCGGGTTCGACTTTGACCTTGAATGACTTGACCTTCTTGCGGTCGCCCCCGTCGAGCTCGTAACGGACCTTACGGTCGAGCTTGACGCGCACCTTGCGCCCCTGGGTGACCCGCACGAACGGGGACTTCTGCGCATCGCCGAGGGCGGTGCGGGCGGCCGCGCGCACCAGCTTCACCGGGCCCTCGGAGGTGAGCACGCCGATGTCGAGCAGGCCGTCGTCGGGACGGGCGTCGGCAAACACCTCGATGCCGCCGAACAGTTCGCCGAGGTTGCCGACGAGGATGCAGCCCGCCGGGCCCTTGTACCAGCGGGTGCCGTCGATCTCGATCTTCGCTTCGAAGCCCGGCGCATTCAGCTTCGCCGCCCCGCCCAGCACGTAGGCCGCTCGGCCGAAGCGGTCCTTGAGGTCGTCGGCCCCCTTGATCATCGCCGCGTCGAAGCCGGCTCCCGCCATCACGCCGAAGCGCTCGCCGTCGAAGCGGCCGACGTCCAGCCGGCGGCGATCCCCGTGGAGCGCGACCTGGACCGCCTTGGCGATGTCGGGCTCGATACCGAGGTTCGTGGCGAACAGGTTCGAGGTGCCCGCCGGGGCGATCGCCAGCGGGACCTGCGTGTCCCCGAGCGCGTTGACGCAGCGGCGCACCATCCCGTCCCCGCCCCAGGCGAGGATCAGCTCGGCTCCGTCCTCCAGGGCCTGCTTGACCGCGGCGGGTGCCCGCTTGCTCTTCGGCACCTCCGTCCACAGCGGCTCGGAGACGCCCGCCTCCGCGAGCGTGCGCCGCAGCTCCGGGAGCCCACCGCCGAAGGTTTTTCCGGCATGCGCGACGACCGCCACCTTCATGCGCGCGACCGCCTTTCCGCGGCGCTGCCGGCGGCGCGGCAGGCGAACAGCAAGACCAGGATCGCCCCGATGCCGATCAGGATGCCACCGGCGACGTCGAGCGGATGGTGCATCCCCTCGTACATGCGCGAGAGGGCGACAAAGGTGGTCAGGAGGATCGCGCCGGTCCAGGCCAGCGCCTTCTTCAGGCTGCTGGTGAAGCGGGTGGTGAGGAGCAGCACCAGGCCGGAGTAGACCGCGACGGAGGCGGCGGTGTGGCCGGAGGGGTAGCTGGCGTCGACCGGCAGGTCTTCCAGGCGCTGGACCGACGGGCGGTCGCGCGGGACCGCGAGCGAGGTGGCGCGGTAGGTGGCCGACTCGACGGTCAGCACGAAGACGGCGAACGCCGCGATCAGCCAGCGGCGCATGAAGGCGCAGACGAGGGCGACGATGCCGACGAGGATCGGCAGGACCGGGGCGCCGCCGACCTGCGAGCCGACTTCGGCGACCGTCGTCAGGGTGCCGGTGCGGTGTTCGGCGAAGGTGTCGTTGACGCTCTCGTCGGTGCCTTCGAAACCGAGCCCGCCGGCGGGGAGCACCACGTGCACGACGATCAGGGCGAGGAGGATCGAGACCGCTGCGAGCAGAAGGAAGCCGGTCAGCAGCGCAAGGAAGAAGACGAGGGCGGGATGGCGGGAGTCGAACCTGGCTGCGAAGCGCTCGGCCGGCCCGCCGGGCCGGGCCTCGAAGACCGGGACCGCGTGGCGGTCGCTGGACCGTTCCCTCGCAGGCGCAGACGCCCCCCGTGATCTCTCCTCGACCGTCACGCCGGAGCTAGTACCCAGGCGCGCTCCTACTATGCATCGGTACTTCTAACCAATCGCCGCTCACAATTGACTTCAGCGGGTAATTCCTCCTCCTGATGCCATTTCTCCTCCTCCTGCTGATCGCCGTGCTCGCCGGCCTCGGGGCCGCCTTTCTGACGCGCCGTTATCCCGGCGGCGCTGCTGCACCGGCCGTCGTCGAGGTGGCGCGCGAGGCCGGCGAACACGCAACCGGCACGGTCGGCCGGCGCGCGGCGCGGGCGGGGCGGCTCGACCCGGAGAAGGCCACCGGGCTGGCGCTGACGCTGGCGCTCTTCGTGGTCCTCGTGGGGGGCGTGGTCCTGGCCCTGCTGGCAGTCGTCATCCGCAGTACCGACGTGCTTGCCGGCATCGACAGCAGCGTCGCGGAATGGGGAGACCGCCACGGAAGCGCCTGGACGCACGACGCCCTCACCGTGGTCACCTATCTGGGCGACACGGTGACCGTGGTCGTCGTCGCAATCGTGGTCGCGAGCGTCGAGATCGCCCGTACCCGCAACCGCTGGGTCGTGCCGTTCCTCGTCGCGGTGATCCTCGGCGACAAGCTCTTGACCGAGGCGATCAAGCAGCTCGTCGACCGTGCTCGGCCCGAACTCGAGGCCGTGGCCGCGACGCTCGGGCCTTCGTTCCCCAGCGGCCACACCTCCACCGCCGCCGCCTCATGGGCCGCCTTCGCCCTCGTCGCCGGCCGCTGGTGGGGGCGCCGATCCTGGCCGGCCCTGGCCGGCGTCGCCGTCGGGATCGCGGTCGCCGTCGCCCTCAGCCGCGTCTTCCTCGACGTGCACTGGCTGACCGACGTGCTCGGCGGCCTCGCCCTCGGCTGGGCCTGGTTCGCCGTCTGCGCGATCGCCTTCGGCGGCCGCCTCCTCAGCTTCGGCGCCGCCGCTCAGGCCGTCGGTCGCGGTGCGGCCGAGGCCGCGCCGGATGAGCCTGCCGCGGCCACCTCCCGTTCCCGCTCGTAGAACCTCACCCACTTGCGGACGGCGTTGTCGGAGACGCCATATTTGCGCCCGACGGCGCAGTAGCTCGTCGCCTCGATCTCGGCGAGGAGCTGCTCGTACGGAGGGCGCTCGGTCCGCCTGATCTCGGGCTTCGGCTTACCGCGCAGCCGCACTCGATCCCAACGACATCCGCATGCGTGCGAGCAGTAGCGGTGGTCGCGGTATTGAGCCTGGAACTCCTTTCCGCATCGCTTACATTTGCGAATCTCGGGCTCGCGGCGGTTCTTGCGACCGCAGTGGGTATCCAGGGTTGCGGCGCAGTTGGGGCAAACGATCCGCAGATTCTCCAAGCGGTTGTCGTCGGGCACACCGTTGATGTGATCGAGGATCAGCGACATCGTCCGGCCACGCCAGTCTTCGTCCTGACCGCACATCTCGCAGCGGCGCTCTTTCAGCCCCTCCAGGTAGAGGCGCTGCTTCAACTTGTTCCGGGAGTAGGTCGAGCCTTGCACCAGGATTTCGTTTAGCGGCGCGGCCGTCCTCGACGGCACTCTCCGGGCAGATGCACCCGCATCAAAATGGTCCGTCGGGATCTCCCACCTCTTCACCCATTCTTTGAAGAGCCGGTGGTTGCCACCCGCAGGGCGCATACCCAGCTTGCGCAAGGCCTCGCTGAAAGACATGGAGCCAGCTACGGCCTCCCGGGCTTCTTGCTCTTCGTATCTAGGCACATTTGGAAGCTACCGAATTCCTCGGACAGAACATTACGTCCGCAAGTCACGGTAGCCTGACGTTTGCTCAATCCGGGATGGTGTAACGGCAGCACGCTCGGCTTTGGACCGAGAAGTGGCATGGGTTCGAATCCCCCTCCCGGAGTACCTGCCGGTTCGAGTTACTCCTCCGCCGACCGGACCACCTTGCCGCCCTTGGCGCCGGGCTCCAGGGCCGGGCCGCGGGGGGAGGCGATGCCGAGGACGCGCATCGCCTTCAGGCCGAGGCCGAGCTTCTCGCGGCCTTCGGTGGCGCTGACGTCGTGGCCGCAGAGGTCGCGCACGCGCTCGAGGCGGTAGCGGATCGTGTGGCGGTGGGTGAAGAGCTGTTTGGCGGTGGCGGCGACGTTGCCGTCGTTGTCGAGGTAGGCCTCGACGGTGGCGACCAGCTCGGTCTCGTACTGCTCGTCGTAGGCGACCAGGGGCTCGACCGTCTCGGCGTAGAAGCGTTCGAGCTCGCCCGGGTCCTCGCTCATCGCCGGCAGCAGCAGGCGGTAGGCGCCGGTGTCCTCGAAGGCGAGCGAGGCGAGCCCCTCGGCCTCGCCGACGTTGACCGCCAGTTGCGCCTCGCTGCCGGCGCGGTAGAGGTCGACCGGGTCGGCGGCGCGGCGGCTGCGGCCGACGGTCAGGTGGAAGCCGGAGAGGCTGTCGTCGAGCTCACGCGAGAGGCCGGCCGCGGCCCGCGCCAGGCGCTCGTCGTCCTCGGCGGGGACGATCGCGGCGATCTCCGCCGCCGCCTCGCCGCCGTCGCTGGCCGCCAGCGAGCCCGGTGCCAGCGCCCGCAGCGCCCGCTGCGCTAGGACCAGGACCCGCTCGCGCCACTCGCCCGTCTGCGCCGCCCGCGGCGCCGCCCGCAGCACGACCACGCCGGCGCCGCGATCGAGGTCGGCGCCCAGCTCCGAGGCCTGGGCGACGATGTCGCGCCGGTCGGTCACCTCGCGCCGCAGCACCGCCCGCACGAAGGCGCCGGCGGCCTCCTCGCTCTCCCACTCGGGCGAGCGCGAGCGCTCCAGCTCCAGGGCCAGGAGCGTCGTCACCATCCGCGCGATCACCGGGTCCGGCGCCACCTTGGCCCGGTAGCGCAGCTCCCCGACCACGGTGTCGGCGACCCGCAGCTCAACCGCGGTCACCCCCTCGCCTCCGGAGAGCAGCTTCTGCTCCTGGTCGGAGGAGGCGCCGGCGACCGCGAGCACCGCGCTGGAGCGGTCGATCAGGGCGACGCTGGCGTCGAGCAGCCGCGCCGCCGCGCGGGCGACCGCGGGCAGGCCGGCGCCGGACTCGACCGCTTCGGAAAGCGCGTCGAGCAGCCCCGCACGCTCGGTGCTCGTAGAGCCAGACATCTCGCCATTATCCGGATGCGCCCCTGACGGCGCCCGGATCGGCTAGGTGCCGTTGATGAAATTGACGATGTCGGTGTAGTAGTAGACGACCGCAAGGCCGATCACGACGCCGCCGATGACCAGCGCCGCGAGGACGAAGAGCGAGAGGAATCCGGCCGCGGCCTTCTCCCAGATCCGGCCGTAGGAGCTGAGCGCCGGGACCAGGATCAGGGTGACGAAGATCGCCAGGCAGACCACGGCGGCCGCCCCGTAGAGCACGTATTGGTGACCGAGGTCGGTCAGCGCGAGAACAGTCACTGCTCTGGATTTTGGCGCACTTGCGAGACGACCAGCCCGACGAGGGCGCAGAAGGAGAAGGCCGCCGCGCCCAGCGCCCAGCCGGCGTTGACGTCGGAGAGGTAGTGGACCTGGAGGTAGACGCGCGAGAGCCCGACCAGCGCGGTCAGCACGATCCCGGTGACGACCACCGCGGTGGCGCGCGCCATTCCCGGCCGCAGCCGCAGGACGATCGTCACCGCCAGCCAGAGGTAGATGACCGAATGGGCGGCGTGGGCGCTGGGGAAGGACGAGCCGGAGCTGGAGACGAGCGGTTCGGGCGGGCGCGGCCGGTCGACCGAGTCCTCGATCCCGACGATCCCGATCTGGGTGATCGTCATCCCCGCCAGCAGGACCCAGAACTCGACCCAGCGCCGGCGCCAGGCCAGCAGCGCCGCGCCGATCACGGCCAGCGCCCAGGTGAAGCCGGCGGAGCCGAGGACGGTGACGACCTTGGCGAGGCTGGTGAGGAAGCCGGTGCGCAGCCATTCGACGACTTCGGCCGCGGTTTCGTCGCCGGGGGTCGGGCCGGGTTCGCCGCCGACGATCACCGTGTAGGCGACGAGGACGAACAGCGAGACCGCCAGCGCCGCCATCAGCGAGGTGAATTCGAGGCCGAAGGTGCCGCCCGGCGTCACCCGGTCCCAGAGGAAGCGCAGCTCGCGCCGGCGGGCGATGTCGACCATCCAGGCCGTCGCCCGGTGCTCCTCCATCCGGCGCACCACCCGCTCGCGGTTCGCCTCGACTTTGAGGAAACGGACGATGTAAACGGTGCCGATCACGATCGCGATCAGCATCGCCAGCGCGAAGGCGCCGCGGGCGGCGTAGTGGCCGGCGGTCTCGATGCTGCGGCTGAAGAAGTAGCCGACGAGGATGTGGAGCGAGGCCCAAAGCCCGGTGCCGAGGATGCTGTAGGGGACGAAGCCGCGGTAGCTCATCCGCGAGCTGCCGGCGATGAAAGGGGCGAGGGCGCGCACCAGGCTGATCCAGCGACCGATGAAGATCGTCTTGCCGCCGTGGCGGCTGAAGTAGTCCTCGACCTTCTCGAAGCGCTCGTTGCTGATCCCGACCCGGCCGCCGTGCTTGAGGACGAACTCGCGACCGAGGCGGCGGCCGAGGAAGAAGCTGAAGGTGTCGCCGAGCCAGGCCGCGAACCAGGCGATCGCGATCAGCAGGTAGACGTCGATCGCGCCCTGGCCGGCGACGGCGCCGCCGAGCAGCATCACCGTCTCCCCCGGGACGACCAGGCCGACGCCGGCGCCGGTCTCGGCGAAGGCGAAGAAGCCGACCAGCAGGTAGGTCCAGGCGCCGAGCGTCTCCGAGAGCTCTTCCAGGAGGTTCTGCAGGTCGAGGTGACCGAGCTGGCGGCTGATGAAGTAGTAGACGAGGCCGACGACCACGACCGCGGCGCCGATCAGCAGGCGTTTGCGGGTGCTCGTCCCCTCTCCCTCCCCGGGCAGCTTCATGGCGTCAGTCTCGCGCGCCCGGCGGCGCAGACGATCGCTTCGGGGGCGGTGAGCAGCTCGGCGGCGGCCGCGGCGGCGGCGAGGTCCGGGAAGAGCCCGACCGCGGTCGGGCCGGAGCCGCTGAGGAGCGCCAGCGGGGCTCCGGCGTCGCGCAGAGCGTCGAGCGCCTCACCGATGTCCGGCCGCAGCGAGCGCGCCGCCGACTCGAGGTCGTTGACCAGCAGCTCGGGATAGGAGAGCGGCGAGGCGCCGGCTCCGGCTACCTGCCGCAGTCGCCCGGCCAGCTCCTCCAGCTCCGCCGCCGGGCGGCCGAGGCCGAGGCGGTCGCACTCGGCGAAGACCGCCGCGGTGCTGAGCCCGCCGCCGCCCGGCAGCAGCACCGCCGCGTGCTCCGCCGGCTCAGGCAGCGGCTCGATCCGCTCGCCGGCGCCCTGGACCAGCGCCAGGGACGGGCGCAGCTGGGAGGGGATGTCGGCGCCGAGCTCGGCCGCCAGCGCGGGCAGGTCGGCGACCTCGCCGGCGGCGAGGCGCAGCACCGCGGCCGCGTCGCCGCTCCCCCCGCCGAGCCCGGCCGCGACCGGCACCCGCTTCTCGATCTCGACCCGCAGCGGCTCGTGCTCCCAGCCGCGCTCGCGCAGCCCGGCCAGCGCCCGCGCCGCCAGGTTCTCGCCCTCGACCCCGGGGCAGAGGACTTCGTCGCGCTCGCCCGGGGAGACCTCGACCAGGTCGGCCAGCTCGAGCGGCTCGAACAGCGAGCAGAGCTCGTGCAGGCCGTCCTCGCGGGTCGGCCCCAGGTAGAGGCAGAGGTTGAGCTTGGCCGGGGCGCGGAGCAGCATCAGCCGCGCAGCTTCGCGGAGAGGGCGGCGAATTGCTCCGGCGCCAGCGCCTCGGCGCGGGCGTCTTCCGGCAGGCCCAGCTCTGCCAGCGCCGCCCGGGCCGCGGCGCGGCCGCCCGGCGCGGCGTGCTCTAGCGAGCGGGCCAGGGACTTGCGGCGGTGGGCGAAGGCGGCGCGGATCAGCTGCCGGGTCTCGGCGTCGGCGCCGGGGCCGGTCCGCCGCAGGCGCAGGATCGCCGAGTCGACACGTGGCCGCGGCTTGAAGACGGCAGGGTCGACGGCGCGCAGCAGCTCGACCTCGCAGGCGAGCTGGGCGACCGCACTCGGCGAGCCGTAGGTGCGGCTGCCCGGCGCCGCCCGCAGCCGGTCGGCGATCTCGCGCTGGACCATCACCGTCCAGCACAGCAGCGAGGGCAGCTGCTCGATCGTCCGCAGGATCAGCGGCGTCGCCACCGAGTAGGGGAGATTGGCGACCATCGCCGTCGGCGCCGGCTCCAGCGCGGCGAGGTCGAGCTTCATCGCGTCGCCCCAGTGCAGGTCGACGTTCGGCAGGGCCGCGACCGGCGCCAGCGCCTCCTCCAGCCCGCGGTCGATCTCGACCGTGTGCAGGTGCGCGGCGGCCGGCGCCAGCCGCTCGCTCAGCACCCCTTCGCCGGCGCCGACCTCGAGCACCACGTCGCCGGGCCCCAGCTCGGCGTCGCGGACGATCGCGTCGAGCAGGTTGGGATCGGCGAGAAAGTTCTGCCCGAGCCGGACCATCAGACCATCTCACTACCAGCCGAACAGCGCCCGGGCGTTGGCCTCCACCGTGCGCTCCAGCTCCTCGTAGGAGACGCCGCGCTCGGCGGCGACCGCCCGCGCCGTCTCGACCACAAAGGCGGGCTGGTTGCGCTTGCCGCGCTTCGGCTGCGGGGCGAGGTAGGGCGCGTCGGTCTCGACCAGGATCCTGTCGGCCGGCACTTTCGCGGCGGCGAAGAGCAGCTCCTTGGCGCTCGGGTAGGTGGCGTTGCCGGCGAAGGAGCAGTACCAGCCGCGCTCGGCCGCGTCGCCGACCCGGTGCGGGGCCGAGAAGCAATGGAGGATGACCGGGGCGTCGCCGGCCTCGGC
>Ga0247776_10000052_pt1 | contig 35648 bp, 30 predicted proteins | sample UWRJL199509C5_FD_179912 | JGI IMG/M metagenome (GOLD analysis project Ga0247776, IMG submission 179912) | Plant litter microbial communities from Arlington Agricultural Research Station in Wisconsin, United States - UWRJ-L199-509C-5 | ecosystem: Environmental > Terrestrial > Plant litter >...
GTGTGCCACCGGCAGCCCACGCGGTGAACCGTCGTGAGTGCGACCGTGTATCGAGATTCCCTATCGGCAACCCGCATGCGGGCTATAGCACCGGGTTCCTTACGCGAACCTTACAAAGCAAAAGTCGCGGCCGGAAATGTCGAGTGGGTTGCACTAATTGTGGAAAGATGAACAAAGATGCTCGTGTACGCTTTTGCACAATGCACTTTAAAAGCATCGCTGCATTGCAGCGCGGAAGAGTGCCTTTGCCAGCCCGCATGCAGCACAGTCTTGAGGTTCGCAAAATCCGCGACCTGCCTCGCTTTCATTCCTGCGAAGGCGGAGAGCGCTTCGCTGCGGCCGACGCCAACAATCCATTCGGCGCTTCAATGAATGCCCGCAGGATCACCTTGCTGTGAAAGACGCCTCGCGGGCGTGACGTCATCAGGCAGTGAATCGCTGGCGAAGGATTGCGGCGGGTCAAACGCAGCGACGGATCGAATGCGCAGCGGCGTCGCCATGCCGCTGAATCCTCCAACGTCGTCGGTCCTCGCGGAGGGAACGTGCCGCACGACGGCGGCGCGGCCGATCCTTCCCGCCCGTTCAATGGATGCCCGCGTTCGCGGACATCACGCCAGGACTGCGTGCGCGTCGCCGTGGAGGATGCGACGCATCACCTGCAGCTCTCGATCGAACGGATTCGAATAGGACAGCTTCCGATCGAGCAACTTCGAGCCCGACACGTTCGAATCGAATCGAGCGATTCAGACGATCAAGCGTGTGCGCCCTGCTTATCCAGCGCCGCGAAATCGGCATCGGACAACTCCAGCGCGGACGCGGCGACGTTTTCTTCGAGGTGATCGACGCTGCCCGTCCCCGGAATCGGTAGCATCACCTTCGATCGCTTGAGCAGCCAGGCGAGCGCGACCTGGCCATTGCTCGCCTGGTGGCGTGCGGCGACGCGCGCGATCACCGAGCCCGGCCCGGTCAGTTCGCCGGCGGCGAGCGGGAACCATGGGATGAAGCCGATGCCGTGCTTGTCGCAGTAGTCGAGCACCTTCTCGCTCTGGCGATTGCCGAGGTTGTAGAGGTTCTGCACGGTGGCGACCGTGAAATATTTGCGCGCAGCTTCGACTTCCTCGACGTTGACCTCGCTGAGGCCGACGTGGCGGATCAGACCCTCCTTCTGCATCGAGGCAATCGCCTCGAACTGCTCGTTGCGCGGCACCTTCGGATCGATGCGGTGCAGCTGCCACAGATCGATGCGCTCCTGCCCGAGCCTGCGCAGGCTCATCAGCACGCACTGGCGCAGATACTCCGGCCGGCCGAGCGGCAGCCAGATGTCCGGACCCTGGCGGGTGAGGCCGGCCTTCGTTGCGATGAGCAGGTTCTTGTACGGATGCAGAACTTCGCGGATCAGGTCTTCGCTGACGTTCGGGCCGTAGCTGTCGGCGGTGTCGATCAGGTTGACACCGAGTTCGGGCAGGCGCTTCAAGGTTGCACGCGCGCCGGCCGGGTCCGGCGGATCGCCCCAGATGCCCTTGCCGGTGATGCGCATCGCGCCGAAGCCGAGGCGGTTGATCGTGAGATCGCCGCCGATCTTGAACTGTCCGGCGGCGCTGGCGTGTATAGAAGTGGACATGTCGATTCCTGTTGGGCTTGGGGCAAGGTTTCGTCGTCCGGCGAGGGCCTGGATGACGGCCGTCAACTGCTCTTTTGCGTCCGCGTCAGCCTGGTCTTCCAGCGCATCTTCGACCCCGGCGCAGCGATCGGCAAGCGTCGCTGCCAAGGCCGCTGCAAGGGCCGTTGCGGCAGGCCGATTGCACCGGCGCTCCAGCAATTGAAGCAGTGAAGCGATAGTATCGGCACCCACGCACCGGCGACTGCGCAGCACCCGTGCGACGGAGCGCCGCGACGATCGATGTAGTGCCGCAATCTCGACTTCAACCGACGAGGAATCGCCAGCATGGCCAAGAAGAGCACCGCCAAGAAAGACGACAGGAAGGACGACCGCAAAGAGGAACTGAAGCGCCGCCGCGCAGCGCCGCTGGTGACGCCGTCCGACCTCGCGCCGAAGGCCTCGAAGGACATCGCCGGAGGCATGAACGCGATCCTCGCCGACGTGTTCGCGCTGTACCTCAAAACGAAGAATTTCCACTGGCACATGAGCGGGCCGCATTTTCGCGACTATCACCTGCTGCTCGACGAACAGTCCGACCAGATCTACGCGATGGCCGATCCGATCGCCGAACGCATCCGCAAGACCGGCGGCAACACGCTGCGCTCGATCGGCCACATCGCACGCATCCAGCGCATCAAGGACAACGACGCCGAGTACGTCGATCCGCTCGACATGCTGGCCGAGCTGCGCGAGGACAACAAGATGCTCGCCGCGCGCCTGCGCGAGGTGCATGACGTGGTCGACGAGCACCGCGACATCGCCACCGCCAGCCTGATCGAGAACTGGATCGACGAGACCGAGCGTCGTACCTGGTTCCTGTTCGAAGCCAGCCGCCACGGCGACCCGACCGGGCACTGAGCGGAAGCAAAAACGTTCGTCATCCTCGCGTGATGCGGCCAGGCGAAACGGGTCGCGCCGGAATTCGCGTCGATCCAAGCGCAGCGCAAGCACGATGGATTCCGGCTTGCGCCGGACTGACGGGCGTTTTCATTTCGCGGCTTCGATCATTCCAACGCGGATGATGCGGTGCCGACGAGAGCCGCTCTCGATCGAGGGCCTTGCCATCGAGCCTCCTGCAGCGAGGCTCGCACTACGGAGCGTGCCAGCATGTCCACGACGTCCACCTTGAAGCCGGCGATCGGCCAGCCCGCTCCGCAATTCGATTTGCCGGCAACGCCGGACCAGCGCCTGTCGCTGGCGCAGCTGCGCGGCAAGCCGGTCGTGCTGGTGTTCTATCCGGCCGACTGGAGTCCGGTCTGCGGCGACCAGATCGGGCTCTACAACGAGCTGTTGTCCGAGTTCCAGCGCTACGACGCGCAGATCGTCGGTATTTCGGTCGACGGCGCATGGTGTCACGCGGCGTATTCGCGCGATCGCAACCTGCATTTTCCGCTGCTCGCCGATTTCGAGCCGAAGGGCGAGATTTCGCGCCGCTATGGCGTTTATCTCGCCAGCGAAGGCGTCAGCGAACGCGCCCTGTTCGTGCTCGATGAAGAAGGCATCGTGCGCTGGAGCTACGTCTCGCCGATCGGCATCAACCCCGGTGCCGACGGCATCCTCGATGCGCTCGACAAGCTGCCCGGAAAGTCGGGAAGAACGGCATGAGCCGCCTGGTCGCGCTGCAAGACGACGACCACGTGCAAGGCCCGCGCGACGCCGGCCTCGTACTGATCGAGTACGGCGATTTCGAATGTCCGTACTGCGGTGAGGAATATCCCGAGATCAAGGCCGTGCAGCAGGCGATGGGCGACGCGCTGTGTTTCGCTTTCCGCCACTTTCCGCTGCGCCAGGCGCATCCGCATGCCGAGCGAGCGGCGGAATTTGCCGAAGCCGCGGCGACGATCGGGCGCTTCTGGGAAATGCACGACCTGCTCTACGAACACCAGCGGGCGCTCGACGAACGCAGTCTGGTCGGCTACGCCGGGCAGCTCGGTTTCGACACCGCGCTGATCGAATCCGCGTTGAACGGCGACTTTGCCGCGCGCGTGCAGAAAGACTTCAGCGCGGGCGTGCGCAACGGCGTCAACGGCACGCCGTGCCTGTTCCTCAACGGGCGTCGCTACGACGGAGCGAACGACCGCGCCAGTCTGCTGCAGCTGTTGCGCGACGTCGCAGCAGGTTGAAGCGCGGCGACCGCATTGCGCGGCCGCCGCGACTCGTCGTTGCGTTGCCTCAGCCGACCGTCATGGCGTGAAGCTCGGCGTCAGCGTGACACCGGAGAACGTCGCGTAGGCGCGGATGCGCACGTAGTACGTGCCGGCGGTCGGTGCCGCGAACGTGCAGGTTTCGCTGTTGCCGCTGGTGTAGGGACGGCAGTCGTACGTGGTCGTCGTCGGCTCCGCGCCACGCCGCACGTACAGATCGCCATCGCCGCTGCCGCCGGCCATCACGAAACGCAGATTCGTCGCACCAGATGGCACCACCAGCGTATACGTCGAGGTCCAGTTGCCCGACGCCGCGGTCAATCCGCTGACGGCGACGCCATTGCTCAACGTCGTTCCACCACCGCCGCCACCGGCGGTGTAGCTGCCGGTCAGGCTGACGCCGCTGAAGCTCGCGTAGGCGCGCAGGCTGACGTACCAGGTACCGGCTTGCGGCGCCGCGATCGTGCAGGTCTCGTTGTTGCCGGACAGATACGGGCGGCAGTCGTAGCTGGACGTGGTCGGTGCCGAACCGAACTTCACGAACATGTCGGCATCGCCGCTGCCGCCTGCGCTGACGAACTTCAGATTCGTCGCACCGGCCGGCACCACGATCGTGTACGTCAACATGTTGCCGGTCGCCGCTGCGAGGCCGCTGACGGTCACGCCATTCTGCAGCACGGTGCCGCCTCCTCCACTGCCGCTGACCGTCACCGATTGCGTCTTGGTGTTGGTAGCACCGCCGTTGTCGGTCACCGTCAGCGCGACGCTGTAAGTGCCGGCCAACGCATAGGTGTGGCTTGGATTGGTCGCTGTCGAGGTGCCGCCGTCGCCGAAGGTCCAGGCGCGCGAGCCGACCGTGCCGTCGCTGTCGGTCGAACTGTCCGCGAACGTCGCGGCGAGCCCGCTGGTGGTGAAGCTGAAGTTCGCCACCGGCGCGACGTTGCCGCCTCCGCCGGAGACCGCCTGCAGTGTTGCCTGCGCGTTGATGATACCGGCGCCGCAACCGCCCGAGCAGGCGCCCGGCAGCGCACGCGCATTCGCAGTGATGTAGTTCTTGACCTGATCCGGCGTCAGTGCCGGATTCAACGAGAAGATCGCCGCGGCGAGCGCGGACACGTGCGGCGTCGCCATCGACGTGCCGGCGTAGTACGCATAAGTCTCGCTGCCTTGCGTGGTGGTGCCGGTGTTCAAGGTCGACAGGATGTCGCCGGCACCGCCGCTGCCGTCGCCGCCGGGCGCGGAAACGACGATCGTCGAACCATAGTTGGAGTACGACGCGCGCGCGCCGGCCTTGGTGGTCGCGGCGACCGAAATCACGCCGCTGCAGTTCGCCGGTGACGACGTCGAGACGTTTGCATTCTCGTTGCCGGCGGCAACGACGAACACGGAGCCGTTCGCGCGGGCGGTATTGATCGCCGCCTGGAATGATCCGCAGGCACCGCTGCCGCCGAGGCTGAGGCTGAGCACCTTGGCCGGATTCGCATTCGCCGCCACGCCGCTGACCGTACCGCCGGACGCCCATACGATCGCATCGACGATGTCGGAGGTCGAGCCGCCGCATTTGCCGAGCACGCGCACCGGGACGACTTTCGCGCCGTAAGCCATGCTGGCGACGCCTTTCGCATTGTTGGTCAGCGCGACGACCGTGCCGGTCACATGGGTGCCGTGCCAGCTCGAGCTGTCCGCCGGATAGCCGATCTCGCACTCGTTGTTGCCGTACCAGTCGCCCTCGTCGTTCGGGTTCGAATCGCGCGCATTGCCGTCTCGCGCGGCGGCGGAATCGCTGATGAAGTCGTAGCCGCCGACGGTCTGGCCACTGAGGTCGCTGTGCGGCGTGATGCCGGTATCGAGCACGGCGACCTTGATGCCGGCGCCCGTCGCGATGTCCCATGCCGCCGGCATGCGTACGCCGCCGGTGGTGTCGGTCAGATCCCATTGGCTGGCAAAGTTGGTGTCGTTCGGCGTCAGCACCGCACGCATGCGGCGGTCGGGCTCGACGTAGTCGACCGCGGGGTTCTGCGCGAACGCGACGAGCACCTGGCGCGTGACGTCCGCGTACGAGGCGAAGCGCGTGCGGTCGCCGCTGACTTCGACCAGGTCGGCACCGGTCGCGAGCACGCGCGAATGCTGCACGTTGAGGCCCGTGAGCGCGGCGACGCGATCGAGATCCTGCTGCTTGGCCGTCTGCTGCGAGCGCTCCGCGCTGGCTGCGCGGTAGGTGACGATATAGCGGGTGTAGAGAATCCGATCCGATGCTGCCGTGAAGTTGGCACGATCGGCGTAGGTTTGCAGATCGCCTTGGGTGACCGTCACTGCGGCCTGCGCGCTGCCGATGCCGGCACAGGCCAGCACGGCAACCGCCAATGCAGTGCGCCGCAAATGCTTTTGCGAAATTCTTTTCACGATGTTTCCCCAGTCAGAGTAGAAGGATCGCCGCGCTCGCGCGCGACAGCCGTGTGCTTCCAGCACCCGGCCGCATCCATCGCTACGCCCTCCTGACCGGACGTGCTCCTTCTGCGAAGGTTCCAGTTGTTTCCCCAGCCGGAACCGCAGGTGCCGGCCGTCGCCCCTTCGTGGACGACGACCACCCGAACCTAGCACCGCCCGCGTGCGCGTCGCAAGGAACTAGGACACGATTAACTCGCTGATATTCATCGTATTTGTGAACGAACGTTACAGCAGCGCGAGCCTCGCGATGTGCATCTGCCGCGAACCCGCTCTTACATGCGCCGTGTGCGGCGAGAAACCGACTGCTGCAACCCAGCAGAGGCCGTCAGCGACGCCCGATGGCGTGAACCTGCTTCGGCCGGCGCGACCACAGCAGCAAGGTCGCCAACAGCAGCAGTGGCGGAGCCCAGTACATCGTCTTCAGCCAGCGATGTTCGCTGTTCCAGGTGGTGTTGAAGATCAGGTCCATCGCGACGGCCGGATCCTCGGCGATACGCGCGAAGCCGTCGCCGAACGCCGAGCTCAGTCGCGCGGCACCAAAGACCTGCAGCGACGGCAGCGCCGCATCGACGCGGCTGCCGAGTGCGATATACGTCGATGCCAGCGGTGCCTCGCGCCCGGCCGACTCGGTGATCGCGGCGCCGACCTGCGGCAGGTTCGGCAATGCGCCCCAGACGACGGCGTCGTAGAGCAGACAAACGATGAAGAGGAGCAACGCGATCAGGTACAGACGACGTTTCATGGCAGGCCTCCCGCTGCGCGCATCGTAAAACGAAACGGCATCGGCAAACGACCACCCGCGCACGGCTGGCGGCGCGCAATCGAGCCATGAGGGACATGGAAATCGGCTGCAAGCGCCTCGCACGAATGGCGCCGCGCGAACGGTCAGCGCAGCTGCGGCGCGCTCAATACATCAATCCGGTCTCGAGCCGCGCCGCCTCGGACATCATGGTCTGGTTCCACGGCGGATCGAACACGAGGTCGACGTCGGCTTCGGCCACGGTCGGGATCATTTCGAGCTTGGTACGCACGTCGTCAACGAGGATGTCGCCCATGCCGCAGCCAGGCGCGGTCAAGGTCATGCGCACGTTCACCTTGCGGCGACCATCGTCGAGGCGCTCGAGGTCACAGTCGTAGACCAGGCCAAGCTCGACGATGTTGATCGGAATCTCCGGATCGAAGCAGGTGCGCAACTGCTGCCAGACGAGTTTCTCGACATCGGCATCGCCGGCGCCCTCGGCCAGTTCCAATGCCGCCGGCCTCTCCTTGCCGAGCGCGTCGGCATCCGCGCCACTGATTCGGAACAGGTTGCCGTCCACATACACCGTGAAGCTGCCGCCGAGCGCCTGCGTGATGTAGCCGACCTGGCCTGCCGGCAGGGTCACGAGCTCGCCCTGCGGCACCATCACGGCGGCGCAGTCGCGCTCGAGGCGGATCGGTTCGGACGTCTGGCTGTAACCCATCGCGGATGGTCTTCACAGGTCGGGTGGCAATCGCACATTATGCCGGGTCGCGCAGGCGTACCGGCAGTTTCGTCCTGACCATATCGGGGTGCGCGCGGCCAGTTCAACCAAGGCGTTCAGCGGCGGGCCGCTCGTTCGCCATGCGGCAATGCGGCTAGGACGGCGGGGCTACGGAATGCCGCCCAGCGCGGCCATGCGAAACCTCCCGCGTTGCCAGCAGGCGTCGCCCGTGCATCGCCAGATACAGCGGCAGGCCGACCGCCGCGAGCAGCAATGACAGCACGAACGGCTCACGCCCGAGCCCAATGAAGGCGAACACCACGTATGCCACGCCGAGCGCCGCGATCAGCAGCAGCATGGCGTAGCCGCCGCCCCGCCGGCGCCGCGCGACGATGCCCAATGCCAGCGCGCAGCACAGATACAGCGGCAGATTCGCCGCGGTCACGACCTTGCTGAGGAAGGTGAATCCGTCCACCAGCGACTTGCTGTAACTCATCCACACCATCGCGCTGGCGAGCAGACCGCTCACCACCAGCGCCGTCGCGGGTGCACCCCGCCGGTTGCTGCGCGCGAGCATTGCCGGCAGCACGCCGTTTGACGCCATCGTGCGGGTGAGTTCGCCGACCAGCAGGGTCCAGCCGTTCAACGCGCTGAGTCCACTCACCACGACGAACAAGGCCAGCCAGCGTCCATAGCCGTCGCCGATGAAGCGATCCATCAGCAGCGCGAACGGCGCACCGGCATCGGCGAGTTCGGCACCCGGGATCAGCAGCAGCGGCACCGTGGAGACGACGATGTAGATCGCCGCGGTCAACAAGGTGCCGGCCATCGTCGCGCGCGGAATCGTGCGGCCGGGCCGTTCGACCTGGCTCGCCGGCACCGTCGCCGATTCGATGCCGAGCATCGCGAACAACGCAATCGTCGACGCCGCCGTCGCATCGCCGAGCGTGACGGCGCGCGTCGGCAGCTGCGCCAGATAGGTCGCAGGCGTGGTCAGCAGGAGCCACGCACCGAGCAGCGCCACCGCGAGCATCGGCAGCAGTTTCAATGCAGTGGTGACGATCTGCACGCGTCCGCCGCTGCGCACGCCAAACAGATTGATGACGACGAACGACCACAGCAGCCCCAGCGCGAACAACGAAGGCTGCAGGCGGCCAAGTTCGGGGAACACCGCGATGATGTAGCCGACCACGCCGGTGGCGAGCGCGGCATTGGTGATCCAGATCGACACCCAGTACGACCACAGGGCAAGGTAGGCGACGAGGTCGCCGAGCGTGCCGCGCACGTAGCCGTAGGGGCCGTCGGCATCCGGCAACTCGCGCGCCAGCCGCGCGAACACCAGGGCCAGCGCGAGGCAGCCGAGCACGGTGATCGTCCAGCCGATCATCGCGTTGTAGCCATACGGCGCGAGCGAAGCAGGCAGCAGGAAGATGCCCATGCCGATCGTATTGCCGACGACGAGCGCGGTGCAGGTCCAGAAGCCGATCTTCTTGTCGCTCATCGCCGTTCGCCGTTCAGTCGAGCAACCCGTTGCGCTGACGCGATCCGATCATTCTTGCGCGCGTCGTGCCGTGTCGATCGACGCGCGTCTGCTTCAACCGCTCAGCGCTGCAGCAGCTCCTGCAACTTCAGGTACACGCCATTGCTCCAGCCGAAGCCGATCACATTGGTCGTGTAGCCGGCTTTGACCTCGACCTTGGCATCGCCGCTGACCATGTTGTATTTCTCGCGGATGGTGCCGTCGGCGGCGAGGCTGCGATCGATCGTCGCGTTGAATTTTTCGGCGACGCGTTTCGCATCGTCGTGGAAACCGGCAGCGTCGAGTCCGGCGATCGCCAGCCAATTGGTCGGCGCCCAGCCGAACGGCGCGTCCCACTGCGCACCGCTGTCGCGCGTACTCATCATCAGGCCGCCTTTGCGCTCGAACTGGCCGAGCTGGCCGCGCACGGCGCTTGCCTGCGTCGCCGACGCGGCGCCGGCCCAGAGCGGATAGAACGTCGTGATGAACGCGTAGTCGGAACGCTTGCCTGCGATGAAGTCGTAGTCGCAGTACATGCCGCAGGACGCGCACCAGAGATAGCGGTCCATCGCGGCGCGGCGCGCCGCAGCGGCGCTATCCCAGCGCTGCGCATCGTCGCTGCGGCCGAGGCGGCGCGCGAGCTCGGCGAGGTCGACCTCGTAGCGATACAGCAGGCTGTTGAGGCCGACGTTCGCGAAGTGGTGCGTGCTGCCCGCATACGGCCCGAACAGGAAGGTGGTGTCGAATCCGGATTCGCGCATCGCGCGATCACCGAGGTAGAAATCCGCGCTCAGGCGGTAGCCGTCGAACCACGCGCCGGCGCAGACGCGCGAGGCGCGCATGTCGCAGCTCGCTTGCGCCAGCGTCGCGGCCTCCTTCGCATCCGGATGCTGCGGCGCCTTGATCAGGTAGCCCGGATCCTGTTCCGGATGCGCGCGCAGCCATTGGATCGCGCCACGCAGATAGCGGCTGTCCTGCATCTCGGGCACCGGGCCGCTGCCATAGTCGAAATAGCGCGCCAGGCCCGTGTCGCCGGCGCGATGCTCGGGGCGCGTCCAGATGTCGTGATCGCGTACGGCGAGCGGGTATGCCTGCTCCAGCCACGCGTGCGCCGCGTCCGCATCGGCGAAGCCGCTCTTGTCGTCGAGCACGGCGCGGATCATCTGCGACAGGAACGGCGGCTGCGAACGGGTCAGGTAGTAACTGCGGTTCGCATTGAGCACGCCGCCGTAGTGCGCGACTTCGAACAGCTGGTTGTCGACCATGCCGCGCGCCATCTCGAAACGATGATCGGCGAGCAGGCCGAGCACGATGAAGTAGCTGTCCCAGCCGTACATCTCGTTGAAGAAGCCGCCGGGAACGACGTACGGATGCGGCAGGTACAACAGCCCTTGCACCGGAATGCTCGACGGCGAAAGTTCTCCGAGCGCGGCAATGCGCTGCGGCAGGCGGTGTACATCGACGCGGCAGCGCTTGGCGATCGCGTCGAGATTCGCCGGCGTTTCCAGATCGGCGGGCAGGTAGAGCACCGGCCGCGTCTTCACCTTGGCGTCGACGAGCGCGCTGCAATCGTCCATTGAACGCGTCAGCGTGTCCCAGGCGTGGTCGATGTACGCGCGTGTCTTGGCCGGGTCCGGCGTCGCCGCCTGGGCCGCGAATGTGCAAAGCAGGAGCAGGAACGCGGAAGCTTTCATCGGAAACCTTGTAGGGTGGAAGGCTGCGTCGTGAGCATGCCGCCGATCGTCGGGCGCCGGCGGCTGCCAAGCATACCTTGCCGGGTTCGGACGCCCGCTACGCGACGCAAAGCCGCTCAGGTCGCGAGCAGCTCCGCTTCGTGCAGACAGCGCCCGAACAGTTTCATCGCCGCCTCGATATCCGCCGGCGGCAGCCCGGCGTAGCCGAACAGCAGGCCCGGCCGCGGCGGCGGCTTCAGGCAGTACGGCGCGACCGTGTAGAGCCCCAAGCCGCGCGACTGCGCATGCGCGACCAAACGTTCGCAATCGCCGTGATTGGCGCGCGTCAGCCACGCGGTCAGATGCATGCCGGCGTTCGAGTCGACCACCTCGACCACGCCGGGCGCGTATTTCTTCAGGCCGTTCAACATCGCTGCGCGGCGCGCGCGCAGCGCGATCGCGGCGCGGCGCAGATGACGCTCGAAGCCACCGCCCTGCATCAGGCGCGCGAGCGCGGATTGCTCGAGCGTGTTGCAGCCGCGGTCCTCCAGCCATTTCGCTGCGACGAAGGCATCGCGCAACGCCGGCGGCAGCAGCATGTAGCCGAGGCGCAGCGCCGGAAACAGCGCCTTGGAGAAGCTGCCGATATAGATCACGCGACCGTCGCGATCGAGCGATTTCAACGCAGCCAGCGGACGGCCGCCATAGCGGAACTCGCCGTCGTAGTCGTCCTCGATCAGCCACGCGCGCTGCGTCGCCGCCCAGTCCAGCAATTCGACGCGGCGCGCCAGCGGCAGCAGCGCGCCGGTCGGAAACTGATGCGACGGCGTCACCACCGCCAGGCGCGCGCCAGCCGGCAGCGCGGCCGGCACCAAGCCGTCGGCATCGACGCGGCAGCCGCGCGCGTGCGCGCCGTGCGCGGCGAAGGCCTGGCGCGCGCCGCGGTAGTGCGGATCTTCGAGCACGACGCTGTCGCCGACTTCGAGCAACACGCGCGCCGCCAGCGAGAACGCCTGTTGCGTGCCCGACACGATCAGCACGTCGTCGGGTACCGCCGGCACGCCGCGCCGACGCGACAGGTAATCGCAGATCTGCTCGCGCAGTGCCGGCAAGCCCTGCGCATCGGGATAGTCGAACTCGGCATGCTCGGCGGCGCGGCTGACCTCGCGCCGCCAGACACCGGCCAGCAGCGGATTGGCGAGCGGCAGGCCGTATTGCAGGTTGTAGCGCAGATCCTGATGCTGGCGGCCGGGGATGCGGCGCCCATCGGTGTTCGCCAGCGCGCGCCGCGCGAACGCGGACAGCGGCGCGATCAGCGTGTTCGCCGTGCGCCGCTGCGGCGTCGAGCTGCCGACATTGGCGACGAAACTGCCGGAACCGACACGCCCGAGCAGGAAACCTTCCGCCTGCAGCTGCTCGTAGGCCGCGAGCACCGTGTTGCGGGAAAGATCGAGCTCGCGCGCCAGCGAACGGCTCGCCGGCAGCCGTGCACCGGCGGCGAAGCGGCCGTCCAGAATCGCGCCCTTCAGCGCGCGGATCAGTTGCGCGTAGCGTGCGCCCTGTCCGTCCAGGTCGAGATACATGATTGGCCCTGCCATCGCAGCGAAATGTGGAGCTAGAGGGTGCCAATATACATTGTCACTATGCGGCCATGACGCTACGTCCCCGCCATCAGGTGCAGCGCAGCCGGCAGCGCGCCGAGTACGACCGCAAGACGATCCACGCGATCCTCGACGCCGGCATGATCGCGCACGTGGGCTTTTGCAGCGGCACGCAACCCTTCGTGATCCCCATGCTGTATGCGCGCGACGGCGACACGCTGGTGCTGCACGGTTCGATCGCCAGCCGGTTGATCGGCGAGGTCGGTGCCGGTATTCCCGCCTGCGTCAGCGTGACCCACGTCGACGGCCTCGTGCTCGCGCGTTCGCACTTCAATCATTCGATGAACTACCGCTCGGTCGTCGCATTCGGCCGCGCCACTCTGGTCGATGACGCCGCCGAAAAAGCCGCCGCACTCGCGCGCTTCGTCGATGCGCTGATCCCCGGCCGCGCCGGCGAATCGCGCGCGGCCGATCGCAACGAACTCGCCGCCACGCAGGTGCTGCGCTTCGTCATCGAAGATGCCAGCGCGAAAATCCGTGCCGGCGGCGCCAAGGACGACGCCGCCGATCTCGCGTTGCCGCACTGGGCCGGCGTCGTACCGGTGCGCTCCATCTATGCGACACCGCAAACCGAACCCAATGTCGCCATCGGCACCGCCTGGCCGTCTTCCGTGCGCGCGCTGCTCGAACGCAACGGAGCCGGTCGATGATCGTCTATCGCAATGACGTGGCACTCACGCTGGAACAGGCGCGCGACCTCTATCGTGCCTCAACGCTGGCCGAACGCCGCCCGGTCGACGACGATGCACGCTTCGCCGCGATGCTGGCGAACGCGAACCTCACCGTGACCGCCTGGGACGAGGAACTGCTGGTCGGCATTTCGCGCGCGCTCAGCGACTTCAGCTATGCAACGTATTTGTCCGATCTCGCCGTGCGCCTCTCGCACCAGCGCCGCGGCATCGGCCAGGAGCTGATGCGCCGCACGCAGAGCGCCGCCCCGCAGGCGACGTTGATCCTGCTCGCCGCGCCGGCCGCGGAACGCTACTACCCGCACGTCGGCTTCACCCATCACCCGCAGGCCTGGCTGCTGCGGCCGGGCGAAGCGATCGCATGTGCGCTAGAGGAGCCGAAACGGTGAACCCGGATCAGTCCGCCAAAGCCGATCGCTTCGATGCACTGCATCGGCAAGCGCAGCCATTCGTCGTCGCCAATGCCTGGGACGCCGGCTCCGCGCGCATCCTCGCCGGGCTCGGCTTCGACGCACTGGCGACATCGAGCGCTGCCGCAGCCGCCGTGCTCGGTCGGCGCGACGGTGCGATCACGCGCGAGGAGTCACTGACGAATGCGCGTGCGATCGTCGAAGCGACGGCACTGCCGGTGTCGGCCGATCTGGAGAACGGTTTCGGCGACGCGCCGGAGACGGCGATGCAAACGATCCGGCTCGCCGCGCAAGCCGGCCTCGTCGGCGGTTCGATCGAAGACGCCAGCGGCGATGCGCGGCAGCCGATCTATGCGATTGCGCATGCCGCCGAACGCGTGGCGGCGGCGGTCGACGCTGCACGCGCGCTTCCGTTCCGATTCATGCTGACTGCACGTGCGGAGAACTTCCTGCACGGACGAGCCGATCTCGACGACACGATTCGTCGTCTGCAGGCATTCGAGCGCGCCGGTGCCGACGTGCTGTTCGCGCCGGGCCTGCCCGATCTCGAGGCGGTGCGCACGGTTTGCGCAGCACTGACCCAACCGGTGAATTTCATGGTCGGCACGCGCGGCCGCTCGTTCACGCTCGCCGAGCTCGGCGCGGCCGGCGTGCGTCGCATCAGCCTGGCGACCTCGCTGTATCGCGCCGCGATGAGCGGCCTCGCCGAGGCCGCGCGCGAAATCCGCCAACACGGCAGTTTCGGCTACGTCGAACGCGCGCTGCCGTCGGCGGAATTGAACGCGTTTCTTGGCGACACGCGCTGAAAAAACCGCCGACGCTGCCGGGGCCGGCGTCCACGCATCGCCGAACCGTTCCGCAGGCTGCGGCGCGCCGCTATCATCGCGCGTTCGTGCCGGCGTCCGGCGCAATACGAGTGCCGCGCCCGATGCCCCGCGATTCGCAAACCCCTCCGCCGCGTCCGTTCGGCATCGCCATCGCCTTGATGTGCGCGCTCGCCGGCGGCGCCGTCTGGTGCCTGCTGTCGCTCTACAGCCGCGGCGACCTCGCCGCGTTCGCGTTCATCGTCGCGCTGTGCATCGTCTGGCAACTGCGCGCCAACGGCTACGCGGGACGCTGGTCCGGCGCATTGATCGCGGCGTTGTGCGTCGCACTCGCTGCGGTGTATTCGTTCTACCTGCAAGCCGTGGCACAAGTCGCTTCGTTGCTCGGCCTGCCGATGCGCTCGGCACTGCTGCAGATCGACCCGGCGATGGCGGTCGATATCGCGCGCGCGAATCTTCGCGGGGGTTCGGGCGTGCTGGTGCTGACCGCCGTCGTCGCTGCGGCGGTCGCGATGCTGGCAACGCGCACGGGGCGTATTGCGAACCGGTCGTGATCGGTGCCCTCGGTCAACCTGTCCTTTGTGCCCCGCCTATGGCTGTCCCGCCTGCGAGGCGCTTCTCAGCAGCGAAGCGGATCAAACGGTCATCCGGTGGAGACTCGTGCGGTGACCGGGTCGCCGTCGTGAAGCGCTTCCTGCCAGCGCGGTAATGATGTCGAAGCAATGCACGCCGTCGCTGGCACCGGCGTTCCTCTCAGTGCCCGCCACTTCCCTCGATCGCCTTCAGCTCTGCGATCAGCTGGTTCGCCGCCTCCTTGCCGTCGGCGTAGAGCATGCGCGTGTTGTCCTGATAGAACAGCGCATTCTCGATACCCGCAAAGCCGGTGCCCTTGCCGCGCTTGATCACGATGACCTGGCGCGCATCGACGACGTCGAGGATCGGCATGCCGAAGATCGGCGAGGACTTGTCGGTCTTCGCGGCCGGATTCACCACGTCGTTGGCGCCGATCACGATGGCGACGTCGCAGGTCTTGAACTCCGGATTGATGTCGTCCATGTCGGCGATCAAGTCGTACGGCACACCGGCTTCGGCGAGCAGCACGTTCATGTGTCCGGGCATGCGCCCGGCGACCGGATGGATCGCGAACTTGACGTCCTTGCCGGCCTTGATCAGCGCCTGCGAGAGTTCCCAGATCTTGTGCTGCGCCTGTGCGACGGCCATGCCGTAGCCCGGCACGATAATGACCTTCTCGGCCATGTACAGCAGCGAGGCCGCATCGGCCGCTTCGATCGGTTTCTGCGCGCCGGCGATCGCCTCGCCGCTGCCGCCGCCGCCGAAGTTGGAGAACAGCACGCCGCTGATCGGCCGGTTCATCGCCTTCGCCATCAGTTGGGTCAGGAAGGTGCCGGCCGCGCCGACCACCATGCCGGCGACGATCAACGCCTCGATGCCCATCGCGTAGCCTTCGAACGCGACCGCCAGACCGGTGAACGCGTTGTACAGCGAGATCACCACCGGCATGTCGGCGCCGCCGATCGGCAGCGTCATCAGCACGCCAAAGGCCAGCGCACAGGCGAAGAACAGCAGGATGAAAAGCGGATTGACCGACCACGCGACCAGCGCGATTCCGAACACGACCGCTGCCCCGAACACGGCGAAGTTGATCAACTGCTGATTCGGAAAATTGAAGCGCTTGTCCATGCGGCCGTCGAGCTTGGCCCAGGCGATGATCGAGCCGGTCATCGAGATCGAACCGATCAGCGCACCGATCGTCGCCAGCGCGAGCGTCGCGAGCGGCGGCGCGATCCCGGGCGAGCCGGTGAATTTCAGCAGCTCACCGGCACCGATCGCCGCGGCCGAACCGCCCCCCATGCCGTTGAACAGCGCGACCATCTGCGGCATGTCGGTCATCGCGACCTTCTTGCCCCACAGCCAGGTTGGAATCACACCGATTGCGATGGCGGCGATGATCCAGCCGAGGTTGTGGCCGCCGGTGATCGCGAAGGTCGCCAGCGTCGCCAGCACCATGCCGACGCCCGCCCACATGATGCCCTTGCGCGCGGTCACCGGCGACGACATGCGCTTGATGCCGAGGATGAAGAGCACCGCGGCGAGGAAATAGCTGGCCTTGGCGATGTAGACGAGCAGGGTGGAAACTTCCATCGTGTGTCCTTCGTACGCGTTGTGCGTTGCGTGTTGCCTGTCCGGAGGGGCGAGGTCGCCGCTGCGCGAGCTGTGAGGGCGCGCTAGGCGCCCCGTGAGGGCGGCGGCTGCGCCGCCTGTGAGGAAAAGTACGCGAATCTGTTGCCCTGCTTTTCCTCACAGCAAGTCCGCAGGACAAGCGCCCTCACGGCAAGTGCAGCGCGCGCCCTCTCAGCTTGCGCAGCAAGCGCCCTCACCGCTTCACTTGCCCTTGCTCGACTTGAACATCTCGAGCATGCGTTCGGTGACGACGTAGCCGCCGGCCGCGTTGCCGGCACCGAGTGCAACGCCGATGAAGCCGATCGCGATTTCCAGAGGCGACTGCGCGGCCGCGAGCGCGATCATCGCACCGACCAGCACGATGCCGTGCACGAAATTCGAACCCGACATCAACGGCGTGTGCAGAATCACCGGCACGCGGCCGATGATTTCCTTGCCGGTGAACGCGGCGAGCATGAAGATGTAGAGGGCGAGGAATCCGTCGATCATTGGTCACTCCCAGTAGCCGCTTTTCTCTTGGCCGTCATTGCCGCGAACGCGGGAGGCGCTCTTCGACGGCGAATGCCGGTCATCCACCTGTTGCTTTACGATCACAAAAACAAATGGATTCCTGCGTTTGCGGCAATGACGATGTCATGTTTGCTGCGCGTCAACCATTGACCGCGGCATCGACCCATTGCTTCGTCGCCTCGTGCTTGATCTCCCCCGCATGCGTGATGCAGGTCTTGGCGATCAGCTCGTCGGTCCAATCCAGCGCCAGCGCGCCGTCCTTCAAACTCAGCTCGAGAAAGTTGTACAGATTGCGCGAGTACATTTCGCTCGCGTGCACCGGCGCGCTCGCCGGCAGATTGGTCGTGCCGATCACGCTGACGCCGTTCGCGCTGATCACGGTCTTGCCCGCTTCGGAGATCTCGACGTTGCCGCCGGTCTCAGCGGCGATGTCGACGATGACCGAGCCTGGCTTCATGCCGGCCACCATCGCGGCGCTGATGATGCGCGGCGCGCGGCGTCCCGGCACGGCGGCCGTGGTCACCACCACGTCGATGCCTTTCAGGTGGTCGGCGAGCGCCTGCTGCTGCTTGTCGCGCTCCTCCTGGGTCAGCTCGCGCGCATAGCCGCCGCTGCCGGCCGCGCTGACGCCGAGGTCGAGGAATTTCGCGCCGAGCGATTCGATCTGTTCCTTGGTTTCCGGACGCACGTCGAAGCCTTCGACCTGGGCGCCGAGGCGGCGTGCCGTCGCGATCGCCTGCAGACCGGCGACGCCGGCGCCGACGATCAGCACCTTGCTCGGGCGGATCGTGCCGGCGGCGGTGGTCAGCATCGGAAAGAACTTCGGAGCCGCTTCGGCCGCGATCAGCACCGCCTTGTAGCCCGACACCGCCGCCTGCGAAGACAACACGTCCATCGCCTGCGCACGCGTTGTGCGCGGCAGCAGCTCCATCGCGAACGCGGTGATCTTGCGATCACGCAGCGCCTTCGTACGCTCCGGCGCGAGGTGCGGCTGCAGATGGCCGATCACCACCGCGCCTTCCTTCAAGGCCGCAATTTCGTCGAGCGACGGCGGCTGCACCTTCAGCAGCACATCGGCGCGCGCCAGCACGCTGCGTGCGTCGCCGACGAGTTCGGCGTCGGCATACGCGGCATCGGCGAAATATGCACTCGCGCCGACACCGGCTTCGAGCACGATCTGCGCACCGCGTGCCTTGAGTTTCTTGGCGACTTCGGGCGTCAATGCGACGCGGCGTTCGCCCGCGACATTTTCGCGCACCACCGCAACGGCAACCGGCATCTGCTTCCCCGTCCTGGCTGGATTGCGCCCATCCTAGCAAGCCCTTCCGCAATTCCCCAACAATGAAATTTTATTGAGCCGACGTTTCAATCGGCGCGCGTGTCCCAAACTGCATCTCCCCTCGCCTTCGCGCCCGTATGCATTCCGATGAACCCGCCGACCGAATCCGCCCCGTTCCAGATGAGCCGCGGCTTCATCCTGCTGATGGCCTTCACCTGCGGCGCGGCGGTCGCCAACATCTATTACAACCAGCCGATGCTCGGACTGATCGCGCGCAACTTCGCCACCGATGCGGCCGGCGTCGCCGCCGTGCCGACCGCGACCCAGCTCGGCTACGCGGCGGGCCTGCTCCTGCTCGGGCCGTTGGGCGACCGCTACGACCGCCGCCGCGTGATCCTCGCGCTGGCCGCGGCACTCTCGATGACCTTGTTCGCGACCGCCGCCGCGCCGTCGGTCGCCTGGCTCGCCGCGTGCTCGTTCGCAGTCGGCATGAGCGCGACCTTGGTGCAGCAAGTGATTCCCCTGGTCGCGCATCTCGCCCCTGAACAGCGCCGCGGCCGCATCGTCGGCAGCGTCATGAGTGGCCTGCTGCTCGGCATCCTTTGCGGTCGCTTCGTCGCGGGTCTGGTCGGCGCAGAGTTCGGCTGGCGCACGATGTTCGCCGCCAGCGCGGTCGCCGCCGCGCTGCTCGGCAGTGTCCTCGCGCGCGCCTTGCCGCAGCTGCACGGACACGCGCAAGGCAGCTATGCCGATCTGCTGCGATCGACATTGGCGCAGGCGGCGCGGCATCGCACGCTGCGCGAGGCGGCGCTCGGCGGTGCCTTGCTGTTCGGCGCATTCAGCGCGTTCTGGGTCGCATTGACGCCGCTGCTCGAAAGCGCGGCGTTCCACCTCGACGCGCGCGTCGCCGGTGTGTTCGGCCTGATCGGCGCCGCGGGCGCGTTGATCGCGCCGCTGGCCGGACGCTGGTCGGACCGGCGCGGACCGATTGCCGTGCTCGGTGCGGCGATTGGCGCGGTGGTCCTTTCGTTCGGCGTGTTCTACGCGTCCGCGCACAGTCTGCTCGGCCTCGTCGTCGGCACCCTGGTCATGGACCTCGGCATCCAGGCCGCGCTGATCGCGAATCAGGCACGCATCTTCGCGCTCGATCCGCACGCGCGCAGCCGCATCAACGCGTTCTTCATGACGATCTATTTCCTCGGCGGTGCGCTGGGCGCCTGGGGTTCCAGTCACGCATGGGTGCGCGGCGGCTGGCACGCGGCGATGCTGGTCGGCGGCGCGTTCGCGCTCGGCGCCGGCCTGGTACGCCTGGTCGCCGCACTGCGCCGCGAGCGTCCCGGCCTGCCGCTGCCCGATTGAACATTGCGCCGCGCCTGCCGGCCTGGCCTGTTGAACCAGCTGCCCATGCGCTGCGTTGCTGCAGGTTAAACGGCCGGTTTATGTGCCGGCTGCTAGACTCGAAACCTTCCTTTCCCAGCACGCAAACATGCCGATCGATTTCCTGACCCAGCGCCTGTCGGTGCCATCGCGCCAGCTCGGCGAACCCGGCCCCGACCCGACCCAGCTCGACGAATTGCTCGACGCGGCGATCCGCGTGCCCGATCACGGCCGCTTGACGCCGTTCCGCCTGCTCGCGATCCGCGGCGACGCGCGCGCCCGGCTCGGCGCGGCGATGGCCGATCTGCACGCGCGCAAGGAAGCCGATCTACCGCCGAAGGTGCTCACCAAGGATCGCGAACGCTTCAACGCGGCGCCATTGATCGTGACCGTGATCGCGCGCCTCGATGCACAGCACAAGGTGCCCGAGCAGGAACAGCTGCTGTCGGCCGGCTGCGTCGCCTACAACCTGCTGCTCGGCGCGCAGGCGCTCGGCTTCGGCGCGCAGTGGCTGACCGGCTGGTCCGCCTACGATCGCGACGTCGCCGCTCTGCTCGGCCTGGCCGCGCACGAGCAGATCATCGGCTTCGTGCATATCGGCACGCCGAAGGAATCCGCGCCGGAACACGCGCGTCCACTGCTGGCCGATCTGTATTCGGAATGGCATTGACGCAGACCGCGCATCTGGTCGACGGCAGCCTGTACGTCTGCCGCGCGTGGTTCGCGCAGGTGCCCGATGCCTACGATGCCGACGGCGCGCCGGTGCATGCGGTGCACGGCTTCACGCGTTTCCTGCTCGAACTGCTCGAGCGCGCACGGCCGACGCACCTCGCGGTCGCGTTCGACGAATCGCTGACGACGTGCTTCCGCAACGAAATCTATGCCGCCTACAAGGCGAACCGTCCGCCCGCGCCGGAAGACCTGATGCGCCAGTTCAGCGGCTGCCGGCAGATCGCGCAGGCGCTCGGCGCGACCGTGCTGGTCGACACGCGCTACGAGGCGGATGATCTGATCGGCAGCGCGCTGGCGACGCTGCGCAACGCCGGGCTGCGCAGCGTGATCGTTTCGGCCGACAAGGACTTCGGCCAGCTGATCGGCGAACACGACGAGCAATGGGATCCGCCGCGCAACCTGCGCTGGGACGGCGCCGGCGTCAAAGCGCGGCTCGGCGTGCTGCCGCACCAGGTTGCCGACTACCTGGCGCTGACCGGCGATGCGACCGACAACATTCCGGGCGTGCCCGGCATCGGCGCGAAGACGGCGGCGGTCCTGCTGCATCATTTCGGCACGCTCGATGCGCTGCTCGAGCGTGCCGACGAAGTGGCGTTCCTGCGCACGCGCGGCGCCGCCGCGGCATCGATGAAACTGCGCGAACACGCAGCGCTAGCACGCCTGTCCCGCTCACTGACCGGCATCGCGCTGGATGCGCCGGTACCGGCCGCGGAAGCGGACTATCGGCGGCGTCCGTTCGGCGCCGATCTCGAAGAACTGCTGGAGCGCCTGCGCTTCGGTCCACTGACGAGGGCGCGCGTGCGCGACCTCGCCGCGCACACTGCGATTTTCGAAGGCGCCTCATGATCGAATCCCTGCTCCTCGCCGTCACGCGCATCTCGACCTTCCAGGGCGAACGCGGCCTCACCAACGCAACCGGTTTTTTCTTCGAGCGCGATGGCCGCCTGTACCTCGTCACCAATCGCCACGTCGCGCTCGACGAGGCGAGCGAGCATCGGCCCGATCGCATCGAGATCGAGCTGCACACCGACCCGGACAACGTCGCCGCGACCGTGCAGTTCTCGATTCCCCTGTATCAGGATGCAACCTCGGTGTGGCGCGAAATCAGCGACGCCGCCGGTATCGTCGATGTCGTCGCGATCGAACTCGAACGCGCCGCGTTGCCGCAGACGCGGCTGCTGCACGCCTTCGCGCCGGACCATCTGCTGGTCGACCTGGACGACGTGGAAGTCGGAGCGCGCGTCACCATCGTCGGCTTCCCGCTCGGCTTCCACGACACGTTCCATCATCTGCCGGTGGCGCGGCAGGCGGTCATCGCGTCCTCGTTCGGCATCCGCTTCCAGGGACACGGCTATTTCCTCACCGACGCACGCATGCACCGCGGCACCAGCGGCGCGCCGGTCGTGCTGCGCGTCGCCGATGGCGGCAGCGGTCGCGGTGAGCTGCCGTGGATCCTGCTCGGCGTTCACGCGGCAAGGCTCGACGTCGACAATCGCGACGCCGAGCAGGACGAGCGCCTCGATCTCAACTGCGCCTGGTACGCGGACGCACTGCTCGCATTGACGGCGTCTTAAGCGGACGCGCGCCAGGTCTGCTCGAACACGCGCTGGAAGTTCGTACCGAGCACTTTCTCGACCACGCGGTCGGAATAGCCGCGCTTGGACAGCGCCGCTGCAATGAGCGCGGAGCGGTCTGGACGATTGAGTCCGATCACGAACGGCGGCGGCCCTTCGCCCGGCGCGCCGACGCCGGCGGCCTTGCGATCGGCGATATCCTTGTTCCATGCCTGCATGCTTTCGCGCGAGGTGTCGAACGGCATCAACAGCGCATCGCTGCCGATGCCGACGTGATCTTCGCCGCAGACATCGAGCGCATGCGCCATATGCGCGATGTAATCGTCGAGCTTCGGCTGCGCCGGATACTTCGCCAGGAAACTCAGTTCGTAGATGCCGACGACACCCTCTTTGGCGGCGACCGCACGCAGCACCGCGTCGCTCTTGTTGCGCAGGTGCGCGTACACCGCACTGCAACCGGCATGCGTGACCAGCACCGGCTTGCTCGACGCGGCGATCGCATCGAGTGTCGATTTCTCGTCCGCGTGACTGAGATCGAGGCTGACGCCGAGCGCGTTCATACGCGCGATCGCGTCGCGGCCGCGCGCGGTCAAGCCGGAAGAAGGCTGCTCCGAGAGCACCCCCGCTGCGAACGGCGACGGCTTGTTGTAGCCGAGCTGCATCACGCGAACGCCACGCGCGCTGAACTCCGCGATGCGCTCGGGCTTGCCGTCGAGCATGTTGACGCCTTCGAACGAGTAGATGATGCCGAGCTTGCCGCTGCGCTTCGCCAGCGCGATATCGGCCGCGCTGCGCACCTGCATCAGCAGGTCGGAGTTCTTGGCGATCGCGCCGTCGAATGCGGCGATGTCCTCAAGGGTCGTCGCATAGTCGTTGCCGCTGCCGCCGATGGTCGCCTTGATCGCGGTCAGGCCGGAGCTGCGGATCGCTTTCGCCGTGGTCTTGTCGAGCACTGCATCGGGGTCGATCGGCGGCACCAGGTTGCCGTCGATGACGATCGCTTTACGATAGAGGCTGGCTGCGTCGTGTGCAGACGTCGCCGCCCACAGGCGCGAACACGATGGCAGTAGCGCTGCGCCGGACAGCACCACGGAAGCCTTGAGCAGGCGGCGGCGGCTTTCGAATCGTTTCATCGTTCACCTTGGCACGGAGGATCGTGAGGCGCAGGGCGTCTGCACTCGCCATGCCAAGTGCGCATTCGCCGCGGCTATCGCTGCGACGCCGGCGAACGCGCCGTAGCGACGCCAGCCGTACGGTAAGTCACGTCCGTTCGGACAATGCGAGCGTCCGCGCGGACACGCGTGGTCGATCGTACAAGCCTTCAATGGGTGACCGCTTGCGCGGGCATGACGGCAGTGCGGATTGGTGACGGCGATGCGACGGGTGATGCGAACCGGCGAACGCGGGAATCCATTTCCGTTTCCAGAGTCCTGCTCGCGCAAGCAATCTCGGCGACAGCAAGTCAAGAAGACGGGCCAACCGTGAGCAGCGGCTCAACGGATTCCCAGCGCCGACATCGCAACGCTGCTTGCGGGCGTCAGCCCCAGGGCACCACGGTCACCTTCACCTCGAGTTCGTGCGCACCGCTGCCGAGAATGACGCCGCGCTGCGGCGAGACGTCGCCGAAATCGCGGCCCCAGGCGATCGTGATGTGCTCGGTGCCGGGGCGCACCTTGTTGGTCGGATCGAAATCGACCCAGCCATGCACGGGATCGTGCAGCGAGACCCAGGCATGCGAAGCATCGGCGCCGACCAGGCGCGGGCGCCCCGCTGGTGGACGCGTCAGCAGATAGCCGCTGACGTAGCGTGCCGGCAAGCCGAGCGAGCGCAGGCAGGCCAGCATCAGATGCGCATAGTCCTGGCAGACACCGCGCTTGTTCGCGAGCACGTCGAGCAGCGGCGTCGCGATATGCGTCGCGGCCGGATCGAAAGTGAACTCGCGATGGATCTTTTCCATCAGCGCCTGCGCGGCGGCGAGCAAGGGCCGCGCGGGCGAGAAGCAGTCGCGCGCATAGTCGGCGAACGCACTCTTGATGCGCACGAACGGTGACTCGAAGCGATAGCGGCTCGCCTCCAGCGTCGACGCATCGAGCACCTGCGCGGCGCGATAGCCGAAGCCGTCGACGACGTCCTGCCATGGCGGCGACGAGGCCAGATCCAGCGGCGGCCGCGGCGCGACTTCGATGCGCATCGTCGAGGTGATCGCCAGGGCGCGGTGTGCGCGGTCGAATTCGAGTACGCTGACCGGATTGCCGAAGCTGTCGACACGGTCGAGCCGCCGTGCGGGCAGCGGATCGATCCCGATGTCGTGCTCGACGCAGCGCTGGCGCGGATGCGCGCGCGGCGCCAGATGCAGCAGCTGCTGCGAACGCGACACCGTCTCTTCGTAGCTGTAGACCGTCGCGTGGGTGACGCGATAGGGGACGAACGAAGCCACGCCAGTCATGCGAACGCCCGCCGGCTTGCCATCGGAGCCCTGCAGCATCGCGTCATCATGTCGAAATCGTCGGCTGGCTGATGTCGTCGACGTGCGCGAAATAGCGCGCCGCGAGCCGGTCGGACACGTCACGTGCGGCCGCGGCTGTCGCCGCCAGCAAATCGGCGATGCCGGACAGGGCATCACGGCGGCCGGCGTCGCCGAGCAGCGAGTCCTCCAGCGCACCGAGATCGCAGGCGACGAGGCCATCCTCGATCCGGCGCAGCGTCGCCGCCTCGCCTTCGTCGCCGGCGATCAGCGCGACCTCGTGCACCAGTTCACGCACCTGGAACAGCACCGCATGCGGGTTCGCCGCGTCGAGCAGCACGAGGTCGAGCGCCGGGATCAGCTGCGGCGCGGACAGGTAGCGCATGCGATAGGTGATGATGCTGTCGGCCAGTTCGAGCAGCCAGTCGAGCGTCGCGGTTTCGTCGCGTTCGCGCGCATGCGCAGCCAGATCGCGCAGCACCACGGCGACGACATCGGCTAGGAATTGCAGGCGTTCGAGGCGGCGGCCGATGACGAGGAAGCGCCAGCCTTCGTCGCGCGTCATGTCGTCGAGCGCGAAGCCCGACAGGGCCGACACCGACATCAGCAGGCGGTTTAGGAATTCCATCGCATCGCCGACATCCGGCGTCTGCTGCGACAGCGCGGTCGCCTCGCGCTGCAATTCGACGATGCCGCGCCAGTTTTCCTGGGACAGCCGTCCACGCACTTGCGTGGCGGCCCAGAACAGACGTTCCAGCGTGTCGCGCAGGCCGCCGGCGGCGCCGCCGGTGACCGCAGCCAGCAATGCATGCTTCAGCGCGAGCTTGGGCGGCGTCAGTTCCAGCACGCGGCACACTTCGAGTGCACTCGCCAGCGCCGGAGCGCTGCTGCCGCCATCGATGTAGCGTGCCAGCAGCACGCGCAGCAGACGTGTGATGTTGTCGCTGCGCTCGGAATAGCGGCCGAGCCAGAACAGGTTCTCGACCAGGCGCGAGGGCAGGAACGCGTCCCTGCGCACGACATCGCGTACCCCCAGCGTGCGCCGCTGCGTATCGCCGGCGTCGACCGCCGCGTCGCCGAGCACCCAGGTGTCCTTGCTGCCGCCGCCGCGTTGCATCGATACGACCAGGGCGCCCGGTTTCGCTGCGACGCGGGAGAGTCCACCCGGCATCACCGCGTAACCGTGTTCGGTCGCGACGGCATACACGCGGGTGCTGACCGCGCGCGGCGCAAGCCTGCCGCCGGCGGCGCCGCGTTGCCAGACCGGCGCGTGCGAGAGCTCGATGAGTTCCTGCGCCACGTAGGCCTGCGGCCGCGCGACGATGCGCGCGCGCAGTTCGACGCGGCGGCTGCGGCTCAGCGTCGGGCCGAACACCGGATCGAAACGCTGCGATGGAAACGCCGGCTTGATCACCAGACGCTCGAGATGTTCCAGCACGTGCGCGCACGCGGGCGCCTCGCCGCACCACCAGGTCGCGACCGTCGGCAGCAGCAGCGCTTCGCCGCGCAGGCGCTCGCACACGCGCGGCAGGAAACCGAGCAGGCCGGGCGATTCGATCACGCCGCTGCCGAGCGCGTTGGCGATCAGCACGCGGCCGGCGCGCGCGACTTCGAGCAAGCCCGGCACGCCGAGCGCGGAATCGCCGCGCAGCTCGAGCGGATCGCAGAAGTCGGCATCGATGCGGCGCAGGATCGCGTGCACGCGCTGCAGGCCGCCGAGCGTCTTCAAGAAGAGCGTGGCGCCGCGCACGGTCAGGTCCTGGCCTTCGACCAGCGGCACGCCGAGTGCGCGCGCCAGATAGACGTGCTCGAAGTAGGTCTCGTTGTAGCGCCCCGGCGTCAGCAGCACCGCCAGCGGCGCGGCGCCGTCGCTCGGTGCGAAGCGCTGCAGGCACGCCTGCAGGCCGCGGAAGAAGCCGTCGAGCGATTGCACCTTGAGTTCGCGGAACGTCTCGGCGAACGCGCGCGAGACGATCTGCCGATTCTCCAAGGCATAGCCGGCACCGGACGGCGCCTGCGCGCGATCGGCGATGACCCACCAGCGGCCATCCGGCGCGCGCGCGAGATCGGCGGCGTAGACGTGCAGGAAACGCCCGCCGGGCGGCACGATGCCCTCGCACGGCCACAGGAAATCGTTGTGGCCGTAGACCAGGTCGCTCGGCAGCAATCCTTCGCGCAGCAGCTGTTGCCCGCCGTAGAGATCGCCGAGCACCGCATCGAGCAACGACGCGCGCTGCGCCACGCCGGCGGCGAGCGATTGCCATTCGTCTGCCGCGATCAGGTGCGGCAGCAGATCGAGATCCCACGGCCGCTCGGCGCCCTTGGCGTCGTCGTAGATGTTGTAGGTGACGCCGTTCTCGCGGATCTGACGCGCGACGAATTGCTGGCGCTGGCGCATCTGCGCCGCGCCGGCATGCTCGAGATCGGCAATCAGCGCACGCCAGTGCGGCCGCATCGCGGCGCTCGCATCGAACGCTTCGTGATAGCGGCGCGGATCGGCGTCGTAGTCCGCGAACAACGGCGAGGCAGACGGTCTCGTCATGGCGGGTGTCGCCGTCATCGCCTGCGCAGATCCAGCGTGAAGGCGAACTCTTCGGCGCCTTCGCCAGGCACGGGATCGAGCGAACCGGGCGTGTGACCGCTGCGGAAGAATCGAGCCAGACGCCGGCTCTCGGCCTCGAACGCGTTGACCGGGAAGCGGGAGTAGTTGCGCCCGCCGGGATGCGCGACATGGTATTGGCAGCCGGCAATCGCGCGGCCCGACCACGTATCGACGAGGTCGAACGTGAGCGGCGCATGCACTCCGATCAGCGGATGCAGCGCCGACGACGGCTGCCAAGCGCGGTAGCGTACGCCGGCAACGTATTCGCCGACCGTGCCGGTGCTGCGCAAGGGCACGCGCCGGCCATTGCAGGCGAGCACGTAGCGATCGGGCGCGAGGCCCGACAACTTGACCTGCACGCGCTCCAGCGACGAGTCGACATAGCGCACCGCGCCACCGGCGCTGCCCTCCTCGCCCATCACATGCCAGGGTTCGAGTGCGTGGCGCAGTTCGAATTCGATCCCGGCGATCGCCAGATCACCGAGCTTGGGGAAACGAAATTCCAGATGCGGCGCGAACCAGGCGGAATCGAGCGCGTAGCCGGCTGCCTGCGTCTCGGCGATCACCTCGGCGAAATCCCGTTCAACGAAATGCGGCAGCAGGAAGCGATCGTGCAGCTCGCTGCCCCAGCGCGGCAAGCGCTGCGGCGCGAACGGCGCGCGCCAGAAACGCGCGACCAGCGCACGCAGCAGCAGTTGCTGCACCAGGCTCATGCGCGCGTGCGGCGGCATCTCGAACGCACGCAGTTCGACCAGGCCGAGACGCCCGGTCGGTCCATCCGGCGAGAACAGCTTGTCGATGCAGAACTCGGTGCGATGCGTGTTGCCGGTCACGTCGATCAGCAGATTGCGCAGCAGGCGGTCGATCAGCCACGGCGCGACTTCTTCGCCAGCGGCCGGAAACTGCTGAAACGCGAGTTCGAGTTCGTACAACGAATCATTGCGTGCCTCGTCGACGCGCGGCGCCTGCGAGGTCGGGCCGATGAACAGGCCGGAGAACAGATACGACAGCGACGGATGCGCGAGCCAGTACGAGAGCAGGCTGCGCAGCAGATCGGGCCGGCGCAGGAACGGCGAATCGTTCGGCGTTTTGCCGCCGAGCACGAAATGATTGCCGCCGCCGGTGCCGACGTGGCGGCCGTCGATCATGAATTTCTCGGCAGACAGCCGTGCCGTGTGCGCGGTCTCGTACAGATGCGTGGTGCGCTCGACCAGTTCGTCCCAGCGCGCCGCAGGATGGATGTTGACCTCGATCACGCCGGGATCGGGCGTCACGCGGAACACCGACAGGCGCGCGTCGCGCGGCGGCTCGTAGCCCTCCAGCAGCACCGGCGCCGCCAGCGCAGCGGCGGTCGCTTCGATCGTGGCGACCAGTTGCAGATAATCCTCGGCGCGCTCTAGCGGCGGCATGAACAGATACAGCGTGCCGCCGCGTGCCTGTGCGCAGAGCGCGGTGCGCGTGATCCACGGCGCCGATACGCTGGGCTGTGGCACGCGATCGGGCTCGAGCGATTCAGCGCCGGCAGCGCCGAGTGCGCCATGCGGCGGCAACGGCGGCAGCGTTTCCGACGGATCGCGCTCGTGCAGCACCGGCTGTTCTTCCGGCGCGACCCAGGGCAGCGAATCGAGCGGCAGGCGATAGCCGATCGGTGAATCGCCGGGCACCAGCAGGCAGGCTTCACCGCGCAGCGGCCACGCGCTGCTGCGCCAATGGTCGTGCTTGCGCTCCAACGGCAACACGTAGCCGACCGCGTCGCCGAGGTCGCGCGCGAAGACGCGCTGCAGGCGTTCGCGTTCGAGCGGATCGCGCAGGCGCGAATCGGCGGCGTCGACATTTTCCGGCAGGCGCTGCTCGCGCCAGAGGTAGTAGCCGGCGTCCTCGTGCGCGGCGAACACGCGCCCGGCGCCGACCCCGAGGCGCGTCGCCAGTTCGCGCAGGAAGCGCGCGGCGAGGGCGGCGTCGGCGCCGTTGGCACGGCGCTCGTCGGCAATCCAGGCGGCGTCGCGCCAGAGCGGCTCAGCGTCGTTGCGCCAATGGCAGTTGAGCGACCAGCGTGGCAGCTGCTCGCCGGGATACCATTTGCCCTGGCCGAAATGCACCAGGCCGTGCGGTGCGTACTTCGCCTTGAGCGCGTCGAACACCTCGATCGCGCGCGTGCGTTTGCTCGGGCCGAGTGCCGCCGTGTTCCACTCGGCACCTTCGGGATCGTCGGCGGCGACGAAGGTCGGCTCGCCGCCCATGGTCAGGCGCACGTCGAGGCGTTCGAGGTCGCTATCGACCTGCCTGCCGAGATCGACGATCGCCGCCCATGCCTCGTCGCGGTACGGCTGCGTGACGCGTGGCGTCTCCAGGATGCGCCGCACGCTCATGCCGTGCTCGAACGCGACCTCGCACGGTTCCACCGCACCGCTGATCGGCGCGGCCGAGCCAGGCTCGGGCGAACAGGCGAGCGGGATATGGCCTTCGCCGGCAAGCAGGCCCGAGGTCGGATCGAGACCGATCCAGCCGGCGCCGGGCAGATACACCTCGCACCAGGCATGCAGATCGGTGAAGTCGCGCTCCGGCCCGCTCGGCCCATCGAGCGCTTTCACATCGGCGACCAGCTGGATCAGGTAACCGGAGACGAAACGCGCCGCCAGGCCGAGTCCGCGCAGCAGCTGCACCAGCAGCCAGGCCGAATCGCGGCACGAGCCCGACGCCTGCGTCAGCGTGTACTCCGGCGTCTGCACGCCGGGTTCCATGCGGATCAGGTAGCCGATATCACGGCTGAGCTGTTGGTTCAGCGCGACCAGGAAATTCGCCGTCGCGCAAGGTTCACGTGGGATCGCAGCAAGGTACTCGGCGAAGCGCGGCGTCGCCGGCAGCATCGCCAGGTAAGGCGCGAGTTCGTGCGCGAGCGCAGATTCGTAGGCGAACGGGAACTGCTCGGCGCCGGGCTCGAGGAAGAAGTCGAAGGGATTGAGCACCGCCATCTCGGCGACGAGATCGACCTCGACGCGGAATTCGCGTGTCGGCTCGGGGATCGTCACGCGCGCCAGGTAGTTCGCCTGCGGATCCTGCTGCCAGTTGACGAAATGCCCGGCCGGAACGATCGACAGCGAATAGGCCAGGATGCGCGTACGGCTGTGCGGCGCCGGGCGCAGGCGTACGACCTGCGGGCCGAGCTGGACCGGACGGTCGTAGCGATAACGGGTGACGTGGTTCAGCGCGACATGGATCGACAAGGCAGGGCTCCGCGATCGGGCGTGACTCGAAGACTGGCTTACTCTGGTCGGTCGCCAAAGTCCGACAGGCTCCTGCTCTACTCTCCGAATTCCGCGCCGTGCTGCCGCTCGGGTCCGTCGAGGACCCGCCCTTGCTCCCGCGGCGCACGACGATCAACGACCCGGTGCGAAGCCCGACGATAGCAAAATTGCGCCATCCACGCGCCGCGTCTTTTGCAAAGGTGTCGCGGCGGCCTTCAATTCGCCGAAGCCGACTGCGCGCCGCCTTCGACATTGCCGAACAGTCCGCTCGGTTTCGGCGCCGCCAGCAATGGCGGAATCTGCGGGCCGGGCTTGCGGTCTCGCATGTCGATGCCCGGCTCCTCCCAGGCGAAACGCAGGTCGCTGCGGAACACTTGCACCGCCTGCAGCTTGGCCGCGTCTTTCGGCGTGCCGTAGCTGTCGTACTCGTTCTTCTGGCTGTTGGCGATGAAGTACAGTCCGTCGCCGTCGATCGCGCCATAGGTCGGCAGCGCGAAGGCGGCATTGCCCGAATCCAGCGGCATCGCCTTGACGATCTTGCGGCCGTCGTCGCTCAGGCCGAGCCGCATCACACGGTGAGGCGTGATGCCGTTTTCGATCACGACCAGGTTGTTGTCGTACCAGTACAGGCCATCGACGCCGGCCAGGGTCAGGCGCGCGGTGTCGTAGCCGAACTCGAACCCCTGGCCGGCGGCGAGATCCACGCCGAACACGCCGAGCGTGTAATCGGCGAAGTACAGCGTCTTGGCGTCGCCGCTGAGCGCCAGGCCGCGGATGCTGGTCAGTTTCGGATTCTCGATCATCAGCTTCAGCGCCTCGCCATCGAGGCGATAGATCTGGTTGCGAACGCCATCGGCCGCAAACAGCAGGCCGTCCTTGCCGACCGCGATGCTCGACAGCGTGCGCGGCTTGCTGTCCGGGCTCAGCAGGTACTTGCCGGTCGGCTTGCCGGTGGACAGGCTGAATTTGAAGACGCCGGCCTTGCCGAAATCCGCCTGGGTGAAGCCCTTGAAGTAGACCGAGGCATTGCTCGCCACGTACAGCGTATCGCTGGCGGGATCGGCGGCCAGTGCATAGACGGCCCACAGGCCATTGGCCGCGTCGGGCTTGATGAACTCCTGCAGCTTGCCATCCTTGCCGACCAGCGAAACGGTGCCGTCGCGCACGCTGCCGACGAGCAACTGCTTGCGCTTCGGATCGAACGCGAGCGACTCGTACAAATGGTCGCCGCGCGGCAACGCGAAGGCGACCTTGCCCTTTCCGAACGGCTGCAGGTTCTGCTTCAAGCCGTCGACGATGTATTTCCACACCTTGGTATTGGCGATCTTGTCAAAGTTCGCGTTGTTCGACAGGTCGTAGCCGAAGCCTTCTTTCTGCAGCGCGAGCAACAGTTCGTAGGCCTTGCTGCTCTGCCCCTGCAAGGCGTAGTTCGTCGCCAGCGCCAGCTTCAGGTCGCCGCTGTTCGGGCGCAGCGCGATCAGGCGCAGCAGCGTCCATTCGAGGCGCTCGCTGTCGCCGCTCTGCTTGTACAGCGTGGCCAGCCGGAACAGCGCTTCGGGCACCTGCGTCTGTGCGATCTGCTCGCGCGTCAGCGTGGCGGGGTCGAGCGCCGGCCGGCCGCCGGCCGCCGGCTGCTGTGCAACGGCGGCCGATGCCACCAGCAGGGATGTCATCAGCACGCAGGCGAATGCGCACAGAATTCGCTTGATCTTCATCGGGAATACCTCGCAAGCTAACCGGACGTGCGCAGACCGATGATGCGCAGGAAAGTTCAGGGAAGCCGAACACGATGACCGAAACCGAGACGCTTTGCAACGGAAAATGGCTGCGCCTGAAGCGGCGCGGACGCTGGGAGTATGCCGAGCGGACGAACCCCGGGGGTGGTGTGATGATCATCGCGGTGACGCCCGAAGATCGCATCCTGTTCGTCGAGCAGTACCGCCCGGCGATCGAGTGCATGACGATCGAAATGCCGGCCGGCCTGGTCGGCGACGTCGCCGCCAGCGCCGACGAGAATGCGGTCGAAGCAGCCCATCGCGAGCTCGTCGAGGAAACCGGCTATCGCGCCGGACGCATCGAATTCCTGATGGCAGGCCCGACCTCGGCCGGCATGAGCAACGAGATTCTCGCCTTCGTGCGCGCCTATGACCTGGTGCGTACGCACGAAGGCGGCGGCGACGCCACCGAAGACATCGTGGTGCACGAGATCCCGCGCGGCGAAGCAGCCGCCTGGCTGGTCGAGAAGATCCGAGCCGGCTACTCGATCGATCCGAAGATGTTCGCCGGGCTGTATCTGCTCAACAACGGCGAGGCGCTGTTCAGCAGCGCCGCCTAGCGCATCAGTGCAGCGTAGTCGTCGCGATCACGAACCACTGCCACAGCAGCAGCAGTGCCATTACCAGCATCGTGAGCCAGGTGAGGCCGGTGCCGGCCGAGCGGCCGATGCCGGAGGCACCTGAGCGCGAAAGACCGACCGCGTGCAGGATGCGCGCGACGATCAGCAGGATGCCGAGAACATGCAGCCACAGCGGCTGCGTCTGGTTGAGTTCGAGCAGCAGCAGGAGCAGCAGGGCGAGCGGCAGATTTTCCAGCGCGTTCGCATGTGCGCGCAGGCGCAACGCCAGTTCGGCATGGCCGCCGTCGCCGAAGTAGATCCGCGTCGAGGCGCGGCCGAGCGAAACGCGCGCAGCGAGGAGCAGCACGAGCAAGGTGGCGAGTGCCGCATAGATTCCGGTGATGTGCATCAGCTTCCCCTGATCGATCCGTCGTTCACTTCTTCGAGGCGACCAGCAAGCGATCGCCATGCTGCACGCCGACCAGGCGCTGCTGGCCGGCCGCGACGATCCGATAGCTGACGCGCAGGTCGCCCGCCGCCTGGTCCGGATCGGCACCGGCATACAGTACGCCATCGCGTTCGCGGAAGGTCGCCGCAAGATTCGGCGGCAACTGGTTCGCATGCACCGGCCACGCGGAAGACTCCGCTGCATCGAGCGCTTTCGCCGTCGCCGCATCCAGCCTGAAAGCGCCGAGACGCACCTCATCGGCGACGAAGCGCGCGCCGACGAACGGAAAGCGCGCCAAGTTCTCATGCCCCTTGCGCTCGCGGAATGCGCTGGAATCGACCGGCTGAGCCGACCAGGCGAGCGCGTACTCGCACGCGGACGCGGCGCACTGCTCGCGCCACTGCAACATCTCGACCGTGCGCAGCAGCACGACGGCGTCGGAGCTGACGCCGAGCTGCGTATCGCGCGCCGGCTTCGACGCGCGCAGACGGCCCTCGACACTGAGCGTGCGTCCTTCATTGGCGGCATCGATGCGCTCGGCGGACACGGCGAGCGGCGCCTTCGTCGTGTCGTCGGGGGTGGCGGCATCCGGAGTCGCAGCGACCGGCGGCGGCAGCGGCTTGTGCCTCGATGCCTGCTTCTCCCAGGCGAACCACAGCGCGGCGGCGATGACGATCAGCAGCACGACGCCGATGATCGGCGATGACGACGGCGATGTCTTGCGTCCACGCCTGCTCAAGCGACCTCTCCCACCAGCTCGGCGCGTTCGTCGATCGTCGAGTAGCGTCCTTTCGCATCGCGCGCGACGCGCGCGCTGGCGCAGCCGACGTCGTGCGTGAAGAACAGGCGCACGTTGCGCGTCAGCTTGTCGTCGAGGAATGCGTGCTTCTCGTCGATCAGCAGCTCCGGATAGCGGTCGTAGCCCATGGTCACCGGCAGATGCACCCAGGGCCGGCCTGGAATCAGGTCCGCGCAGAATACGATGCCGCCATTGTCGTCGGCCGTGCCCGCGATCTCCGCCAGCATCAGCCCGGGCGTGTGACCGTTCGAATAGCCGAAACGCACCTGCATGCCGAGCGTCGGCGAGCGTGCGCCCTGCACGCGTTCGAGTCGGCCGGCGGCTTCCAGCAAAGGTTGCAATTCGGGGATGAACGAGGCGCGGTCGCGCGGATGCGGATCGAGCGCACGCTGCCAGCATTCCTCGCCGACCAGATAGGTCGCATTCGGAAACAGCAACTGCGGTGGCCGTCCTTCTTCCCATGCCGCGAGCAATCCGCCGGCGTGGTCGAAGTGCAGGTGCGAGATCACCACGGCGTCGATGTCTTCATGCGAGAAGCCGGCACGCTGTAGCGAATCGAGCAGGACGTGCTGGGATTCCACGACGCCGAAGCGCTCGCGCAGGCGCGGCTCGAAGAACGCGCCGATACCGGTTTCGAACAGCACGGTCTTGCCGTTCAAATCGTCGACCAGCAGGCAGCGGCAGGCCAGCGGAATGCGGTTCTCGCCATCGGGCACGATCCAACGCTCCCACAGTCCGCGCGGCACGTTGCCGAACATCGCGCCGCCGTCGAGTTTTTGCGAGTTGCCGAGCAGGGACCAGAGTTTCATCGCGTGGCTCAATAGGACAAGGTCACATCGCCCGCATGCGCGCCCGGCGCATTGACGGTCATGTGGTAGTCGCAGGCGACCAGGGTGCCCGGGTTGCCCGCGCTCCACGGCAGATCGATCAGCGCGGCCTGGGCGATCGTCGTCGCATCGATCGCGGAAAACCGCACCGAATGCCCGGCAGGCAGCTGGTCGCAGGTCGACAAGCTGTAGACCTCGAGCGCTCCTGCAAAGAGCCAGTCGAATGCCTGCGAATAGCCGACGCTGTTCAGCGTAGCGGCCTGGTTGGTGCCGACGTTGCGCGTTGCGACGGTCCAGTTGGCACACACGGGCGTGGATGCATCGCAGTTGGAGCCCGTCATGGTGCCGTCGATCACGTCACCGGGTTCGATCGAGACCGGACCTGCATAGTTGGTCGAACCGTCGACGCAGCAGTTCCAAGACGTCAGCGTCCAGGCGTTGTCCTGGAACGCATTCCAGCCGAGCACCGGCTGCAGAATCGTGTGCACGTGCTCGTAGTATTCCAGGCCCGGGAAAAGGTACACGGTCTGATCGCCATGGCGCGTCGGCGACGCCGGAACGGTGAAGGACGCTTGCATCGATTGCACCGACTGCGCCAGGGAAACGCGGTGGGTCAGCGACTCGATGTAGCCGACATAGACATCGAAGGTGCCGGTGTAGATGGTGTCGCCGCGGACGAAGTCGTCGGTCCCCAGAGCGCCGTCCGTCGCGATCGCGCCCTGGTTCGCATCGATGCGATTTCCGCGCGCGTCGAAATGCGCGT
>Ga0247776_10000053_pt1 | contig 35389 bp, 29 predicted proteins | sample UWRJL199509C5_FD_179912 | JGI IMG/M metagenome (GOLD analysis project Ga0247776, IMG submission 179912) | Plant litter microbial communities from Arlington Agricultural Research Station in Wisconsin, United States - UWRJ-L199-509C-5 | ecosystem: Environmental > Terrestrial > Plant litter >...
GCCCATCAATGTGCCGATGTTGCAGTGTTACGAGATTGCCAAGCACGGCATCTACAATCCGTTTCGCGAGCCGATGCCGGTCGTGCTCGGCGGCGACAATCGGCAGAACGCCGATACCGGCGTGCGCTACACGCATGGGGATGAAATGGAGAACGGCGCCAAGCGTGCTAAGCCGACCTATGACGAGTTGCCCTTGCCGAACGGACCCGTTGCGTCGGCTGCTGCTGGACGTCTTAGTCGCAGCGAATCGTCGGGTCGTTCGCGACTACCGTGACGCCGTTGACGACGCGCTTCGTGTATGCGAGCTGCCCGAGGCATTCGTAGCCGATCGCGCGCGCGGCGTCGCGACTGTATCGGTCCTGCTCACGTCGTAGACGCTGACGCTCTATAGGGGTGCCTATCTCGAACGGCGGTTGCCCTGGAAATTGTCCCATGCGAGGCGTCGTACTTACTGCTGGCGAACCGCCTTCATTCGAGCGTGCGAGCGTCGACGGTGGATCGGCGGGCCGCACCCGCGATAGTGACTGTTGGTTCCAGTAGGCCTGCAGGTGCGGAATGAGTACCTTCGCGTACAGCACCGCGAGCGCGGTGATCACCACGATGTTGATGCCGATCCATTTGAGCGGGTACCAGATTGTCTGCTTGTGCGGGCGCGTTCCTCGCGTCGACGGACGTAGGTCGCCAGCCGCTCGGCTCTCCACATCGCGCTCAAAAACTGCGGCGTGAAACGCATCCCGCCCGGGCCGATCAGCTTTCCGCGTTGAATCTTCCATCCGTTCCACCATTCGGCCGGGAGTTCGAGGTTACCGTCGACGTGCTGCGATTTTAGGGCGCGGGCGCACCAATTCAGCGGTGCGCGTGGCTCAACACAGGGCGGCTTGTCCATGCCGGACGCCTCCAAAAATTGCGTCCAGCGCTCCAAGCAGCTTTCGTGCCATCCGCTTGAAAAGTGCGCAATGCATATTATGTAAAATTACGCGGCCGCCTCCGACGTCTCAAAGCCGCTCTGCGGCAACACTCCGTACGGCGCCGCACTCATCCCTTGCCTTCCCATCGCGCCCTGGCGCAGGCGAATTCCAAACCGCATGCTCGACAGCCCATCCACGCACCGCTCGCCATAGTGAAGCTGTCGTGCATGTTCTGACTGGTGCTTAGCGAGCCGTTCCGCTGCTGCTGGAGCATCACCGACTTCGTAACCGTCGAACGTGCAGGAGAACGTTCCCGGATGGGGCCATTCGCTGGCCGAATCCGGGATAGCCGGGTGCAACGACAGGGAACCGATCCGCGAGGCGTCTCAGCGGCGGCTCGAACATGCGCGACGGAGACGGGAAACCTTGCAGTAGGAGCAACGCTGGCGCATCTGGCGCCCCCGCCTCCCTGTAAAAGATCGACAGTCCGTCCACTTCAGTGGTGCGATATTGGGTCGGGTTCATGGCTCGCACTCGCGGTCGGTTCTAACACGCGGATTACGCGGACGTCATTCGTCGCAGTTCGGCGCGCCCAACGCAATTGCACGGAGGTGCGTAGATCTTGATGCACTCCGCGCCGCGCGTTCCGTCAAAAGCTGCGTGCCTCGCTCACTTTCCTTGCCTATCGGCCAGCTTCCCCCTCCGGCAAAAACACCCCAACCACCTCCTACATCCCCGGCTCGAACGTCGCGAACGTCAGTGCCTCCTGCAGAAACGGCAGCGGTCGCGGGTCCTTGCGCATGGCTTCGTAGTCAGCGGTACTTCGCCCTTGCGCGTACATAGCGACCCTTGTCCCATCCAGGCTGCGTGCGGTGCAGCCTTGCCGAGATGAATCCAGCAGCTCGGTTGACCCAGCCGTCGGTTGCCCGCGCCAGCAGTTCCACGAGCTTCTGCTGATTGGCAGCCTCCGCGGTGAACACGTTGATCAGCGTGACGGCGGGGTCGGACATGAGGGTTTCCAAGATCTGAGCGTGGGCCTGATTGCGTCCACTGCGGGCATGCCAATTCGACGCGCGCACACCTAGTGAACCGCAAATGCAATCAGCACCGCCACCTCGACCATCTCGGCCAGCGCTCCCGCAGTATCGCCGGTGAATCCGCCGATGCGCTGCAGGCACGCGCGCCGCCATAGCAGCCATACCAGTATGGCTGCGACGATCGCCGACAGGCCCTGCCTGCCGAAGAACAGACTCAGCAGGACGGTTGCGCCCAGTGCCCAACAGCACGCTCCTGGTGATGCCTGTAGCAGCGGCGTGCCGAGACCGTCCCGGCGCGCATACGGCATCCACACGAACAACGCCGTCAACGCCGCGCGCGCCAGCACGGGTGCGAGCAGCAGCGGCAGGTATGCCGAGGCGCCGAGGCTTGCCAATGCGGCGAACTTCAGCAGCAACACCAGCACCAAGGCGATCACCCCGGCCGGACCCGAGCGCGGGTCTTTCATGATCTGCAGCGTGCGCTCGCGATCGCCGAGGCCGCCGATCCAGGCGTCGGCACTGTCGGCGAGTCCGTCCAGGTGCAGTGCGCCCGTCAGCACGACCCATGCCGTCACGATCAGCGCTGCGGACAGCAGTGCAGGCGCGCCCTGCAGAATCCAGGCGAGCGCACACAGCAGTCCGCCGATGAGTGCGCCGACCAGCGGATACCAGGCAACCGAAGTCGACTGCGCCGTCTTGTCGTCGAAGGGCGGTGCCGGCACTGGCAGTCGGGTCAAGAAACCGATCGCGACATGCAGCCCGCGCAGCATCAGCCGTCGTCCTGTATTGACCACGTCAGCGTGTGCAGCGAAGCATGTGGCACATCGATGCCGGCCATGTCGCCGTAGTCGCGCCGCTCGGCGACGCAGCGCAATAGGCGGATCGCGCCGCCATGCGTGACGACCAGCGTGCGCGTTGTGCTCGTGCGCTCGGCAATCTCGTCGAGCGCATCGCCGAGCCGTGCATGAAACGTCGCGAGGCTTTCGGCACCCGGCGGCGGATGCGCGGCGGGATCGGCCCAGAAGCGTTCGAGCGCACCACCCTGCTCTTCGGCCAATCGCTCGATCGGCACGCCTTGCCAGGCGCCGAAATGATATTCGGCCAGGCGCGCATCCAGCCGCAGCGGCAAAGAACGCGCTTGCGCCAGCTCCTGCGCGAATGACGCGCAACGCTGCAGCGGCGACGACACGATCGCGTCCCAGTGGCGATCAGCGACGGCCGCACGCAACTGCGCCCAACCGGCATCGGTCAAGGCATCGTCGAGCTGGCCGCGGTAGCTGCGCTGGCCGGTGTCGCCATGGCGCAGCAGATCGATCGTGGTGCTCATGCGGTCGATACGCCTGCCTGTGCAAACGTCGCCATGTCGTTGTGCAGGGTGCAGGCCAGACGCAGCAGCGGCAGCGCCGTCGCCGCACCGCTGGCCTCGCCGAGGCGCAGGCCGAGATCGAGCAACGGGTCGGCCGCCAATGCGGCCAGTAGACGCGCGTGGCCGCGTTCCTGCGAGCGATGCGCAAACAGCAGCCAGTCGCGCACGCCGCCGTTGATGCGCTTCGCCGCGAGCGCGGCGGCGGTCGCGATGAAGCCGTCGACGAGCACGGGGAGACCGGCCTGCGCTGCGGCGATGTAAGCGCCACACAGAGCCGCGATCTCGAAGCCGCCGAGACGGCGCAGATGTTCGCGCACGGTGTGCGCACCCGCATGCAGCGCGAGCGCACGCTCGATCACCTGGATTTTGTGTGCGATGCCGGCGGCATCGAGCCCGGTCCCGGCGCCGGTCAGCGCCGCGGGTGCTTCGCCGAGCAAGGCGCAGGCGAGCGCCGTCGCGGAGGTCGTGTTGGCGATGCCCATTTCGCCGCCGATGAAGAGCTGCGCGCGCGCCGCGCACGCCGCGCGCACGCTGTCGGCGCCGGCGGCGAGTGCGCTCTGCAGCTGCTCCTCGCTCATCGCCGCCTGTTCGCACAGGTTCGCGCTCGACGGCGCGACGATCGCACGGCGCACGCCGGCGATTTCGCCGGGATCGTTGACCGTACCGAGATTGACCACCTCGAGCGTCGCGCCGAGCGCCTGCGCCAACACGCTGATCGCGGCGCCGCCGCCGGCGAAGTTGCGCAGCATCTCGCCGGTGACGACTTGCGGAAACGCCGACACGCCTTCGGCCGCGACGCCATGGTCGGCAGCAAAGACGCTGATCCAGACGCGCTCCACCTCCGGCCGCGGGTTGCGCTGCATGGCGGCGAGCCGTACCGCGAGGGCTTCCAGCGCGCCGAGCGAGCCTGGCGGTTTGGTCAGTTGCAACTGACGTGCGTGCGCGGCCCGCGCGATGTCGCTATCCGGTGTGCGGCAAGGGTCGAGCAGCCAATCGGCGATCAAGGCAAGGTTCCTTTCAGGACCAGCGGCAGGCCGGCAGCGACGAACAGCACACGCTCGCAATGCAGCGCCAGCGCCTGATGCAGACGGCCGACCTCGTCGACATAGCGCCGCGTCAATTCGCCCATCGGCACGATGCCGAGGCCGACTTCGTTGCTGACCAGTACGATCTCGCCCGGCAACAACGGCAGTGTATCGAGCAACGCGGCGCGTTCGCGTTCGAGGCAATGCGGAACTGCGTCGCCGAGCAGATTGCTCAGCCACAACGTCAGGCAGTCGACGAGGACGCAGCGACCTGCGTGCGCATGCGTGCGCAGCGCGTCGGCGAGTGACAGCGGTTCCTCGATGCACAGCCATCCCTCGGGCCGCCGTGCACGATGATGCGCGATGCGCTCGGCCATCTCGGCGTCATGCGCTTGCGCGGTCGCGATATAGACGACGTCGCGCGAAGAGGCGCCCGCGATGCGTTCGGCGAGAGCGCTCTTGCCCGAGCGCGCGCCGCCAAGAATCAAACAGCGCATGCGCTGTCCACTCCGAGCAAGCGCGACAGCACAGCGGTATCCAGATGCGCTTGCACGGCGTCGGCCAGGCGATCGATGCTGGCTTCGCGCAAGGCGTGCACGTCGATGCGTTGTGCGTCGCGCACGCCGGACCAGCCAAGCACGGCCCGCAGCGCTTCGGGTGCATCGAACAGGCCGTGCAGGTACGTAGCGAGGATCTGATCATCGGCCGAACGCGCGCCGTCGGCGCGACCGTCGTCGAGCCGGCAGGCGGGCACGTCCAGAGCCGGGCCGCGGCTGACGCCGCAATGGATTTCGTAGCCGCGCACGTCGACGTCACCGATCGCGAGGCGTCCGCCCACGTTGCGCAGCTGCTTGCCCGCTTCCAGCGTCGTTTCCAGATCGAGCAGGCCGAGCCCCTCACTCGATCCTGGCTCGCCTTCGATGCCGAGCGGATCGTGGATGGCGCGGCCGAGCATTTGCAGTCCTCCGCAGATGCCGATGAGCTTGCCGCCATAGCGCAGATGGCGGGCGATGGCATTGACCCAGCCATTATCGCGCAGCCACGCAAGATCGGCACGCGTCGACTTCGAGCCCGGCAGCACGATCAGATCGCAGGCTGGAATCACGGCGCCGGGGCCGATGAAGTCGAAGGCAACCTCCGGATGTGCGCGCAACGCGTCGAAGTCGGTGTGATTGCTGACGCGCGGCAAGGTCGGCGCGATCGCCCGCAGCCGTGCCTGCGTCGCAGGCGAGGACGTGCGCGGCAGCGCGTCCTCGGCTTCCAGCGCAAGGCCGTGCAGATACGGCAGCACACCGAGCACGGGCTTGCCCGTCTCGCGTTCAAGCCAGTCCAGGCCAGGCTGCAGCAGCGCGATATCGCCGCGAAACCGATTGATCACGAAACCGGCCACGCGTCTGCGCTCGCTCGGCCAAAGCAAGGCCAGCGTACCGACCAAGTGCGCGAACACCCCGCCGCGATCGATGTCCGCGATCAGGATCACCGGGCAATCGACCGCTTCGGCATAGCCCATGTTGGCGATGTCGCGATCGCGCAGATTGATCTCCGCCGGACTGCCGGCGCCTTCGACGATCAGCGCATCGTACTGCGCCAGCAACCGCGCATGCGAAGCAAGCACGGCCTCGTACGCGATGCGCTTGTAGTCGTGGTAAGCACGCGCGTCCATCGTGCCGATCGCATGGCCGTGCACGATGACCTGCGCGCCGATATCGCTGTTCGGTTTCAGCAGCACCGGATTGAAATCGGTATGCGGCGACAGGCGACACGCTTGCGCCTGCACCGCCTGCGCGCGGCCGATCTCGCCGCCATCGACGGTGACCGCCGAATTCAACGCCATGTTCTGCGGTTTGAACGGCGCCACCTTGATGCCGCGGCGTTGCAGCCAGCGGCACAGCGCGGTCACCAGCGCACTTTTGCCGGCGTCGGACGTGCAGCCTTGCACCATCAGCACGCGCCCGCTCACTGCGGCAGCGCGTCGCGCAAGGCGCGCTCGAGACGCGCGAACGCGCCATCGTCGCCGGGCAGGCCGAAACGAAGGCTCGCCGGCGCCTCGAACAAGCGCGTCAGGACGCCCCGCTCGGCCAACGCACGGTGCAGCGCTTTGGCGCGTTCGTCGATGCGCCATTGGAAGAACGCGCAACCCGCACTCGGCGCCAGGCCCTGTCGCGTCAGCATGCCGGCCAAGCGCATGCTCGCGTCGATCAGACGCGCGCGTGCAACCTCCTGCCACGTGCGATCGCGCAGCGCGCGCTGCAGCACATAGCGCGTCGGGCCGCTCAACGTCCATGGCCCGAGCAGCTCGCGCAGGTTCTCGAGCAGCGCAGGCAGCGCGCACACGAAACCGGCGCGTGCGCCGGCCAAACCGAAGAACTTGCCGACCGAGCGCAGCACGATCAAGCCGTCGCGGCCGCCGTGCGCGCACAGGCTGCGCGCCGGCGTCGCATCGATGAACGCTTCGTCGACGACCAGCCAGCCGCCACGCGAGGCGAGACGTTCGTGCAGCTGTAGCAGCGCTGCGATCTCGAAACATTCGCCCGTGGGATTGTTGGGATGGATCAGCACGATGACGTCGTAGCGATCGGCGTCGGCGATCAACGCATCGGCGTGGCGAGTTTCCACCGCGTGACCTTCGCGCCGCCACGCATGCGCATGCTCGGCGTAGCCGGGAGCGATGATGCCGACGCGCGCAGCGCCGCGCAGCCGCGGCAGTGCCTGGATCGCCGCTTGCGTGCCGGCGACCGCCAGCAAATTGGTGGCGCCGCAGTAGGCGCGCGCCGCCTCGATCAGCCCGTCATCGTCCTCCGGCAAACGTTGCCAGACGTCGGCGGGCAACGCGGGGACCGGCCATGCAAACGGACTGACTCCGGTCGACAGGTCGAGCCAGCGTTCCAGCGCGATATCGTATCGATGCGCTGCGCGGCGCAGGCGGCCGCCGTGTTCAAGCATGCCCGCCTCCACACCGCGCGATTGCAACCAGGATCGCACCCAGCGCGAACAGCAGCAGCCACAGCGCCGTTCCGCTGCGCACCAGATGAAGCGCTCGTGTGATCGAGGAAGCACTGGCGCCAACGCCCTCGCCGAGAATCGGGCGCTCTTTGCAAACGCCGTGATACGGCGCCGAACCGCCGAGGCGCACACCGAGCGCACCTGCTCCGGCCGCCATCACCGGTCCGGCGTTCGGACTGTCCCATTGCGAAGCCTGAAGACGCCAGCAGCGCAATGCACGCCGGCGGTCGCCGAGCAGCGCATACGTCAACGCGGTCAGGCGTGCGGGCACGTAGTTCAATACATCGTCGATCCGCGCTGCCGCCCAGCCGAAGCGTTCGTAGCGCAGCGTTCGATAGCCCCACATCGCATCGAGCGTGTTCGCCAGCCGGTACAGCACGGCGCCCGGTGCACCAAGCACGGCGAACCAGAACAGCGCGCCGAACACCGCGTCGTTGCCGTTCTCCAGCACCGATTCGGTCGCAGCTGCAGCGACCCGCTCGCCATCCAGCAACGCGGTGTCGCGGCTGACCAGCTGGGCGACGGCGTTCCGTGCCGCATCGAGATCATCTGCGTCGAGCGCGCCCGCGACCGAAGACGCATGCTCGCCGAGGCTGCGCAGACCGATCGTCAGATAAAGCGTCACTGAGCTGATCGCCGAGGCTGTCCACGACGAGACCAATGCGAGGGCGTGGACGAGAAACCAGGCGATTGCGACGAGCGGCACGACGGCCAGGCTCCAGGCGAGGACGCCGGCCCTGCGCCGATCGAGGTAGAGCCGTCTTTCCGTCCAGCCGGCCAGACGGCCGAACGCGACGAGCGGATGGACCCGGCGCGGCTCGCCGAAGCATGCGTCGATGGCGATGGCGAGCAGCATGGCGAGCGCCGTCGTCACGGCAGGAACAACCGTGCCGCAGCGTCAGGATTGGAGGGAAAATAGAGATGCACGAAGCTCGCAGTGAGGCGGCGCCTGCGATAAACGTGTTCCCCGCCCGGCCCCTGATTGGGGTTCGATGCGGTAGCGATCGGCTCGCTTTCGATTTCGGCGTGTGCGTAGTGGAACGTGTGACCGCGCAGCGTGCCTTCCGGCAGAGTCACTTCTTGCAGGCCGAGCGCAGCCAGTCGCGGCAGCATTTTTGCTCGGCCGTGTACGAGTCCGGCCATTTTCGCGCTGTCTCCATCGCGGTCGGCCAACCGGTCGAGCGCAAACAGCAAGCCGCCGCATTCGGCGAGTAGCGGTCTGCCGGCGTCGAGGTGCGCCTGCAAGGCTGCGTGCAGATCGACGCGTTGCGCCAGCGCGCTCAAGTGCAATTCCGGATAGCCGCCCGGCAGCCAGACGGCATCGCACGCAGGCAGTCCGTCGCCGGCGAGCGGCGAGAAGAACATGAGTTCGGCGCCCTCCTCGCGCAACAGATCGAGATTGGCCGGATAGACAAAACAAAACGCGGCGTCGAGAGCGACGGCGATGCGCAGGCCATGCAAACGGTTCGCTGCAGGCGCTGGCGCAGCCGCGGCAAACGACACGGAAGGCGGCAGCGTGGTTACCGCGTGCAGCGCCCACGCATCGGCCAGCGCATCCAGACGCCGATCGAGATCGGCGACTTCCTGCGCGGCGACCAGGCCGAGATGGCGCTCCGGCAATGCCAGCGCCGCATCGCGCGGCAACGCGCCCAGCCAGTGCAGGTCGTCCGGCACGCTTTCGCGCAGCAACTGCGCGTGATAGGCACTGCCGATCCGGTTTGCCGCGACGCCATGCACCATGACGCCTCGACGATAGTGCGCAAGACCGCTCGCGAGGGCGCCGAATGTCTGCGCCATCGCCGAGCCATCGATGACGACGAGCACCGGCAGGCCGATCCTTTGCGCGAGATCCGCGCTCGACGGCGTGCCGTCGAACAAGCCCATCGCGCCCTCGACGAGGATCAGGTCGGCTTCCGCGGCGGCGGCATACAGACGTGCCCGCGCATCGGCTTCTGCGGTCATCCACAGGTCGAGCTGATAGACCGGAGCGCCGCTCGCGCGCTCGAGTATCAGAGGATCGAGGAAGTCCGGACCGGCCTTGAAGACACGCACGCGCAAACCCTGGCGCGCGTGCCAGCGCGCGAGCGCGGCGGTGACGCTCGTCTTGCCCTGCCCCGACGCAGGCGCGGAGACCAGCAACGCAGGACACGTGCGTGGCGTCGTCATCGCATCAGAGCTCGATGCCCTTCTGCGCCTTGATGCCGGCCTGGAACGCGTGCTTGACCACGCGCATCTCGGTGACAGTGTCGGCGACCTCGATCAGGCCGTCTGGCGCGCCGCGGCCGGTGATCACCACGTGCTGTTGCGGCGGACGCGCGGCGAGCGCGGCCGTCACCTGTTCGAGTTGCACATAGTGCTTGACCAGCGCGATGTTGAGTTCGTCGAGCAGTACGAAATCGTAGTTCGCATCGGCGAGCATGCGTGCCGCGACCTGCCAGGCCGACTGCGCAGCGGCGACGTCGCGTTCCTTGTCCTGCGTCTCCCAGGTGTAGCCTTCGCCCATCACGTGGTAATCGAGTTCGCCGTCGAAGCGGCGGAAGAACGCTTCCTCGCCGGTCGAGAAACTGCCTTTGATGAACTGCACGACGCCGCAGCGCAAGCCGTGCCCAAGCGAGCGCGCGAGCATGCCGAAGCCGGACGAACTCTTGCCCTTGCCATTGCCGGAGTTGACCACGACGACCCCGCGCTCGATCGTTGCCCGCGCAATGCGGCGGTCGACCAGGTCTTTCTTGCGCTGCATGCGCTCGCGATGGCGTTCTTCCGGCGTCACTGCATCGTGCTCGGTGTTCATGCGCGTACCTCCTGCGGCGCTGCCGCGTTGCGTGCTGCGATCCGACGCAACGCGACCACCAGCGCGAACGCGACGCCGACATAGCCGGCCAGGGTGCCGAGCGCACGCGGGTAGTACTGCGCGATGCGCGGCACGAAGCCCGCAAAGCTCGGCTCGTAATGGCCTGAGAATGCGTAATAGCAACCGCCGGAAATCAGGTACGCAACGAAGGCGGCGGCCGTCAGCAGCAGGGCGAGACGCGCGATCGTCGACCGCTCGTCCCGGTGCCGGCGCGCGTACGTGCGCCCAGCCAGCCACGACGTGCCGTACGCCGGCAGCAGCGCCCAGTACGCGGGACTGAGGCACCAGTCGCTGATCGTGCCCGCGGCATAACTGCCCCAATCGAGCGCCGCGGCAAGTGCGAATAGCAACGCGAACATCCAGCGCGGGTGCAGCGACGCACCGGCGAGGAAAAGCACCGCCCAAGACGCGCTCGGCAGCGCGTTGACGCTGGCGAAGTGCTGGCCGCGCGTACACACCATCAGCAGCGCGAGCACGCTGCCGGCGGCAAGCTGCGTGCGAGCGGACGAAAACGGCAGATAGCGATGCAGCATCAGAAGGCCCTCGCGGAATCGGGCTGGATCAGGTCGTACGAACGTCGGTGCGCCTGCGCGCAATCCATGCCGGCAGCGAATGCAACGCGAGGCCCAGCGCGATGTAGCACAGCGTCGTGCGCACGAACAGCGGTCCCCACTGCCGCAGTCGGGAAAGATATTCGCCGACATGCGGATGTGCATAGCGGCCGCCGAGCCAATAGAACGCGCCGTTGGAAATCGCAAACGACGCGGCTGCGCAGATCAGCGCGACGCCGAGTGCGAGTGTCATGGCGATCGCTGTCGGCTGCAGGCGATCCGCATAGGCCCGCCCGCCATACCAGAGCACCGCGTAAGCCGGCAGCAGGAACGCATACGCCGGCGTCACGCAGAAGCTGCTGACGTCGGCATAGTCGATCGAGATCCAGTCCACCGCCAGCGCAAGCGCAATGAACGCCACGAACATCGCATGTCGCCGCAGGTAAAGCCCGCCGAGGAACAGTATCGCCATCGACGCATCCGGCAGGTTCAACGCGGTGCCGAAGTGGTGGAAGCGCGTCGCCAGCATCACGGCGAGCAATGCAGCGAACACGCCGAGCGCAGCAGGACGGGACAGCGGAGTCATCGGACGGATCTCCTGGATGGCCGCATCACTTGCCCGGTTGGTAACGCACGGTCAACATGACATTGCGCCCGGGCTGGTTGTAGAACGCCGCGGTTTCGTAGCGCTTGTCGAACACGTTGTTGGCGGCCAGTTGCAGCTTCCACGCGTCGGTCAGCGCATAGGCGACGCGCAGGTCGGTCAGCGTGTAGCCGCCGAGCGGTGCCGTGTTGTCGAGATCGTCGTAGCGGCGATCCGCGGCGTAGACGCTCGCGCCGATGCTGAAGGCATCGAAGCCGCGGTCGACATCGAAACGGCCGCTGAGACGCGCGCGGCGCGGCAGCAGCTTGCCTTCGTCGGTGCCTTCATTGCGCGGGGCGAGCCAGGTCGCGCTGCCGCGCAGGACCCAGCCGGCCCGCGTGGTATTGCCGGATGCCTCGACTCCACGAATGCGCGCGCGATCGACGTTGCCCGGCAGTCCGACTGCCGCATCGTAGGCGATGAGGTCGTCGATCGTGTTCTGGAACGCGGCGAGCGACCAGCCGCCCCAGCCTTGCTTGCCGCGCAGGCCGAGTTCGACGTTGCGCGAGTTCTCCGGCTTGAGGGTCGGATTGCCGTAGCCGGGATAGTAGAGATCGTTGAAGGTCGGCGCCTTGAACGCGGTGCCGGCGCTGGCGGTCAGGCGCAGCGTATCGGTGAAGTCCCAGCCCCACAGCGCGCTGCCGGTGGTCTTGCCGCCGAACTGGCTGTTTTCATCGTGGCGTACGCTCGCCTGCAGCGATTGCGTGCCGAACGTCTGCTGCCACTGCGCGAACACGCCATTGTTGATGCGATGGTCGACGGCGTAGTCGGTATTGCTGTCGATGCGGTCGCGCTGCCAGTCGTAGCCGAGGCTGAGCAGTGCGCCGCCGAGCGTGATGTCGCCCTGCAGCGTGCCGAGTTCGCGGTGCGTACTGAAGGTATCGGTGTAGACGCCGTTCAAAGAGTCGTTGGCAAGGTCGGCGCTCTGCCCGAGGCCGAGCGTCAGAGCAATGTCCGAGGTCGGCTTGTAGTGCAGCTTCGCGCCGATCACCTGCGACACGGTGTCCGATTCGTTGCTGAAGCTGCCGTCGTAGTGGTTGTTGCCTTCGGCGCGGAACGCGCGCAGATCGGCGTTCCAGGCGTCGTCGAAGCGATAGCCGCCCTGCAGAGACAACGCGGTGTTGCGATAGCCGTCGCGATCGGGTTCGTCGGCGAAGCAGCCGGCGAACGCTTCCGCCGCGCCGAGCCGGCACGCATTGATGCCGTCGCTCTGCTCGTGCGAGGCTTCGACCGAGTACCAGCCTTGCGCACCGGTGCCGGCGACGCCCGCAGACGCACGCTGGGTGCTGTAGCTGCCAACGCCGTAGCTGAAGTTCGGCACGAAGCTGCCCTGCGCGTGCCGCGTGAAGATCTGGATCACGCCGCCGAGCGCTTCCGATCCGTACAGGCTGGAGAACGGACCGCGCACGATCTCCACGCGCTCGATCTGTTCGATCGGAATGTCCTGGATCGCGGCGGTGCCGCTGGTCGCCGAACCGAGCTTGAGGCCATCGACCAGCACCAGCACATGGTCGAACTCGGTGCCGCGCAGGAACAGCGAGGTCTGTTTGCCGGGACCGCCGTTGTTGGCGATCGACATGCCGGGCGTGCCTTGCAGCAGGTCGGCCAGCGTGGCCGGCTGCAGGCGATCGATCTCGACGCGGTCGATCACGGTGATCGCGGCGAGCGTCTGGTCTTCGGTTTGCGCGGTGCGTGTCGCGGTCACGACGATCTGATCGAGACCGGTCGGCGCTTCGTCGGCACGAACATGGTCGACGAAAACGGCATTCAACACGGACAGCAAAGCGGCCGCCAATACGGATGGGCGGAGATATGGATGACGGAATTGCACTTCGGGCTCCTTGGCCGCGCCTACCCGCGCGGTGTCGATGGCGTCGGGACAGACGGCAGGAGTCGGGAACCCGCTGCGCGAACGGCAGCCGTTCCCATGACAGTGCCCACCGCATGTCGGGTCGTACCTCGAGGCCGGTCTCCGGGCTCGCGAGCGAAGGGGATTGATCCCTTCCTGATCCGCGCCTTCCCATGCGTCGAGCACAGTGGCTGTGTGCGGATCGTCTGCTCGCCTACCGTTGCGGGGGCAGCTCCGGAATGGCAGCACGTGCTTCGCACGACGCTGCGTACCGGATTCCCGTTTCAACCACCGGCCATGCCGGCGGTCACCTCAGGTGGCGCGGAGTTTACCCCGCGCGTGCGGGGAGCGATACGGGCGGAATTGCTTAGCGACTCGCTGAGATATCGGCACCGGCACAGCAGGTGGCTCACCCGCCCGATCCGTCATTCGCGCGAACGCGGGAATGCGGCAGTAATACGCGGGCAGCGATGGACCGATCGCTACCGGTGCGCCGACCGCCGACATTTCACACGCCAACGTTCACAGCCGGTCGAAATGCGTGATCGCGTTGAACACCAGCGCGTAAGCGCCGATCGTCTCGCCGCGCCAGATCGGGTTGTTCGCGAACAGGAGCACATGGCCCTTGCCGTAACGTGCATCGACCACCGCTGCGCGCTCGGCGATATTTTTTGCGTTGTCGAGCAGGCCGGAGATCAGCAAGGCTTTCGCATCGGCGAAGCGCAGGATGGTCTTCGGACGCTGATCGGCCGGAATCACATACGGATTTCGCCGCTGCTGCTCGGCATTCAGCGGCAACGCTTCCCATGGCTTCGCTTCCGGCAGCGGCGGCGGTTCGGCATACGCGCGGCCTTGCGGGATATCGGCCTCCGAAGGACCACCGCGGCCGGTTTCGCGTTCGAAATCCTTCTTCGTCGGCAGCTTGCCGTCACCGGTGACGAGGTTGGAGAGCATGAAGGACATGCCCTCGGCGCTGTACAGCGGCAGGCGGTCGTCGGCGTAGCCGGCCGCGATCGGCGTGCTGCTGCGATCGACGAACTGCGCGGCGAGGATGCTGCCGACGACGCGCAGGTCCTTGGCCGGCGTGATGCTGACGCCGGGCGCCATGCCCTGCTCGATCGCGAAACGCGCCGTGTCTTCCGAAGTGATCAAGAGACCGCCGTCGCGCACGAACTGCTTCAGGCGTTCGACGCCTTCGCCGCCGAGTCCGGGCCGGATGTCGTCGGTCGCATCGATCGTGCCGAGATTCGGCGTCAGCTTGGTGGTTTTCCAAGGCATCGGATTGCCCCACATCGGCAGGCCGTCGACGATGCGCTGTGGACTCGCGCCGACCGGTCCGAACAGGATCACGTCGTACTTCGCATGCAGGTTTCGTATGCGCGCGATGTCCTGCGTGCTGATGTAGTCGTACTTGACGCCGAGCTGGTCGAGCGCCATGCGCCACCAGCCTTCGGTCTGCGTGTGCAGCCAGGTGTGCATCAGCGCGATGCGCGGCAGTTTCGCCGCCGCAACGTCGACGCTGGCGAGGCCTCGTGGAGCTTCGATCGGCTGAGCGAGCGTCTGCATCGGCGCGTGCAGCACCGCCAGATCGACCACGCGCACCACTTGCACGTTGAACGAATCGCCCATTGACCAGCCGGTGTCGTCGTACGGCTCCTTCTGCGGATCCTTCGGCGACCAGTACTGGCGATCCAGCAGCGCATCGGCGATGCGCGAATACGGCTGGTCCATGCGTACGACGTAGCTTCCGGCGGGGAACGTGCGCGGCTCGGTCTTCGGCGGCTCGGGCTTCTTCACGTCCCTGCCGGACTTGTCGTCGCCATCGTCCTTATCACGCGCCTTGCTCGACACCGGCACCGGCACCTGCACCGTCATCGGCGCCGTGGTACGGCTGATCTCGGCGTGCTGGAGCTGCAGCAGGCGCAGTAGACGCGCCTGCGAGCCGCTGCGCTTCTCGTCGGCGGGCAGCACATAGGCGGCTGGACCGCCGGCACCGGGTTTCTCGATCGAGCGCTTGCTCTTCAGGTAATAGTTTCGGAGGAACTGCAGCGCGTTGTCGGCGAAATAATTCAGCGCCGTCAGCAGGCCGCTCTGCTCGTAGTTGTTGTTGTCGCGCTGCGACCAGGTCACTTCCGGCAAAGGCGGGTTCGGCCGATACCAGGTGCGCTGGTATTGCGACGGCGTCAGCGTGCGCTTTTCGGTATCCGCGCCGGCGTTGCCGAAGGTTTCGTACAGCCGGCTGATGCCGTTGTGCATGGCCGCCATGAACATCAGATAGCCCGGACTCCAGGTATCGAACTCGCCATGCGTGAACACGCCGGGCATGCCGAACTGGGTCAGCTGCTGCACGTTGTCCCAGCCGAGCTGCTGCCACTCGTTGGTCAGGATCGGATCGACCCAGGCGTTGTACGGGCCGTCGCCGACCGTGTTGTCGTACAGGAACGGTACCGATTCGTGCAGGTCGTGCAGCACCTGGGCGTGCCAGCCGACGTAGGTATCGAGCACGTTGCGGCTGAGCTTCAAGGTCAGCGTCATCGCGTCGCGGTTGTTGTCGTGCGCGACGTAGTGGCCCCAGTACAGCAGCGGCGGATACTGCTCGCCCGGATGCGCCAGATGCCAGTTGTACAGGTCGACCATGCGATCGCGCCCGTCGGTTTCGACCACCGGCGTGATCAGCGTGACGACCTGCGAGCGGATCTTGCGGATGTACGGCGCATCGTCGACGGCGAGGCGATAGGCGAGTTCCATCAACGCGGTCGGCGCGCCGGTCTCGGTCGAATGGATCGTGCCGGTGATGTAGTAGACCGGCGTCGACTGCGCGAGCAGCGGGTCCGCTTCCGCGTCGCCGCGGGCCAGCGTACGGGGATCGCCGAGCTTGGCCAGGCGCGCCTTGTTCGCATCGAGATCGGCGAGCAGTGCCTGGTCGGCGATCGCGACGGCGATCATCTCGCGCCCCTCCTCCGAGGTGCCGATCGAAAACACGCGCACGCGCGGACTCGCCTTGGCAAGCTCGCGGAAATAGCGGTGCACGTCGGCGGTATACGGCAGCCAGTTCGGTGCGCCGGCGATATGGCCGAGCACCTTGGCCGGCGTCGGCACCGTCGGCGACGCGGGCAGATAGTCGGTCAGCGGCGAATTGAACGAGGAATCGGTGGTGTATTCGCGGATGCTCGCCGTGTAGGTCTGATCGATCGGCTGCGTCGGATCGCGCGCGTAGCCGATGGAGGGATCGGGGGCCGCAGCCGCAGCGCGCACCATCAGCACCCCTAGAACGAACCCCAGCGAAACCCGGCCGTGACGATGCATGCGTTTCCCGCCCTGATGGTGGTCGGGCAACTCTGCCAGAAGCGATGCAACGGCGCAGTGGCCAAAGGTATCGGCCATGGCGTGCTCGGCGCCGCGGTCGGCGCCCGGCTACTTCGGCGCGACGCTCGCCTCAGCCAGCTCGGGAGCCGCCGACCAGCCGCCGCCCAGCGCGCGGATCAAGGCGACGCTCGCGCGCAACTGGCGCGTGTCGAGGTCGAGCTGTTCGCTCTGGATCTGCAGCGCCGTCGTCTGCGCGGTGACGACGTCGAGATAGTTCACCGCGCCTTCGCGATAGCGCGCAGTCGAAAGATCCAGTGCCTGCTGCGCTGCCTTCACCGCCGAACGGTCCGCCGTCGCGGCGTCGGCGTAGTGATGCAGCAGCGCGAGGTTGTCCTCGACCTGCTGGAACGCGGCCACCACGACGCCGCGATAGGTCGCGCCCTGCTCGTCCAGCTGCGCCTGCGCCTGTGCGACTTCGGCCTTGCGCTTGCCGGCGTCGAACAAGGTCAGCAGCAGCGAAGGTCCGATCGACCAGTAGCTGTTCGGCGCCTTGATCCAGTTGCCGCTGTCGCCGCTCTGGAAACCGGCGGCGGCGCTCAAGGTGATGGCGGGAAAGAACGCCGCGCGCGTCACGCCGATGTTCGCGTTGGCCGCTTCGACGCGGCGCTGCGCCGCCGCGATATCCGGCCGTCGCTGCAGCAGGGTCGACGGCATGCCGACCGGCGCCTGCACCAGCTCGAGTTCATCGGTGCGCACTGCCAGCGAGAACGAAGAAGCCGATTCGCCGATCAGCGCGGCGATCGCATGCTCGGCGAGCGCTCGCTGCGCGAGCGTTTGCGACACCTGCGAACGCGCGCTGTCGATCTGCGTCTGCGCACGCGCGACATCGAGCCCGGAAGCGATGCCGCCGGCGTGCCGCGCCTGCGTGAGCTGGAGCGCCTTCTGATACGCGGTGACCGTGTCGTTCAACAGCGCCAGCTCGCGGTCGAGGCCGCGCAGCACGATGTAGTCGTCGGCCAGCTGCGCCTGCAGGCTGAGTCGCGCCGATTCGAGGTCCGCGGCTGCGGCGGCGGCACTCGCATTGCCGGCAGCGACCTGGTTGCGCACGCGGCCCCACAAATCCACTTCGTAGTCGAGCTGCGCGCCAAGGGTGTACTGGCCGTAGTTGTCCGGCGAATTCGGACCGAGCACGCGCAGCGGCTTGGCGTGCGACTGCCGATCGCGTTCCGAACTGGCGACGCCGGCGAGGGTCGGAAACAAGCCGGAATGCAACTGGTCGGCAATCGCCTGCGACTGCTGGTAGCGCGCGAGCGCAGCGGCGAGATCGGGACTGTTGGCGACCAGTTTCGTTTGCAGGTCGTTCAGCTCGGCGTCGCCATACAGCGTCCACCAGGCGTCGCGTTTGATCTGATCGGCCGGCTTCGCCTCGGTCCATGGCGCCTCTTCCTTGTAGCTTTGCGCGACCGGCACTTCGGGCACCTTCAGCGTCGGCGCGAACGAGCATCCCGCGAGGGCGAGCACGACCGCTGCGGCGAGCGCGAGATCAGCCTTTCTTCGCATTGTCGCTCTTCCCTGCTTCGGCCGGCTTCGGTGCCGTTTGCGCGACGCGCACGAGGTCGCCATTGGCGATGCCATCGGGCGGGCTCTCGATCACGCGATCGGCCGCATCGAGACCCGACGACAGCTCGATCGTCTTGCCGAGATCGCGGCCGATCTTGACGTCCTTCAGCACGACCTTGTTGTCGGCGCCGACGGTGGCGACGTGCAAACCGGATTTATTGAACATCAGGGCACTCGCAGGAATGCTGAGCGACGTCGCATTGCGCGGCAGGTCGAGGCTGACGTTGGCGAAGCCGCCCGGCAGCAGTTCGCCTTTCGCGTTGTCGACGCCGAGCTGCATCAAGGTGCTGCCCGAGGCGACGTTGACCGACTGCGAAGAACTTTCGACCGTGGCGGTGTAGGTCTTGTCCGGATGTTCCGGCACCGTGATCGATGCCTTGGTGCCGGCGGGAATCGAAGGGACATAGTTCTGCGGCACGTTCACGTAGACGCGCAGCTTCTTGGTGTCGGAGACGACGAATAGCTCCTGCCCAACCGCGCCGCCGACGTTGATCAATGCGCCGATATCGGTATCGCGCGCGGTGACGACGCCGTCGAACGGCGCGACGATGCGCGTGAACCCCTTCTGCGCCTGCACGCGGTCGACATTCGCTTGCGCCGCCTTCACCAGCGCCTGCTTGGTGTTGAAGTCGCCGGTCTTCTCGTCGACTTCCTGCTTGGACACCGAATCGGTGCCTTGCATCGCCTGCCAGCGTTTCGCGGTGGTCGAAGCCAGCGCCGCGTTCGCCTGCGCGCTGGCGAGATCCGCCTTTGCCTGCAGCAACTGCTGGTCGAGGTCTGGGGTTTCGATTTCGGCGAGCAGCTGGCCGGCCTTCACGGGCGTTCCGATATCGGCCGTCCAGCTCTTCAGGTAGCCGCTGACGCGCGCATACAGCGGCGCGCGTGAATAGGCTTCGAGACGTCCCGGCAGGTCGAGCGTGCCGCCCTTGCCGTCACCGGCGGGCGTGACCAGCGCGACCGTCGGAATGGCCTGTTCGCTGGTCCAGTCCTTCAGTTGCGCTTCGCCGGAAGCGCGCGTGACCAGCCCGACGATGACGACCGCGGCGACGACGACCGCCGCGATGATGCCGGCAATGCGCAGTTTCGTGCGCGACACGTTCGGAGCGGTGAGTTCAGGCGACATGGAGACCTCCAACGACCGGGCGCGGCGCGTGTTTCTGGCCGAACTTGCGGTGCACGATACTGAAAACGACGGGGACGAAGATGAGCGTGGAAATGGTGGCGAAGATCAGGCCGCCGATCACCGCGCGGCCGAGCGGCGCGTTCTGCTCGCCGCCTTCGCCGAGACCGAGCGACATCGGCACCATGCCGATCATCATCGCGAGCGCAGTCATCACGACCGGACGACAGCGCACCAGACCCGCCTCGATCGCGGCTGCGGTGGCGTCGCCGAGCGCATCCAGACGCTCGCGCGCGAAGCTGATCACCAGCACGCTGTTCGCGGTCGCCACGCCCATGCACATGATCGCGCCGGTCAGCGCGGGTACCGAGATCGGCGTATAGGTGGCGAAGAGCATCCAGATGATGCCGGCGATCGCCGCCGGGAGCGCGGTGATAATCACGAACGGATCGCTCCACGACTGGAAGTTGACCACGATCAGCAGATAGATCAGCACGATCGCGCCGGCGAGGCCGAAGAGCAGGCCGAGGAACGCGTTCTTCATCGTCTCGACCTGGCCGAGCAGCACCACGCGCGAGCCCTTCGGCACCTGATCGGCGGTGTCGGCGATCAGGCGGCGTACGTCGGTCGCGATCGAGCCGAGATCGCGTCCCTGCGTCGCGGCGTTGATCTGGATCAGCGGCTGGATGTCGTACTGGCTGACGATCGCGTTGCCGGTCGTGCGTGTGAAACTGGCGACGCCGCCGAGCACCTGGGAGGTTCCGCCGGCGCCGCCGATCGGCAGGTTCGCCAACGCGTTGAGCGTATCCAGGCGGTACTGCGGCGCCTGGATCACGATCGGATACGACACGCCGTTCTGCGGATTCAGCCAGAACGTCGGCGCTACCTGGCTGCTGCCGGCGAGGTTCACGCCGAGGCTGCTGGTCACGTCGCGCGTGGTGATGCCGAGCTCCTGCGCACGCGTGCGGTCGAGATCGACATCGAAATACGGACTCGTGCGCGCCTGCTGGATGCGCACGTCGGCGATACCGGGAATCGCGCGGATCTTCGACAGCAAGCTGTTGGCGTAGTCGAAGTTCGCGTTGAGGTTGGAGCCGCGGATCTGCAGGTCGATCGGCGCCGGCGAGCCGAAATTGAGGATCTGGCTGACGATGTCGGCCGGCGGGAAGGTAAAGGTCAGGCCGGGGAATCGCCGCGGCAGCTGCTCACGCAGCGTCTTTACGTATTCCGCGGTCGGCCGATGGCCTTCCTTCAACGCGATCTGGATGTCGCCATCCTGCGAACCGACCAGGCCGGTGTTGTTGTAGGTCAGGTTGATGCTGCTGATTGAGAGGCCGATGTTGTCGGCCATCACGTCGAGATCCTTGGGCGGAATGATCTCGCGCACGGCCTTCTGGATCAGCGCGAACTGGTTCGCGGTTTCCTCCACGCGCGTGCCGACCTGGGTGCGCACGTGCATCAGGATCTGGCCGCCATCGACGGCCGGAAAGAAATTGCGGCCGAGGAACGGCGCGAGCAGGAACGAGGCCGCGATGAACAGCAGAAAGCCGCTCACGAACACCTTGCGATGCAGCAGCGCGAGCTTCAGCAGCTCGATGTAGCCGGAGCGGAAATTTTCGAAACGGCGCTCGAAGCCGCGCTGGAAATTCACCAACGGGTTGCGCGACGGCGCCTGGTGGATCGCGTGGCCGTGCTCGTCGACGCTCGGCGCATGCGGCTTCAGCAGGTACTTCGACATCGTCGGCACCAGGGTGCGCGACAGGATAAAGGAGCAGATCATCGCGAAGATCACTGCCTCGGCCATCGGCACGAACAGGAAGCGTGCGATGCCCTGCAGGAAAAACATCGGCACGAACACGATGCAGATGCACAGCAGCGAGACGAACGCCGGCACGACGATCTGCGCGGCGCCATCCATGATCGCGGTCTCGACGTCCTTGCCGTGCTCCAGGTGCCAGTTGATGTTCTCGATCGTCACGGTCGCTTCGTCGACGAGGATGCCGACCGCGAGCGCGAGGCCGCCGAGCGTCATGATGTTGAGCGTCTCGCCGAATGCGGCGAGGCAGATGATCGCGCCGAGCACCGACAGCGGGATCGACACCGCGATCACCAGGGTCGAACGCCAGCTGCCGAGGAACAGCAGCACCATCACGCTGGTCAGCAGCGCCGCGATGACACCCTCGAACGCGACGCCCTTGATCGCCGCGCGCACGAACAGCGACTGGTCGTTGACCGGCTTGATCGTCAGCGCCTCGGGCAGAGTCGGCTTGATCTCGGCGAGTTTCTCCTTGATGCCGGCGACGATGTCGAGCGTCGAGGTCGCGCCGTTCTTCAGCACCGACATCAGCACCGAGCGCGCGCCATCGACATGCACGATGTTGGTCTGCGGCGAGTTGCCGTCGCGCACATGGGCGACATCGCGGATATAGACGGTGGCGCCGTTGACCACCTTGACCGGCATCGCGCCGAGTTCGTCGATCGCCGACGGTGCGTTGTTGAGCTGCACGATGTATTCGAACGCGCCGATCTTCTGCGTGCCGACCGGGGTGATCAGGTTCTGCGCGGCGAGCGCATTGGCGACATCCTGACCGGTCAATCCGCGTGCCTGCAGCGCGGCCGAGTCGAGGTCGATCTGCACCTGGCGGCTCTTGCCGCCGAACGGATACGGAATCGCCGCACCCTCGACGGTGACCAGGCGCGTGCGCACGACGTTGAGGCCGAGGTCGGCGAGGTTCTGTTCGGAAAGGCCCTGGCCGGACAGCGCCAGCTGCAGGATCGGCACGGTTGCCGCGTTGTAGTTGAGGATCAGCGGCGGCGTCGTGCCGACCGGCATCTGCTTGGTCACCGTCTGCGAAATCGCAGTGACCTGTGCATTCGCGGTCGCGACGTTGACGCCGGGGTGAAAGAAAATCTTGACGATGCCGAAACCGTTGTACGACGTCGCTTCGATGTGCTCGATGTCGTTGACCGTGGTCGTCAGCACGCGCTCGTACAGCGTCGTGATGCGTCCTGCCATTTCGTCCGGCGGCAGACCGGTGTACTGCCAGGCGACGGCGATGATCGGAATGCGGATCTCGGGGAAGATGTCTGTCGGCGTGCGCAACGCAGCAAGCGGACCGATGAGCAGGATCAGCAGCGCCAGCACGATGAACGTGTAGGGGCGCTGCAGCGCGATGCGGACAATACCGATCATGCGGATACCAGGACAGGGGTTGATGCAACGCACCAAGGTAAGCGTCGCCGACCGCCAAGCCAAGCCCTGCAGCGATTAAGAAAACTTCATGTGGATCAAGCGGTCGAACGGGTGTTTCGCCACTTGACCGGCGGCTCAGTCACCGCTTCCGCCGCCGTCGCTGCCGCAATCGCCGCCAGAAGAATCGGCGCTTGCGTGTGCGCAATGACTGTCGCCGTGCACCACCGACGGCGCCGTCATGCCGTCGTCCATGACGCTCGCATCGCCGGCGTCGGCGCTCGCGTCGCTGCGTGTTTGCCGCTGTCCTTTGCGCCACGTCGTGACGCCGAGTACGAGTGCGACGATTGCGAGGCCGACCAGCACGATCAAGGGGCTCACGCGAAATCCTCCGGCCGGCGGGTCGAACTCGGCGCAGGCTGCGCCCGACCGCCCCGGCGCGTCATCGGTCAGGACACGGCTGCAGCGGACGGCAACGGATCGTTCCAGCAACACACGCTGACGCGCGCGCCGCCACCCTCGTTGGCGCCGATCAGCAACTGGTAGCCATGCAGGCGCACGATCGCCGAGACGATGCTGAGGCCGAGGCCATAACCCTGCGCCATCATCTCGCGATCGCTTTCGCTGCGATAAAAGCGCTGCAGCACCGCTTCGCGCTCATCGGCAGGAATGCCTGGGCCGCTGTCGACGATATCGACGCGCGGACCTCGTGCATCCGCCATTGCGCGCACACACACCTTGCCGCCTTGCGGAGTGAACTTGATCGCGTTTGCGACGAGATTGCTGAACGCTTCGAACAGCAGATTCGGGTCGGCATGCACGCAGGTCTGCAGCCCGGCTTCGAAGCGGAATGCGATGCCGTTGTCCTCGGCAACCGGCGCGTACAGTTCGTGCACCTGGCGCAGGATCTCGCCGAGATCGACGCGGGCGAAGCCGGCGCGGCGCCGCAGGTCTTCCAGCTCGGAGATTCGCAGCAGCGCACGGAAGCGGTCGAGCAGCGAATCGACATCGCCGATGCAGCGTTCCAGCGTCGCCGCCGGATCTTCCGCGCCGCCCTGCTTCAGGCGATGCAGCTGCGCGCGCAGCCGCGTCAGCGGGGTGCGCAGATCGTGCGCGATGCTGTCGCACACGCCCTTGACCTCGCCGATCAGGCGTTCGATCTCGCCGAGCATGCGATTGACGATCGCCGCCAGCATGTCGACTTCGTCGCCGCGCCTGGAGACCGGCAGGCGGCGGCCGAGGTCGCCGCGCGCGATCGGCTGGATCGCCGCCTCGATCTCGCGCACGCGACGCAGCGGACGCCGGCTGAGATAGAAACCGCCAATCAAACCCGGGATGACCGTCAGTGTGAGTCCCCACAGCAGCGCATGGCGCAGGATCACGCTGATCTGGTCGATCACGCGGGTGTCGCGTGCCAGCACCAGTAGCTCGCCGCTCGGCAGGCGCGTCGCCAGGCCGCGCGCCGGCTGGCGCCGTTCGTCGCCGCTGCGCTGCAGGCCGTTCGGCAGCGCGTGGATGAGGCCATCGATCGGCAGGTCGACCGGCGGCTGCTGGATGTTGCCGTCGATGCGATGGCCGTCGGCGGCGAACAGGCCGAGCGACATCACGCCGCGCAGATCGAGCGCACCGGTCGCCTCCAGCGCCTCGGGCAAACGGCTGCGGTCGATGGATTTGAGGTATTGCGCGCGCTGCACGACGATTTCGTCGACGACCCGCTCCAGATAACTGCTGGTTTCCCAGTAGACCGCGCCGATCAGCAGCACGCTCCACAGGACGAAGAATGCGCCGTAGATGAAGATCAGGCGGGTGGTAGCGGAGCGCCAGTGGTCACTCAGTTTCAGCAAGCAGGTATCCCGATCCGCGCACGGTCTTGATCAGCGGCGGCATTCCGGGCGGGTCCACCTTCTTGCGCAGGCGGCCGATATGCACATCGATGACGTTCGTGCCGGGATCGAAATGATAGCCCCAGACGGCCTCGAAGATCATCGTGCGGGTCAACACCTGGCCGGAATTGCGCACCAGGAATTCGAGCAGGCGGAACTCGATCGGCAGGAGTTCGAGCACCTGGCCGCCGCGTCGGGCGCTGCGTTCGATCAGGTCGAGCTGCAGATCGCCGACGCCGAGCACGGTCGCGCGTGCCGAAGGATGCTGGCGCCGCAGCAGCACTTCGACGCGCGCGGCCATCTCGTCCGGGGCGAACGGCTTGGTCAGATAATCGTCGCCGCCGGCGCGCAAGCCGCGTACGCGCTCGTCGACGTCGCTGAGCGCGCTGATCATCAGTACCGGCGTCTGCACGCCGGCGCGGCGCAGCGCGGTGACCAGCGCGAGACCGTCGAGTTCGGGCAGCATGCGGTCGAGCGTGATCGCGTCGTAGTCGCCGTCGACCGCGCGCTGGAGACCTTCGCGGCCGTTGTCGACCCAGTCGACGTCGTTGCCGCGGCTCTTCAGTTCGGCCACGATCTCGCCGGCGGTGACGGCGTCGTCTTCGATGGTAAGGACTCTGGGCATGCCCTCTACGCTATGCATATTCGGCGGCGAAGCAAGGCATTGGCGGCCTTGTCTCGATGAGAGTTTGTTCATGTTGCTACCTGCCCGCTTGGCTGCGTGCGCCTGACCCCACGCAAGGCTTTGCATGCGCGGGAAATTTCCTTATACTTCCGCGTTTTCCGTGTCCCAGAAACTGTCGCGAGGCGTTCCATGAAAGTGTTGTCGTCCCTCAAGTCCGCAAAGAAGCGCCATCGCGACTGCAAGGTCGTTCGCCGCCGCGGCAAGGTGTTCGTGATCTGCAAGAGCAATCCGCGTTTCAAGGCGCGCCAGCGCTGAGGCGCTCGTCGCCGTCGGATTGACCGGAAAGGGCCGCTTCGCGGCCTTTTTCGTTTTCGGCGTCACGACATCTTTCGAGGGCGCATTTCGACGGCGCGAAATCGCCATGGCGCGAGGTCGTCGTTCCAAGCCTGCAACGGCTGTCATGGAAGCGCCCGCCGGGTTCTGTTACAAAGGCGCAGATCCGAACCGTACCGTTGGCCATTCGTCCTTTTGCAACAGGGGGTTGAACCATGTTCATGAAGTTCATTCTCGTGGCGGCGTCGGCGCTCGCAAGCGCCGCTTTGCTGCCTGCCGCACAGGCCGACGTCCTGGCGACGCCAACGAAGAAATCGCATCGCGCGGCCGACAACGGCAACGTGCCGAGCCGCGGCATGAGCATGGCGCAGGTCGAACAGCGCTTCGGCGCTCCGCTCGAAAAGCTGCCGTCGGCCGGCGGCGATACGGCGCGTCATCCGGTCATTCATCGCTGGCGCTATCGCGGCTACACGGTCTACTTCGAGCGCAGCCACGTGATCCACAGCGTGCTCGATACGGCCGCCACCGCAGCGAAATCCTGATCGCATGAACAAGGCTTTCCGCCTGCCTGCCGAATGGGAGGCGCAGGCCGGGGTGATCATTGCCTGGCCGCACGCAGGGACCGACTGGGCAGAACGTCTGCCGCAGATCGAAACGGCGTATGTCGCGCTGGCCGCAGCGATCGCGCGCTTCGAACCGCTGCTGGTGTGCGTCGCCGACGCCGATGTGCGCGACCGCGCCAGCGCGCTGCTCTACGCCGCCGGTGTCGATGCCGCGCGCGTGCGCTACGTCGAAGCGGCGTATGACGACACCTGGCTGCGCGATTCCGGACCGCTGACCTTGAGCGACGGCGCCGGTTTTGCGCTGGTCGATTTTCGCTTCACCGGCTGGGGCGGCAAGTTCGAAGGCGGCCGTGACGACCGCTTGATCGAAGAACTGCTCGCGCGCGGCGTCTTCAGCGCCGCGCAGCACCGCCGCATCGATTGGGCGCTCGAGGGCGGCGCGATCGAGTCCGACGGCAACGGCACGCTGCTGACGACCTGGCGCTGCCTGCACCAGCGCCATCCGCAGATGTCGCTGGTGCAAATGGACGCGAAGCTGCTCGACGCGTTCGGCGCCAAGCGCGTGCTGTGCCTGCAGCACGGATATCTGGAAGGCGACGACACCGACGCGCATATCGATACGCTGGCGCGCTTCGCGCCGGACGATGCGATCGTGTTCCAGACCTGCGACGACCCGGCCGATCCGCATTACGACGAACTCGCGCGCATGCACGAGGAAATCGCTCGCCTGCGCACTGCCGAGGGACAGCCGTATCGCCTATTTCCGTTGCCGTGGGCGCGTACGATCGTCGATGAAGGCCGCCGTCTGGCGTCCTCCTACGCGAATTATCTGATCGTCAATGGCGCCGTGCTGATGCCGGCCTACGGCGGCCCCGCCGATGCCGAAGCGGCGAAAGTCATCGCGGCGGCGCATCCGGGCCGGCAGGTCGTCGCGATCGACGCGCGTCCGCTGATCTGGCAGAACGGCAGCGTGCACTGCCTGACGATGCAGGTCCCCGCCGGCGCGCTCGCCGGCTAGACGTCGTGGCCGCGCGTGCCGCGTGGCTCCTCGGCGGGCTTGATATGCGCCAGCCGGTAGGTCGCGCGGCCGCCCTGCTTCGCCTCGTACAGCAGCGCATCGGCGCGCGCGATCAGGATATCCGCGCTCATCGCGCCGTCGCCGCGCCAGAGGCAGACGCCGACGCTCGTACCGACCGCCACCGTGACGGTCTTGCCGCGCAGCTCGAAAGGGCGCCCCATGGCCGCGACGAGCTTGTCCGCGATGCGGCGGACGTAATCCGTATCGCGCGCGTCTTCGATCAGCAGGGTGAACTCGTCGCCGCCGATGCGTGCGACGATGTCCGAGGTGCGCACCTTGCTGAGGATGCGCGCAGCAAAGGCTTTCAGCAGCGCATCGCCTATCGCGTGGCCGTGCGTGTCGTTGACCCGCTTGAAATGGTCGATATCCAGATAGAACACCGCCAGCAAAGAAGTCTGCTCGCGCGCACGCGCGATCGCGCTCTGCAGACGCGCGTGAAAGCCGCCGCGATTGACCAGACCGGTCAACCCGTCGGTCTGACTCAGATGAAGCAGGCGCTTCTGCTCGCGCTTGCTCGCCGTGATGTCCTGCAGCATCGCGTGCATGCCGATGACGTGCGCACCGGTTTCGTCTTTTTCCGGAATGCAGGTGATCTCGAGGCAGCGGTATGCATCGCCCTCGCCTTCCTCTTCTTCGAACACGACGCGTTCGCCGCCCATCGCGCGCGTGACATACGGATGGCGCAATGCATAGCGCTGCTCGCCGATCACCTCACGCAATGTACGCCCCACGATCTCACGGTTTGGATAGGAACGTTGATAGGCCTCATTGGCAAACGCGAAGCGCTCGTCGGCGTCGATATACGCGATCTTCAGCGGCAGCGCGTCGGCAATCGTGCGCAGGCGCCGTTCGCTGAGTGCGAAGGCGCGCTCGGCGGCACGCAGCGCCGTGATGTCCTGCGCGTACCCCATCACGTAGGAATTGCCGTCGGCGTCGACGTAGAGGCGGTTGCGGTACTGCCAGACCAGCTCATCGCCGCGCCGGTTGTGCAGGCGCATGAAGCCCGCATCTTCGCCGCGCTGCAGGATGCGACGAAGATAGTCGTCGAACGCCGAGCGCAGCGACTGCGACTGCAGATCGCGCATATCCGTGCCGAGCAGTTCGGCGACCGACGTGCCGAGCGCCACCGCCGTTGCCTGGTTGACCGCGAACAGGATGCCTTCCATATCGTGGATGCAGATGTAGCCGGTACTGTGTTCGAACAGATCGCGGAAGCGCCGCTCGCTCGATTCCAGCGCACGCATCGCGCGCCGCTCGGCGGTGACGTCGCGCGCCTGCACGAGGCGCGCACTCGGCCCCCACAGTGGCAGCGCCTGGGCGAAGATTTCGACCTCGATTTCGCCGCCGTAGCGCGTGCGATGGCTCCACACGCCGGCGGCGTGGAGCGCGGGCAATCCGACCTTGATGTGCTGGCGCAATTGCTCGGCCTCTTCGGGCGGGCGCAGGTCGGTGATGCGCATCGCGAGGAATTCCGCTTCGCTGTAGCCGTACGCGCGCACGGCGACCTGGTTGACCGCGAGGAAGCCCAGCGTCTGGGCGTCGTAGACCCACATGGGATGCGGATTGAGGTCGAACAGCGCGCGCAACTCGGCCTCGCGCTGGCGCATGTCGCGTTGCAGGTGCGCACGCGACACGGCATGACGCAGGGCGTGCGTGAGCATATCTGCCTGCAGGCACTGCGCGCGCACTCGCTCATGCGTGCTGTCGATGCTCACGCGTTGTTGGAAGGTTTCCTCGCTTTCGTCGACGACGGCGACGATGGCGGCATCGGGTACGCGTTCGTGCAGCAGCGCGATCGCATCCGGTTCGTCCGTCTGCAGACCCGGCAGCTGCAGCAGGACGGCGTCGCAGGTCGAGCCGCGCAGGTGCCCCAGTGCAGACCATATGTCGTCGCAATACACGGCAGTCGCCACGACCGCGCCATCTGCGAGCACCTCGCGCACAGCTTCCAAGCCGCCCGCGCCCACTACGACGACATCCAGCGCAATCTCCTGCGGCCCGCCTCGAGAGTCCATGGGTTCTTCCTACACCGGCGACACCGATTCGACAATAGCTGGATGGCGCGCGCGTACGTCAGCCATCGATCCGCGCTAAAATCGAGTGCTTATCCTGGTCTACGACACTATTTTTTACATGTCCCCGACACTCCTCCGAGTCGCCCTGCTGCAGGAAACCGACCGCGGCAGCCGCGACGCGAATCTCGATGCGATCGAAAGCGCTCTGCGCGAGGCGGCTGCCGCCGGCGCGCAACTGGTGTTGCTGCAGGAACTGCACAACGGCCCCTATTTCTGCCAGCACGAGAGCGTCGAGGAGTTCGATCGCGCCGAGTCGATTCCAGGCCCGAGCACCGAACGCCTGGGAGCGCTCGCGGAGGAGCTGAAGCTCGTCGTCGTCGCGTCGCTGTTCGAGCGTCGCGCTGCCGGGCTTTATCACAATACCGCGGTCGTCTTCGACCGCTCGCGCGCGATCGCCGGCAAGTATCGCAAGATGCACATCCCGGACGATCCGGCGTTCTACGAAAAGTTTTATTTCACGCCGGGTGACCTCGGCTTCGAGCCGATCCAGACTTCGGTCGGCAAGCTCGGCCTGCTGGTCTGCTGGGACCAGTGGTATCCGGAAGGCGCGCGCCTGATGGCGCTCGCCGGCGCGGATCTGCTCTTGTATCCGACCGCGATCGGCTGGGATCCGAACGACGCGCAGGACGAGAAAGACCGTCAGCGCGATGCGTGGATCACGGTGCAGCGCGGCCATGCGGTCGCCAATGGCCTGCCCGTGCTGGCGTGCAATCGCATCGGCTTCGAATCCGCGCCGGACGAGGGCCGCGGCATCCAGTTCTGGGGTTCGAGCTTCGTCGCAGGACCCCAGGGCGAGTTCCTCGCGCAGGCGTCGACCGACCGGCGCGAACTGCTGCTCGTCGACATCGATCTGGCGCGCAGCGAAAACGTGCGCCGTATCTGGCCGTTCCTGCGCGACCGGCGCATCGACGCCTACGCTGATCTGACCCGGCGGTTCCGCGATTGAACATTTCCGCAGTGGATCCGGCCGCCTTGCCGGTGCAGACCGACGCCGCCGGCACGCCTGACGTGCTCGCCGAACAGCCGATCGCGCGCGTGCGTCGCGGCGATGTCGAGTACGTGCTGCTCGGCACCGCTCACGTCTCGCGCGTCAGCGCCGACGCCGTGCGCGCGATGCTCGAACGTGAGCCGTTCGACGCCGTCGCAGTGGAGCTGTGCGATTCGCGCTATCAATCGATGCGCGATCCGGATTCCTTCCGCAAGCTCGACCTGTTCCAGGTGATCCGCCAGGGCAAGGCGGGGCTGGTCGCCGCCAACCTTGCGCTGTCGGCATTCCAGCGTCGTCTTGCCGAGCAGTTCGGCATCGAGCCTGGGGCCGAGATGAAGGCCGCGATCGACGGCGCCGACGCGCGCGCGCTGCCGATCTGGCTGATCGATCGCGAGATCGGCGTGACCTTGAAGCGTGCCTATCGCAGCGTCGGCTTCATCGATCGACTGTCGATCATCGGCGGTCTCGGCGCGAGCCTGCTGACGCGCGAGGAAGTCGCCGAGGACGAGATCGAAAAGCTCAAGCAGGGCGACCTGCTCGGCAGCATGTTCAACGAGTTCGCGCGCGAATCGCCGCCGCTGTACGACGCGCTGATCGGCGAGCGCGATCGCTACATGACCGCGCGCCTGCGTGAGCAGGCGGCCGAAGGCGGCGTCAAGCGCGTGTTGGTGGTGATCGGCGCCGGCCACCTCGCCGGTATCGAGCGCGAGCTCGGTGCGCAGACCGACGTGCCGAAACCGCTGCTGGAAAAGCTCAGCACGGTGCCGCCGGCGTCGCCGTGGCCGAAGTGGATCGCCATCGCGGTATTCGTGCTGATCGCGGCCGCGATCGGCTTCACCTTCACGCGCGGCACGCGCGCGGGAACCGATGCCCTGCTCGCCTGGGTGCTGTTCACCGGCGGCTTCGCCGCGCTCGGTGCGATCGCCGCCGCGGCACATCCGCTCAGCGTGATCGTGTCCTTCATCGCCGCGCCACTGAAACCCTTCCGTCCCGGCATTCCGGCGTCGGCGTTCAGCGCCGGTGTCGAGGCCTGGCTGCGGCGTCCGCGCGTGGCCGACTTCGATACCTTGCGCGACGACGTCGCGCACTGGACCGGCTGGTGGAAGAACCGCATCGCGCGCACGCTGCTGAACTTCATGTTCGTCACGCTCGGCACCGTGATCGGCGAATACGTCGCCGGTTTCCACATCATCAAGAACCTGCTCTGAGCGCGCCAAGCGCCGCAAGGCCCCATCGATGAAGCTACCCGGTTTTCTGAGCAAGCCCCGCTGGCTGTCGAAGGACGCGGCGACGCGTCGCGCCGCCGTCATTGCGGATAACGATGCCGAACTGGTCGCCAGCCTCGGCCGCCTCGCACGCGAGGACGAAGACCCCGGCGTGCGCCTGGCGGCGATGAAGCGACTGGCCGATCCCGGCATCGTGCAAGGCATCGCGCGCGACGATGCGGATGCAAACGTGCGCAAGCAGGCGCGCGCGCTCTGGTTCGACCTGCTGACCGGCGCGCATGCCGGCGCCCCGGTGTTGCCGGATCGCCTGCGCTTGCTGAAGGCACAAGACGACAACGAACTGATCGAACACCTGGCACGCCAGGCGCGCGAACCGGAGTTGCGCCACGCGGCGCTCGAACGCGTGCAGCGCCCGTCCCTGTTGTTCGATCGCGCGCTGGAAGATGCCGATCCCGCCTTGCGCCTCGCGGCGACCGAGCGCATCACCGACGAAGCGCAGCTGCTGCGCCTGGCCGAGCGCGCGCGCAAGACCGACAAGCAAGTCAGCCGGCGCGCGCGTGAACGCGTCGATGCGCTGCGCCTGCAGCGCGGCGATGGCGCCACCCTTGACCAGCGCGCCCGCCTGCTGTGCGAAGGCATCGAACAGCTGCTGCGCGAGCCGCGTGGCGCTGGTGTCGAATCCGATCTGGCGTCGCGCTGGAGCGAAATCGAAGCCCGCGTCGACCCAATGCTGAAGCAGCGCTTCGATGCCGCACGCAGCCTGCTCGCGATCAGCCGCGCCGGGCCGCGGCCACAGCCGGTGGAAACGCCGGTCGATGTCGAACTACAAGCGCCGCCGCAAACCTTCGGCGATGCAGCGCTGCCGGTCGACGCGGCAGTGCCGGAAGCGGATCCACCCGAAGAAGCGTCGGTCGCTCCTCTGCTCGCGCAAGCACGCTTCGCCGCATCGCTCGATACGGTCAACGCGGAGCGGGAAATCGAACGCGAGCGGCAGCGCGCGCTGATCGAAGAAATCGAACAGGCCCTGCCGCCGCTGGAACAGGCGATCGACGCCGGCGCGAGTGTGCAGGCGCATGCGGCGAAAGCGCGAATCGATGCTTTGCGCCGACGCGGCGCGCAGACGCTGCCGCGTGCGCTCGGCGCGAAGCTTGCCGTGATCGAGCAGCGCTATGCCGAGCTCAGCCAATGGCAGCGCTGGGCCGACAATCAGCGTCGGCAGCAGATCTGCGCAGACATCGAAACGTTGGCCGTCAGCGGACTGCATCCGGACGCGATCGCGACGCGCGTGCGCGAGGCGCAGGCCGAATGGAGCAGGCTCGAAGCGGCCGAAGGCGAAAGCCGCCATGCCGGCGGACTCGGCCGACGCTTCCACGCGGCCTGCCGCAATGCGCTGGCGCCGGCGCAGGCCTATTTCAAGAAACGCCAGGAATTGCGCCAGTCGCATGCACAGCAGGTCAGCAGCCTGCTCGACCGCGTCGCCGCGCTGGCGGACGAAGACGACGATTGGTCAGGTACCCTGGCGTTGCGCCGCGACGTCGCCGATGCGCTGCGCGGACTCGATCGCGTCGAGCCGCACGAGCGCAAGACGCTGGCCGAGCGCCTGAAGACCGGCCTCGCTGCCTTGGACGCGCGCGTAGCGCGGCGCGACGAGGCGATTGCCTCTGCTAAGGCCGTGCTGATCGCACAAGCCGAGGCGCTCGGACGCGATATGCCACGCGGCGCCGTTGCCAGCGCACGCGAGCTGCAGCAACGCTGGCAGCGGGCCGGCAACGGCCGGCGCAGCCGCGATCAGGAACAGTGGAAGCATTTCCGCAGTGCCATCGATGCGGTGTTCGGCCGCCTCGACGCCGAGCGTGCCGAACGCGGCGCGCGCGACCAGGAAGCACGCGGGCAGGCGGAAGCCGTGTGCGCCGAATTCGAAGCGCAGGCGGCCGCGTCGGACAAGAGCGACCGCGCGGCGGTCAGTCGGCTGGAAGCGGCGTGGGACGCGCTGCGTGTGCGCGACGATGTGCTGACGAATCGTTTCAGAGCGGCGCAGGCGCAGTTGCGCGAGAACGAGGCACATCGCCAGCGTCATCTGCGGCAGGCGCGCTTCGACGCCTGGCTTGCCCGCCATGCGATGTGCCGCACCGCCGAAACGGCCGCGGAGCCGATCGATGCATTGCGCGAACGTTGGAGCGCCTCCCCGTCGACCGATATCGCCACCGAGATCCTGGCGCGCCGGTTCGAAGCAGGACTGGCCGGCACTGCGATCGCATGCAACGACGACGAAGCCGCGCGCGACGTGCTGATCGAGCTCGACTTCCTCGCCGGTACGGAAGCGCCCGAGCAGGAGCGCGAGCGCCGACGTCAGCTTCAATTGGAGCGTCTGTCGACGCGCATGCGCGGCGGCGCGGCGCTGGCGCCGTACGACGAGTTGGCGAATCTGCTGGTGCGCTGGAGCGAACTCGGCGCGGTCGCTGGCGGCGCCGACGACGCGCGTCTCGAGCGCGCCGTGCGCAGCGCGCTTGCCACCTTGGCCTGAACCTCAGGCCGCCGGCAGCACGCGCACGCGCAGCACGTGTCCCTGGCGCGCATCGGCGATCACCCGACGCATCCACAGGCGCGCATCGTCGAGCAGGGAGTAGATGCACGGCAGCGCAAGCAGGGTCACGATGGTGGAAAAGGTCAGTCCGCCGGCGATCGCGCGCGCCATCGGGTAGTACGGCGGACCGTTGCTCCACGCTTGCGCGCCGGCGAAGGTCAGCGGCAGCATGCCGAGGATCGCCGTCGCCATCGTCATCAGCACGGGACGCAGGCGCTCCTTCGCGCCGAGCACGAGCGCTTCGCTGCGCAGGTGTCCATCGTGGCGCAGCTGGTTGATGTGCACGATCATCACGATCCCGTTGTTGACGACGACGCCCATCAGGATCAGCACACCGATCGCCGCCATGATCGAGAACGTCGTGCCGGTCAGCCAGAACAGCCAGAACACGCCGAACACCGAAAAGATGAAGGTGGTCAGAATCGCCGCCGGGAAGATCAGCGATTCGAACATCGCGCACATGACGACGTAGACCAGCACCAGCGCGATCAGGGTGTTGAACAGCATCTGCTGGCCGGCGTTCTGGTCGCGGTCGAAACCCTGACCGAAGCTCCAGCGATAGCCGGCCGGCAACGCCACCGAATTCATCGCCTTGGTGATTTCATCGCGCGCCTCGGGCATCGTCTTGCCCTCGGCCAGCGTCGCCTTAAACTGGATCGCCGTCATGCGATCGATGCGCTGCACGGCCGAGGGCGTCTCGCGCGTGTCGGTGCGCAGCATCGACAGCAGCGGGATCTGCGTGTTGTCGGGCGCGCGCAGCTTGAAGTCGGACAGGCCCGCCAGGCTCTGCGTATCGGCGCCTTGGAAACGCAGCCACACTGGCAACTGGCGGTCGTCGGCGTGGAAATCCTTCAGCGGCATGCCGCGCAAGGCGATCTGGATGTAGTCCGACACGGTCTGCGCGTCGAAGCCGTATTGCTTCGCGCGCACGCGATCGACATAGGCGCCGACTTCGTGATCGCCATTGCCTTTTTCCGTGCGCACGTCGCGCAGCGTCGACAGGTTCGACAACACCGGCAGCACGCTGCCGCTCAACTCCTTGAGCTGGTCCATCGAATCGCCGATCAGCGAGATGTCGACGCCGTTGTTGTTGTTGCCGCCGTCGCCGCCGTCGAAGCTGACCTTGCCGAGCGCGAGTTGCGGCAGGCCCTTGCGGATGTCCTCCTTGATCTCGTCCGCATCGCGATGAGCGTCCCTGCCTTCTTTCAGCATGATGCGCGTCTGCGTCGGTCCGTTCGCCGTGTTCTCGCTGTACCAGGTGTAGACCGACTTGATCTCGAAGCGGTCGCGGTTGTCGTCGAGGAACTTTTCCACCGCGAGCACGGCCGGCTTGATGTCCTGCAGGCGATAGTTCGCGTTCAACTGATAGACCAGGCGCATCTGGCGAGACTCGCCATCGTCGAACATGTTCATCCTGGTATGCGTGATCGGAATCATGCTGGACACGAACAGCGCGAGCACCGCCAGCATCGTCCAGCGCCGATGGCGCAGCGTCCAGTCGACGATGCGCCCGTAGCGTTCGCGCAGACGCGTGATCATCGTCTCGCGACCGAGGAACTTCGGCG
>Ga0247776_10000054_pt1 | contig 34129 bp, 43 predicted proteins | sample UWRJL199509C5_FD_179912 | JGI IMG/M metagenome (GOLD analysis project Ga0247776, IMG submission 179912) | Plant litter microbial communities from Arlington Agricultural Research Station in Wisconsin, United States - UWRJ-L199-509C-5 | ecosystem: Environmental > Terrestrial > Plant litter >...
CCGCAGGGAGATCCTGCGAGACAGTGTAGGCGCGCATTGCCGCCTGACACCTGCCGAACGTCCAACCCGTCGTTGCCATCGCCCAATCCTTGAACTCGCCCAACTTGGAGTTGGACGCGAACAGGGCTTCTCCCGCGAGCAGGTCTCCGCCGATGGCAACGGTTGCGGATGCAACCTGCGCCACGGCATCGGTGACTGAAGCGGTAAGGGTCTTCAACTCCTCGCGGAGAACCGCGAGGGTTGGAGTTTTCGTTGCAGACATCGTTGACTCTCTTTCGTGAGTTGGGATGCCTACTGCCTAGGTTGTCAAGGTGCGAGCGGCTCAACCGAACCGCTCACGCAGTGTAGCAAGACCCGCACTACCCCGCACCCCGCAACCCGCCTACCTGCGCCATCCGCACCCCGCAACCCCGCATGGCGAGGGGGCAACTTGGGATTCCAAGTTGGTCTTGACACCCGCACCCCTCACCTGCTCGCAGGGGTTGAGGGGTGCGAGGGATTTGAGGGGTGCGAGGGGTGCGACGTTGACGAGTGAGGCAACGCCCTCGCACACACCCCCGCCTGCCCGGGCCGAGGGGTCTCCCCCCGCACGCGAGCGCGAGCCCCGGAGTCCCGGGGGGTGGTACCTCCAGCACATCGGGCGACCCGCGGAGTCCCTGCGTATATACACCCACGGCGGAGTCCCTCCTTTCTCGCGCCCGACGTATATCTCTGATATACACCTAGCCATGAAGAAGGTGCTGCTGCGTATATCACCCGAGGAGTACGACGAGATCCGTGTCTTAGCGGCCAAGGAGGGGAAGAGTGCTTCCCAATGGATCCGCGAGGCGCTGCATCTGGTCGTGATCAGAATGAGGGGGACGGATGCCTGACGAGACCATTTGGGACAAGCCCTTGACCGACGACGAGCATCAGGCGTTGCAGGAGCTGGTCGTCCCGGCCAGCGAGCTACTCGATGGAGAGGAGGTGGAGCAGATGGCAGTGATCGTGGTGGAGGATCTGAAGGTTGGGCGTCCTGCCCCGCCGCTCGAGGAGTACGTCGCCGCTCACGTCGAGGCGTGTCGGATCGCCATGCTGGACGACGGCCTCAAGAACCCCATCGTCAACGGAGACGACCGCCTCGCTCGCGCCGAGAAGTACGCACGCTGGCGCTGGCAGGGCTACGTCGACGGCCACGTCAACAGCCTGTGAGTCACGCGGGTTCGACTCCCGCCCATGCCGCCCGGAGCATGGAGGGCGTCCACGGGGACGAGGCGCAGCAGAGCGTCATCCGGGCACACTGGATCGCCCACAATCAACGACTCGACAGTCTCGACCTCGTGAACGAGATCATCTCAACGCTCAAGGAGGACACCATGACCATCGTTGCCCAGCTACAAGCAGCCCAGGCTGACATCCAGATCGCCAAGGACGCCCTCGGCGGCGGGACTCCCGAAGCAGCCCGTGAGTTCGCCCTCGCCAACACAGCCATCGAGGACGCGATCATGCGCGTCAACCGTGCCTTCGCGCACCGCAACGGCACCTTCGCCGTCGCAGACGTTGAGGGCGCGACTCTCTAGCCGACCGTGTTTGTGCCGAAGCAGAAGATCAGGATCAGCGCGGCAGCGATCAGGGCCAACATCACATCTTGAAAGGTGAGGTTCATGGGAACAGTGTCACCCGACGACCGGACGGCGAAACGCGACGAGGTCATAGCGAAGCTGATGGAGTCCCCCAAGGTCTACTTCAAGACGAAGCTCCGCGGCCACCCGATGATCCACATCCGCGACAAGGCGCTCGTGGAGTCCCTCGCTGAGAGAGGAGCCTCCGTCAACTGGTACACGCGCTCGAGGAATCCTCAGGTGCGTGAGTGCGAGGTCATCCTCGGCCCCGGGTTCATGTCATGAGCGAGACCTACATCGTCTCCACCACAGACGGGAAGAGCTCGGAGTTCCACACCCCCTCTGTCGAGGAGTTCCTCTACTCGCTCGACAAGGCTCTGGCTGATCCGTCAGTCCCTCTGCCTCACGCCTACATGGACACCCCGGACGGGGTCGAGTGGGCCGTCCACTTCAACCCCGACAACATCACCGCGGTCAGCGTTCCGACTCGTGGGCGATCCGGCGCCGCTCCCGCCTAGCCTCCGCCTGCCGCTCCTGCTCCGACATCAGGTTCCACTCCGGGTTACGGGACGCCGCCAGCACCGCTCTCTCCGTGATGTCAAGCTCGATCCCGCTGCGGTGAAGCTCGTCGGCCCGATCAGCCAGAGCCTGCATCCGAGACTGCGCCCGGGAGTGTTCGGCCGAGCGGCGGTTCTGCGCCACCTGCGCACGGACGAGGTCGCCACGCTCCTCGCTCGACATCCGGCCCCACTCCTCCTCACCGACTCCTGCTCTCGCTTGACGGGTTGCTTCGTTCGTCGAGGCGACGAAGTCGACGAACGTCCCAGAGGGGCTGTGCCCCTGAACGTCCTGGGCGGTTCTGGTGATCTCCGTCAGCGACGGGCGGGTGTTCTGACCCAGCGACAAATCGGCCGGCTCAATCAGGCCCAGGTCGTGCAGGGTCTCCTCCGGCTGGATCCCCTGAGCATGGGCCTGCATCGCGTTCTGCTGCTCGGTGCCCGAAAGGAAGGAGAAGTCACCGGGGCGCCGGGTCGCCTCGTACTCCCTCCGGGTCTCGTTGCGAAGCTCCTGATAGTCGGCCCATCTGGCGGGGAGGCCGTCACGGACTCTCTCAGCGGCGTTGATCCGATCCATGTGCGACATCCGGTTCCACTCCTCCGCCGTGTGGTGGGAGGCGGCGGTGTGTTCGTGCGCGAACAGGGCTCCATGTACGTCCGGGTTCGTCTCGAGACGAGGACGCTGCGGGACGACGATCCCCGATGTCCGTGCCTGCCACTCGCCGGGGTTGCCGATCAGATCCATCCAGTGCTTCCCCTCCACACCCTTGGCCTCGACCGGGATCTCGAAGTCCGGCTCGTCACCGCCCTCGGGGTGCTTCATGAAGGTCTCGAAGGCCCGGAGCGAGTTGAGGAAGCCGCGCTTCGAGGAGTGGTTGCGCTGCATCGTGTCCCGAATCCCCTGCGCGTGCATCGCCGCCCTCTCGGGCTGGGTGTCCTTCATCTCGAGAACCGCGTTGAAGGAGTCGAGGTTGCGACGGAGCAGCGACAGGGAGGCTCTCACGCTCGCGTCCGTGTAGCGCTTCGGCGCACCCGGCTCGCCGCGAAGGTTCCCCAGCAGGATCGAGCCAGCGACCTTGACGTTGATCGGGCCTGCGTCAATCGGGATCCCATGCTCTTGGAAGCGGTTGTTGAGCGGGGCCATCAGGTCGTGGATGACCTCGTGCGAGATCCCTGGGGCCGTGTGTTCGAGGAAGCTGATGTGCGACTGATCCGGGTACATCGCCACGTCGTTCCTCACGTCGGCGTGGGGACGGTCAGAGCCGGGAGGGACGTACTGGTAGTGGGGGTAGTCGTCGGAGCCGGTGTTCCTGATCGTGCCGCCGATCTTCGCCTTCCACTCGGTCGGGAGATCCTCGTGCCTGCGCCCCCAGGGGAAGAGGCCGAAGGGAGCCATCGCCGCCGCGTAGAGGTTGTAGGGCGAGGGCTTCTTCTTGGCGGTGACGAAGGGCTCGACCGCGATGCTCGACATCCTCGGCGCGACATCGGTGTTCGGCGCGTCGGAGGCGATCATCCCGGCGAAGCGGTCAACGAAGTCGGCCAGATCCTTGACGTTCTTCCTGTCCTTCTTCGGGACGATGATGTCTGCCGCCCGGGAAAGAACGTGCCGCTCCTTCTTCTTCAGAGAGTGATCGAGCGTCGAGTAGTGGTCTCGGATCTCGCTCAGAAGTCCCATCCCCACGATCATAGGAGGGTGCCATGTCGACATCGCCAACCCAGAGGACGCTGAGAGAGCTTCGCAACCAGGGGCGGGTGTGCGGGATCGTGGAGCGCTACAACTCGTTCGTCGGGCCGCACGGGATCCGGCAGGATCTGTTCGGGATCATCGACATCATCGCGCTCGATCCTGAGAGAGGCGTCGTCGGGATCCAGTCCTGCGGATCGGACTTCGCCGCCCACGAGCGGAAGATCCTCGAGGAGAGGGCGCAAGAGTCAATCGACTGGCTCTCGACACCGGGCACCGTCCTCGAGTTGTGGGGCTGGCGCAAGGTGAAGCTGAAGCGGGGAGGGACGGCGATGCGCTGGTCTCCGCGTCTGAGGGAGTTCACGCTGGCCGACTTCTCTGAGACGATGCAACTTGGAATCCCAAGTTAGGAGAGAGAGATGGGCCTCGAAACCGTAACCAGCATCACGATCACCTGCGACAACCCGGACTGCCCGGGCAACTCGCTCGACCCGGCGAGCCAGTCGGGCTGGATCCAGATCCAGGCATCCGTCGTTCCGCCTGCGCCGGAGGGTGTCGAGCAGGGCTTCGCCTTCCCGATCATGTCCCCGACGCAGTTCTTCTGCTCCCCGGCCTGCGCTGGCAGCGTCGAGCAGGCGCTCCAGGCCGCCGAGGATGCGCGTGAGGCAGCGGCGCCTGCCTGATGCCCGACCGGGTTTCCATCGACGCGCAGAACACCCTCCTCAGAGAGGTGAGGGACGTGATGCGCTCCTACGGAACCGGGGAGCCGAAAGGAATGACTCTGGGGACGGCGAGGCTCGGTCATGGCTTCGCCGGACAGTGGTGGCCGCAGCGGGGATCCTGGCCGATGAAGATCCCCTCGCGGCTCAGGATCGCCCCGTTCATGTCAGAGCGGCCGACCTACCAGCAGATCGGCGTCGACGTTCACGAGCTCGGGCACGCAGACCACAACCCGACATGGAGAGGCCCGGGTGCAGAGCCTCGCTCGGTGATCGAGCCTCGCGGTGTTGCCTACGAGCAACTGTTCGGCCCGATGGTGATGAAGGCGATGGGGTACAGCGTGCCCGATGTCTTCTGGACTTCCGATCAGGCGAAGCACGGCTACCTCAAGGAGTTCGGGCAAGCGGCCATCGACAAGCAGAAGGCGTACCTCCGCTCGCTCTACGGTGCCGCCCTCTACGACCGGGAGGACGTGAACGCCAGGAACCGGAGGATGGACTCGATCAGGGTTCCTCGACGGGTGGAGGAGGACGAGCTGATGGGGCCGCTGAAGCAGATGCCACACCGGGCCGCTCCGACCCATGTCGAGATGATGAGTAAGGTCGCTCCGATCAGGGTTCCCGTCAAGACGCAGCGAACCTACAACGGACTGCACTAGGAGGGCCAACGTGGCAACGATCTCGAAGACCGACTTCCCCTACACCGGGCCGTACTCGGTCGAGGGGGACGGCAAGCACAAGGGCAACACGGCGCTCGCGCTCAAGAGGGCGATGTCGCGCCTGGGCTTCCTCCCCTGGGAGCCGGAGAAGTGGGACAACCTCTTCAACAAGAAGCTCGAAGGAGCCTTGGACGAATGGGATCCAGGCAAGAACGGGTACGGGACTGGACGCTACGACAAGATCCGCGCAGCGGTCGTCAAGAGTGGATCCCACAAGGGGGAGCAGGCGCTCGACTCCGTAGCGATCAATCAGGTGCAGACCGAGTACGCCTCCAACCAGGGCAAGAAGGTTCCCGACCTCGGCCCCTTGGAGAAGGGTGGAGCCTCGCTGCTCGATTTCGCTCTCTCGCACGCGACGAGCGGCATCTCGCTCTACCCCGCCACCGACACGGTCTGGACTCCCGGCTGCACGATCATCGCCCCGGAGAAGATCGAGATCACCAAAGCCTCCTCCTCGAGTCCCGGCGACGCCTGCTACGCCGAGGGCGTCTCAGGGATCCGCTACTGGTTCGGCCATATGGTCTCGGCCCCCGGTGTCGGGAAGGTGATCGGTAAGGGGGCGACGGTCGGCAAGGTCGGCCAGTTCTCCGGCTACACGCCGCACCTTCACCTCGGGGTGAACGTCGAGAAGCTCTGGGGCTCGGGCAAGCAGTTGAAGCACGGCACGAACTACAGCGTCTCGGGGATCCCCACGATCCGAAAGCAGTTCCAAGACCACTAGCCGAGGCACAAGCGATGCTGTCCCCATGCGCCAGCGGGGGACAGAGTGGGTGGCGATCATCATCGCCGTGGGCTTCGTCCTGGGGTTCAACCTGTTCTGCTTCGCCGTCCTCTACACGGCGATCCAGAACGACGCGCCTCTGTCGGAGAACGCCACCCAGGTGTTGACCGGGTGGGGCGGGGGAATGGTGGGACTGCTGGGCGGATTCGTCGGCGGAGGCTTCGTCGGCTACAAGACAGCCCGTTCCGACGCTGTCCGATCCCACGGCGATCATCTGAAGGACACCGAGGAGGATTGATGATTCCGTACACCGCCACAAAGGAACGCAGCGCCATCCATCGGTGGACGAACACCACCCTGGAACCGAACCGGCGCAACAACATCCTCGCCAAGATCAGCGCCAACGCGAACGCGCCCGGAGGCTGTCGGCGTCAGAACAACGGTGCTGGCTCGACCCTGCCGAACGGACGGGCCCAGCAGGCGGCGCTTCAGCGGCTCGCGGGGACGCTCGGCATCTACGTCATCGAGACGAACCCGACTGGCCCTCTCGCGGCCCAGGTCGGCGGCGCGGATGACGCGACGATCTCGGTCGAGGGCGGAACACCCGCCTCGGTCACCGTCACCGATCCTCTCCACGCTCCCACCGCCGTCACCTGGGCGGCAGGGGGAACGGTCTCCCTGGTCGAGCAGGTAGGGGCCGGATCGCAGGCCGACCCGATCACCCTCGCCGGGATGAAGCGCTACGAGGTGAAGGCACCGTGACCCCCGTCCTCTGCCCCGACTGCGTCGGCAACCAGGGCCAGCTTGGCGAGCCGTCTCACGCTCGCTGGCGCGGCCCCGACGGGGAGGCGTACTGCTCGATGCACTTCATCCACCGCTTCGGGCACGGCGAGAAGCTCGTCCCGCTCGAGGGCTACGAGCCTCCGGTCAAGCGAAAGGCTCCGGCGCCGAAGAAGCCTGCGGCGACGAAGAAGGAACAGGTCGCCTGATGCCCTGCGCCCAGGTTGCGCGGGGGATCAGGCAGGCCGCTCCGCACACCGGGCCTCCGTTCGTAGACGCGACCGACAACAACCCCTGCGGCAAGCCTCACGTCTTGACGATCAGGGGAGTCGACGTTTCCGCGGCCTCTCTCTGCATCGGCCACTTCGCGCTCAAGTTCGGCCTCGCCGTCTTCGACGGCCCGGTGATCACGACACGGAGATAGGCTCTCTGCGTGGCGACACGCGAGGAGATCAACGAGGCCGTCAAGATCCGCTACGAGAAGATGAAGGGCGAGATCGACGCCTCTCATCTTCACCCCGGCGACTGGCTCCGGCATACGAAAGCGGTTGACGCCCGGACAGGCGAGGTCTTCCAGTTCGGCTTCGATGACGGCTGGGAGTGGCAGTACGAGGAGCTGACCTCCTTCCGCGACGACCGCATCGCCTTGCGCCTGAAGGCGCGGCAGTTGGGGATCTCCTGGCTCGCCATCGGCTACGGCCTCTGGAAGGTCTTGTCCACGCCGGGAACGAGGGCGATCTGCGTCTCGATCAACGAGACCGAGGCAGGCAAGCTCGTCAACCGGGCCTGGGATCTGTGGCAGAACACGCCCGAGCATCTCCGCTTCGGGGCCAAGGTGATCAAGCCGACGAAGGGAAGGCCGACAGAGCGGATCGAGTGGGAGTTCCCTGACGGCAAGATCTCGAGCTTGGTCGCCATGCCCTCGACGCCGAAGGCAGGTCACGGCGAGGTCGCCTCCCTCGTCATCCTCGACGAGTTCGCACGGCACCAGTACGCGGAGGAGTCGTGGAAGGCGTTTATCCCCGTCATCGCTGACGGTGGCCAGATCATCATCGTCTCGACAGCGAACGGGATCGGCGGCTCCTTCTACGACCTCTGGATGAACGCCGAGGAGAGAGGCGTGACCGCGACCTTCCTCCCCTGGACGAAGCATCCGCGTCGGGACGAGGCGTGGTACGGGCGAGTCGCTCGAGCTCTATCCGAACACGACCGGGCCGAGCAGTACCCCCTGACCCCGGCCGACGCCTTCACGGGAACGGCCGGCTGCTGGTTCGACACCGATGCTCTCGCCAAGTACGCCGAACACGCGCCCGACCCGAAGTACCGCTTCCAGTGGGCGACTGATGAGACGGGGGCGAAGGCCACCCTGACCAAGCGCAAGGACGGATGGATCAAGCTCTGGCACGAGCCGGAGGAGGATCACGACTACGCGATTGCGCTCGACGCCTCGACAGGCCGGGGAGAGGACTACACCTGCTTCTACGTCATCGACCTGACGGAGATGAAGCTCTGCGCCGAGTTCCACTCCCGCGTCGACTCCGACATCTCCGCCGAGCAGGTTCACTTCACCGGGCGGATGTACCACACCGCACGGATCGCCATCGAGCAGGGAGGCGGCTACGGGGACGCCATCGTCGTCGCTCTCCGTGACGGCAAGAAGGGACGGCCCTCCTACCCGAAGCTCTACCGCCACGCGGCCGAGGACAGGCCCGACAGAAAGCCTGCCGTCGCCTACGGGTTCCCGATCTCCTCGAAGACCCGGCCGCTGATCATCAACCAGGCGGAGCAGGCGATCAGGGAGATGAGCCTGCCGATGATGCCGATGGATCTGATCCTCGAGTGCAAGACCTTCGTCAAGCGTCCCGTCAACCCTTCCCCGGCCGCTGCCTCCAGTTGCAACGACGACCGGGTGATGGCCTTCTGCATCGCGCTCGAGATGTACCGTCAGTTCGGGGCACACGCGAACGACAAGAGACGGAAGCGGAAGCGTCGGAAGTGGAAGCCCTCGTATGCCTGGGAGTAACTTGGAACCCCAAGTTGTCCTCCCTCTGACGCATACTTGCTGGGTGATCACCTACGAGGGAGACTGAGATGTCCCAGATGATGCCGCCGGAAGCTCCTCCGATGGGGCCACCTCCGGGCGCAGGGGGCGGAGGTCTTCCCCCCGAGTTGATGGCCGCGCTCTCCCAGCAGGGAGGCCCGGGCGGAGCAGCACCCGACCCGTCAGGCCCGATGGATCCTTCCCAGGATCCGGCGATGTCGGCCGACCAGGGGCCGCTGCTTGCCGGAGGCCCGAACGCCGGGATGCCCGAGGACGCACCCGTCGAGGAGAGCGGCGAGATGTCCACCGTCGACCACATTCGGATGGCCATCGAGCATCTCAAGGAGGCCTTCCACCTCGATGAGGACGACCAGCGCGGCGCGCAGACCGCAGGCTCGCTGGCCTCCTTGCAGAAGATCCTGGGCGGCGAGCAGGCGAAGGATCAGAAGCTCACCCAGGCTCTCGGCGGATGAGCCAGAACGTCGACCCGTACACCGAGATCGAGGCGGCTGACGCTCTCGGTCTCGTCACAGGCGCGATGAACGAAGCGGAGCGCTTCTCGACCTCCTACGTCCAGAAGGTCGAGGCTCGCTACCGCGCCTACCGGGGGATCGCGGAGGCTCGCAAGTCGGGGCAGGAGATCGAGGCGTGGCGCTCGAACCTGACGACCCCCTACATCCTTCAGACCATCGAAGGAATGATCGCCACGATGCTCGACCCCAATCCTCGTTGGGAGGTGAAGCCTCGGCCCCAGCCGTTCGAGCCCATCGAGGTGATCCTGGCCCGGACATCGGGTGGGCGGATCGCCTCTGCCGCCCTCGAGTGGGCGATGCAGAACGACGACTTCCATCTCAAGCAGCGCCCCTTCATGCAGCAGGATCTGATCGCCGGGAAGACAGTGGCCAAGATCGTCTGGAAGACGATGAAGACGAGGCGCACCGTCCTGACCCCGTCCGAGTCGCAGATCCTGAACCAGTACGGCACCGTCGTCTCCACCTTCCCAACCACGGAGGAGAAGGAGAAGCTGATCACCACCTTCGACGGCCCGACGATGATCGTCAGAGACGTGCGGGATTTCTTCCGGCCCGAGTCGGCCATCGGGGTCGATGACGCCGCCTGGGTGATCGACCGCTCATGGGAGACCTACCAGTGCCTGAAGGACAAGGAGAGGGCGGGCCTCTACCGGAACGTGGACGAGGTCAAGAACGCCCAGAACACCCAGCTCGCGCAGCAGTACACGGATCGGGAGCAGCTTCTCCGGGGCCAGGAGCGCACCTCCGGCCTGATCGAAGTCCTCGAGTACTGGACGAACGACCGCGTCATCACCGTCGCCGCGAGGACGGTGGTTCTCTCCGACATCCCGAACCCGTACCGCAACGGGCGCAAGCCCTTCGTGATCTGCTCCGCGCTCCCCGACGCCTTCCAGATGGACGGCATCTCCGTGGTCGAGTCGCTGGGGCAGATTCAGGAGTACCTCTGGTCGATGCAGAACCAGCGCCTCGACAACATCAAGATCATGAACAACCACGTCACGCTGATCCGCTCCGACGTGGACGACGCCGACAGCTTCGAGTTCTTCCCCGGGGCACAGTGGTTCGTGGAGGACACCGAGCAGGTGAAGCAGCTTCCAGTCGACCCGACCTTGGGGGAGATGACGATCCAGACGGAGCAGCTTCTCAAGGGCGACCTCCAGAACATCATGGGAGGACTGCCGATGGCGGGAGGTGTCTCGAGCGGAACCATCGACCAGCAGACGGCGACCGGGATGAACATCATCACCGGGATCGCGCAGAAGATCATCCAGGCCCGGAAGCAGCACTACGCCTGGGCCTTCGCTCAGGTCGGTGAGCAGTTCCTCGGCCTGATGGGTCAGATGATGAGGCGAGACCGGGTGATTCAGGTCGTCGGCAAGAGCGGCGCGGAAGCCCTCCTGATCGTCAACCCGCTCGATCTCCAGGGCGACTTCGATGTTCAGGTCAACGTCCTCGACGACGTGATGCTCCAGGGCGAGAGACGGAGCTCGGCCCAGGCGCTGATGCAGGCCGCAGCCGGGGTGGCTCCCCTGACCCACCTGAACATGGACGCCTTCGTGGAGAACCTCTTGGACGCCTACGACATCCGCGACAAGCCCAAGTACTTCGCCCCCGCCCCCGGGACAGCAGGAGCGGCTCAGGCACCCGGCGCCCAGGCACCGCCCCAGCCCGGTGAGGGGACGCCCTCGGCGCAGAACATTCAGGAGTCGACCTCGGCTCCCGTCCCGACCCCAGCGGGGAACGGCCTCACCGCTCCTCCGTCACCGCAAGTCGCTCAGGCGGCGCAGGCTTCCCCGGGCGCGGCGCTCGCCCCCGCTGGGCGTCAGTACTAGGTGGCTCTCAGCGAGCAGGAGAAGAACGATCTTCGCCGCCGTCAGGGCGAGCTTTCCGGCCTGACCCGGAACCCGGCCTGGAAGACCCTGGTCGAGGAGTCGGAGCGCAAGATCCGCAAGCTCGAGAAGACCGCCGCCGCGCTCGCGCTCGCCCCCAAGGGAGCAGACCAGCGTAAGCTGGACGAGATCCGCGGGTTCATCCTCGCGGTGAGGTGGCTTGTCGGCACCCCGGTCTCGGCGGAGAACTCACTGATTGCGTTCCTGAAGAGGCAGGGCATAGAGATCGAGGAAGAGGAGGGCCAACATGAGCGGGATTGACGATTCTGAGCGGATGGACGAGGGGGACTTCGCTGACTTCCTCGCTGACGAGGTGTTCGGGGAGGGTGCGCCAGAGACCCCGGCCGAGCCAGAGCCCAACTTGGAATCCCAAGTTGAGACCCCCGAGACGCCGGAGGAGCCTGCGCTCCCCGAGCCTGTCTTCGAGGAGCAGCCGGAGACGGCGCAGCCAGCAGACCCCGAGCCGGCCGAAACCGAGACTCCCGTCGAGGAGCCGGAGTACGCGGTCTGGGCACGCAAGCAGTTCGGGGAAGACCTCGACCTGACGAACCCGCAGATCGCCAAGCTGGCGCAGTCGCGCTGGGAGGCGGAGCGGATGGTCGGCAAGTCGCAGGCCGAGCTTCAGGAGCAGCGTCGTCTGATGGAGGAGGAGTCGGCCGCACGCCGGGTCGCCTCCCTGCACGAGAGGGCAGACCTGAACGACGAGGAATCCGACTGGGTCGATCAGGCCGTCGAGTCGGGAGACCCCGCCGCCTTCGCGGTCGCAGCCTTGGAGAACGACAGGCGCGACCTCTACTCCGCGATCCTCGACCGCTGGGCCACCCAGGGTGAGCAGGAGTCCTCGCGGGTGCGGGACTTCCATTCCCGCGTCGTCGCCGCCTACTCGCAGCCTGCGCCCGATCCGCAGGCCCAGTTCCAGCAGGCGCTGGGCGAGTCCTTCCAGGCGGTCGGGCTCAACGTGCGTGACCACGGATCGATCATCCTCGCCAAGGCGGCAGAGCTTGGGGACGCGAACCCCTACGTCCAGGGGATGATGGCCCAGGATCCCCAGGTCAGGGCGATGGCGGTCAGGGCGGTCTGGGATCTCTCCCAGTCCACCCAGGCCACGATCCAGAAGGTGACACGAGACGACGAGGTGGCAGCGCGAGTCGCAGAGGAGCGCCTGCGCGAGAACGCCGCCGTCGTCGGCAACGGCACCCTCCATCAGGAGCCGCCGCCGAGCGGAGGCTTCTGGAGCGAGTTCGATGAGGAGGTCGCCGCTCGAGGTTGGGACGGAGCGCGGCCGGGGTACAAGGAGCAGCGGTAGGACTGCGTCGGTTGGCCCCCGGAACCCTGATAGGGTTTCGGGAGGCCATCGACCACCCCTTGAGGGCACGGTCAGGCACCCGGGCACCGCGAACGTGGCGGCACTCCCTCTGAAGCGAGATTCCTACCACTCGACTCTCAAGGAGTTCCCATGCCTGACGTTGCAGTCGGTCAGTTCATCTCCACGGAGGAGATCGTCTCCCAGGAGAAGGTGATCGACATGGATCCGAAGATGCGTCTTCTCGATCCAGACCAGACCCAGTTCGTGACGATGACCTCGCGCTCGAAGTCCCGACCCGCCCTGGCGGAGAAGGTCAACTGGCTCGAGGAGCAGTACATCAACCGGATCGTCACGCTCACCGCCGCCTACACGGCGAACGGCCCGTCGCTGACGGTCTCGGCCGCAGACGGGAACAGCGTCTTCAAGGACGACGTTCTCCGCAACATGCGAACGGGCGAGGCGTTCCTCGTCACCGCAAGCGTCGGCGGAGTGCTGACGGTGAACTCGGCAATCGCTGGCTCCGGCCCCGCCCTGCCGATCAACGCCGCAGGCAACATCGGCGACAAGCTTCTCGTCGTCGGTGACGCCCAGAAGCAGGGTGCCGACTTCCCCGATCCGCGCTACTCGCAGCGGATCAACCAGTTCAACTACACGCAGATCACCCGCACGCCCTGGTCGTTCGCCGGGACGACCACGGCCATCGAGCTCTACGGTGGCCGCGAGCCTGCGAAGGAGGCCGCACGCAAGGCGGTCGAACACAAGCGCAAGCTGGAGGCGGGTGGCTTCTTCGGCGCCCGGGACTTCATCACCGCCGCCCAGGATCCGCAGGGTCTCGCGGGTGGCCTGATCGAGTTCATCCAGACGAACAGGCAGTCGGTCGGCGGCGAGCTGACCTCCGACTTCCTCGACTCGTTCCTGGCGACGGTGCTGGCGAAGGGCTCCGCCGACAAGGTGATCTACACGGGAACGATCGGTGCCTACTACATCTCGCGCTTCAACCGCTCCGGCCAGGGCGCGTTCTGGAAGCCGAGCAACGAGAAGGTGCACGGCGTCCAGGTCGACGGCTTCATCTCGGGCGTCTTCGGAACGCTCGTCCCGGTCGTGGTCAAGAAGGAGTGGGCCGATTTCCCGTCGGGCGTCGGCGGGTACAACGGCAACCTCTTCGTGGTCGACAACTCGAACGTCGAGCGTCGGCCGCTCCGTGACCGCGACACCAAGCTGCTCACGCAGCGGCAGGGGCCGGGTCAGGATCGGGTGGCCGCGGAGTACCTGACGGAGTCCTCGTGGGAGATCGCGCAGGAGAAGACCCACGGCCTCCTCACGGGCATCGCCTAGGTCGATCCGTTAGCATCGGCGGGACGGGGCGTGGTTGGCCCCGCCTCGTCCCGCCGATACTCAGGGCCAACGAACGGAGACGCATGAGACTGATCGCGCAGTTCGCCAACTACCGGATTCAGGTGCGCCCGATGCGCGTCCGAGGTCTCGGTGACGGGACAGCGGAGACGCTGCAAGAGCCGATCTACCTCCAGTTCCAGCATGACGCCGTCATGTACGACAACGAGGTCAAGGAGGCCAAGGAGACATTCGCCTTCCGGGGCCAGTACCAGCACCGTGACGAGGCGACTCCGGTCGATCCGATCTACCGCCTCTCCGTCTTCGACACGAAGAACATCGCTGACGCCGAAGACCGCGAGATCGCAGAGGCGTTCATGCGTGACCAGATCGCCCAGGGCAACACCGACTTCATCATCGTCGAGACGACCGCGATCCCTCGCCCGTGGCCGAACTACGACAACACCAAGGATCCGAAGAAGATCGCGGCCAAGGTGGTCGAGGACGGCTACACGGTGCAGGACGTGATCGACTACGAGCGCCTCTTCGGCCAGAACCGCGCCGACGTGATCGCCGCGCTCGAGGCCATCGAGACCGACGAGGTCGTCGTCGTCGCATGAAGTTCGATGATCTCGTCATCGACGCGGAGAACAACACGGACGGCAAGGTCGTCGTGATGCCGGACGGCCGCGTGATGACGGAGGCCACGATCACCCTCTCCCCGGACGGGGAGGCGATGATGAAGCAGGGGTACCTGTGCGGCAACTGCCTTCAGGACTTCGCCAAGATCGGCCTCGGTGCGTTCCCCGAGGAGTGCCCTGTCTGCCACTTCAGGGTGCGCGAGCTTCAGGCGGAGCAGCTTCGCCGCCAGGATGTCGGGGAAGCGCATCTCGGATCGCGGCTCACACTGTCCGATGAGCTTGAGAGACTTGGGGACATGTGGCTCCCCGGAGATGACATCTGATGGCCACCACCGCGCAGTGGTTCGCCAAGGCCGGGGGCGCTCTGATCGCTGACCTCTGGACTCCCCGCCAGATGGGAATCATCCTGATGAAGCCGACCTTCGTCCCCGACATCGACACCCAGATGGTCTACGCCGATGTCGCCGCGCAGGAGCTTGCGGCCGGGGGCGGCTACACGGTCGGCGGGACTCAGATCACGAACCGCTCCACGCTCTACAACGCCGGGGCTGACCGTTGGGATCTCCTCGGTGACGACGTTCTCTGGGGGCCGGGGGCGAGCTTCTCGGTTCGGCACGGCATCGTCTACGAGCAGGCGACGGTCGACAAGCGGCTCTGGGAGATCCTCGACTTCGGCCAGCAGTACGACGTGGTCAACGGCTTCTTCACCGTCGACTTCTCCTCTGCTGTCCTGGCGGTGCAGGCAGGCCCAGCGGTCTGAGATGGCCCCCAAGGCCGTCGTCTACCACATCTGCGGCCAGCATCTCTGCGGGGAGGCGTTGGTCGGCTACGCGGTAGGGCCGGACACCCCGATCATGATGGCCCCCTCGCTCGTCCTTCGGGGCGGGGCGATGGTCAGGAACGCGCCCTCGATGGCCGCACCCCGTCTGAACCTGATCGGCAAGGTGACGTTGGGTGGGCCTCCACCGGGGCCGAGGATGAGCCGGCCGATCCTGAAGCTGAACGGCAGCGCTGTGACCGGGGGCTTCCCGCCAGGGCCGAAGATCGGCACTCCGCGCCTGAACCTGAACGGCGTACCGATCCTGCTCTCTATCTCCGAGGATCTCGTGATGGGGATCCCCGAGCTCTTCCTCAACGGGGCCAAGGCTGTCGGCAAGGAGAAGTCTGCCGTGCCCACCCGTCCCGTCGACTGGATCCTCGAGCCGACGATTGACGAGGACTGGCTGCTCGTTCCCACGACCGAGAAGGACATGTGATCCTCCGGCCTCTCCATACTGGAGCCTGATGCCGAACTACGTCCCCACCGACTGGGCCGATGGAGTCACTCCCGTCGATGAAGCCCACCTCGACAAGATGGAAGCGGGGATCGTCGGCGCGGTTCCGCGGGATGGGTCGGTCGCCGCCGCCGCGACTCTCTACCGATCCAAGCTCCTCGCCGCCGACGCCCAGCCTGCCTTCCAGCAGAAGGGCGACGGCAGGATGGAGTGGGGGCCGGGAGGGGCGACAGCGCCCGACAACACCCTCTACCGGGTGGCAGCAGGGATTCTCCAGACCAACTCCACCCTTGGGTCTGTCGGCACCGCAGGCTACTTCGGCTTCGGAACCAAGGTGACGGGCAACCCCCAGTTCCGCTGGGGTGCCACCAACGATGGGATGCTGTACTGGGGCGATGGAGGTGGTGGACAGGACACCAACCTCTACCGCTCGTCGGCGCAGACGCTGAAGACGGACGGGTACTTCCTGGCTGGCGCGGACATCTACGCCCACTACGGGATCGCCGCCGAACAGATCGCCCTTACGGGTGCCAACGGCAGGGCCACCATCGTGTTCGGCTCGGCCTTCGACACCAACCTCTACCGCCAGGGTGCAGACATCCTCGCGACCGACGACTCCTTCCGCATCTACCGCTCCGCGACGACCAACTACGGCCTCGTCGTTGCCGTCACGGGCGAGGCTGGCAAGCGGTTCGCCGTCGAGGCTGGAGGGCGGCTGCTCTGGGGCGACGGGACGGCAGCGGAGGACACCACCCTCTACCGCTCCGGGGCGAACGAACTTGGTACGGGAGGGGGTCTGCGCGTCGGAACGTCCCTGGTGGTCGATCAGACGAACGTGGGTGGCAGGCTCTACTTCGGCCCCGCTCTCGACACCACCCTCTCCCGTGCCTTCGCCGCCTGCCTTCAGACGGAGTCCACCTTCCTGATCGTCAACCCCAGCACGGGCTTCTGGTTCAAGCCGAACGCCGCCGGGGGAATCGCCCTCCTCACCCAGGTCGGGGCGGAACCCAACCCTCGCTTCTACATCGACTACGGCGGCTACCACCGCTGGGGCGACGGGACGAACGCGCCCGACACCAACCTCTACCGCTCCGCTCCCGGTGTCCTGAAGACGGACGGCTCGCTCAATCTCGGCGGCGGGATCGACGCAGGGGGAAGCATCTACTCTCATGCCGGGTGGGGGTACGTCGGGATCCTGGCCGGGGACACGAACATGCGGCTCGGCCTCTACTCGACCGGGTCAGCGATCTACTTCGGCCCCGGCAACGCTGCCGAGGACACCAACCTCTCTCGCCTCGCGCCGGGTGTGCTTGGGATCAACGGCGTCCCCATCGGCAACGCGACTCGCACCCGCCAGTACCCGCTGAAGCTGATGGCCCCGCGCTCATCCGCTTTCGCAGGCAACGCCTTCTGGACGGTCGCTGCGATGTCCGGATTCGACTACCCCCACTGGGAGTTCGTCAAGGACGTGGAGGGCCGGGTGTTCGGCCAGATCCTCTCTCCGAAGACGGTGGCCGCGACACCGAACGCCAAGATCGTCCTCATCCTCTGCTGCATGGCGACAGCGGGTGTGAGTCGAATGAACGTCCACTACGCCTTGCTGGGGACAACAGGAGGGTGGCTCGGTGGATCTCTTACTCCCATCGGGGCGCAGGACATAGCGATGCCAGCCACAACCTCTGGCTTCGTCAAGGCGACGTTCGCCGTGCCAGCAGGGATCACGGCAGACCAGATGATCTTCCTAGAGATCGTCCATGAGGGCAATCACGCCAACGACACCCTCGCGGTGAACACGATGCTGGTCGAGGCGTACTTGGAGATCGACTCCTGATGGCGAGGAACTTCGGAACCGGGGGAACCGACGACCGCGTACTGATGACGAACGCCGCTCGGCTCTATCCGTTCTCCCACAAGCACACCTTCGCCGGGTGGTGCTACCGGGTTCAAGACCCGGTCAACACTTGGCGGTTTGCCCAGGAGTCGGACAACGCAACCACGGCTCGCTGGTATCTGGGCTGCAACAACAACGGCTCTCAGGGCGCACCGGGCTTCCGCCTCTACCTCTTCTCCGCTGGGGTCTACAAGCGAAGCTGGACTTGGGCTTGGCCTCCGATCAACACATGGCACCACATCGCCTTCACGCACGACACGGCGGTGGTCGGGACGAGGCCCATCGTCTACCAGAACGGTGTCGTGCAGACGCTAGGGGAGTACGACAACTGGGACGCGGCGGTGGCGACGAGCGATGCCTCCATCCGCCTTGGTGGATCGGTAGGCGCAGGGAGCGGCTGGCCCGGTAAGGGGCAGAACATGGCCTACTGGAACGACATCCTCTCCCCGGCTGAGATCCAGGCTCTCGTCAAGGGAGTCTCGCCCCACCTGATCCGCACCGGGAAGTTGCAGTGGCACTTCCCCTGCTTCCAGACCGCAGAAGAGGGAGACTGGGCAGGAGGAAGGGCTGGGGAGCGCTTCGGCACTACGGTAGAGCCAGCCCCAGTCCCATCCGGCCCCATGCTCATCGTCTAGAGGAGAGAGATGAACCAGCAGGAGATCACGCTCGCAGCCATCGGTGACCTAGAGGTCACCCGCCGCGCCCTGATCATGGAGATCCAGGCGCGGGACGAGTACATTAAGGATCTGGAAGGCAGGCTCGGGATCGTACGTAACGAGGACGGCTCGCTTCCGAACGGGAACGGGAACGGCCTCGTCGTCCCCGACAAGGAGATCGTGCTGCCATGACGCGAGACCAGATGGCCGACAGGATCAAGTTCACGCTCGGGCTTCAGGACGACACGACGTTCAACGAGACGAACTTCATCACCGACCTGATCTTCGAGGCGATCTGCGACATCTCCTCGCGCACGCGCACGGGCGCGAGGGTGATCAACATGACGACGACGGAGAACACCCGCACGCACGACCTCTCGGTCGGCGCGATCATCTCCCTGCTCGACATCTCCGACGACCAGGGCTTCCTCGACCGCTACACGCGGGAGGACATCGAGACGATCCAGGCCCAGGGTGGAAGGGGCTACTGCTGGGAGGAGCCGCTGCTCTGGATCTCACCGATCACCCCGGAGCCAGTCACCCTCCGCGTCTTCGGCGTCTTCCGCCCTCGCAAGATGACGGACGGGAGTCAGACCCCCTCCGACCCGCTGTACGGCAACCTCGCGGAGGAGTTCCATTCGGCCATCGTCACCTACTGCCTCTGGAAGGGCGGCGAGTACGTCGAGCATGAGAGCTCGGGCTACGGCGAGAAGTGGCACGCCCAGTACGAGGGCCAGGACGGCAACGGAGGCGAGATCGCCAGGATCAAGCGGGTGATGTCGAAGCGCGTCACCGCGCAGGCGAACCGCCACCGGGCGATGGTCAAGCACCACGGCATCCCTTCGGATGCTGGTTCCCTGATCGGCGGCTGATGAAGCCCGTCGAGATCTTCGGTCAGATCAAGGGCATGATCCGCGACGTTGCCGTCGATGAGATGCCGGACGGGTTCGTCTACGACATGACGGACTTCATCCCGAACCGGAAGGGATCGCGGGTCGACGTGCGCGGCAACTGGTCGTTCCTCGGCCCGACCTTCGGCTCGAGGATCTGGGGCGGGAGGGACTGCCGCTTCAACAGTCCGATCGGTGACCGCCTCCTCGTAGCGGCCGGCTCGGAGATCCACGATGTCAACCACGACACCGGGGCGCACACCATCGTCCCCGGCGGTGGCCCTGCCGAGATGGTGCAGAACGCGGAGAAGCTGAACGACAAGGCGTACTTCTTCGACAGCACCGGGGCGAAGACCCCGACCGCGGTCTACAACGCCGGGGCTGGGACGCTGGTCACGAAGCAGATCCCCGCCTCGGCCCCCAAGTCTGCGGTCGGCTGCGTCTACAAGGACAGGCTCGTCCTCGCTGAAGGCTCCACCGTTCGCTTCTCACCGCTGCCGAAGGCCGGGGTGGCGCCGGACAACGGGCCGCTGGCGGAGTGGGACGACTCCTCCGAGTGGCCGACGAGCGACACGATCCAGGGCTTCGCTCCGATGCAGGGCCAGATCCTGATCTTCCACACCTCGATGATCGAGCGGCTGAGAGGCACCATCGCCCCGGCCACGAACGTCGACGGCAACCTCTCCCTCGACACGCTCTCCGATCAGGTGGGCTGCACGATCCCCTCGACCATCGTGCCCTGGCGGGAGAACGTGATCTTCGCCGACGAGCGCGGGGTCTACCTGACGGACGGCACCTCGATCAAGAGCCTGACCGAGCAGGGCGGGGTCTCCGACTTCTGGCGCGAGGCATACCGCTACCGCGCCCCCGGCCCGTCGATCAACTGCTCCGTCTACCTCGACTACCTGCTCGTCTCGATCCTGACGACGACGAGCGCCCAGCCCTTCTTCGTGATCTGCGACCTGAACGAGAGGGCGTGGTTCCGGTTCACGAACTTCGCCCCCTCCTGCCAGATCCCCGGCGAGGGGACGCGGGAGGAGATCTACTGCGGGGTTCAGGTCGACAACCGGATGTCGATCCTCTCGACCATGTTCGGTGAGCCCTACGTCGGAGCGATCCCGGCCCCCGACTTCGTGGACGGCAACGGCGAGAACGTGCGTGGGTCTGTCACGACGGGGTTCAAGAAGCTGAACAACGAGGGGATGACACGACTGAGGGCGATCCACACCTCCTACCACCACCAGTCCTACATCACCCCCGACAACGTCGACGGGGTCAAGGTCGAGTACCGTCTCTCGCCGCCGACCGCGCTCGAGTTCGACGTGCCCTCCATCGCTGAGTGGCAGGTGGCGGGGCACCTCCCCAACAACGACGAGTACGCACGCAAGAAGCTCCCCATCGGCAAGCGCGGCTACGGCCTGATGGTCAGGATCTCCGGCATCTCCGGCTCGCGGGTCTCGCGGATCTTCTCCATCGCCGTCAACGCGGGTGCCCAGGACAGGGGCAAGGTGACCTCGTGACAACTTGGGATTCCAAGTTAGGTGGCTAGTCGAGGGGGAGATCTCCCCGGAAACTACGCGAGCGACTACGAGCGTCAGCTCATGCAGCGGATCTTCGCGGAGACGACGGAGTTCCCGCTCGAGTTCCGCAACTGGCTCAAGCGCTTCATCATCGACGAGGTCAAGCAGGAGGCCATCGACTCCGGTGGAGGCCCGGGGGATTCGTCGGGATTCAACCCCGCCGTCTGGATGCCGGGGATCATCCTTCCCCTGGCGTTCGGCTCGACCCCGACCTACTCCCTTCTCTGCGACGGCAGGGAGGTGTCGAGGGTCACCTACGCCAAGCTCTTCGCGGCGATCCACGAGACATGGGGAGCGGGGGACGGCACCACCACCTTCAACCTCCCCGACCTCCGAGACCGATCGCTCTACGGCCACGGCACCACGGTTGTGATGGCGAAGACAGACCTCGGCGCTCTCGGCACTCGCGGCCCCAAGCACTCGCACTCCTTCAGCGGCGGCGGGACAAACAGCGCCGGGTCTCACTCCCACGGAGGCAGCGTCGGCGGAGGGGGCCACTCCCACACCGGGAGCGCGAACATGGCGGGAGATCACGCGCACGGGCCTTCGGTGGACAACGGGTTCGCCACCTCGCAGGGGACGACCGCGGCCCTCGGCACAGGCGGGTCGGTCAGGTACATCGTGTCAGGGAGCGCCCCGGTCACATCGGTCGACGGGCTGCACAGCCACACGATCACGATCAGCGGAGACGGAGGCCACGGCCACACCATCGCCTCTGACGGCAATCACGTTCACACGGTGACGGGCTCGATCTCGGGCGGTGGAGTGCTGGACACGCCTGCGTATGCGGGTGTCCATTACGTCATCACGACGGGTGCCATCTCGTGAGCGTTGTACGATTCGCACGATGAAGACTGCCGACCCATCGAAGCTGGCCCCGGCGACCAAGTACTTCACCTACCAGCCGACCCCCGTCTCGAGCGCACCTCTTGGTCAGGGGTCGTTGGCCAACCAACCGATGACGAAGGCGAACACCTTGCAGTTGAAGCCCGGTCAGGTGGCCAAGTTCGCGGCAGGCAAGGGGTGGTACGGCGAGGACATCCCGGCTCCCCCGAAGGCGAGCGGCTCCTACCCGGTGCCGTCGAACAAGCCGCCGACGAACGAGGAGCCGAACCCGAACCTCGCCCCTGGCGGTGGCCCAACGACCACGGGAGCGGGTAGCCCTCCTCCCACCTCGACGGGCTACGACATGGACAAGGCGATTGCCGACGACTGGGAGACGATCCAGGCCCAGGCCGACGCGAACAAGCTGACCGGGGATGCGGCGACCGCCTTCCAGAAGCAGCTTCGGCAGGCGTACATCGACTACGGCGGAGCCGGGGAAGACCTCGGGGACTGGGCGCAGTACATCGACCCGGAGACGGTGAAGGCGGCGCAGGCCAACAAGTTCTCCACCCTGGCACTTGATCGTCGGGCCTACGACAAGAACTCGGAGCAGACCTACGCCGAGATGGCCGCTCGAGGAGGGTCGGGATCGGGCGACACAGTCAACTCGCTCAAGAATCTCCTCTTCAACCGCGAGCAGGCCGACTGGGGAGGGCTCCGCACCTTCCAGGGCGGCGCGGTCTCCGGCTTCAACAACCTCGGCGTGATCGGGCAGCAGGCCCGGGACATGATCCGCACCGCTCGCGGCAATGCGGCAGGCAGGGCAGCGGCGAACGCGCCCACCGTCGACACCGCCACCGACCCGACCGGGACAGGTGGTGCAGTCACACCTCCCCCGGCCGCGACGGGCAAGTACACCTGGGACAACGGCGCGGTCTCGAACCTCGCCCAGTTGAACCAGTGGCTGAAGGTGCGCGGTAGGACTCTGGCCCAGTTCAAGATCTCGAACCCCGCTGCCTATGCGAAGCTGGCGGCACAGTGACCGTCGCCTCCACCTTCTCGAACTTCCACCGTCTCTCCCCCGTCAAGGGAGGCTGGAAGGTTCCGCAGGGACAGCGGCTCAAGTACGTCGCCAACCAGGGCTACCACACCGAGGCGATCCCGGGATACACGCCTCCGGTCAAGACGACTCCGCTGACCCTCGACCAGCGGGTGCAGAACATCGTCGGCGGTCTCTACAAGCCGGCCGAATCCCTGATCGCCACACAGGCCGCCCAGCTTCAGGCAGAGGCCGCAGCGCGGCAGGCGAACTATCAGGCTGCCTACGCCTCTGCCGCGAAGACGAACGCGGCGATGGGCGCCGATGTGCAGAAGGGATGGAACGAGGCTGGCTCCGCAGTTCAGGGTCTCGCGGGTGCGCTGACCGGAGGGATCGGCGCGCAGACGCAGGCGAGCGTGGCCTCGACGGATCAGGCGTTGGCGAACATGGGCGCTCCCGCCACCCACTACGACCCAACCACCCAAGCCGGGGTTGAGTCCTACTACGGCGGCTACCTCCCGGGGAGGCAGTTCGCCCAGCTTGGCGGGATCGGGCGTCAGTTCATGAACGAGGCGGGGATCGGGCTGGCCGAGCAGGGGAAGCAGGAGTCTCTCGCTGCGATGAAGCAGACGAACTTCGAGATCCTCAAGAACCAGACGCAGGCGCTCGCTGACCTCGCCGCCAAGCGCCCCGACACCTACGCCACAATCCGCGGCCTCTTCGCCACCGAGAAGCAGAACGACGTGACGAACCAGATTGCCAAGGCCGAGCTCACTGCACGCCAGTTGACCGCCGCCCAGGATCTGAAGTTCAAGTACGCCGAGCTGGCCCAGAACGCGAAGACCGAGGCCGAGAAGCTCGAGTGGCAGCGCAAGGAGAACGAGATGGATCGGCAGATCGACAAGATCAACGCCGACGCCAACGCCACCCAGGCGGGTGCCTCCAACTACAGCGCCCACCATCCTTCCTCGGGGCAGGCCAAGTACTCGACGGGCACCTACCAGCAGAAGGCCTCGTCGGTCTTGCAGGACGAGCTTCAGAACGTGCAGAACACCTACATCCCCAAGAGGGACGACGGGGTGTTCGACAAGAAGACGGGCAAGTGGAAGGGCGGGATGCTGCTCAAGTACGGCCCGACCGGAGCGGTGATCAAGAAGTCGAACGGGACGGCCGTCCTCGTCCCCTACTCGCACCAGCAGTGGATCAAGAACCAGCGGATCCTCTACCGCGAGCATATGTTCCAGAACCTCTGGTCGATGATCGAGGGCAACATCGCCTTCGGCAACAAGGAGAAGGCGAAGAAGTACCTCCGCTCGCGGCTGAACAAGGTCGCTATGTCCTGGGATCCGCACGCTGCATGGGCGGCTGTCGCCCCGGACACGCAGCAGTCTGCGATCCCGAACCAAGCTGCGGGGTCGGGCACCAAGAAGGTCAGCTAGGTTCGCGGGATGGGCTTCCTGAGCCGCGCCCTCGGCTTCTCTCACATCGGAGACATCCCTGCTCCCCCGGGCAGGCGGCAACTCGGCAGCGCCTGGGGCGACATCACAGGCAATGTCACCGGACTCCTCCCTGCCGGGAAGATGATCGTCGGCGCGGTGGCCCACGACGCGGCCAACGTCCTCCCTCCTGCCGTCGAGGCGCGGGTGGCAGCGAACCTGATCCACGGGGACAAGCCCCTCAAGGGGCTCGAGCGACCGACCCGCACCCCCACCCTGGTCGGCCAGCTTGGCGCAGGGCAGTTGAACTACTGGTCTCGCGCCCTCGGGGAGGATCCCTCCGACATCCCCATCGTGATGGGCAAGGACGGCAAGCTCTACCGCAACACGACGCTAGGCGGCAAGCGTGGCCACATGTTCCAGTTCCTGCCCGAGGCTCCGAAGTCCGTCCTCGATGACCTGAAGAAGGAGAAGCGCGGCCGTGCCCTCTGGTCGGAGGATCCGGTCAACGCTCCTCTGGCCTTCGTCCCCCTGGTCGGGGCGGCGGGGAAGGTGGCCAAGGTCGGGAAGCTGGCCGAGGACATCCAGAGGGCGAACAAGGGGATGAAGCTGTCGGAGGCCAGGAAGATCGCACGCAAGGAGTACAACCACCCCGGCTACGCGAAGAGCAAGGGTCTCGAAGGAGGGATCGGCCCCCGGATCATCAAGGGCCAGTACGGGACAGCAGAGGGGCGGATGCGCTCCCGCTCTCAGTTCGGCCGTAACCTCCAGGCGCTCTGGGACAGAGGCTCCGAGATGGTCGACGCACGCAACCCGGAGAGCCGCTTCTCCTCATCGACCCGGGCCCAGGCAGCGGAGGCGAAGGCGGTCGAGCGGCAGGCACGGCGGGACGAGAACTCCGTCACCCAGGTCGAGATCCTGCTGAAGAAGGCGCTGAAGCGGAGAGGGTGGCAGACAGCCAACGACGCCCCGCTGACCGAGCGCCAGCAGGACGTGATGAACTCGATCATCGTCGCCCTTGAGCATGGGAACATGACGCCGGAGGAGGCGGTCAAGGCGAGGATCGCGCTGCACGAGTCGACGCTGACCGGAGGCGTCTCCTCCGCGATGACCGAGGCCCAGATCGAGAAGCTCGGCAACCAGCTCGAGAAGCAGATGGACGACATCACCGACGAGCAGCACGGCCAGCTCGCCGCCTACGCGAACGACCTCGAGAGGGCGCAGCGCACGGCCGACTCGCATGAAGCTCTTGCCGTCAAGCTGGCGACCCGGCGCACCCCGGAGGAGACGAAGGCGATCCGCGAGCGGCTGAAGCTGAACCCTGCGGTGAAGCGGAGCGAGGCCGAGTTCGCCAGGATGGAGCGGGATCTGGAGAAGCTGAAGCGCGAGCATCACGAACTCTCCACCCACATCGAGGATCTGCTCACGCGCCCGAACATGCCGCCCTCGAAGCGCAACAAGGGGCTGTCCACCGCCACCCGCCAGTTGCAGAAGAAGGCCGACCAGCTTGCCAAGAAGCGCAAGGAGTTCAGAGACGCTCTCGCCTGGGGCCACGACCTCGGGGACGAGATGCGGAGAGGAGACCTCGTCGTCGCCCGGGCAGAGGGAGAGGCGGAGAACGTCCTCCACGGACAGCGCCGCAAGCAGTACGACGCGGAGCGCCGGGTGCAGATCAGGGAGCATCGGCTCGCTGACAGGCAGGAGTCCTCCGACGCGCTCCTCGCTGACGAGCGTGCCGCCCTCGATCAAGCCTTCGACGGCATGGTCGCCAACCCCCGACGCTCGACGCCGCTGAGTGAGGTGGAGCGTCATCTGGTCGAGGCGCAGATGGCGAGCCTGCGCCGAGCTCTGGATCACCCCAAGAACGAGGGCCACTACCGCCGCGCTGTCGCCGGGATGCGCGTCCTTGCCGAGTGGGTCGATGAGACCGGGCGCGAGATCGAGAAGATGGGCAAGTCGCCGGAGGAGCAGGCACTGGTCGACCAGATCTTCGATGAGCGTCAGGGCGCGGTCGGGGAGGAGATGGTGCGGCGGGGGATCCTGACCCAGGAGCAGGCCGGGGGTGCCTACTTCCCCCACTACTCGATGTGGTCGGCAGGGGGCAAGGAGGTGGGGAGGGGCCACGGCGTCAACGGCCCCATCGTGGACGGCCCGAACCTGAACGACTACATCCTCAACCACCACGAGAACGACCTCCAGCTTCTCCAGCGGGGGATGGTCGACATGTCCCCGACCACCTTGGGGAACCTGCTCCGCAACCGGATCCGCTTCCTCTCCACCCATGAGGCGGTGCAGAAGCTGTACCGCGAGGGGGTCGAGGTGCCGGAGGGTGAGCTTCCCAAGGGGTACACGCTGATCCGCAATCCCGACGAGGCGAAGCGTGCGGTGAGCGACAGGCTCAAGATGGCGTTCACCGATCCGGATCGCTACGAGCGCAACCTCGAGCGGGAGCAGGCACCGACCCCCGTCAGTGACGCCGCCGACGAGACGGCGACGATGACCCGGGCGCAGCTTCGCCAGATGAACCACGAGAGCGCCGAGGCGGCGAGGGTGAAGGCGGAGGCCGACAGCCCCGACCCGGACGGACGCGGGGCAGAGCGCGAGGACTTCGTCAACGAGTCCGTCTACGAGGTGGGTAAGGGTGTCGCTCCTGCCTGGGTGAAGGCGACGAAGAACTACCGCATGATCCCGACCAAGGTGGCGAAGGCCCGTCTCGGCGAGGCGGTGATCAAGCACCCCGACTCGAACGCCCTCGCCTGGATCAACGCGGCCAACATGATCATCCGCTCGATGGTGCTGTACACGCCCTACGGCGGGGCGCGCTACATCACCCGCAACGCGATCCAGAACGCCACCCTCCTGGCCCTGACCCAGCCCGGTGCCTTCCGCCACCTGGGGCAGGCGGTGAAGATGCAGCTTGGCAGCGCGGAGGAGAAGGCGCTCTTCCGCGAGGTGGCAGTGGAGGCCGGGACGGTCGGAGCATCAGCCGGCCTGCCGGAGAGGGCGACGAGCTACGCCTCTCGAGCGAAGGCAACGGAGCGCAAGGTCTCGCAGGCGAGCCACAAGGTTGCGAACGTCCTCGGTGATGTGGCCGACGAGCCCTTCCGCGTCGCGGCGTGGCTGAACTACGCGAGGAAGTACGACTTCGATTCGCCGGACGAGATCCGCTCCCTGATCAACGACCCGAAGCACGCGAAGCTGCGGGACGAGATCAGCCAGCGGGTGCGGGAGGATCTGCTCGACTTCGACGCCGCCACCCCGGCCGAGCGGAAGGTGATCAACCGGATCCTCTTCCTCTACCCGTTCATGCGAGCGTCGGCCAAGTGGCCCTTCATGTACGGACGGGAGTACCCGGTCAGGACGGCTCTCGCCGCCACCCTGGCGCAGGAGGCACCCGACGATCAGGAGTACCCGGGGATCCCGAAGTCGGTGAACGAGTCCTCGATCCTGAACGACAAGAACTGGTCGATCTGGGATCCGACGAACCCGATCCGCACCCAGATCGAGAACGTCCAGGCCGCAGGCCACCTGATGTCGCACGACCAGGGCGCTCAGTCCCTGGCCGACAACGTCCACCCCTTCCTCGGGATCGGGCTCGACATCGCCAACGGCAACCCGGTCGGTGACTCGCTGACGCGGCTGTTCCCGCTCTGGCGCAACTACAAGGACATCCGCCGCCACGGCACCGACATGGGTGGGCAGGGGACTGCGTTCCTTGGCATGGAGGTCAGGCCACCGAAGCACATCCGCAAGCAGTTCGAGACGGAGGCCGGGAAGATCAACGCCGTGATCGAGTGGAACGAGGCCTCGGGCCAGAAGATCGACGTGGATCAGATCCAGCCCATCTTCAGCGCCTGGAAGGACTGGACTGCGCTCCAGTACCGGGCGACCAGGGCTTCCAAGGACAGGGGCCACGAGTTCACCAACCGCCAGATCGCCGTCCTCTACGCCGAGTTCATCCGCAAGAACTACTCGATCCCGGTGCCCTCCGATCAGGCGATCAGGGATGCGAACGACGCCCAGATCTCGACGTGGAAGCGGCAGATGGACGACACCCTTTGGGGGGCGATCAAGGATCCGGTCACGAACCTGCGTGAGAACCTGCGCAAGCTGATGCTGAGTGGCTACACGCTCGACCAGATCTCGGAGAAGTCCGGCATCGACCTCTCCTCCTTCAAGGATTCGATCCGATGAGCAGCATCGACGAGTACCTCTCCGGCCGTCAGTCTCCGATGGCGGGGCTCGGCTCCGCCTTCGAGGCGGCGGGGAAGAAGTACGGGATCGACCCTCGCCTGCTGGTCGGGATCGCGGTGATCGAGTCGAGCGCAGGCCAGCACATGAAGAACAAGAACAACCCGTTCAACTGGGGCGTCCACCGGGGACAGACCTACCCGTCCCTCGCTGCCTCGATTGACGATGTCGCTCGAGGCCTGTCGCAGAACTACATCAAGCAGGGGCTGACGACGCCGCAGCAGATCGTCTCCAAGTACGCACCGGGGTCTGACGGCAACGACGAAGGGGGCTGGGCCTCGACTGTCTCGAGCGTGATGCAGGCGCTGGGAGGCCCAGCAACGGTCGGATCAGCCAATGCCCCAGCATCAACCACTGCCTCGCGGCCCCGCATACGGCAGGACATGGACGCGAAAGTCGACCTGATGCCCGATTCTCTGCGTGTTCCGGGCACAACGGGGTCAGAGCCGTATGTAGCGAGCCTCCTGATGAAGGGGCCACAGGCTCTGTTCAAGGGCGTCCAGGCCGCAGCAGACAGACGGCACGCCCGGGACACGATGGCTGTCGCCACGCCCCCGGAGGTGACCGAGCCGGAGACACCGAACGATCTCCCGGCCAAGGGGATGGTCGTCACCTCGAAGGGATGGACTCCGACCCATGTCACCGATGGTCTCGGCTGGGGAACGAAGACCGCCGCCGACATCATGGCCGCACCGGGGACACCCGTCGGTGCGCCGGAGTCGGGGGTCGTCGTCAAGCTCGGCTCCGCCCAGGGTGGTCAGTCGATGTACTTCCAGGGTGACTCGGGCAAGACCTACTGGCTGGGCCACATCGACGGCGAGTACTCACTGCCACCCGGCACTCGAGTCCGTGGCAACGAGACCGTCTCCCGTGTCTCAGCAGACCACGCTGCGCCCCACCTGCACATCGACGTGCAGCAGCCGTCCTAGAACGACGAAGGGCCGCAACTTGGGATTCCAAGTTGCGGCCCTGGTCGTCGGGGGCACGATGTCGTTACACCTCTACTGCGCCCCCAGAAAGTGACAGCCCTGCACCTGCACGGAGAGGGCCGCCCGAAACAAGGGCATAGGCCACCCCGGTTGAACTAGCTCTGCGTCTCCGAATCGTCACCGGGACGGAACAGCGGCATCGGCAGGCCAGCGAAGACGTTGACCCCGTTCTCGCCGGAGGTCAGGCTCGGCTCCGGCAGTAGGCCGAAGAGATGCTCCGCTGTCTTCGACGCCGACTCGAGCGTGATCGCTGCGTTCTTCTTCTTCAGCTCGATGGTGATGCCTGACGAGCCTACGGTCTTGTAGACGTGAATCTTCATGTCGTCCTTTCGTGCGTCGATGATTGAGACGGGGGAGGGCACACCCCTCCCCCACGCTGCTACTTCTCTTCCTTGCTCTCGGCCTTCTCGGCCTTCTTGGCTTCGGCCTCCTGCGCCTTCGCCAGCTTCTCGGCCTCCTCGGCCTCCTCCTCGACGGAAGGAAGTCCTGCACGCTCGCGGCGGATGTTCTCCTCCACCCGCGCACGCTCGCGCTCCTCCTCCATTCCCTCCATCGTCTCGGCCGTCTGCTCTTCCGCGGCCTTGATCTCTTCCTGCTGCTCCTTGGTGAGATCGGTCATGTCTATCACCTCCTCTCCGGGTAGTACATTGTCCCCCTCTTGGGGGATGGGCAACCCGTCTTCGGGGTGATCGAGCCAGCGGCCCCAGTTCGAGCGGTAGCGCTTCCTCACGCAGCGCTCACCAGCCGCAGCGTCCGGCCCTCCCCTTCGATCTGACCCATGTGGCGCAGCGTGTTGAGGTGCCACTGCACCGTGGCAGGTGAGGCCAGCCCGACCGCCTCACCGATCTCGCGCACGGTCGGCGGGTAGCCGTGGTCAGCGATGAACTGACGGACGAACTCGTAGATCATCTGCCTGTTACTCATCACCACCCCCAAGGTCTTCGATGAACAGGCGCGGGTTCATCACGACGAAGTAGAGCGCCTTCTCGACAACGTGGTACCTGACCGATCGGATGCCTTCCTCTACCGAGAGGCCGAGGTAGGCGGCGATCTGCTCGACGTGCGAGTCGAGGATCTCGGCGCCGTCCTCCGAGTCATCGGGCACGAGAGCCGCCCAGGTCTTGCGCTGACGCTTCGGCCCGGGCGCTCGCTTGACGGGCTTCTCGTACCCGCACGACTCGCACCGCTGCCCCTCTGCGAGCTCGACGTGGTGGTGGGCAACTTGGGATTCCAAGTTGTCCACCGCCCCGTCCACAGGCTGTGGATGAATCGGCCCCTCGTTCACCCACGACTGCGACGTGATCCCCTTGTGGAGCCAGATGAACTGGTCTCCCATCTCGAGCCGGATCATCGCCTTGTGGCCACCGATGGCCCCGGTCACATCGTTGTGATGGCGCACGCAGAGCCCCACCACGTTCGAGACCACCTTCCCCGAGGGCAGTCTCACCCACTCTGTCGGCTGCCCACGCAGATATGACCGGGGCCACATGTGATGGCCCTGCTGCGAGCGGGAGATGCACGCGGGTGCAGCGCACGTCACGTTCATCTCCGCTCTCGACCCGGGAACCCCCCTGATCTCCGGGTCGATCCTTGGTGCGAGGGTCACTGGTTCGCCCTCCTCACCATCCGCCGCGCCATCTGCGTGGTGATCTCCCAGCGGTTGCCCTTCCCCGGGGCACGCTTGGGGTAGTCCTCACGCAGCCAGCGCCGCAGAGTCTTCTCGTCCACGTCGAGCATGTACGAGAGTTCATAGACAGTGATCATGGTGACCTTTCTGTTAGCGATCCCAGACCCAGACTCGCTCTTTGAGAACAAGCTCCTGATCCTCCGGGCCTTTGACATATCCGTGCACCCATTTCTGTCGGTGAACCTTCAGCGATGGGTACCACTGGTTGCGCCAGTGCCCTCTCACCATGAAGCGATGAGAATAGTGGGCTTCCCCTGGCTCCTCGTCCTTGGACACCGAGACCCGGCGTAGCTCGACCACGACCACGTCGCGCACGTCGGGCATCCCACGCCGTTGCGCCTCACGACGCGCCGGCCTGGAAGGGCGATAGCGATTCGAGGTGACGATCCGCTCGCTCATCAGGCGGTGCAGCACCCGGATGTAGGTGACCCACTGCGCGTCGACATCGCCCTCGCCCTTGGTGTGTACGAGGTCGTGAGCGACGAGCAGAGGCAGCACCGTGGTGTGGAGGATGCCCCACTTGTCGGGCACCGACTTCATCCACTCGTTCGTGTAGTCGTCCTTGTCGTCGATGTTCGACCAGAGGGTGACCTTCATGCACTTGTGCCAGCCCTCCTGCCTGTTGCCGTCGCTGTCCTCGACCACGATCTCCGTGTCGATCATCCGCCAGTGGATGCAGCGGAAGACAGCGATGTTCCCTGCTACGTCCTTGCCTGCGAACGGGGTGGGAAGGACGGCGAACCCACACGGGAAGAGAACGTCCTCTTCGATCATCGGCTCCCTCGCGTTGAAGGTCTCCATCGCGGAGAGCGTCAGGTCGTGCATCTCCTCTGTCACCCAGAGGGGCTCGGCGGCGATCAGGTCTTCGACCATCGAGTCGAAGGCCATCTTGCAGGGCAAGGTCGACTGCTCCCCGTACTTCAAGTACCGATCCATCAGCCAGAAGTTCCGGTACTCCTGGCCCTGCGGCCCTGCCATCATCGCCAGGATCTCGGACTGGACGGAGATGGCCGTCTCCCAGTCCTGGCGCTTCATACGAGACGCTCGTAGACGAGGGTCTTGAACACGGCCATGCTCTCGGTCGGGTTGAGACCGTGGGTGCGGAAGAACTCCCAGAGGTCTCCGTCGTTCTCGACCAGCACCGTCTTCGCCCCGGCGTTGTCATGCGCCCACTGCTCGAGCGAGTTGTCGGAGTTGCCCGACATGCGGATCGCCCATGTCCCCTTCCCGGTCTGAAGGAACTCAGGCCCGGTCGGGTTGATGTGGCCCTCCGTCATGTCGGCGAGGACGCCGCGGATCACGCGAGCGAGGTTCATCTGTCCTCGCTTCACCCGCTTGAAGACACGGACATCCTCCGGCTTGAAGAAGTCCTCGTACCTCATCGCCCCTCCCTCACCCTGGTCAGTTCGGCCTCCAACTCTTCGATGTTCTGATGGCAGAGCCGAAGAGCGGTGTCGTCGTCCCTCGCCCGTGCCTCCCATTCCTCTACCTCGGCAAGAGCGGCGTCCACGATCCACTGTTCCTCGTCCATCACCGTGAACGCCTCAAATGCCAGCGCCTCCCGCACCTTCTCCATGCGTCCCGATTGATTCATGGCGAAACCGCTTTGTGGGCTGGAGCGGTCGTCCACTTGACCGGGCCGTACTGCATCCCACCCGTCACCAAAGTGGTGACGTGATGATCGAACGTGTGACCATCAGGGCGCTCACAGCGGTTCGCGGGGTAGTCCGGGTGAGTCGCCGGACAGCGCGAGTCCCGATTGAGGCAATCCGCTTTGTGGGCTGGGCTTCCATCACCTGTTGGAGTCCTTCGCGACCCGTCGCAGATCACTTTCGGCGTCCAGGGTGTGAAGTGATTGACGGTTAGCCCATCGCTGGAAACCCGAACTTGGCTCCCGCAGTTTGGGCATCGCCCAAGCCCTCCAATGACGGCGGTCATGGGATCTCCGGGTGGGGGTCGCCGTGGGCCTTGCGGGAGAGGGCATCCAGACGGGCGTCGTACATGTCCTTCGCCCTCGACGCCTTCAGCAGTTCGTGTGCGTCCCGTAACGCCTCCAGCGCGGCTTTGAGTCTGTCGGCTTCGGCCTCCGCAGCCTCGCAGGCGACCTCGCGCCTGTTCCACGCTTCCTTCCAGTCGGCGTACTCCTTGCTGACACGAGCAAGTTCGGCCTCCGCAGCCTCGGCGCGAGCGACCGCTTCGTTCTCCTTCTGCCCCAGGTCGATGATCCTTAGCGCCTGCTCCGCGACATCGTCACCCAGGCGTTGAACTTCGGCCTCCCATTCCTCTGCCTCGGCAAGAGCGGCGGCGAGCGAGGCTTCCGATGAGCGCGACGGCGACTCGCCCGACAGCGCCATTGAGCGGTGCAGGCCCAGCGCCTCCCGCACCTTCTCCTGGCGGGCGCTCATACCTCCCCCTCCCAAGCAGGGCACACCTTCCTCCACCCGCACATCTGGCAGGGGGTGAAGGACATCGAGAAGTCAGCGAACTTCCCGGTCGTCGGCCATGTCTCGTCCGGCCCGTAGCGCGTGTACATCCAGGCGATCTGCTCTGCCATCATCGCCGCCGTGCCCATCACGTTCTGGAACCTGACCGTGTTCGGGTAGTTGATCAGGTCGGCCGACTCCAACCCGGTCGTGATCTTCGGCGTTTTCGCCCGGGAGATCGAGTGGTACTCGACGGGCAGGTTGGTGGCCATGCAGTAGATGTCCGACTGCAACATCCACGACGGCTTCATCTTCGAGGCCGACTGCTTGCCCGTCTTCTGGTCGATCACCCGGTCGGGGACGAGGTCATCCTTCTCGTTCATCGCCCCGACCTGAAGGTCGATGTAACCGATCAGCGGGACGGGGAGACCGGGGTCTTCGACCTGGAACTTCGACTCGACCGACAACGGCTGAAGCCGAGGGACGACCTGCTTGTAGTACGCGGCGGTCAGGCGCTCGCTGTCGTTGCGTGCCACGAGCTCACCCTTGCGTGGGTCACCGGAGTCCCAGGCGATGTTGTCGACGCCGCCGTCCTCTTCGAGAACCTTCGGGACAGCGACATCACCGAGGTACTCGACCACCTCACCGAGAGGACGGTCGACGAA
>Ga0247776_10000055_pt1 | contig 32525 bp, 29 predicted proteins | sample UWRJL199509C5_FD_179912 | JGI IMG/M metagenome (GOLD analysis project Ga0247776, IMG submission 179912) | Plant litter microbial communities from Arlington Agricultural Research Station in Wisconsin, United States - UWRJ-L199-509C-5 | ecosystem: Environmental > Terrestrial > Plant litter >...
AATAGAGGTAACTCGTGCCGTTCCAGGTCGCGAGCGCGAGGCTGCCGTTGGCGTTCTCCTGAGAGGGACGATTCGTGTAGGGCTGCGGCCAGCCGCCCGTGGTGATCTCGGTGCCGTCGCCGACTTGGTATTTGTGGATGTTTCCATCCATCCCGTGGCTGTAGACATACAGCCGCCCGGGATCGATAGCCGGCGCCGAGGTGGTCAGCTGCGCGCCGCTGCCGGTCGTCTTCGACCAGACGATGCTGCCCGTCGCCGCATCGATGGCGAGCAGCTTGCCGCTCTGACGCGTCAGCGCGAACAGCAGGTTTTTCGTGCCCGAAGCCGTCGCGACCCCGCTGAGATACACCGGGGCGCTGTCGACGGTCTCCAGAACGCTCACCGAGTAGCGCTGGCTCAACTGCGCCACGTTCGCATGCGTGAGCTGGGTTTCGACGGGGTTGTAGCCGCTGTGGGCGGCGTCGTAGCCGAATTGCAGCCAATCGGCCGCCGCGACGGTGCCGGACGCGGCAGTCAGGGCGAGGCCGAACGTCGCTCGAAGACGGGATTTTGCGTTCATCTGAACCCTCGCAACTCAGAGCGACTTGGCGGATGCCGTCGCGGCTAACCGGGGTATTACGTTGTCACGGCGCCGAAAGATGCGACGGCGCTTGGGGCATCGGGCGGAATCAGGGAATCACGCGACGGCGATCGCGCTATTCCTTCCTGGGTCGCCGCCAGCCGGGTACCATCGCCTGGCGCGCCCGCGCCACCGTAAGTTCGCCGGCTGGCGCCTCCTTGCTGATGACCGAACCTGCACCAATCGTCGCGTCCTTGCCGACCTTGACCGGCGCGATCAGGGCCGTGTTCGAGCCGATGAAGACGCCGTCCTCGATCGTGGTCTGGTGCTTGCTGGCGCCGTCGTAATTGCAGGTGATCGTGCCGGCGCCGATGTTGACGCCGGCGCCGATCTCGGCGTCGCCGAGATAGGACAGATGGCTCGCCTTGCTGTTTTCGCCGAGGTGCGCTTTCTTGGTCTCGACGAAGTTGCCGATATGCACGCCGGCGGCGAGTTCGGTGCCGGGACGCAGGCGTGCGAACGGGCCGATGTCGCAGGGGCCGTGCGTGACGACGCCGTCGAGGTTGCAGTGCGAGTGCACCACGGTGCCGGCGGCGAGAGTCGAATTGCGCACGCGGCAATACGGCCCGATGCGCACGTCGTCGCCGAGTTCGACCAGGCCTTCGAGAATCACGTCGATGTCTATTTCGACATCGCGGCCCACGCGCACGTCGCCGCGGATGTCGAAGCGTACCGGGTCGGCGAAACGCACGCCGGCAGCCGCCAGCGTGGTCGCGCGCAGGCGCTGGTAAAGGCGTTCCAGGGCGGCGAGCTGCCACGGATCGTTGGCGCCGAAGACTTCCTGCGGGTTGATGCACAGGCTCGCTTCGGCCGGCTCGCCTTCGTCGTTGGCCTGCGCGAACACATCGGTCAGGTAGAACTCGCGCTGCGCGTTCGCGTCGGTCAGGTTGTTGATCCACACGCGCAGGCGGCGTGCGTCCGCAGCGAGGATGCCGCTGTTGACCCAGGTGATCGTGCGCTGTTCGGGCGTGCAGTCTTTTTCCTCGACGATCGCGCGCACGCGGCCGATGCCGTCGCGCACGACGCGGCCGTAGCCGTAGGGACTTTCCAGTTGGGTGACCAGCGCGGCCAGCGGCGATTCCAGCGCGAGCAGCTTGCGCAAGGTGTCGCCGCGGATCAGCGGCACGTCGCCGTACAGCACCAGCACACGCGCATCCTCCGGTACATTCGGCATCGCGAGCTTGACCGCGTGCCCGGTGCCGCGCTGCTCGGGCTGGTGCACCCAGGTCATGTCGCCGAGGTCGGTCAGCGCCGCGCGTACCTGGTCGCCGAGATGGCCGTAGACGACATGGATGCGTGCCGGCTGCAAGGCGCGTGCAGTATCCAGCACATGCGACAGCATCGGCCGGCCGGCGAGCGGCATCAACACCTTCGGCTTGGCCGATTTCATGCGTTTGCCCTCGCCGGCGGCGAGGACGATCACGTGCAAGGCGGTACCGGCCACGGAGAACCCCTTAGTGAGAAGTGGCGCACATTCTAGTCGGGCCGCCGACGTTCGTGGGCACCACTTTTCCGCTGACTGCTAGCGCTTGTCGCCTGCAGCGGCCGCCGCCGGAATCGCGGACTGGTGGATGCGCCCGATAGCGCGGCCGGACGGGTCTGCCTTGCCGGCGAATTCCTGCGACCAGCGGTACGCGGTCGGCGTCGAGCAGGCGATGCTCGGGCCGCCCGGCACGAGTCGCGCGGCCTGGTCGCCGGGGAAGTGCTTCTCGAACAGCACGCGATAGAAGAACGCCTCCTTGCTCGACGGCGGATTGAGCGGAAAGCGCTGCGCCGCCATCGCCATCTGCGCATCGCTGACCTGGCCTTCCGCGTGCGCTTTCAGCGAATCGATCCAGTTGTAGCCGACGCCGTCGGAGAACTGCTCCTTCTGCCGCCACAGGATCGAGTCCGGCAGCAGGCCGCGGCCGGCTTCGCGCAGGATGTGCTTTTCGATGCGCCCATTGAACGGCCGCTTCGCGTTCGGCGACGTGCGCATCGCGACATCGAGGAAGTCGCGGTCGAGGAACGGCACGCGCGCCTCTACGCCCCAGGCCAGCGTCGACTTGTTCGCGCGCAGGCAGTCGTAGGAATGCAGTGCATCGAGCTTGCGCACCAGCTCCTCGTGGAACTCGCGATCGTTCGGCGCCATGTGGAAATACAGATAACCGCCGAAGATTTCGTCGGCGCCTTCGCCGGACAGCACCATCTTGATGCCCATCGCGCGGATGCGTCGCGACAAGAGATACATCGGAGTCGATGCGCGGATCGTCGTCACGTCGTAGGTCTCGATGTGATGGACGACGTCGGACAGCGCGTCGAGGCCTTCCTGCACGGTGAAGTGGAATTCGTGGTGCGCGGTACCGAGATGGTTCGCCACCGTCTGCGCCGCGGCGAGATCGGGCGATCCTTCGAGTCCGATCGAAAACGTGTGCAGGCGCGGCCACCACGCTTCGCTCCTGTCGTCGTCCTCCACGCGCTTGGCGGCGAAGCGCGCGGTCAGCGCGGCGATCAGCGAGGAATCGAGGCCGCCCGAGAGCAGCACGCCGTAAGGCACGTCGGTCATCAGATGGCTGTGCACGGCGCTCTCCAGCGCCGCGCGTATCGCTGCCGCGTCGCTGGGGCCGTGCTCGACGGCATCGAATTCGCGCCAGTCGGGCTGGTAGTACGAAGCTGGCGCGGCCATCGCGCGCGTCTGATAGCTGCCGGGAGGAAATTCTTCCACGCTGACGCAGACGTCGGTCAGCGCCTTGAGTTCGGAAGAGACGTATAGACGGCCATCCGCGTCGCGGCCGGTGTACAGCGGGACGATGCCGATCGGATCGCGTGCGATCAGCCAGTCGTTCGCCGCCTCGTCCCACAGCGCGAAGGCGAACATGCCCTTGAGCTCGTTCAGGAAACCGGTGCCCTGCGTGCGATACAGCGGCAGGATCACTTCACAGTCCGAATCGGTGCGGAACGGATAACCGCTGGCCAGGCGCGCGCGCAGCTCGCGATGGTTGTAGATCTCACCGTTCACCGCGAGCACCTGATGGCCGTCGCTCGACATCAGCGGCTGCGCGCCGTTGTTGACGTCGACGATGGCCAGGCGCTCGTGCGCCAGTACCGCGTTCGCATCCGCGTAGACGCCGCTCCAGTCCGGACCGCGATGACGCAGCAGGCGCGCCTGCTTGAGAGCGGTGGGGCGCAGGGCTTCGGCGCCGCCGGAGGGATCGAAGATGCAGAAAAAACCACACATTTGCAGGAATCCACGCGAACGGGAGCGCAAGCACACTACGTCGTGCCGGGCATGTCAATGCGAGGCGTGCGTGCGCACCGAGACATCGACGGAAGGCATGGCACGGCATGGCCGAGACGTACGGCCAGGTCATCCGTCCGAGCCGAGACCGATGGCGGCGGCCCCCGCGACGTTCGCAAGCGTTATATTCTTATACACGACGCCATCGACGAAGGGTCGATGGCGCTGTCGGTCTACGCACGGACGGTGTGCGACAGGCGGCACTCCGGGATGCACGGAATGAAGGATGTACTGTCATTGGCAACGATTGATTCGCGCGCATTTCGCAATGTCATGGGACGTTTTGCCACCGGCGTGACCGTGGTCAGTTTCCTGCGCGAGGGAGAGCCCGCCGGGATGACGGTCAACGCATTCTTGTCCGTGTCCATGGATCCGCCGCTCGTGCTCATTTCCGTGCGCCGCGAAGGGGGTTTCAACGCACACGTGGAAGTAGGCTCGCGCTACGGCGTGAACGTGCTGTCCGAGGCGCAGGAGCATTTGAGCCAGCATTTTTCGAGCCGGCCTGTCGCCGCGGCCACGGTGCCGTTCGTCGACTACGACGGCACGCCGCTGCTGGAAGGCAGTCTTGCACACGTGATCGCGCGCGTCGTCGACATCCACGCGGCGGGCGATCACCTGCTCTACATCGGCTACGTCGAACACCTCTGGCATGGCGCGGAAGCCAAGCCGCTGATCTTCTTCACCGGCCGCTACAAGAAGATCGTGGCGCACGAGCCCGCGCTGCAGTGGAATGCGATCGACGGCTGGTGAGAAAGGCGGTTTCACCGACACGGTTCTGACGGGAATGCCCATGCTGCAACGTGCGAGCGATCATGAGTTGGCGGTCAAGAGCGAACTGGTGTCCAGGGCGCGTGCGCTGCTGCCGCTGCTGCAGCAGAACGCGCTGCGCACCGAGCAGGACCGCCGGGTCGCCGAGGAGAACATCGTCGCGATGACCGACGCCGGGCTTTTCCGCATGATGACGCCGAAGCGCTACGGCGGCTATCAGGTGAGGCTGCGCGCCAGTCTCGATATCACCTCGATTCTCGCGGAAAGCTGCGGCGCATCGTCGTGGGTAGTCAGCCTGCTCAACAACGGTGCGTGGGTCGCCGCGTTGATGCCGACACGCATGCAGGACGAAATCTTCGGGGCCGACCCGGATGCGCGCATTGCCGGTGTTCTCTCGCCGAGTGCGCAGACGCGGCGCGTCGACGGCGGCTTGGTCGTCTCCGGCAAATGGTTCTGGGCGTCCGGTGTTCTGCATGCGAACTGGGGCATGCTCGGCGTCATCGAGCAGGACGCGGCGGGCAGAGTCAGCGATCAGTATCTCGCGTTCGTGCCGATGCACGAGTTGTCGATAGAACACACATGGTACGCATCGGGCATGAAAGGCACCGGCAGCAACTGTCTGGTCGCCGATGAGGTTTTCATTCCCAACCATCGAATGATTTCGCTGATCGACGCGGTCAACGGCCGTTATCTGACCGAGCACAAGGACGAATCCCTTTATCGCTCCGCATTCATTCCGGTGATGGCGCTGTCGCTGATCGGTCCGCAGCTGGGGCTGGCGCGCGCGGCGCTGGCGCAGACCATCGGCATGGCCGGCCAGCGCAATATTCCCTACACGATTTACGAAAGGCAGTCCGATTCGCCTGCGTTCCAGCTGCAGGTCGCGGAAGCAGCCATGAAGATCGACACGGCTCATCTGCATGCATATCGCGCAGCGGACGACGTCGACGCGGCCGCTCAGCGCGGCGAATACCTCGACTTCAAGCTGCGCGCGCGCGTTCGCGCCGACACCGGCTACGTCGCCAAGACGGTCACCGAAGCGCTCAATACATTGATTTCCGCACATGGCGCAGGTTCGTTCGCGGAGGCCAATCCGATGCAGCGCATCTGGCGGGACGCGAATACCGCAGCACGGCACGCGTTCGTCCTTCCGCCGGTATGCGAGGAGCTTTACGGCAAGGTGCTGCTCGGCGTCGAGAAAAATATCACGCCGCTGATTTGAGCGAGCCGCGTACGCGGACAGAGATACTCGGTGGCGGACGGGACTGCTGCGTACCGGCGCGTCACGTCAAGGCAACGTGCGTCGCGCTGCTCGTTTTATCGTGGTGAGCAAATGACCGTCGCCTTGCATGATGAGGCTGGCCTCGCTTGCGTCTTCGGCCCGGCGGACGCGCTCGTCGAGGGCGACGCCGCGATACACCGTCACGCCCGACAGAAAGCGCTCGACCATCCAGCGATCGGCCGCATCGGCGCTGGCGACGGCGATGAGACCTTGCGTCGCTGCGAGGTGTGCGAGGAGATCCGCGTAGAAATTCGTCTGCGCGATGCCGACTTCGCGCATCCGCCACGTGATCGCGCCGGCGTGCGCGATGGCGACCGCAGCGACGATACTGATCGCTATCCTGGATGGAGAGCGGAGCCGCCGCCACGCCACCGCGACAATGCCGACGGCGGGCACGCTGGCGAGATAGGCATACTGCCCATAGCTCGAACCGAGGATCAGCACGGGCGCCAGCAGGGCGGCGAACTGCGCGATCCAGACCAGCGGCCAGCGCGATCCCGCGCCGGCCAGGGCGGCTTGCAGCGCGACCAGGCATGCCGCTGCCGCGATCAATCGGACCAGGCCCTTGTGCAGCGTGGGGCCGACTTCGAGCAGCGGCGGCAGGAACGGGAACAGCAGGTAGTCGAGCAGCCGGCGCGGAATGTTGGCGGTCGACCACGCGTAGGCAGCGCCGCCGTGCGGCGTGCCGAGGATGACGTGCAGGCGCAGGACGAGATAGATCGCCACCAGCGCCGCCGACAGCGCGATCACGCGGATCGCATGGCCCGGCCGTGGATGGCGGTACACGCCGAGCAGCAGAAACAGCGGCAGCACCACGGCCGATTCCTTGCTGAGCAGCGCGACACCGGTCAGCACGATGATCGAAACGGCGCGCAGCGCATCGAGCCTCGCGTTCGCGCCATGCGAGGCCTGCAGAAGACGCAGGCTCAGCAGTGCCGCGGCGACGGTCGACAGGTCCGCCAGCGTCGCCGTCCAGCCGTGCGTGTAGGCCGCATACGGAGTCAGCACGAACACCAGCGCGGCGACGTATCCCGATCGGCGCGAAGCCCCCGCCGCCTGGACGCATCGGCCGAGCAGCACGGCGTTGAGACTGCCGGCAGCGACCACGAGCAGATGCATCAGATACGGCTTCGAGGCGGCAAACCAGGCGATCAGCAGCCACAGATTGAACGTCAGCGGCCGATACTGGAACGCCGCGATGTCGGTCCACGACACCCACGGCAATCGGCTCCAGCTTGCGACGTCGGCGCGTGCCCACCATTCCAGTTCATCGTGGCTGAAATAGCCGGGATTGAAGATCAGCGGCCATTGCACCAGCAACAGAACGAAGAACACGCCGAGCCATGCACCGACAGGCGAAATCGCTGACGCGCGCGGCGGCCGAGTGATCAAGACGAGACCCTTTCATTCCCGATGATGGTGCAATCGTCGCGACTATGCCGCATCCGATGCGTTCACGCAGCGCGGCGGGACCGGCCAAGTATCGGTTTGGAGTCGGACAAAGCAAAACGCCGGCTTGCGCCGACGTTTTCGCTTCCACAACAGGTTCTGCACTCAGTGCTTGAGGGCTTGCCGCAGCCGTTCGAGCGCCTGCAGCTGCGCCATCGCCTGCGCCAGCTGTGCCTGCGCCTGTGCGACTTCGAGCGCGTCGGTGCGGTTCGCCAGCACGCGTTCGGCTTCGTCCTTCGCATTGCGCGCGGCAGCCTCGTCGAGATCCTTGGCGCGGATCGCGGTGTCAGCGAGCACGGTGACCACCGTCGGTTGCACCTCGAGGATGCCGCCGGAGACGTAGAAGAACTGCTCTTCGCCGTTCTCCAGTTGCACGCGGACCTGGCCGGGCTTCAGCCGGGTGATCAATGGCGCGTGGCGCGGCGCGATGCCGAGCTCGCCCATCTCGCCGGTCGCGATGATCAGCGACGCTTCGCCATGGAAGATTTCTTCCTCGGCGCTGACGATGTCGCAGTGAATGGTGGTCATGTCTTTCTCGCTTCGCTCGTTCGATGGGATTGGAGATTCGGGATTCGAGATTCGTCAAAGAGAGGAAACGACGGCTTTTGCTCTGCCAAATCCCCAATCCCGAATCCCCAATCCCAGCAACCGTCAGGCTGCCTTCTTCTCCATTGCCTTGGCCTTCTCGAACGCCTCGTCGATGCCGCCGACCATGTAGAACGCCTGCTCCGGCAGGTGATCGCATTCGCCGTCGCAGATCATCTTGAAGCCGCGGATCGTCTCCTTCAGCGAGACGTATTTGCCGGGCGCGCCGGTGAACACCTGGGCGACCGTGAACGGCTGCGAGAAGAAGCGCTCGATCTTGCGCGCGCGCGACACCGACGCCTTGTCTTCTTCGCTGAGCTCGTCCATGCCGAGGATCGCGATGATGTCCTTCAGCTCGCGGTAGCGCTGCAAGGTGCCCTGCACGCGGCGCGCGGTGTCGTAGTGCTCCTGGCCGATCACCAGCGGATCGAGCTGGCGGCTGGTCGAGGCGAGCGGATCCACCGCCGGGTAGATGCCGAGGCTGGCGATGTCGCGCGACAGCGCGACGGTCGAATCCAAGTGCGCGAACGTGGTTGCCGGCGACGGATCGGTGTAGTCGTCGGCCGGCACGTAGACGGCCTGGATCGAGGTGATCGAACCGGTCTTGGTCGAGGTGATGCGTTCCTGCAGGCGGCCCATTTCGTCGGCCAGCGTCGGCTGATAGCCCACCGCCGACGGCATGCGTCCGAGCAGCGCCGACACTTCCGTACCGGCCAGCGTGTAGCGGTAGATGTTGTCGACGAAGAACAGGATGTCGCGGCCCTTGCCGGTCGCCGGATCGATGTCGTCGCGGAAATACTCGGCCATCGTCAGGCCGGTCAGTGCGACGCGCAGGCGGTTGCCCGGCGGCTCGTTCATCTGACCGTAGACCATCGCCACCTTCGACTGCGTCTTGTCGTCGAGCTTGACGACGCCGGCGTCGATCATCTCGTGGTAGAAGTCGTTGCCTTCGCGCGTGCGCTCGCCGACACCGGCGAACACCGACAGGCCGGCGTGCTGCGTCGCGATGTTGTTGATCAGCTCGAGCATGTTGACGGTCTTGCCGACGCCGGCGCCGCCAAACAAGCCGACCTTGCCGCCCTTGGCGAACGGGCAGACGAGGTCGATGACCTTGATGCCGGTTTCGAGCAGGTCGCTCGCCGCGGCTTGTTCGTCGTACGACGGCGCTTCGCGATGGATGACCCAGCGGTCCTGTTCGCCGATCGGGCCGGCTTCGTCGATCGGATTGCCGAGCACGTCCATGATGCGGCCGAGCGTCGCCTTGCCGACCGGCACCTTGATGCCTTCGCCGGTGTTCGTCACGACGAGGCCGCGCTTGAGGCCGTCGCTGGAGCCGAGCGCGATCGTGCGCACGACGCCGTCGCCGAGCTGCTGCTGCACTTCCAGCGTGACCGGCGCGGCGGCGCCTTCGACGGTCAGCGCGTCGTACACCTTCGGCACGGACTCGCGCGGGAATTCGACGTCGACGACGGCGCCGATGATCTGTACGACTTTGCCTGTGCTCATTTGCGTTTCCTCTATCCGAATCTTCGAATGCATGCGCGCGAAAAACGCGCGATCAAAAAATCTGCCGGTCGTCGATCGACATCGCGACCGCATCGACATCCATCGCGACGACCGCGGGGTCGCCGTTGCGCAGCTCCACGGTGGCGATCTCGTAGGCGACCACCTGAACCCGCCGGCCTTCTTCGGTGTAGGTTTCCCTCACCTTGTAGCTGGCCGTCGCCGACTTTCCGGACGCGTCGACCACGATCTCCGGCTTCGCCGTCTCGTACTCGCGACCGCTGCGCTTGGCCGCCGCCGCGACCTCCTCGGCGATGTACTCGCGCTTGTCCTTCTTCGACACCTTCTTGTTGCCGTCCTTGCCCGGAAAACTCGTCGTGATGACGCAGTCGTCCGACATGTACGAGGCGGCAGTGCGTGCATCGCCGTGTCGCGACGCGTCTTCCATCGCGTCCACGAGGCCGCGCACCCGCGCCGCCGTCAGCTGATCGTCCGGCGCCTTGCCCGCGGCGAAGACCAGGCCCGACCCCAGCAGGGCGAGCGCGGGCAGCAGCGCGAGCAGTCGCGGCGTCTTCATCCCTACACGGCCGCCGCGCCGCTGACGATCTCGGAGATTTCCTGCGTGATCGCGGCCTGGCGCGCCTTGTTGTAGATCAGGGTCAGCGTGCCGATCGCCTTGGTCGCGTTGTCCGAAGCGCTCTTCATCGCGACCATGCGCGCGGCATGTTCGCTGGCGAGGTTTTCGAGCACGGCCTGATAGACCAGCGATTCGATGTAGCGCGTCAGCACGTGCTCGAGCACGGTTTCCGCGTCCGGCTCGTAGATGTAGTCCCACGCATGCGTGGTCACCAGTTCGTCGGACGGCGGCAGCGGCAGCAGCGGCGCCACGGTCGCCTTCTGCGTCATCGTGTTGACGAAGTCGTTGTAGGCGAGGCTGAGACGGTCGACACGGCCGGCGATGTATTCGTCGAGCATCACCTTGATCACGCCGATCAGCTGCGCGATCTGCGGACGTTCGCCCAGATGCGTGACGCTGCCGACCATGTTGACCTTGAGGCGACGGAAGAACTGCGTCGCCTTCTGGCCGACGCAGACGACATCGACCTCGACGCCCTTGTTCTGCCACTCGCGGATCTCGGCCAGCAGCTTGCGGAACAGGTTCGAGTTGAGACCGCCGCAGAGGCCGCGATCGGTCGACACGACGACGTAGCCGACGCGCTTGACCTCGCTGCGCTCGACCAGGAACGGATGCTTGAACTCGACGTTCGCACGCGCGATGTGACCGATGACCTGGCGCATCAGGCGCGCATACGGCCGCGACGAACGCATCAGGTCCTGCGCCTTGCGGATCTTCGAGGCGGAGACCATCTCGAGCGCGCGCGTCACCTTGCGGGTGTTCTGCACGCTCTTGATCTTAGTGCGGATTTCTCTTGCGCCTGCCATGGTTTTCGCTCGCTACGCTCGCTCGACGGGATTGGGGAATCGGGATTGGGGAATGGTCAGAAGCGCGGAGTCGTGGACGGGCAAGCTCTCGCTGTTCCGAATCCCGAATCCCGAATCCCCAATCCCGGCGTCCTCACCAAGACCCGGTCTTCTTGAACTCTTCCAGGCCCTTCTTGAACGCGGCCTCGATGTCGTTGTTCCAGTCGCCGGTCTCGACGATCTTCTTCATCAGATCGGCGTAGTTGCTATGGAAGTGTGCGTGCAGCGCGGCTTCGAACGGCAGCACCTTGCTCAGCGGCTGGTCGTCCAGGAAGCCCTTTTCGGCCGCGTAGATCGACAGCGCGAGCTCGGCGATCGACAGCGGCGCGTACTGCTTCTGCTTCATCAGCTCGGTCACGCGCTGACCGCGTTCGAGCTGCGCGCGCGTCGCCGCGTCCAGGTCGGAAGCGAACTGTGCGAATGCCGCGAGTTCGCGGTACTGCGCGAGCGCCAGTTTGACGCCGCCGGAGAGCTTCTTGACGATCTTCGTTTGCGCGGCACCACCGACGCGCGACACCGAAATGCCGGCGTTCACGGCCGGGCGGATGCCGGCGTTGAACAAGTCGGTTTCGAGGAAGATCTGGCCATCGGTGATCGAGATCACGTTGGTCGGCACGAACGCCGAGACGTCGCCGGCCTGCGTTTCGATGATCGGCAGCGCCGTCAGCGAACCGGTCTTGCCTTTGACGCGGCCCTCGGTGAATTTCTCGACGTATTCCTCGCTGACGCGCGAGGCGCGTTCGAGCAGGCGCGAATGCAGGTAGAACACGTCACCCGGATACGCCTCGCGGCCCGGCGGGCGCTTCAGCAGCAGCGAGATCTGGCGGTACGCCCAGGCCTGCTTGGTCAGATCGTCATAGATGATCAGCGCGTCTTCGCCGTTGTCGCGGAAGAACTCGCCCATCGCGCAACCGGCGTATGGTGCGATGTACTGCATCGCGGCGGACTCGGACGCCGACGCGGCGACGATGATCGTGTGCGCGAGCGCGTCATTCTCTTCCAGCTTGCGCACGACGTTGGCGATCGAGCTCTGCTTCTGGCCGATCGCGACGTAGATGCATTTGATGCCCGAGCCTTTCTGGTTGATGATCGCGTCGATCGCCAGCGCGGTCTTGCCGGTCTGGCGGTCGCCGATGACCAGCTCGCGCTGGCCGCGGCCGATCGGAATCATCGAGTCGACCGTCTTGTAGCCGGTCTGCACCGGCTGGTCGACCGACTTGCGCCAGATCACGCCCGGCGCGACCTTCTCGATCGGCGAGGTCTGGGTCGCATTCAAAGGGCCCTTGCCGTCGATCGGCTGGCCGAGCGCGTCGACGACGCGCCCGAGCAGCTCGCGGCCGACCGGCACTTCGAGGATGCGGCCGGTGGTCTTGGCGGTATCGCCTTCGCGCAGGTGCTCGTAGGCGCCGAGCACGACCGCACCGACCGAGTCGCGCTCGAGATTCAGCGCGAGTGCGAACGTGTTGCCCGGCAGCTCCACCATTTCGCCGGACATCACGTCATTGAGGCCGTGGATGCGCACGATGCCGTCCGACACGCTGGTCAGCGTGCCTTCGTTGCGCGCCTCGGCGGACAGCTTGAACTTCTCGATGCGGCTCTTGATGAGTTCGCTGATTTCGGACGGATTGATCGTAGTAGCCATATCGGTTCCTCAAGCGCGCGTCAGTATTGCGATGCGCGGATTCTTTTTCGGTTTGGGAATCGGGAATCGGGAATGGAGAATCGGTAGAAGCTCGTGCAAGCGTGCCTTTTCCGATTCTCCATTCCCGATTCCCCATTCCCAGCGTTTGCTAGTGCGTCAAAGCTTGTTCCAACCGAGCCAACCGCCCGCGTACCGATCCGTCGATGACGACGTCGCCGGCGTCGATGACCGCGCCACCGAGCATGCTGGCATCGATCGACTGCTCGATCTCGATGTCGCGGCCGAAGCGGCGCTTCAGCGCATCCTTCAGCTTGGCGGTCTCGGCCGCGTCGATCGCAGTCGCCGAGCGCACACTGACCTTCAATACGCGTTCGGCCTCGTGCTTGAGCTCTTCGAACAGCGCGCCGATCTCCGGCAGCACCGGCAGACGGCCGTTCTCGCTCAGCACCCGCACGAAGCCGGCGAACGCGGAGTCCGCGGCTTCGCCTTCCGGCGTGACCAGCGCAGCGAGATCGGTTTGCGCGACGCGCGGATCGCCGAACAGCGCGGTGACGCTTGGATCGGCGGCCACTTGCGCGGCGAACGCGAGCTTGCCGGCCCAGTCGCCGAGCGCGTTGTTGGAGCGCGCCAGCTCGAACGCGGCACGCGCGTACGGACGGGCGAGGGTCAGTGCGTTGGACATGTCAGATCTCGGTGACCAGCTGGTCGATCAGCGCCTTGTGGGCGTTCGCATCGATCTCGCGGTTGAGGATCTTCTCGGCGCCGGCGACCGCGAGCGCGGCGACCTTGCCGCGCAGTTCCTCGCGCGCCTTGTGCGCCTGCGCTTCGATATCGGCGGCGGCGATGGCCTTCTGCTTGGTGGCCTCGACGATCGCGTCCTGGCGTGCCTTGTCGACGATCTGCGTCGCCTGGCCGTGCGCCTTCTCGACGATCGTCGCCGCTTCCGCGCGTGCCTTCTTGATCTCTTCGGCAACGCGTGCGTCGGCATCGGCGAGCTCCTTGCGCGCCTTCTCCGCCTGCGACAGACCTTCCGCGATCTTGGCCTGACGCTCCTCGATCGCCGCGATGATCGGCGGCCAGATGTACTTCATGACCAGCAGGACCACGGCGAAGAACGCCAAGCCCTGGATGACCAGAGTGATATTCGGAATCATTGCCTTAGCTCCTGCGGCACGGCGGCCAGTCGGGCCACCGTCCTGAACCTGCGGATGCGGTGCTTACTTTCCGGCGAGCGTGGCCACGAACGGATTGGCGAAGATCAGCAGCAGAGCGATGGCGACGCCGATGATCGGCACCGCGTCAAGCAGGCCGGCGACGATGAACATCTTCGTCTGCAGCATCGGGGTCAGCTCCGGCTGGCGCGAAGAACCTTCGAGGAACTTGCCGCCGAGCAGCGCGAAACCGATCGCGGTGCCGAGCGCGCCGAGGCCGATCAGGATGCTGGCGGCGATGACCGACATACTCATTACGTGCGAGGAAAGTTCCATGATTGTCTCCGTGGTTCTATTGGCGAAGTGAAAGGAAGATCAGATGATGATGAATCGTCGAAAAGAACAAATTGTCAGTTGCACAGTGCGGACAGGGATGTCCGCTTTTTGATCCTCGCGGTCACGGCTGACCGCACTGGCTTTTTTCAAAAGTGCAGGCAAAACGCCTGCTTCTCGATCCCCGCGATCAAGGACGATCGTGCTAGTGATGCTCGGCCGCCATGCTGAGATAGACGATCGTCAACGTCATGAAGATAAACGCCTGCAAGGTGATGATCAGGATGTGGAACGCGGTCCACGCGAAGCCGGCGATGAACTGGCCGGCACCCAGAAGGTACGTCGACACATGCGCCAGACCCGCGCCGAGCGTCATCACAGCGATCAGGATGAAGATCAGCTCGCCGGCATACATGTTGCCGAACAGTCGCAGGCTCAATGAAACCGGTCGGACCGCTTCCTCGATCAGACGCAGGAGCAAATTCGGAAATGCGAGCAGAAACTTGCCGATCGGGCCGTGTGCATGGAACGGCGCGGTGACGAATTCGCCGAGGAAGGTCCCGACGCCTTTGTGTTTGATCCCCACATACTGGATCAGCAGGAACACCGTCAGCGCCATGCCGAGCGTCGTGTCGAGATCGGCGGTCGGCACGATGCGCAGATACGCATGCGCCGGGTCGGCGCCGGCCAGCCGATGTCCGCTGGCCCACGCCCAGGGCAGCAGATCGACCGGCAGCATGTCGAGAAAATTCATCAGGAAGACCAGGCAGAAAATGGTCAGCGCCAGCGGCGCGACCAGCTTGCTCTTGCCGTGGAAGGTTTCCTTGACCATGCCGTCGACGAACAGCACGATCATCTCGATCGCGCATTGCAGCTTGCCGGGCACGCCCGCGCTGGCCTTGCGCGATACGCGCAGGAATATCCAGAAGAAGAACAGGCCGCTCAGCAGCGTGAAGAACAACGTATCGACGTTGATCTTCATGAACACCCCGTCACCGATGCTCCATTGCAGGTGATGCAGGTGGTGCTGGATGTACTCGGTCATGTTGACCGAGCCGGCTTCTTCACTGGCCATCGTTCTACCTGGTTGCGATGAGGGCGATCCAAAACGCGATTTGCGCGGCCAAAATCCCGGCGATCAGGCCGGCAAACGGCAGCTTCCACACGGCGATGGCGACGAACAGCGCCGCGCACAGCCAGATCCACTTCAACACTTCCGCGGCGTAGGCAGAGCGCAACGCGCTCTGTACCGGGACTACGCCCCGTCCAAACATTCGCAGTGCGAACACCATGTTGCCCGCGCAGATGATGAGTCCGCCGGCGAGTGCCGCCAGACCCGCGCGCCAGTTGTACGCTGTCGCTGCCAGTGCGACCGCGAGCGTCGCACCGAACTGCAGAACCAGGGTGCGCAGCGCCACGCGCCACCCGTGGGCGATGGAATTGCGCACTCGGTACTCCCGTCGAGGGGAGGCTGGGCGTGGCACGCATCTCCCGCTGCGTCCCCACCTCTCCAAAAGGCCGCAGATTCTATCAACCCCGGTGTTGCCGCCGCAATCGGAGCACGCGCAGGGAACGCAGGGCGGTCCGCGCCGGCGGCGGTGACATATTGCCGCACGCATGGCTGGGCGCCGCAATCCAGGCGGCGGGCATAAAAAAAGGCCGGACAAAGTCCGGCCTGGAAGAAACGCAGTCGCGGGGGAGGGGAGATGCGACTGCGTGTTTTCTTTAAAGCGGAAACTCAGCGTGCAGCGGTCGCCTTCTTGGCGGCATTGACCTGCTTGGCAATCGTCTCGTTGGTGTTCTCGAACGAACCCTTGGCCAGCGAACCGATCGCCTCGGAGGTCTTCAGCGAAACGCCGAACACTTCCTGGCTGGTCGCATACAGCTTCTCGGCGCTTTCCTTCGCCAGCTGGACGCCCTTCGGCCAGATCGACTTGACGCCTTCGAAGTCGCGCACTTCGGCGGCTTCGGACCAGAAGTCGACCGACGCCTTGACGCGGTCTTCGAAGGTCTTGAGGTTCAGCTCGGTGATGCGCTCGAAGCTCGACAGTGCAAGACCCTGCGCCTTGACGAACGCGTCGGCGTAGCTCTTGCCGAGCGCGAGGGACTGCGTGTTGATCTGCTCGAACATGGTGTTACCTCAGGGAATGCTTGGGATGTGGAGCCATCCTAGCAGAGGTTTTGTTGCGTCGCAACAAGTTGGCTCTGTAAATTTTCGAGACGATGCCGTTACGCCGTCATTAATTGTTCAAGATCAGCGACTTGTAGCCTCAAGCGGGGTTTTGGCGCAGCGCGCAAGATGATGGCCCCGCGAGGCGAAAAAACGTCGTGCCGACCGGGATCAATCGTCAGCCGGGCCGGCGTAGCTGCACATAGTCGTGCAGGTCTCGTGGATGACGATGCGCGAGAGCAGCGGCAGGCGCGGTTTCAGCGCGTTCCAGACCCAGCGCGCGAGATTTTCGCTGGTCGGATTGCCGAGCCCGCCGACATCATTGAGATAGTGATGATCGAGTTGCTCGAACAGCGGTGCGAAGGCCTTTTTGATATCGGCGTAGTCCATGACCCAGCCGAATTGCGGGTCCAGCGGACCCTGCACATGCACCTCGATGCGGAACGAATGCCCGTGCAGGCGCGCGCACTTGTGCCCGGCTGGCACGTTGGGCAGGCGATGTGCGGCTTCGATCTGGAAGGTTTTGGAGATGTCCATGCGGGGAGCTTACTGCAGAGGTGCTCAATGGCGTCTTGCAAGTATCCATCCCTGGAGCGGCTGCCGGTCGGCATCTCCGCCTGCCCACTGCCGCCGGAGGGCGCGGCGAATTCGCTAGCATCCCCTCCCTGGACGCTTTCCGGTCGGCATCATGCCCCCCTCACTGCCGCCGGAGGGCGGCAGTGACCCACGACCAACCGAGGCGCGGAGCATTCGCACGCATCCATCCCTGGAGCGCTTTCCGGTCCGCATCCATGCCTCCTCCGCTGCCGCCGGAGGACGGCAGCGACCCTCACGACCGCCGGAGGGCGGTCGCGACCATGCCCTTTGACATGTGACGAAACTTTCCGGCTCGGACAAGATCGGTCGGGCCACGCTTGCCTCATGCCCACATCAACCCTCGGAGGGGACCCATGGATAGACGTGACTTTCTCAAGATCACCGGTGCCGGCCTCGGCAGCCTGGTGATTCCATCGATCTACGGGCGCGCGGTCGCGGCCGAGGTCCTCCTCACCAAAATCGACGTGGCGACGAAGAAACGTCTCGCCGACGTCGCCCTGCACGCGGCCAAGTCCGGCGGCGCCAGCTACTGCGACGTGCGCATCGGGCGTTACTTGCGCCAGTTCGTGATCACGCGCGAAGACAAGGTGCAGAACGTCGTCAATACCGAGTCGAGCGGCATCGGCATCCGCGTGATCGCCAAGGGTTCCTGGGGATTCGCGGCGACCAGCGATCTTTCCAACGATGCGGTCGCCAAGGCGGCGGGTGAGGCGATCGCGATCGCCAAAGCGAATGCGCGCCTGCGCACCGAGCCGGTGCAGCTGGCACCGACCAAGGGTGTTGGTGAAGTGTCGTGGACGACACCGATCGTCAAGAACGCGATGGAAGTGCCGCTGAAGGACAAGGTCGATCTGCTGCTCGGCGTGAATGCCGCGGCGATGCAGGCCGGCGCGAGCTTCATCAACTCGATCCTGTTCCTGGTCAACGAACAGAAGTACTTCGCCTCGACCGATGGCTCCTACATCGACCAGGACGTGCACCGCATCTGGGCACCGATGCAGGTGACCGCGGTCGATCAGAAGACCGGCAAGTTCCGCATCCGCGCCGGCCTTTCCGCGCCGCGCGGCATGGGCTTCGAATATCTCGACGGCAAGGCGGAGGACAAGATCACCCTGCCCGGCGGCGCCATCGTCTACCGCGATTCCTACGACATGAAGGAAGACGCGATCGCCGCCGCCAAGCAGGCGAAGGAAAAGCTCACCGCGCAATCGGTCAAGCCGGGCAAGTACGACTTGATGCTCGATCCCTCGCACCTGTGGCTGACCATCCACGAATCGGTCGGCCATCCGACCGAGCTCGATCGTGTGCTCGGCTACGAGGCGAACTACGCCGGTACCAGTTTCGCGACGATCGACAAGTGGAAGTCGAAGAACTTCAAGTACGGCAGCGACAAGGTCACGATCTTCGCCGACAAGGTGCAGAAGGGCACGCTCGGCGCGGTCGGCTACGATGACGAAGGCATCAAGACGCAGCGCTGGGACCTGATCAAGGACGGCGTGCTGGTCAATTACCAGGTCATCCGCGACCAGGCCCACATCCTCGGGCTGAAGGAATCGCAAGGCTGCTGCTACGCGGACAACTGGTCCAGCGTGCAGTTCCAGCGCATGGCCAACGTCTCGCTCGCGCCGGGCAAGGAAAAGCAGTCGCCGGACGACATGATCAAGAATATCGAGAACGGCATCTACATCGTCGGCGACGGCTCGTTCTCGATCGATCAGCAGCGCTACAACGCGCAGTTCGGCGGCCAGCTGTTCTACGAAATCAAGAACGGCAAGGTCACCCAGCCGCTGGAGGACGTCGCCTACCAGATCCGCACACCGGAATTCTGGAACTCCTGCGTCTCGGTCTGTGATCAGGGCGATTTCCGCTTCGGCGGTTCGTTCTTCGACGGCAAGGGTCAGCCCGGCCAGGTGTCCGCCGTTTCGCACGGTTCGAGCACGGCGCGCTTCAACGGCGCCAATGTCATCAATACGGCGCGCAGCCTTGGGTAAATGGGAAACAGTGAAGGGTAAAGAGGAAATGCCGGGCGTCCGCGCTGCGCATTCCTCTTCCCTATTGCCCCTTTCCTCTTGACTATCTGGAGCTTCTGCAAATGAGCATGTACACCGAAGAACAAGCCAAGGCGATTCTCGACAAGGCGATCAAGGCATCGAAGGCCGACCAGTGCACGGCGACCTTGTCCGGCTCCAGTGGCGGCAACATCCGCTACGCGCTCAACAGCGTGTCGACCAGCGGCTACGTCAGCGACGCCGACCTCGCCGTCGAAGTCGCGTTCGGCAAACGCATCGGCACCGCTACGATCAACAGCTTCGACGATGCGTCGATCGAGACCGTCGTGCGCCGCGCCGAGGAACTGGCCAAGCTGGCGCCGGAAAATCCCGAGTTCGTGCCGGCGATCGAGAAGCAGACCTACAAGCCGAGCGCCACCTTCGTCGAGAAAACCGCGTCGGTGACGCCGGAATACCGCGCCCAGGTGGCGGCGGACTGCATCGAGCCATGCCGCAAGGAAAAGCTCGTCGCGGCCGGTTTCTTCAACGACGCGCAGAATTTTTCGGCGATCGCCAACAGCAAGGGCAATTTCGGCTACCAGAAATCGACCGGCATGGAATTCACCTGCACGGTGCGCACCGAGGATGGCCACGGCTCCGGCTGGGTCGCGCGCAGCCTCGGCGATGTCGGCAGGTTCGACGTGAAAAGCGACATCCAGACAGCCATCCAGAAGGCCAAAGGCTCGGTCGACGCGAAGGCGCTGGAACCGGGCAAGTACACGGTCATCATGGAACCGGCTGCAACCGCCGGCCTTATCTCGTTCATGATGTTCGGCTTCGACGCGCGCCAGGCCGACGAGGGCCGCAGCTTTCTTTCCAAGAAGGGCGGCGGCAACAAGGTCGGTGAGAAGCTGTTCGACGAGCGCGTCACCATCTACGCCGATCCGTGGGACGCGCAGGCGGCCGTGGTGCCGTGGGACAACGACGGCCTCGCGCGCGAGCGCACGCCGATCATCACCAAGGGCAAGGTCGACTACCTGCAATACTCGCGCTTCTGGGCACAGAAGCAGGGCAAGAAGGCGATCGGCCAGCCCGGCAACCTGATCATGGTCGGCGGCGACGCTTCGACGATGGACCTGGTCAAGGGCACCAAGAAAGGCGTGCTGGTCACGCGCACCTGGTACATCCGCATGGTCGATCCGCAGACCGTGCTGCTGACCGGACTGACCCGTGACGGCACGTTCTACATCGAGAACGGCGAGATCAAGTATCCGATCAAGAATTTCCGCTTCAACGAATCGCCGGCAATCATGCTCAACAACATCGAGGAGATCGGCAAGCCGGTGCGCGTCGGCGACGACGAGTCCCCGTTCGTGATGATGATCCCGCCGATGAAGGTGCGCGACTTCACCTTCTCGTCGCTGTCGGACGCGGTCTAGCCCGGGAGGACCAGCGGGTGCCTTTTCGAAGGCGTTGCGCCGCGTAATGAGTACTTACGGCGAGGAGCAGGCGAAGGCGATTCTCGATCAGGCGATCGCCTCGTCGAAGGCCGACCAGTGCACGGCGACGCTCACGGGATCGAGCGGCGGCAACATCCGCTATGCGCTGAACGGTGTATCGACCAGCGGTCACGTCAGCGACGCCGAACTCGCGATCGAGGTGGCATTCGGCAAGCGCATCGGCACGGCGACGATCAACCGCTTCGACGCCGCCTCGATCGAGGCGGCCGTGCGCCGCGCCGAGGAACTGGCGCGGCTCGCGCCGGACAATCCCGAGTTCGTGCCGGCGATCGAGACGCAGCACTACGAGCCGAGCGCCGCGTTCGTGGAAAAAACCGCCGCGATCACGCCCGACTACCGCGCGCAGGTCGCCGCCGATTGCATCGAGCCGTGCCGCAAGGACAGGCTCGTCGCGGCGGGTTTCTTTTCCGATGCGCAGAGCGTCAGCGCGATCGCCAACAGCCGCGGCAACTTCGGCTACCACGCATCGACTGCGATGGATTTCAGCTGCACCGTGCGCACCGACGATGGCCGCGGTTCCGGTTGGGTCGCACGCAATCCGCTGGACGTGGCGAAGTTCGATGCGAAAGCCGAAATCGCAACGGCGATACGCAACGCCAAGCGTTCGGTCGACGCGAAGACGCTGGAGCCCGGCAAGTACACCGTGGTGTTCGAACCGCAGGCCCTGGCCCCGCTGATGCTGTTCCTCGGCTTCGATGCGCGCGAAGCCGATGAAGGGCGCAGCTTCCTGTCGAAAAAAGGCGGCGGCAACCGCGCCGGCGATCGTGTCTTCGGCGACGCGGTCACGCTGTACTCGGATCCTTGGGACGCCGACGTCCCGATCTCGCCCTGGGACGCGGAAGGCGTCGCGCGCGAACGCGTGCCGATCGTCACGAGAGGAATCGTCGAACCGCTGCAGTACACGCGCTACTGGGCGCAGCAGAAGGGCTCGAAGCCGGCCGGGCAGATGGGCAATCTGGTCATGGGCGGCGGCAGCCAGTCGACGCTGGATCTGGTACGCAGCACGCGCAAAGGCTTGCTGGTGACGCACACGCACTACGTCAACATCGTCGATCCGCAGACGGTGCTGCTGACGGGATTGACGCGCGACGGCACGTTCTACATCGAGAACGGCGAGATCAAGTACCCGATCAAGAATTTCCGCTTTCTCGAATCGGTCGTCGTGATGCTCAACAACATCGAAGGAATCGGTGCGCCCGAACGCCTGCTGACGATGTACGACGCACAGTTCCCGCTGCGTCTGCCGCCGTTGAAGGTGCGCGATTTCACGTTCACCTCGCTGTCGGATGCAGTATGAGCATGCCGCGCATGCCGAAGCATTCGCCTTCCTCGGGTTCCGCGCGTGTCGGCGCGCGCGTTTGCGCGGCGAACGGTACGCGGCAGACAGGAGAATGTCGGTGACGCGTGCGGAATTCCTGCGTCTTTGCCTGTCCGCCGGCGCCGGCGCATTACTGTCGCCGCTGTCGCGTGGCGCGCACGCGGACGGCGAGGCTTACGATTTCTGGTTCACCCGCCTGATGTACGACTCCGGCGACTGGGACGTCGATCAGCGCATGCCGTCGAACCTGCTCGATGCGCTGATCCAGTACACGACGCTGCGCGTCGACGCGCGCGAACGCGTGCTGCCGCTCGCCGATGCGCGCATGCTGGCGCAGCCGTTTTGCTACCTGGCCGGGCACAAACTGGTCGAGTTCAACCCCGACGAGCGGCGCAATTTCGAGCGCTACGTGCGCAACGGCGGCTTCGTGCTGGTCGACGACTGCAACCACGACATCGATGGCTTGTTCGCAAAGTCGTTCGAACGCGAGATGGCTTCGATCTTCGGCGACGAGGCGCTGAAGAAACTGCCGAAGAAGCACCCGGTGTTCAACAGCTTCTTCATGTTCGACGGCCCGCCGGCGACCACGTTCGAACTCAACGGCTGGGGCGACGATCTCGTGCACGAGTATCTCAAGGGCATCGAGATCGATGGCCGCCTCGGCGTGCTCTACAGCAACAAGGACTACGGCTGCGAATGGGATTACGACTGGCGCAACAAGCGCTGGCTGGCCGAGGACAACACCAAATTCGCCGTCAACGTGGTGGTGTATGCGTTGACTGCTTGAACATGAGACGCATCACCAATGTGAAGATCGAAACACGCAAAGATAAAAAAACCCAAAAGGTTCGTGTTCCAGTCTTCTCGCGCTTTCTTTTCTAATCCTCTGGTATCCGATCGAAATGAATGACGAACACGCCGTACAGCAGCAGCTCGATGGTCTGACCGCGTTGCGCGACGCGATCGCGCGGGTCATCGTGGGCCAGCGCGAGGTCGTCGAGCAGCTGTTGATCGGCCTGCTCGCCGGTGGGCACTGCCTGCTCGAAGGCGTGCCGGGTCTAGGCAAGACCTTGCTCGTACGTTCGCTCGGCCAGGCGCTGGCGCTGGATTTCCGCCGCATCCAGTTCACCCCGGATCTGATGCCGAGCGACATCGTCGGCACGGAGATCCTCGAGGAGGATCACGGCACCGGCAAGCGCTACTTCAAATTCCAGCAGGGGCCGGTGTTCACCCATCTGCTGCTCGCCGACGAACTCAATCGCACGCCGCCGAAGACGCAGTCGGCCCTGCTCGAAGCGATGCAGGAACGCACGATCAGCTACGCCGGCACCACGCACGTGCTGCCGCAGCCATTCTTCGTGCTGGCGACGCAGAATCCACTCGAACAAGCCGGTACGTATCCGCTGCCGGAAGCGCAGCTCGACCGTTTCCTGCTGCATATCCGTGTCGAGTACCCGGACGAAAGCGAAGAGCGCGCGATCCTGGCGCAGACCACCGGCAATGCCAGCGGTCGCATCGATGCGGTGATGCGCGGCGACGAAGTGATCGCATTGCAGAAGCTCACGCGCGAAGTGCATGTCGGCGACGACCTGCTCGGCTGGATCACGCGCCTGGTGCGCGCATCGCGTCCGCAGACCAGCACGCTCGCCGAAGTACGCGACTGGGTGCGCTGGGGCGCCGGTCCGCGCGCGGGCCAGTCGCTGGTGCTCGCAGCGAAAGCGCGCGCGTTGCTGCACGGGCGTTTCGCCGCGACACGCGACGACGTCAAGGCGCTGGCCGCGCCGGTGCTGCGCCATCGCCTGCTGCTCTCGTTCGCGGCCGAAGCCGAGCAGCGTGGCAGCGATGACGTCGTCGCTGCCTTGCTGAAGTCGGTGCCGTTCGAGACTTGAGCGATCGCATGAGTGCCGCCGCGATTCCGTCGGATCTGATCCCGCCCGGTTTGCGCGCGCGACTGCGCGGACTGCGCCTGCTCGCGCGCAGCAGCGCCGGCGGCGACGGACTCGGCCAGCACGCCAGCCGCAGCCGCGGCGCCGGGCTCGAATTCGCGCAGTACCGTGCCTACGAACCCGGCGACGAGCTGCGCCGCATCGACTGGAAACTCTATGCGCGCTCTGATCGCTACTTCGTGCGCGAGGCCGAACGCGACAGTCCATTGACTGCCTGGCTGGTCGTCGATGCGAGTGCCTCGATGCGCCAGTCCGATTCGGCACGCAAGGCGTTCAGCAAGCTCGATGCGGCGAAGACACTGGCCGCCTGCGTCATCGAACTCGCATTGCGTCAGGGCGATCGCTTCGGCGTGATCGCGCTGGCCGAACCGGCGCCGCTGCTGGTCCCGCCCGGCAACGGCCCGCGCCAGCGCGACCGCTGCCTGCTCGAACTTGCACGCCTGCGCGCGGATGGACGCTGGCCAGGCGGCGATGCGCTGCGCCCGCTGTGGGATCGCATCCGGCCCGACGCGGTCGTCGTCATGCTGTCGGACTTCTTCGACGACGCAGCCGCCGATCTCGCACTGCGTCTGGCGGCGGCACGCCGCGAGGTGCTCAGCGTGCAGCTGCTGAGTGCGGAGGAGCGCGACTTCCCGTTCGCCGGCGGACACCGCTTTCGCGATCCGGAAAGCGGCACCGAACGCCGCGTCGATGCGCCGGCTGCACGCAAGGATTACCTCGCACGCTTCGCCGCCGCTCGCGCGGAGTTGACGCGGCGCATGATCGCCGGCGGCGTCCGGCATACCGAATACGTGCTCGATCAGCCGCTGGAAACGCCGCTGCGCTACTTCTTCGCGCAAGGCGGCAGTCGATGAACCTCGTCCTGCTCGCTCCGCTCGGCCTCGTCGCCTTGGCGGCGCTCGCGTTGCCGCTGCTTATCCATCTGGTGCGTCGTCTCGAACTGACGCAGACCGAGTTTGCCGCGCTGCGCTGGGTCGCCGAGCGGGTGCGGCCGCGCCGGCGCCTGCGTTTCGAGCGGCCTTGGCTGCTGCTGCTCCGGCTTGCGCTGCTGGCCTTGCTCGCCTTGTTGCTGGCGCGGCCCATGCTGACGGCGCCGGGGGCGCCGGCGCGGCGGTGGGTCGTCGTCGCGCCCGGCGTCGAGCGCAGCACGGCGCAGGCTGCAGTGGGCACGCTCGACGCCGATTGGCATTGGCTCGCGCCGGGTTTCCCGCGACTCGACGACGCAGCGCCGGCTGCTGCGATTCCTATATCGAGTCTGCTGCGCGAGCTCGACGCGGACTTGCCTGCCGGCAGCGCCCTGAGCGTGGTCGTGCCGCAGGAGCTGGCCGGTCTCGATGGCGAGCGGCCGCGTCTGGCGCATGCCTTGGATTGGCACGTCGTGCCGGGCCGCATGCAGGATGTCGCTGCGCCGACACCGGCGACGCCGACGCGCCTCGTCGTGCGTTACGCAGTCGACGCCAAGGCCGCGCAGACGTATCTGCGTGCGGCCGTCGCCGCCTGGAATCAGCGCGAGCCGCATCGCTACGAACTCGATGCAGGCCCTGCCAGCGCGCCGATTCCGAGCGACGCCGCGTGGCTGGTCTGGCTCGCACCGCCGACATCCGCCCTGACGCAGTGGATCGAGCGCGGCGGCATTGCGTTGACCGCGAACAACGCCGACAGCGAGGGCGAGCCGGTCTGGCGCGATGACCACGGCCGCGTTCTTGCGCGCCGCCACGTAGCGGGCCATGGCCAGACGATTGCGCTGACGGGAGTGTTCGCTCCGTCCGATTTGCCGATCCTGCTCGATGCGGCTTTCCCCGATCGTCTGCTGAGCGTCTTCGCAGGCGCGCCGCCCGCACCGACGCGTGCCTCCGCGGCGGCGCGTCCGTTGCACGATGCCGGCATCGCCAGCGGCGCCGCGCAATCGCTGGCCGCGGCGCGACCGCTGGATGCATGGCTCGCGCTGCTGATCGCTGGCCTGTTCCTGCTCGAGCGCGCGGTGGCGACACGCGCACGCGCGCAAGCGCCGGCATGAGCATCGATCCGCGTCTCGAGCGCTGGCGAATCGGTGCGGCACGCCGTCGAGCGGCGATCGTGCTGCTCTGTGCGTCGCCGCTCGTCGTGGCGTGCGGGATCCTCTCCGCGCGTGTCAGCGGCAGCCACCTCGCGATCGCCATCGTGCTCCTCGCGCTCGCGATCACCGCCGTGTGTGCGTGGCGTTCGATACGCGGCATCGACCCGATCTGGCTGGCTCGCCGCCTCGACGCGACGTCGCCGCAGATGGACGACAGCGCTGCGCTGCTGTTCCGCGACGCGGCGGCATTGTCGAATCTGCAGCGTTTGCAGCAGGCGCGCTTGCACAGGCGTCTCGCTGAGGTCGACGCAGACCTGCGCCCGCGGTGGCCATGGCGAGCGGTCGCGGCGGCGTTCGGCGTGGGCGTGATCCTGCTCGCCATCGCCGCGAATTGGCAGACTTCTGCGCTCACCCAGACGAGTGCGGATCATTCGGCGCCGCCGGCCGAGCGCAAGAAGGCGACGGCGTTGGTGCAGATGCGCTTGCATATCCAAGCGCCGGCGTACACCACCGTCGCTGCTCGCGACGAAGCTGCGCTCGAAACGAAGGCGCCGGAGGGTTCGCAGATCCAGTGGCAGCTGCAGTTAGATCAGCCGCCGCACGCAGCCACGCTGGTTTTCCATGATGGCAGCCGCCTCGTGTTGACGCCGAACGGCGCAACCTGGAGCGGCGAACGCCGGCTCGCTGCATCGACGCTGTACCGCGTCGTCCTCGATGGTGGGCCGCCGCTGGCCGACGATCGCCTGTACCGGCTCGATGCGATCGCCGACCGCGCGCCGCAAGTGCGCGTGCTGCAGCCGGAGAAGACGCTGACCTTGCTCGAAGCGCAACAGAAAACCTGGGAGCTCGCGTTCGAAGCCAGCGACGACTACGGCATCGCGCACGCCGACCTGCAGATCACACTCGCGCAAGGCAGCGGCGAGAACATCACGTTCAAGGAACAGAGCGTGGTCTTGAGCGGTGCGCCGCTCGATGCGAATGCTGGTTCGAAAGCTTTGCGCTATCGGCACACGCTCGATCTTGCCGCGCTCGGCATCGCCGCGGGCGATGATGTCGTGATCAAGCTCGCGGTCAGCGACAACCACGAACCGAAAGCGAACACGACGCGCAGTGCGAGCTTCATCCTGCGCTGGCCGGCCGAGGCGTCGGGCGAGAGTGCAGGCATGGAGGGCATCGTGCAGAAGACGATGCCGGCGTATTTCCGCAGCCAGCGCCAGATCATCATCGATACCGAGGCGCTGATCGCCGACGCGCCGCAGCTCGACGACGGCAAGCGGCTCGCGCGCGCGGACGCGATCGGTGTCGATCAGAAAATCCTGCGCCTGCGCTACGGCCAATTCCTCGGCGAGGAATCCGAATCGCATGCCGAGCACGACGACGAGCACGCAAACGCGGCGGCGGAACCAGGCAGGTCGGGCGCGGCGACCTTGCATGATCCGACAGCCGAAGCACAAGTCGACGCGCTGGCCGAAGCGCATGCTGCGCTCGAACGCAGCACGCCGGCGACACCGACGAAGTTCGGTCAGGAAGGCAACACCGTGGCCGAGTACGGTCACGTGCACGACATCGCCGAGGCGGCGACCTTGCTCGATCCGGAGACCAAGGCGACGCTGAAGTCCGCGCTCGCCGAGATGTGGCAGTCCGAATTGAATCTGCGCCAGGGCAAGCCCGAGGAGGCCTTGCCCTACGAGCGGCGCGCGCTCGACTACATCAAGCAGGTGCAGCAGTCGACCCGCATCTATCTCGCGCGCGTCGGTCTCGAACTGCCGGTGCCGGATGAGGCGCGGCGCTTGTCCGGCGAGCGCAAGGGCGTCGTCGGTCGCGTCGGTACGCTGGCCGCCGCGAGCACCGACGACGCGACGATGAGCGTGCTCTGGCAATCGCTGGCGGGGGTGACGCTGCCGGATTGGGACGGCGCCGAGCAATGGGTGCACGCGCACGAAAGCGCGTTGCCGGACGCGCTCGGTGTGCTCGCTGCGATCGATCGCGCGCGGCGTGATCCAGCCTGCGCCGACTGTCGGACGCAGGTGCGCAATCTGCTCTGGCCCTTGCTGCGGCAACCCGCCGCCGCGAGCGCTCCACGCGCCGCGCCCGACGCGGCGGGACGCGTTTATCTCGATGCGCTGCGTACGGACGCGCCGCAGCAGACAGGCTCCGCGCAATGAACGCCGCGTTGATCGTCGCCATCGTGATCGCGGCGGCTACGCTGCTCGGCAGCGTGCGCGCGTGGCGTCGAAGAGAACGCCACTGGCTCGCCATCGTGGTGCTGCAGGTGGGTGCGAGCGTGCTGCTGTATCTGTGTCTGTTTCCGCCGGAGACGCAAGAAGATTACGCCAGCGGCGAGCTCACCGTGCTGACGCCGGACACAACGCCGCAACAACTCGCGGCCCTGCCGCCATGGGCGACGGTGGTCGCCTTGCCGGGAACGCCGCCACAGCGCACGGCGGAGCGTGTGCCGGATCTCGCCACCGCGCTGCGCCGCCATCCGGCTACGCACCGCCTGCACGTGGTCGGCGCCGGTTTGCCGCGGCGCGATCAGGATGCGGCGCGCGGGCTGGTCGCGGATTTCGATGCGGCACCGCTGCCGCGCGGCCTGGTCGAACTCGATGTGCCGGCAACGGTGCGCGTCGGCAACCTGTGGCGCGTGAGCGGACGCGTCGAAGCGTCGGCGCAGGGGCACGTCGAATTGCGGGATCCCGCCGGTGCCGTCGTTGCCACGGCAGTGCCCGACGCGCGAGGGCGCTTCGAACTGGAAGCCCAGGCTAAAGTGGCCGGTCAGGCGCTGTTCGCGTTGAAAGCCGTCGACAAGGATGCGACGGTCGACGACGTCGCCGTGCCGCTGGTCGCGCGCGCGGGCGAGCCGCTCAAGCTGCTCGTGCTGGCCGGCGCGCCGGACGCGGACCTCAAGTACCTGCGCCGCTGGGCCGTCGATGCCGGCGTGCAGCTGGAAAGCCGCGTGGGCTTGAGCGAAGGCATCGCGTTGACCGAAGGTGCGGCGGCACTCGATGCCGATGCGTTGCGCGCGGTCGATATCGTGATCGTCGATGAGCGTGCCTGGGCTGCATTGAATCGGGCGCAGAAGCAGCTGCTGACCGATGCCCTGCGCGCAGGACTTGGCGTGCTGCTGCGCGCCACCGGTCCGCTGCCCGCGCCGGTGGCCGAGGATTGGGCGGCGCTCGGCTTTCGCGTGCGGCCGAGCGAGACCGCCGCTGCCGTCTCGCTGACGCGCGTACTCGGGCTTGGCGACGCCGACGTCGGCTTCACACGGCGCCCGCTCGATGTGGAAGCGTCCGCGGCGGCGCCGCTGCTGCGCGGCGACGATGCTGCGCCGCTCGGCCTGTGGCGCAACGAAGGAAGCGGCCGCGTCGCGTTGTGGTGGCTCGCCGACAGCTACCGATTGGCGCTGAGTGGTTCCAGCACCCGCTTCGGCAGCTTGTGGAGCCGTGTACTGACGACGCTTGCGCGTGCGCACGGCGCGTCCGCGCCGGTGTTGCCGAATGAGGCGCGTGTCGACCGGCGCGCGGTACTGTGTGGTCTCGCGCCGGACGCATGGATCGAAACGGCGCAGGCCACACGCGTCGATTTGAGCATCGAACGCGCCGCGACGTCGACGTCGTGCGCCGCCTATTGGCCGGAGCAGTCCGGTTGGCACGCGCTGGTCTCCGGCGCACAGCGCTGGCCGTTCTACGTTCGCGCAGCGAGTGAAGCATTGCCGCTGCAACGCGCCGCCGATACCCGCGCGACGCAGGCTTTGCTCGGCACCGCGACGATGCCGTCGGCGAGCGCGCAGCGCAGCGTGCCGCTGCCACGCTGGCCGTTCTTTCTCGGCTGGCTTGCGGCGATGGTGGCGTTGTGGTGGCTGGAACGACGCAGCGCGGCAGCCCAGTGACGAATCGCGGTCGCAGGCCCGGCAAGCTTGCAAATCTGCCGCCCAGGTGCGTCGTACGGCAGCGTTCGGAGACTTGGCTAAGGAAGGTCCGCCGCGGCACCGCGCAGCATCAGTTGCAGGCTTTCCCCGGTAACGCCGATCGAATCGATCGAACCGCGCGGCCCCGGCCTGGCGCAGCATAGAAATTTCTTTGCATCGAGCTGCGCAGTGCGTTCGTGGATGTCGTAGGCGGGCGAGCGCTCGCCCAGGACCGCTTGTTCTTCGATCACGAAGCTGACCGTGAACGTATGGACCGAGCTGAGCGGGAAGATAACTTGGCGTGCGGAGAAGCCGGCGTCGAGAAGCGCTGACCCGATGCGCGGGAAGCGAACAGTGGCAAATCGAGAATCGTCTTCGTCGTCGGGTAAAACGACGGCATCGATCGCCTGCCGTGTCGCCGGCTCAATTCGGCGCGAGTCCGCGCATCAGCAACGTCCACAGATCGTCGAACGCGGCGTCGATATCCGGTCCTTCCCATTCGCTCGCGTGGGTTGGATTATGGAAGCGCGTGGTCGCGTTCCACAGCGCGAGCGCGGTCGACTTCGCGTCGACCGCACGGAAATCGCCGCTGGCGATGCCCTCGGCGATCATTGTCTCGATCTCGGCGAAACGCTGGTCGGCATACGCCTTGACGATCTCGCGCGCGTCCTTGGTCAGCGCGTAATAGGTCGCGAAGAGTTCCGCGTCGCCGAGTGCTTTCTCCCGCTTGCCCGCGATCAAGGTATCGAACCAGCGGCGCAGCCGCTTCGCCGCCTTACCGCGGTCGGCGGCGATCTTCGCGAGCGGCGCGCCCGAACGCGCCAGCCAGCGCTCGACGACGGCGTCGCGTAATGCGGCCTTGCTCGCAAAGTGGCGATACACGCTGCCATGGCTGACGCCGAGCGCGCGCGCGACATCGACGACGGTCGCCTTGGCCGGGCCGTAGCGGCGCAGCACGTCTTCGGCGGCTTCGAGGATGCGTTGCGGCGTCAGCGCTTCGTCGTTCACGCCGAGGCTCCGATCGCGCGAAGGGCGGCAGCGCCGACATCGAAGACCTGGCCGTTGCAGCCATCGCCGTCGGCACCGAGCAGCAGGGCGACGGCATCGGCGATGGCGGGGTCGCCGCAGTCGGCGGACGGCGCGATCGCGTTGATGCGGATATCGTACTTGGCGAGTTCCGCGGCGAACGTGCGCGTGAGCCATTCGAGCGCCGCGTGCGGCGTCATCCACGCCTGCGTCTGCGGCGTCTCGAAGATGCTGCCGCCCGCCAGACGCACGATACTGCCGCCGCTGCGCAGACGCGGCGCCGCTTCGCGCACGACGTCCATCATGCCGCGCAGTGCGACGCCGAAATAGCGGTCGAACAATTCGTCTTCGGCGCTGCGCGAGGCAACCTCGGCGCGACCGTTGTCGACCAGGACGTCGATATGGCCGAACACCGCTTCGGCGTGGTCGAGCAGACGCATGACCGCGGTTTCGCCGTCGCCGTCCGCTTCCATCGCCAACGCACAGCCGCCGCTTGTAGCGATCGCGCCAATCGCTCGCGCCGCCGCGTCGACGTCGCATGGCGTGTGCCCCAGCATGACGGCGAAACCTTGCCGTGCCAGGCTCTGCGCGACAGCGCCGCCGGCGTATCGCACATCGATGACGAGGGCGGTCAGGCGCGCGGCAGGTGCGACGCGGGCACGAGCGAATCGATCGCGGGTGAGGAGATTCATGCGGTTTCCTTTTCGCTGTCGAGATGGGCCATCTGCATGGCCGGATACCGATCGCCGGCGGCTGCGCCGGCAGGCACGGCTTGTTCGATCGCGGCAAGATCGGCGGCGTCGAAACCGACGTCCAGCGCAGCAAGCGCTTCGGCGAGACGCTCGCGCCGCCGTGCTCCGACCAGTGGCACGATGTCGTCGCCTTGCGCGGCAACCCAGGCGATCGCGACCTGCGCGACGCTGACGCCTTTGCGCTGTGCGACTGTGCGCAGCGCGTCGACCAGCGCGAGGTTGTGCTCGAGGTTGTCGCCGTTGAAGCGCGGGCTGAGCGCGCGGAAATCCTGCGTCGCCGCCGAGCGCTCGGCCGACCAATGGCCGCTGATCAGTCCGCGCGAAAGCACGCCGTACGCGGTGATGCCGATGCCGAGCTCGCGGCAGGTTGGCAGGATCGCCGCCTCGATGCCGCGCGAGATCAGCGAATACTCGATCTGCAGATCGGCGATCGGATGCACGGCCGCGGCGCGCCGAAGCGTGGCGGCGCCGACCTCGGACAGACCTATGTGGCGCACGTAGCCTGCCTTGATCAGGTCGGCGATCGTGCCGATGGTGTCTTCGATCGGCACGCCGGGGTCGAGCCGCGCCGGCCGATAGATGTCGATGTAGTCGGTGCCGAGCCGGCGCAGCGAGTAGCTGAGGAAATTCTTCACGGCGGCCGGGCGTGCATCGTAGCCGGCCCAACCTCCGGCGGGATCGCGCAAGGCGCCGAATTTCACGCTGAGCACGACCTTCTCGCGCGTGCGCCCGCGCAGGGCATCGCGGATCAGCAGTTCGTTGTGGCCCATGCCGTAGAAGTCGCCGGTATCGAGCAGCGTGATGCCGGCATCGAGCGCGGCGTGGATGGTCGCGACGCTCTCGGTTTCATCGGCCGCCCCGTACATGCCGGACATGCCCATGCAGCCGAGGCCGAGGGCAGAAACACGAGGACCGGTGCGGCCGAGGGGGAGGGTACGCATGCTTCAATCCTCTTCAGGACAACAAGCATGCAGCATGCACTGACAGATTTCAATATCTGTCAGTACATAGATACAAACTCAGGATGAGCGCGAAGTCGTCCCATGCAGGATCGCCATGTCCGGGTTGAAACAATGCGATCGGAACGGCAACCATCGCTGGGTCGTCGCGGCCGGCGTCTGGATGGACGCGACAGGAACGGCCCGGAGCGCACC